>Ga0222424_100574_pt1 | contig 16717 bp, 19 predicted proteins | sample 2B2ome_FD_182468 | JGI IMG/M metagenome (GOLD analysis project Ga0222424, IMG submission 182468) | Enriched microbial communities from leaf-cutter ant dump, University of Wisconsin, Madison, United States - 2B200A (version 2) | ecosystem: Environmental > Terrestrial > Nest > Insects nest > Nest... | reverse complement strand
CAGCTCGCGCGTCTCGTAGCAGTAGAACTCCATGCGGTCGATCTCGCGCAGCAGGTCGTTCGGGAATTCGATGTCGGCCTTGTCGATCTCGTCGATCAGCAGCGCCACGGGGTGGTCGGCCGTGAAGGCCTGCCATAGCACGCCCTGCACGATGTAGTTGCGGATGTCCTTCACGCGCTCACTGCTCGCCTCGTCGCCCAGCTGGCTGTCGCGCAGGCGGCTCACCGCGTCGTATTCGTACAGGCCCTGCTGCGCCTTGGTGGTGGACTTGATGTGCCACTGCAGCAGCGGCATGGAGAGGGCCTGGGCCACCTCCTCGGCCAGCATCGTCTTGCCGGTTCCGGGCTCGCCCTTGATGAGCAGCGGGCGTTGCAGGGTGATGGCCGCGTTCACCGCGAGCATGAGATCTTGGGTGGCGACGTAGTTCTGGGAACCTTGGAATTTCATGAGGGAAATCACCGGATCGTTGATGGATGGGGCTTGACAGGCGCTGGCTATAATCGGCGGTTGATCAGAGCCCAGAGCTGAACTTCCACGAGATTGTGCGCGCAAAATGAACAAAACGCTGACCACGCTATTTGCCCTGGCTGTCGCTTCCGTGACCGCCATCTCCCATGCCCAGGAAGCCAAAGGCGACGTGGAAGCCGGCAAGCAGAAGATTGCCATGTGCATTGGCTGCCATGGCATCCCGGGGTATCAGGCGAGCTTTCCGGAAGTGCACAAGGTGCCCATGATCTCGGGCCAGAGCGCCAAGTACATCGCGTCCGCGCTCACCGCCTACCAGAAGGGCGAGCGCAAGCACCCCACCATGCGCGGCATCGCCGATTCGTTGTCCGAGCAGGACATCGCCGACGTGTCGGCCTACTACGAACAGCACGGCAAGACGGGCGCCGAACTGCCCGCCAAGCCCAGCCGCGAACCCAGCGTGCAAGTGGCCGCGCTGCTGCAAAAGGGCGCTTGCGTGTCCTGCCATGGCGATAACTTTGCCAAGCCCATCGACCCCTCGTACCCCAAGATCGCCGGCCAGCATGCCGACTACCTGTTCGTGGCCCTGAAGTCCTACAAGGTCGAGAAGAACGCCAACGTGGGCCGCAGCAACGCCATCATGGCCGGCGTGGCCAAGCAGTTCACCAACGCCGAGCTCAAGGCCCTGGCCGGCTACATCAGCAGCCTGGACGGCGACCTGCACGTGGTGCCGCAATCGCGCTTCCGCTGATCCCAGCGGACGGCCTCTGAAGAGCCCGCTTCGGCGGGCTTTTTTGCGCCTGCGGCCTCTCTCTATCTGGCATGGAGCGCGGGGGCTTGTTTGCCCGCGGCAGGAGGGCTTCCTACAATGCCGCCATGCGTCTTTCCATGGTCTCTTCCGGCATGCATGAAAGCCCGCCCGCCCGGGGTGCTGCGCGGCCTGCGCGTGCCGAGCAAAGGACGGGTGTTCCGAGACCAGCTGCGCCGGCCTTGGCTTCCTAGGCCCGGCGGTTTCTTCTTCCCCCAGAGCGTCATCCACCCACCGCCGGGCCGCGCGGCCAGCGCGGGCGCGCCTGCCGTGCAGGCGCTGGCCCTTTCCTTCTTGCGTGCCCGTCGCCGTTCACGGTGCGGGCGCGTGGATGGCGCCATGCGGCACGGCGCTTCGCGCCGGCCTTCCGCACGCTTGCCGGGAAGTTCCATGCACCTTCAGACCATCGCCGCCTTCACCGATTTTTCCGCAGCCGCCGAACAGGCGCTGGACCGCGCCGCCCTCGTGGCGGCCCACCATGGCGCGAGCCTGCGCCTCCGGTACTGCACCGACACGCCCGACCCGCGCTTCGCCGATCCGCACGCCCGGCTGGAGCAGCGTGCGCGCCAGCTGGCCCGGCGCCACGAAGTCCCGGTCACGGCCGTGGCGCAAGGGACGGGGGATGTGGTTCGCGATGCCCTCGCCGCATCCGCCGACGCCGACCTGCTGGTGCTGGACCGCCGCGCGGAGTGCGGCCTGTGGCCGCTGTTGCGCGAGCGGGCGCTGGCACGCATCCTGCGCGGCAGCCGCTGCCCGGTGCTGGTCGTGCAGCGCGCGCCGCAGGGCGCCTACCGGCGCATGCTGATCGCGGTGGATTTTTCCGGCGCCTCCGCATCACTGCTGCGGTACGCCGGCGGGCTGCAGGACGATGCCCTGCTGGAGATCTACCACGCCGTCGACCTGCGCGACGAGGCGAAGCTGCGCAGCGCCGAGGCGTCGGCGCAGGCCCTGCGTGCCTACCGCGCGCAGATGCTGGAGCAGGCCCGGCGCCGCATGCTGCCGCTGGCCAGCGCCTACGATGCGCGCCGCAACCGCGTGGCCACCGCGATTGGCCGCGGCGACCCTGCGCGCGAGCTCGCGGTGCAGGGCGAGGCCTCGGGCGCGGACCTCATCGCCGTGGGGTACACGCGCCGGCCGTGGCTCGCCGAATGGCTGCTCGGAAGCGTCGCGGGCCGGCTGCTGGGCCGGGTGGACTGCGACGTGCTGGTGTTTCCGACCGGCTTCGCGCTGCCCCAGGGCCGCGCGGTCCCGGCGGCGCACGCACGGGGTGGACTCTGTTTTTGATAGCTGCCAGCGCTTGCTGGACAAGCGCTGGAGGCCAATTTTCCTTTGAAGATCAGTCCCGCGTCGCGCGCCGTTGCACGCAGGCGATGTAGGCCTCGCCGTCGGGCGGGCGGCCGGCGCGCTGGCTTTCCCAGAGCATTTCGCCCAGGCACTCCATGGCGGCATGGTGCGCGTCGTGCAGCGAGTCCAGGCGGGCGGTCAGCAGCTCCACGGCCTGGCGGATGCCGCGCGGCTGGTCGATGCTGCACTGCTCGCTGATCGACAGGTGCATCGAGAGGTGCAGGAAGGGATTCGTGCGGCCCGGCGTTTCATCGTAGTTGCTGGCCACGGCGGCGTCCGCGTCGGACAGGTCCGCGTGGTACTCGGGGTGCTCGGCGATCCACAGGCTGGCCAGCGTCTCGATGGCTTCCATGGGCGCGCCGTTGTGCGACTTGGCGTGCACCCCGCAGAGAAAGCGGCGCACGTCGGCTTGGGAGGGGGAGAACATAGGGGCTAGAGGTTAGCACCGGGGTCCGCGGCCGGCACCCGCCGGGGTTTTCAGCGCGGCGCGCCCATCATGCGCGAGATGGTCCGCGCCGCGCCCAGCAGCGCCGGCAGCATGCTCTGCTGCATCAATTCCGCGCTGGTGCGGTTGGCCTGCCCGCTGATGTTGAGCGCGGCCACGGTCTGGCCCGTGCGGTTGGTCAGCGGCGCGGCGATGGAGATCAGGCCTTCCTCCAGCTCCTGGTTCACCAGGCACCAGCCCTGGCGGCGGGCCTCGCGGATGCGTTCGAGCACGGTGGCCGCGTCGGCGGCCGTGTGCGCGGTGAAGCGCTCCATCGGCTGCGCCTGCAGCCGCGCCTGCAGTTCCTCGTCGGGCAGGGCGGCCAGCAGCACGCGGCCCATCGAGGTCCAGGGCGCGGGCAGGCGCGAGCCCACGCCCAGGCTGGTGCGCATGATCTTGTGCGTGGGCACGCGCAGCACGTAGACGATGTCCAGCCCGTCGAGCACGGCGGCCGAGGACGACTCGCGCACTTCCTCCACCAGGTCCTCCATCACCGGCTCGGCCAGGTTCCACAGGGGCAGCGACGACAGGTAGGCGAAGCCCAGGTCCAGGATGCGCGGCGAGAGCCGGAAGAGCTTGCCGTCCGTCTCCACGTACCCCAGCGTCTGCAGCGTGAGCAGGATGCGGCGCGCGCCGGCGCGCGTGAGGCCCGTGCGCGCGGCCACCTCGCTCAGCGTCTGCTGCGGCGCGGCGGCGCTGAAGGAGCGGATCACCTCCAGCCCGCGGGCGAACGACTGCACGTAGCTGTCGCTGGGCTTGGATTCGTTGGCGGGCGGCGGGGCAGGCATCATGCGGGCGCCATTATAATTCTTTAAGCGAACATTTGTTCTAAAGGCGAACAAAACAGGCCACTAAGGCGGCCAATCACGAAAGCGTTTCGAGATGATCAACAAGTTGGCGGACTCCGTGGCCCAGGCCCTCGCGGAAGTCCGGGACGGCGCCACGGTGCTGATAGGCGGCTTCGGCACGGCGGGCATTCCGGGCGAACTCATCGACGGCCTCATCGCCCAGGGCGCGCGCGACCTCACCGTGGTGAACAACAATGCGGGCAATGCCGACCAGGGCTTGGCCGCGCTGTTGCAGGCCGGCCGGGTGCGCAAGATCATCTGCAGCTTTCCGCGCCAGGTGGACAGCCATGTGTTCGACGGCCTGTACCGCAGCGGCAAGCTGGAGCTGGAACTGGTGCCCCAGGGCAACCTGGCCGAGCGCCTGCGCGCCGCGGGCGCGGGCATCGGCGCCTTCTTCTGCCCCACGGGCTACGGCACGGAACTGGCCCGCAACCCGGACGGGTCCAGCAGGGAGACGCGCGAGATCAACGGCCGTCACTACGTGCTGGAGTACCCCATCCACGGCGACGTGGCCCTCATCAAGGCCGAGAAGGGCGACCGCTGGGGCAACCTCACCTACCGCATGTCGGCGCGCAACTTCGGCCCCGTGATGGCCACCGCCGCCAAGGCCACCATCGCCACCGTGCACGAGGTCGTGCCGCTGGGCGCGCTGGACCCCGAAGCCATCGTCACGCCCGGCATCTACGTGCGCCACGTCGTGCAGATCGCGCGCACCGCCACGCAGGCGGGCGGCTTCAAGAAATCCGCCTGAAACAAGGCCACCATGTCCTAGGAGCCAGCGTGAGCAGCTATCAGAAAAGAAGCAAGGAAGAGCTGGCCCGCCGCGTGGCCCAGGACATCCACGACGGTGCCTACGTGAACCTGGGCATCGGCCAGCCCACCCTGGTGGCCAACCACATCCCGGCGGGCCGCGAGGTCATCCTGCAAAGCGAGAACGGCATCCTGGGCATGGGCCCGGCGCCGCCGGCGGGGCAGGAGGACTACGACCTCATCAACGCCGGCAAGCAGCCCGTGACGCTGCTGCCCGGCGGCGCCTACTTCCACCACGCCGACAGCTTCGCCATGATGCGCGGCGGCCACCTGGACATCTGCGTGCTGGGCGCCTTCCAGGTGAGCGCCACGGGCGACCTGGCCAACTGGAGCACCGGCGAGCCCGGCGCCATCCCGGCCGTGGGCGGTGCCATGGACCTGGCCACCGGCGCGCGGCAGACCTGGGTGATGATGGACCTGCTCACCCGGCAGGGCGCCAGCAAGGTGGTGGAGCGCTGCAGCTACCCGCTCACCGGCATCGCCTGCGTGAAGCGCATCTACACCGACCTGTGCACGCTGGCCTGCACGCCCGCGGGGCTGCGGCTCATCGACACCGTGCCCGGCCTCGCGCACGCCGAACTCGAACGGCTGGTGGGGCTGCCCATCCAGGCCGCCGCCTGAATCCGTTCATCCATTTATTCATTCACTCATTCACCATCAACGAGGAGACATATCCATGAGCCAGGCCTTCATCTGCGACGCCGTCCGCACGCCCTTCGGCCGCTACGGCGGCGCCCTGTCGAGCGTGCGCACCGACGACCTGGGCGCCATCCCCATCCGCGCGCTCATGGAGCGCAACCCGGGCGTGGACTGGGCGGCCGTGACCGACGTGCTCTACGGCTGCGCCAACCAGGCCGGCGAGGACAACCGCAACGTGGCCCACATGGCCGGCCTGCTGGCGGGCCTGCCCGTCGATGTGCCCGGGGCCACCATCAACCGCCTGTGCGGCTCGGGCCTGGACGCCGTGGGCACGGCCGCGCGCGCCATCAAGGCCGGCGAGGCGGGCCTGATGATCGCGGGCGGCGTGGAGAGCATGAGCCGCGCGCCCTTCGTCATGCCCAAGGCCGAGAGCGCCTTCAGCCGCAGCAGCGCGGTGTACGACACGACGATCGGCTGGCGCTTCATCAACAAGCTCATGAAAGAGAAGTACGGCGTGGACTCCATGCCCGAGACCGCCGAGAACGTGGCGACCGACTTCCACATCGAGCGCGAGGCGCAGGACCGCCTGGCGCTGCGCAGCCAGCTCAACGCCGTGGCCGCGCAGAAGGCCGGCCACCTGGCGCGCGAGATCGTGCCCGTGACCATCCCGCAGAAGAAGGGCGAGGCCGTCGTGGTCAGCCAGGACGAGCACCCGCGCGAGACCAGCCTGGAAGCGCTGGCCAAGCTCAAGGGCGTGGTGCGGCCCGATGGCACGGTGACGGCCGGCAACGCCTCGGGCGTGAACGACGGCGCCTGCGCCCTGCTGCTGGCCGACGAGGCCAGCGCCGCGAAGTACGGCCTCACGCCCCGCGCCCGCGTGGTGGGCATGGCCGTGGCCGGCGTGGCGCCGCGCATCATGGGCTTCGGCCCCACGCCCGCGACGCTCAAGGTGCTGGCGCAGACGGGCCTGACCATCGACCACATGGACGTGATCGAACTCAACGAAGCCTTCGCCGCCCAGGGCCTGGCCGTGCTGCGCGCGCTGGGCCTGAAGGACGACGACGCGCGCGTGAACGCCTGGGGCGGCGCCATCGCCCTGGGCCACCCGCTGGGCGCCAGCGGCGCGCGGCTGGCCACCACGGCCGTCAACCGCCTGCACGAGCACGCCGGCAAGTACGCGCTGTGCACCATGTGCATCGGCGTGGGCCAGGGCATCGCCGTGATCCTGGAACGCGTGTGAGCGCCGGCGCGCCCGCCACCGTCGTCACCGGCGCCAGCCACGGCATCGGCCGCGCCATTGCCGAGGCCGTGCTCGCCCAGGGCCGCGCCGTGGTCAACCTGGACTGCGCGCCGCCGGACTGGGGCCACCCGCTGCTCACCTCGTACCAGGGCGACCTGACCGACGAGGCCGCGACCCGCGCCTGCGCGGCCGAGATCGCGGCCCGGCACGACGTGACCGCCCTGGTGAACAACGCGGGCGCCACGCGCCCCGGCAGCATCGACACGGCCACCACCGCTCAGCTCGACGACGTGGTGGGCCTGCACCTGCGCGCCCCGATGCTGCTGGTGCAGGCCTTCCTGCCCGCCTTGCGCGCCTGCGGCCAGGGGCGCATCGTCAACATGGCCTCGCGCGCCGCGCTGGGCAAGGGCGAACGCGTCGCGTACTCGGCCACCAAGGCCGGGATGATCGGCATGACCCGCACCCTGGCCATGGAGCAGGGCCGCGACGGCATCACCGTCAACGCCATCGGCCCCGGGCCCATCGCCACCGAGCTGTTCCGGAGAAGCAACCCCGAGGGCGCGCCGCAGACACAGCGCATCCTGGACAGCATCGCCGTGGGCCGCATGGGCACGCCCGGGGACGTGGCCCGCGCCGCGCTGTTCTTCCTGTCGCCCGACAACGGCTTCGTGACGGGCCAGGTGCTCTATGTGTGCGGCGGCACCACGCTGGGCGTGGCGCCCGTGTGACCGTAAAGCTACCCTATTGATAGCTGGTGGCGCTTGCTGGACGGGCGCTGGAGGCCGATTTGGCTTTGAATCCGGCCGGGGCCCCGCGCCTATTCGATGGCGCCCGGCGGCGCCACCGGCCCGATCTTGAACACCCCGCTGACCCGCGCGCACGGCACGCCGTCGGCCGTGACCAGCCCCTGCGCGAACACCAGCGAGCGCGTGATGCGCAGCGGCTCGGCCTCGCCCTGCACCCAGGCGCCCAGCGGGGCGGGGGCCAGGTAGTCGATCTGCAGGCTGATGGTGGGCAGGAAGCGGTCGGCCACCTCGGCGCTCTTGCGGTGCGCCGTCAGCGGCAGCAGCATGTCGCAGAAGGTGGCCATCATGCCGCCGTGCAGGTTGTGCATGGGGTTCACGTGGCGCGGCCCCACGCGGAAGCCAAAGGCCAGCGCCACGCCCTCGCCCTGCCGCACGTACAGCGGCCCGTTGTGCTCGATGTAGGGGCCGCCCGCCGGCATGGGCACGAAGCCTGCGGGAACGGGGAGCGCCGCCGTCACCGCGCCACCTCCTGCTCCACGTCGCCGGCGAAGCTGGCGCCGTGCAGCGCGCTGGTGGTGGCGCTGCCGCCGTCGAGCCAGCCGCTGTACACGGACTGGAAGTCGGCCACGATCCGGTCCAGCGGCATGTCGTCGAACGCGCCGCGCTGGTTCACGTATTCCATGTGGCGCTGGCCGGTCTTGTCGAAGGGGTGGTAGATGGAATCGTTCTCGCCGTCGAACGTGAGCGGCAGCAGGCCGAAGCGCTCGCACAGCTCGATGTTGAAGGCGGGCGTGGCCTTGACCCACCGGCCGTCCAGCCAGATGTCGGTGTAGCCGTGCCAGATGAAGAGGTCGGTCTTCATGGTCTCGCGCATGCGCTCGGTGGAGAGGTGGTTGCGCACGTCCGCGAAGCCCATGCGCGCCGGAATGCCCGCCGCGCGGCACACGGCGGTGAGCAGCGCGGCCTTGGGCACGCACCAGCCGTGGCCGTTGGCCAGCACGCTGCTGGCCTTCATGCCCTGGGGCGAGAGGTCGATGCGGTACGGGTCGTAGCGGAAGCCGTCGCGCACGGCCAGGTAGAGGGCCACGGCGCGCTCGCGGTCGTCACGGCCCCGCGCATGCCGGGCCGCGAAGGCCTGGACGGCGGGCGCGTCGCTGTCGATCAGCGCGGTGGCGCGCAGGGCGGCGGGGCCGGGTTGGTCGGTGGTGGTAGTCAAGGGGTCTCCTGCGAACGCTGTGGATCAGTGTGGCGGCGGCGCCGCGGCATGGCTGTCGCGCGGGTGCCAGCGTAGCGCCCGCGGCGCCTCGCTGCTTGCGCCGGGTTATTGGCCGGGGGGCGGCTGCTGCGCGTCTTCGGATGGGGCCGGGTGCGCGGCGGCGCGCTCCTGTCGCTCCTTGGTCATCTGCTCGACCAGCTGGGCGCGGCCCTCGCGCGCCACGGCGATGTACTTGGCCTGGTCCTTGTGGTGCGGGTACATGCGGTCCACCAGCGCGGTGTTGTGGCGGCGAAAGCGCTCGGTGAAGGCGGTGGCCTCGGCGGGCGTCTGGCCCATGAGCTCCAGCACGGTCTGCGCACTCTTCAGGCTGGACTCGAACAGCTCGCGCTGCACCAGCGTCACGCCCTCGTCGCGCAGCCGGTTCCAGTGCGTGATGTCGCGCGCGCGGGCCACCACCTGCAGCTGCGGGAAGTGCGCGCGCGCCAGCCGGGCGATCTTGAGCGACTGCTCGGCGTCGTCCACTGCGATCACGAGGATGCGCGCCTGCCCGGCCCCGGCGATGCGCAGCAGGTCCAGCCGCGTCGCGTCGCCATAGAACACGCGGTAGCCAAAGGTGCGCGCCACCTCCAGCATTTCCACGCTGTGGTCCAGCACCGTGGTGGGGATGCCCTGGGCCAGCAGCACGCGCGCGACGATCTGCCCGTAGCGGCCGAAGCCCGCGATGATGACCGGGGCCTCCTGCGGCTCGGAGATCTCCTCGGCCGCCGGCGCCTCCATGTGCGCGTAGCGGCGCAGCAGCACGCGGTCGAGCAGCACCAGCAGCAGCGGGCCGGCCAGCATGGACAGCGCCACCGCGCCGATGAGCAGCGAGGCGGTCTCGGCCGGGAACACGCGGGCGCCTGCGGCGGCCTGGAAGACGACAAAGGCGAATTCGCCGCCCTGCGCGAGCAGTAGCGTGAACACCGGCCGCTCCTGGTAGGGGATGTCGAACAGCTTGGCCAGCGCATAGATGGCCAGCGCCTTGGCCGCCAGGAAGCCCAGCAGGATGGCGGCCATGAGGCCGGGCGAGCGCAGCAGCACGCCGAAGTCGATGCTCATGCCCACGGCGATGAAGAACAGGCCCAGCAGCAGGCCCTTGAAGGGCTCGATATCGGCCTCCAGCTCGCGCCGGTACTCGCTGTCGGCCAGCAGCACGCCGGCCAGGAAGGCGCCCAGCGCCATCGACAGGCCCACGATCACCATCAGGTAGGCGATGCCCACCACCAGCAGCAGCGCGGCGGCGGTGAAGATCTCGGGCGTGCGGCTCTTGGCGATCCAGCGCAGCACGGGGCGCAGCAGCAGCCGCCCGCCCAGCACGATGGCGCCGACCACGCCCGCGATCTTGAGCGCTTCCAGCGCCAGGTCGTGGGGGCTCTCGTGGCCCGCGCCCGCCCCGTTGGCGGCTGCGCCGAGCAGCGGCAGCATCGCCAGGATGGGAATGGCCGCCACGTCCTGGAACAGCAGGATGGCGAAGCCCGCCTGCCCGCTGCGGGTGCGCAGCAGGTTGCGCTGGGCCAGCGACTGCAGCGCGATGGCGGTGGACGACAGCGCCAGGCCCAGCGCCCCCACCAGCGCCACGCGCCAGGGCAGGCCCGCCAGCGTGGCCAGCGCGAACAGCACGGCCGCGCAGCCCAGCACCTGCGCGCTGCCCATGCCGAAGATGGGGCGGCGCAGGGCCCACAGGCGGCTGGGCTGCAGCTCCAGCCCGATCAGGAACAGCATCAGCACCACGCCGAATTCCGCGAAGTGCAATATGTCCTGCACGTTGCTCACCAGCCCCAGCCCCCAGGGCCCGATGGCGATGCCAGCCGCCAGGTAGCCGATGATGGCGCCCAGGCCCAGCGCCTGGGCGATGGGCACGGCCAGCACCGCCGCCGTGAGGTACAGGAAGCCGTAGGTGAGCCAGGTGGGGGCGTGCGCCATGGGGGATGGTTGCTTCTTATTTGATAGCTGCTGGCGCTTGTGGGTAAAGCGCTAGAGGCCATTTTCATTCATAAAGACCCGGCGGGCAAGCCGCGTTAAGATTCAGGCCCTTGCGTGGTGTTGTGGCGGTGTGTTCCATGGATTTTCAAACCTGGCTGGCTTTCTTTGCGGCGTCGTGCCTGATCGCGGTGTCCCCGGGCTCGGGGGCCGTGCTGTCGATGAGCCACGGCCTCTCCTTCGGGGTACGCAAGACCAGTGCCACCATCTTCGGGCTGCAGCTGGGCCTGCTGCTGATCCTGCTGGTCGCGGGGGCGGGCGTGGGTTCGCTGCTGCTGGCGTCCGAGGTGGCCTTCTCCATCGTGAAGGTGCTGGGCGCCTGCTACCTGATCTACGTGGGCTTCAACCAGTGGCGCGCAGGCGACGCCGCGCCCGTGGCGGGCGGCGAGGAGGCCCCGGCCGGCACCTGGCGCAAGCGCTGCCTCTCGGGCTTTCTGACCAACGCCACCAACCCCAAGGGCATCATCTTCATGGTGGCCGTGCTGCCGCAGTTCATGACCGACATGCGCCCGCTGTGGACGCAGTTGCTGGTGATGGCCGCCACCACCGTCGCGGTGGACGTGGTGGTCATGCACGGCTACGCTTTCGGGGCCAGCGCGCTGCGGCGCCTGCTGCACAGCGCGCGGGCGGTGCGCGCGCAGAACCGCGTCTTCGGCGGGCTGCTGATGGCGGTGGGCGCGGGGCTGTTCTTCGTCCGGCGCGGCGGCCAGCACGCTTGAATTTTGATAGCTGCCAGCGCTTGCCCAGCAAGCGCTGGAGCACGATGGGGTTTGTCATTCCGAGGAGATCTTCATGCCAGTGATCGTCGTCGCCAACCCCAAGGGGGGCGTGGGCAAGTCCACGCTGTCCACCAACATCGCCGGCTACTGGGCGCGCCAGGGGCACCCGGTGATCCTGGGCGACACCGACCGGCAGCAGTCCGCCCGGCTGTGGCTGGGCCTGCGCCCGCCGGCGGCGCGCCCCATCGGCGCCTGGGACGCCAGCTCGGACGTGATCAGCCGCCCGCCCAAAGGCAGCACGCACGCGGTGCTCGACACCCCTGCCGGCCTGCACGGCTGGCGCCTGAACGACGTGCTCCGGTTGGCCGACAAGGTCGTCGTGCCGCTGCAGCCCAGCGTGTTCGACATCTTCGCCACGCGCAGCTTCCTGGACCAGTTGGCCGAGCACCGCCATGCGGCCGGCGTGCAGGTGGGCATCGTGGGCATGCGCGTGGACGCGCGCACCAAGGCCGCCGAGCAGCTGCACCACTTCGTGGACACGCTGGGATTTCCGGTGCTGGGCTACCTGCGCGATACGCAGAACTACGTGCACCTCGCGGCGCACGGCCTCACGCTGTTCGACGTGGCGCCGGGCCGCGTGGCGCGCGACCTGGAGCAGTGGCAGGGCATCTGCGCCTGGCTCGACGCGTGATGAGGGAAAACACTTGTCCCGCGCCCGACAAGGCGTCCCCCCGCGTGGCGCTACATTGCGCTCATGAAAATCTTCCGCTCCTACTCCGAAGTCAGCGCCTGCGTGGGCCAGGAGGTCGCCGTGACCGACTGGATCACCATCACGCAGGAACAGGTCAACCTGTTCGCCCAGGCCACGGGCGACCACCAGTGGATCCACGTGGACCCGGAGCGCGCCAAGGCCGGCCCCTTCGGCGGGCCGATCGCGCACGGTTTCCTCACGCTGTCGCTGATCCCGCAGTTCTTCGAGCAGGGCCTGACCATCGAGGGCGCCCGCATGGGGGTGAACTACGGCCTCAACCGCGTGCGCTTCATGGCGCCGGTGCCGGTGGGCAGCCGTCTGCGCGCGCGCCTCACGCTGCAGGCCGCCGAGCCGGTCGCGCCCGACGGCATGCAGATGACCTGGCTGGTCACGGTGGAGCGCGAGGGCAGCGACAAGCCGGTGTGCGTGGCGGAATCGCTCGCCAGGAATTTCGGGGCGCCGGCCTGATCGCAACCGCTGGGCAGGGGGTCTGAGCCATGGACCGCCTGCAAGCCATGAAGGTCTTCGCGCGCGTGGTGGAGGAGGGCGGCTTCGCCGCTGCCGCCCGCGCCATGGACATGTCGCCCCCCGTGGTCACCCGCATGGTGGCCGAGCTGGAGCAGCACCTGGGCACGCGCCTGCTGCAGCGCACGACGCGCAAGCTGGCGCTGACCGACGCGGGCGAGTCGTACCTGCAGCGCGTGCGCGTCATCCTGCACGAGATCGACGACGCCGAGGCCGCCGCCGCGGCCAGCACGCGCGACCTGCGCGGCACCATCCGCATCGTGGCGGCGCCGGTGCTGGCCACCAACTTCCTCGCGCCCATGATGGCGCCGTGGCATGCGGAGTTTCCTAAGCTGCAGCTCGACGTCAGCATCGACGCGTTCGCCACGGCCCGGGTGGACGAGTTCGACGTGACCATCATGGTCGCGGGCGAGGATTTCGACGCCAACATCGTGGCCCGGCCCCTGGTGCAGGGCGAGGCCATCGTGGTCGCGTCGCCCGGCTACCTGGAGCGCAGGGGCATTCCGCGCGAGCCGCAGGACCTCGCGCGGCACGACCTGCTGCGCGACTCCGGCACGGCCGTGCGCTCGCAGATGGGCCCGGGCCGCAAGCTGCGGCTGCAGCCGCTGAGCGGCGACGCCCCCGCGCAGGAGGTGGACATGCCCGCCGTGCTGCAGTCCGTGAGCACCGAGCTGCTGCTGCGCGCGGCGGTGGACGGCGCGGGCGTGGCCATCACTTCGCGCCTGCTGGCCGAGGAGCACCTAGCCCGCGGCGAACTGGTGCACATCCTGCCGGAGTGGATCTTTTCGCGCTATACCATCTATGCGGCGCTGCCCTCGGGCCGCATGCTGCCCGCGCGCACCAAGGTGTTCCTGGACTTCCTGACCCAGCAGGTCCCCCGCGCGATGGCGGAAAAAACCGGCCGTTGAGGACTGCTCGCCGCTGTCCCGCGCCACCTGCGGCGCAGGAAACTGGCGCGCCCCAATCCCAGCGGACGCCGTGGAACGGGCTTGGCCCGGCCACTGGCGTCGTCCCCCTGCCCGTATTGCGCAGCAATGCGAGAGCGGGGGGAAGGCGCGAAGCGCCTCAGGGGGGTGTTCAACTCAACTGGGCGAAGCCGCTGATGATCGTGCCTTCTTCGGGCTCGGTTTCTATGGCGCCATCGGGCATGGCAAAGCTGTTCTGCCGCCAGGCCTCGAACACCGTCACCGCCACCGCATTGGACAGGTTCAGGCTGCGCTGGCCCGCCACCATGGGCAGGCGCAGGCGCTGGGCCGGTGGGAAGCCGTCGCGCAGTTCGGGCGGCAGCCCCCGCGTCTCGGCACCGAACACCAGCCAGTCGCCCGGGAAGAAGGGGGTGGAGTGCACCAGCTGCGTGCCATGGGTGGTCATGGCGAACATGCGGGCCGGGTCGGGCTGGGCGTCGCGCAGGAAGGCGGTCCAGCCGGGGTGGCACAGCACCTGGGCGTACTCGTGGTAGTCCAGCCCCGCGCGCCGCATCTGCCGGTCGTCCATGGAGAACCCCAGGGGCTCCACCAGGTGCAGCGTGCAGCCGGTGTTGGCTGCCAGGCGAATCACATTCCCGGTGTTGGGCGGGATTTCGGGTTCGACGAGGACGATGTGGAACATAGGCCCATCATTGTCGTTGCCCGCCGTGTGAGTTGTGCAACCGCTCGTCAACAAAAGTATCCCGTCAGACGGCTTCCGTGCGGGCGAACACCAGGGCCGTGACGTGGCCGGCGCCCGCTTCGCGCAGCGCCTGGGTGGCCGCGTGCAGGGTGGCACCGGTGGTCATCACGTCGTCGACCAGCACCACCCGCTGGCCGCGCAGCCCCGCGGCGCGCGCCGGCTCCAGCGCGAAGGCGTTGCGCAGGTTGCGCAGCCGCTGCGCGCGCGGCAGGCCGCTTTGCGCCTCGCTGGCGTGCAGGCGCAGCAGGGTGCGGGTGTCGGCCTTGGCGCCCGCCAGCTGTCGCGCCAGCAGGGCCGACTGGTTGAAGCCGCGCTCGCGCAGGCGCTCGGCCGACAGGGGCACCGGCAGCACGCGGTCGGCCGCTTCGAGCGCGGGCTCCGCCCATGGCGTGCTGCGCATCAGCGTGGCCAGCGTGCCCGCCCAGCCCGGATCGCCCTGGAACTTGAACTGTGCGAGCGCACCGACCCAGGGGTATGCGTAGTCCACGGCCGCGATGCAGGCGTCGAACAAGGGCGGATCGCGCAGGCATGCACCGCAGACCTCCACCCCCGGCGGCACCCGCAGGGCGCAGCGCTGGCAGCGCGCGGCCGGCTGGGCGAACCGCGCCGCGCAGGCATCGCACACCCGCTGCGCGGGCCAGCCGTGGCAGACCGCGCACCGGCTGGGCACCCGGTGCGCCGCCGCGCGCCAACGGCGCGAAATCCCTGTGAGGGCCTTGAAGAGCATGAATCAATATACTCGCGCGTCCCCGCCTTCCGCCCCATGTCTTCCGAGCGCCCCCCCACCATCGATCCCGTTGCCGCCGCCCGCTGGCATGCGGCGGCGCCCGCACTGTCCCCCTGGCTGCACGAGGAGGTCGCCCGCCGCATGGAAGACCGCCTGCAGTGGATCCGCCAGGCGCCGCAGGCGTGGTGCCACTGGGATGCCGTGCGCGGCGGGCTGCAGGCGCATGCGCTGGTGAGCGCCCGCTATCCCAAGGCCCGCTGCCAGGTCTACGAGAGCGCCGCGCATTGCCTGCCCGTGGCGCAGCAGGCGCTCGCCCGTCCCTGGTGGAGTCCCGCCCGCTGGGGAAGCGGCAGCCTCGAATGGGGGCCGCCGCCCGACGCCAGCGTGCAGATGCTGTGGGCCAACATGGCGCTGCACACGGCCGCGGACCCGCAGGGCCTGATGGCGCAGTGGCACCGTGCGCTGGCCGTGGACGGCTACCTCATGTTCTCGTGCCTGGGGCCCGACACGCTGCGGGAGTTGCACGCGGTCTACGCCGCCCTGGGCTGGCCGCCCGCCGGCCATGCCTTCACCGACATGCACGATTGGGGCGACATGCTGGTGCATGCCGGGTTCGCCGAGCCGGTCATGGACATGGAACGCATTACGCTGACCTTCGCCACGCCCGAGCGGCTGGTGCAGGAACTGCGGGAGCTGGGCTGCAACCTGCACCCCGGCCGCTTCGGCGCACTGCGTGGACGGCGCTGGCGCGAGCGGCTGTACCAGGCGCTGTCCGAGCGCCTCGTGGACCCCGGCAGCGGGGGGCAGCTGGCGCTGACTTTCGAGATCATCTACGGCCACGCCTTCAAGCCCGCGCCGCGTGTTCGCATGGACTCCCGCAGCGCGGTTTCGCTGGAGGACATGCGCACGATGCTGCGCCGGGGCGGGCAGTCTTGACGCACATCAACCAGCGTCCCTTCCCATACCGGACATCGCGCGATTTGCCCAGGGTTAGCCTGTAGCTTTCTGTCAATGACATGGAACAAGGCACGCTACAATTCAGGGTTATTGAGATTTCGGGCATCTTCCCGCGCAACTTTGCAGGCTGGGCGCCTGTCACGCCAGGCGCATGACACGTGCACAGTCCGCAGTCTTGTGAGCACTTTCGGTGACGGGCTTGGTTTTTCGTTTTGCCACGGTGTCGGGTCAGCGCATCGACTGGCGTCTGGTTCGCAATTGCTCCGTCACACCGGCGCAACTGGGCTGGACGTACCTCTCGCTGTGCCTGGTGTCGCTGGGCATCGCAGCGGTCTTCTGGATGCTCGGTGCCCGACTGGTCATGCCTTTCGCATGGCTCGAAATCGTGGCTTTAGGGTTTGCATTCGCCATGTACGGTCGCCATGCGGCGGATGGCGAGAGGATTTCACTGCAGGGCTCGCGCCTCGTGGTGGAGTTGGAGACAGCAGGCAAGCTGGAGCGTGCCGAGTTCGACCGGAGCCGGGTTCGCGTGGAGCCCAAGACCGGAGACCGCTCGCTCATCATGCTGTCTGCGCAGGGCCGTTCGGTCGAGGTGGGGCGCTTCATGCGCCCCGAACTTCGACCGGCCCTGGCATCGGAGATCCGCATGGCCTTGCGCGCAGCCTGACCCCACGCAGGCGCGCGAAAGGGATTGGTTAAATTGAGGCTTAGAAGTAAGTGAGAACTATGAAGAGCATTTCCAACAAGCTGG
>Ga0222424_100573_pt1 | contig 16748 bp, 15 predicted proteins | sample 2B2ome_FD_182468 | JGI IMG/M metagenome (GOLD analysis project Ga0222424, IMG submission 182468) | Enriched microbial communities from leaf-cutter ant dump, University of Wisconsin, Madison, United States - 2B200A (version 2) | ecosystem: Environmental > Terrestrial > Nest > Insects nest > Nest... | reverse complement strand
CGGGCCAGGGTGTAGCCGGCCAGGCCGGTGCCCAGGATGATCAGTGGCTGCATCGCTCAGATCTCCACCATCTCGAAATCTTCTTTGCCCACGCCGCAATCCGGGCAGACCCAGTCGGCCGGAATGTCGGCCCACGACGTGCCGGCCGCGATGCCATCCCAAGGCATGCCCACGGCTTCGTCATAGACAAAGCCACACACGATGCACTGCCACTTCTTCATGGTGATATACCTCACAGGTTTTGTGCCTAAGCGCGCATACGCTACGCGGGACACCGGTCTTTGGCAATCCGGCGCCGTCGGCGGATCAAAGGGCCGGCGCCAGGGCGCCGGCCGGAATCTAGTCAGCGCGCAATGTTACATGATCGACAGCGGAATCGCGCTCGCCATTGCCCGGAATATCCTCGCGGGACACCGGCCGGCTTGCATCCGCCACCCCGCCCCGGCATGCTCGCGCCACCATGCCTATCCGCCCTCCAGGCCCCTGCTGGCCGCATCCGCCATACTGGCTGCCCCCGCGCCAGCGCTGGCGCCGACCACCGCCCGCCACGCTGCCGACCTGGCTGGATGAGCCCGGCTCGCTGACCGCGCGCCTGGTCGCGCTCGCACAGGGCCGGTTCCGTGTGCGGGTGCTGGCCGAGGGCTGGGCGCGCCCGACCCCCGAGGAGCGCCGCTGCCTGGGCCTGCACGACCGCGAGCAGGCCTGGGTGCGTGAAGTCATGCTCCTCGGCGATGGCCAGCCCTGGGTGCGGGCGCGCTCCATCCTGCCGCGCGCCAGCCTGGTCGGCGTCGGCCGCCGCCTGACCCGGCTCGGCGACCGCTCGCTGGGCGGCCTGCTCTTCCGTGATCCGGCCCTGCGCCGGGGCGACATCGCCTGCGCCTGTCTCGACATGGAGGGACAGCCGGTCTGGGCCAGGCGCTCCAAGCTCATGCTGCGCGGACACCCCGTGCTGGTCGCCGAGGCCTTCCTGCCGGCATTATTGGCATACGCCGCCACGGCCGGCGCCACGGCAAGCACAACGAGAGCCCCGACATGACCGCCGCCTCCTTTCCGCGCCTGGGCGACCTCGTCGCCCTCACCCGCCTGGACCGCCCCATCGGCATCTGGCTGCTGCTCTGGCCGACCCTGTGGGCGGTCTGGATCGCCGGCGACGGGCACCCATCCTTCCATATCGTGCTGATCTTCACGCTCGGCGTGGTGCTCATGCGCTCGGCCGGCTGCGTCATCAACGACTACGCCGACCGCGACTTCGACGGCCAGGTCTGGCGCACCGCCGACCGTCCCATCGCCGCCGGCCGCGTGCGTCCCGGCGACGCCCTCTGGGTCTTCGCCGCGCTGGTCGCGCTGTCCGCCAGCCTGCTGCTCTTCCTCAACCGCGCGACCTTCTTCTGGTCCTTCGGCGCGCTCGCGCTGGCCACGCTCTATCCGTTCATGAAGCGCCACACCTACCTGCCCCAGGTCGTGCTCGGCGCCGCCTTCTCCTGGGCCATCCCCATGGCTTTCGTGGCCCAGGGCAAGACCCCGGACAGCCTGTGCTGGCTGCTCTACGCCGCCAACCTGGCCTGGACCGTGGCCTACGACACCCAGTACGCCATGGCCGACCGCCATGACGACCTCAAGGCCGGCATCAAGTCCACCGCCATCCTCTTCGGCGACATGGACCTGGCCATCATCACCGGCCTGCAGCTGCTTTTCATCACCGGCCTGGGCTTCGCCGGCCACCAGCTCGAGCTCGGCTGGCCCTGGTGGGCGGGCCTGGCCGGCGTCGCCGGACTGTTCGCCTGGCAGCTGCGGCACACGCTGAAGCGCGAACCGGTCGCCTGTCTGGAAGCGTTCAAGCACAACCACTGGGCCGGTATGCTGGTGTTCGGCGCCCTGCTCGCCGGCTGGCTGCAGCGGGCGAGCTTGGCGACGACATGAAAAAGTAATATTTCTGTCATGAGACGCGGTTGTAATGCGTGTGTCATCCGAACCACTCATTGCAAGCAGAGCAACGGACCGTCACATGAAGAATGAAAAGATACTGATCGTTGACGACGAAGCCGCCATCCGCGAAATGATCTCGATCGCGCTGGATCTCGCCGGTTACGAATGCCTGGAGGCCGAAGACGCCCTGCAGGCCCACCACATGGTCGTCGACGAGCGTCCGGCGCTGATCCTCCTCGACTGGATGCTGCCGGGCATGAGCGGTATCGAGCTGGCCCGCCGCCTCAAGCGCGACGAGAACACCAGCGAGATCCCCATCATCATGCTCACCGCGCGCGGCGAGGAGGACAACAAGATCCAGGGCCTGGACGCCGGCGCCGACGACTACATCACCAAGCCGTTCTCGACACGCGAGCTGGTCTCGCGCATCAAGGCCGTGCTGCGCCGCTCCAGCGCGCTCAGCCAGGAGAAGGCCATCGAAGCCGACGGTCTCAGGCTGGATCCGGTCAGCCACCGCGTCACCGCCAACGACAAGGCGGTGGAGATGGGTCCGACCGAATACCGCCTGCTCGCCTTCTTCATGAGCCATCCCGAGCGCGCCTACACGCGCACGCAGATGCTCGACCAGGTCTGGGGCGGCAATGTCTATGTCGAGGACCGCACCATCGACGTGCACATCCGCCGCCTGCGCAAGGCGCTGGAGCCGCATGGCTTCGACAACTTCATCCAGACCGTGCGCGGTACCGGCTACCGCTTCTCGACCCAGGTCGAAGGCAAGGCGGAGACCGCGTGAACAACCCGCTGCCGGCGCGTGAAACCAGCGAGATACTGACCGCCGGCGTGCTGGCGGCGATCGTCGGCTTCCTCGCCGGCCATGTCGCGACCGCGCTGTTCCTGACCGCGCTCTGGTTCCTGATCCGCAACCTGCGCCAGCTCAACCGCCTGCACCAGTGGCTGCAGGACACCCGCCAGGATGTCCCCGAAAGCGAGGACACCTGGGACGAGGTCTTCAGGGGCATCTACCAGCTCCGCCGTGAAGAGGCGCGCACCCGCGCCAACCTGCTCAGCATCATCGAGCGCGCGCGCACCTCGGTGTCCGCGCTGGAAGAGGCGATCACCCTCATCGACGGCCAGGGCAACCTGGAATGGTGGAATCCGGCCGCCCAGGACCTGCTCGGGCTGCGCCCCGGCGACCTTGGCCAGCCCATGGTCAACCTCATCCGCGCGCCCAGCTTCATTCGTTTCTTCAACCAGGGCCAGTACGAGGAAGGCCTGCGCCTGCCCTCGCAGCGCCACCCCGGCCGCCACCTGCAATTCGAGATCACCCGCTTCGGCGACAACGACCGCCTGATGATCGTCTACGACATCACCCGCCTCCACAACCTGGAGCAGATGCGCAAGGATTTCGTGGCCAATGTCTCGCACGAGCTGCGCACCCCCCTGACCGTGCTCAGCGGCTATCTGGAGACCCTCATAGACCAGGGCGACGAGCTGGGGCCGCGCTGGCAGCGCGCGCTGGGGCAGATGGAGCAGCAGGCGACGCGCATGAACAACCTGGTCAACGACCTGCTGCTGCTGTCGCGCCTGGAAAGCCAGCCGGACGACCGCGAACCGCAGATCATCGATGTCGGCCGCCAGCTGCGCCAGATCCGTCAGGACGCCGAGGCCCTGGGCAAGCCCCGGGGCCATGTGGTCACGCTGGAGGCCGAAGCCGGCCTGTGCCTGCTGGGCATGGAGGCGGACCTGCGCTCGGCCTTCTCCAACCTGGTCACCAACGCGGTCAAGTACACCCCGGAGAACGGGCTCATCCACATCCGCTGGTGGTCGGACAGCCAGGGCGCCTATCTGCGCGTCAGCGACAATGGCATCGGCATAGACCCGGTGCACATTCCGCGCCTGACCGAGCGCTTCTACCGCGCCGACGCGGCGCGCAGCTCGGCCACCGGCGGCACCGGCCTGGGCCTGGCCATCGTCAAGCATGTGCTCATGCAGCACAAGGCGACGCTGGACGTCCGGTCCGAGCTGGGCAAGGGCTCGCGCTTCACCTGCGTGTTCCCCGCATCCCTCGTTCGCCGCGAGGACTGACCCCCTTTCCGTCATCCGTGATACGCCGACTCAACCGCAGGAGAGCGACATGAAGCCATTCCCGGACTATGCGCGCCACGATGCCACCCACCTCGCCGGACTGGTCCGCCGCCGCGAAGTCTCCCCAGACGAATTGCTGGACGCCGCCCTGGACCGCCTGGCCGCCGCCAATCCCGACCTCAACGCCGTCGTCGCCACCTTCACCGACCGGGCACGGGCGGCGCGCGCGGCGCAGAGCCCCGACAGCCCCTTCTACGGCGTGCCCTTCCTGATCAAGGATCTGCTCGCCGCCTACGCGGGCGAGCCCCTGGGCTGCGGCTCCCGGTTCGCGCGCCGGCACCTCGTGCCGGACAGGCACAGCACGCTGGTCGAACGCCTGCTGGCCGGTGGCCTGACCATCTTCGGCAAGACCGCGACGCCGGAATTCGGCCTCATGCCCTGCACCGAGCCGGTGTCGACCGGCATCACCCGCAACCCCTGGAGCCTCGCGCACACCCCGGGCGGCTCCAGTGGCGGCGCGGCGGCGGCCGTGGCGGCCGGCATCGTGCCCATGGCCAGCGCCGGCGATGGCGGCGGCTCCATACGCGCGCCGGCATCCAGCTGCGGCCTGTTCGGCCTCAAGCCTTCGCGCGGGCGCCAGCCCGCCGGCCCGCGCGGCGGCGAACCCTGGTACGGCTTCGCCGTCGAGCACGCCATCACGCGTTCCGTGCGCGACTCGGCGGCGCTGCTGGATCTCACCGCCGGCGCGCTGCCGGGTGCCGACCACGCGCTGGGCCGGCCGGACACGCCGTTCGCGCGCGAGGTCGATATCGCGCCGGGCAGGCTGCGCATCGCGGTCACGCTGACTCCGGTGGTCAGCCGGACCCTGCACGCCGACTGCCGGCAGGCGGTGGAGAACACGGCGCGCCGGCTGGAGGCGCTGGGGCATGATGTCGAGCTGAGCGAACCGCCACTGGTATCGGAGGATTTCATCTTCCACTATGTGCGCCTGCTCGCCGCCGACACCGCCGCCACGCTGCGCGACCTGGAGCGCCAGCTTGGCCGTCGCGCCCGCCGCGACGAGATCGAGCCGCGCACCTGGGCGCTGGTGCACATGGGCGAGGCGCTGACCGGCGAGGAGCTGGTCGCCTCGCAATGGGCCATGCAACGCATCTCCCGCGACTACGCGGAATGGGCCGGACGCCACGATGTCGTGGTCTCGGCGGCGCTGGGCGCGCCACCCCTCGCGATCGGCGCGCTCAAGCCCGATCTCGCGCAGAAGACGCTGCTGACGCTGGCCAACACGCTGCCGCTGGGGCGGGTCGCCAAGCAGCGCGATTTCATCCTGTCGAACGCGCACGAGATCTTCGACTACACGGCCTACACCATGCCCGCCAACGCCGCCGGACTGCCCTCCATGTCGGTGCCGCTGGACTGGAGCGCCGACGGCCTGCCCATCGGCACGCTGTTCACCGGGCGCCTCGGCGATGAAGCGACGCTGTTCCGCCTGGCGCGCCAGCTGGAGCTGGCTCACCCCTGGGCGGACCGGCGGCCTGAGCGCTATCCGGCGGTTTGAGCCAGGCATGAAAAAACCGGCACTGCGGCCGGTTTTTTCATGGCGGGGGTGATGGCCGCGCTTACTGTCCCTGCAAACGCTGCTGCACCTGTTCGTAGCTGGCGTGACGCACATCCAGGCCCTTGACCAGGAAGATGAGCTGCTCGGCGATGTTGCGGGCATGGTCGCCGACGCGCTCCAGCGAACGCAGCACGCCCATGACGCTGAGCACGCGCGAGATAGCGCGCGGATCTTCCATCATGTAGGTGACCAGCGCGCGCGTCGCGGTCTTGTACTCCAGGTCGATCTCGGCGTCGGCCTGCATGACCTTGAAGGCCTGGTTGGCGTCGAAGTGGGCGAAGGCGTCCAGCGTCTCGTGGATCATCAGGCGGACCTGGTTGCCGATGTGGCGGCACTCGACATAGCCGCGCGGCGACTCGCCTTCCTCGCACAGGGCGATGGCCGAGCGCGCGATCTTGGCGGCTTCGTCACCCATGCGCTCGAGGTCGGTGATGGACTTGCCGATGGCGATGATCATGCGCAGGTCCGACGCCGCCGGCTGGCGACGGGCGAGGATGCGCACGATCTCCTCGTCGATGCCCGATTCCATCTGGTTGATGCGGCGGTCGTTGTCCTGCACCGAGGCCGCCAGCGCCGAGTCGGCGTCGAGCAGCGCGGTGATGGCGTCGGTGACCTGCTTCTCGACCAGGCCGCCCATGGCCAGGAAGTGGGTGCGCACTTCCTCCAGCTCGGCGTTGAACTGCTGGGAGATGTGCTGTACGTGATCCGTGTTCTTCATGCCGGGTTCCCTGCTCAACCGTAACGGCCGGTGATGTAGTCTTCGGTCTGCTTGTTCCCGGGATTGGTGAACAGCGTGTCGGTGTCGCCGTGTTCCACCATCTTGCCCAGGTACATGAAGGCCGTGTAGTCGGAGACGCGCGCGGCCTGCTGCATGTTGTGGGTGACGATGAGGATGGTGAAGCGCTCCTTGAGCTGGTGGATCAGCTCCTCGACCTTCAGCGTCGAGATCGGGTCCAGCGCCGAGCAGGGCTCGTCGAGCAGCAGCACCTCGGGCTTGATGGCGATGGCGCGGGCGATGCACAGACGCTGCTGCTGACCGCCGGACAGGCCGGTGGCCGGGTCGTTCAGGCGGTCGCGCACTTCATCCCAGAGCGCGGCTCCGCGCAGCGACGACTCGACGATCTCGTCGAGCACGCGCTTGCTGCGCTCGCCCTGCAGGCGGGCGCCGTAGGCGATGTTCTCGTAGATGCTCTTGGGAAACGGATTGGGCTTCTGGAAGACCATGCCGACGCGGCGGCGCAGGTCGGTGACATCCACCGCGCTGTCGAAGATGTTGCCGCCGTCGAGCAGTATCTCGCCCTCGATGCGGCAGCTCGGCACCATGTCGTTCATGCGGTTGAACGTGCGCAGCAGGGTCGACTTGCCGCAGCCGGACGGGCCGATGAAGGCCGTCACGCGGTTCTTCGGAATGCGCATGTTGATGTCGTGCAGCGCCTGCTTCTCGCCATAGAAGAGGTTGAGGCCGCGCGTCTCCAGGCAGAGCGCCTCGTCTTCGAGCGACAGATTGCGGCGGACACGCCCCAGGGCGCCACTCTCGACAGCCGCGGCCAGCGCCTGGCGGCCGGCGCCGACAGCGCCAGTTTCCTGGTTCACGGTCGATTCGTTCATCGTCACTTTCTCGTCCATTTCGAAACTCATAGCTCGGCTCAGGATACAGCCATCTGAAAGACGCAGTACATGGGCGCGCGGATGGCGGGCAGACGCGGGCCGGAGGTCAGTGCGTGGATTGTGTCGGCGGATTGTGACCAAAACATGACAGACGCCCGGACACCCCCTCCGCCGCCTCTGCGCCATTGGTCGCGTCCCGTCGCCCCGACGCGCCGGACTCGGTGACAAACGTCCGGGCAGCGGCTACGCTCGCCCCGACAAGAACAACTCCAATGCCCGTCACCGGAGCCTGGCGATGACCCCGTCCGAAGAAAGCCGACCCACCCCGCGGGGCACGCTGTGCCTGCAGACCATCGCCATGCCCAAGGACGCCAATCCCAACGGCGACATCTTCGGCGGCTGGCTGGTCTCGCAGATGGACCTGGCCGCCGGCGTGGCCGCGCGCAAGCGCGCCCAGGGCCGCACCACCACTGTCGCCATCGACGCCATGGTGTTCCTGCGCGCGGTCAAGGCCGGCGACATCGTGGCCTTCCACACCGACATCATTGCCACCGGCCGGTCATCCATGAAGATCATGGTCGAGGTCTGGGAGGTCAATGACCTCACCGGCGCGCAGACCAAGCTCACCGAGGGCCTGTTCACCTTCGTCGCCATCAATGACGAGGGTCGCACGCGGGCGCTGCCGCCCGAGCACTGACCAGCCCCGCCACGTCGTCCCCGAACACCGACAGCACCGCCATGAAGCTGGCCTCGGGCTCGACGGCCAGCGTCAGCGTCTCTCCGCTCGCCGGATGCCGGAAGCTCAGCGCGGTGGCGGCCAGCATCAGCCGGCTGAAACCGAAGCGCGCCGCGAAATAATGGTTGTGACGGGTGCGGCCGTAATTGGTGTCGCCGATGATGGGATGGCTGATGTGCTGCATGTGCCGCCGCAGCTGGTGCTTGCGGCCGGTCTCCGGACACAGCTCGAGCAGGCTGTAGCGGCTGGCCGGGTAGCGCTCCACCGCCACCGGGATCTCCGTGACCGCCAGCCGCCGGTAATGCGTCACCGCCTCGCGCAGGGGCTGCTCCGCCGTGTCGCGGCGGTCACTGGCGTGCTCGCGCAAGGCATGGTCCACGCGCCCGCTGTCCGCGCTCCAGCCGCGCACCATGGCGAGATAGGTCTTGCTCACTTCGCCGGCCATGAGCGCCTTGCCCAGCACGCTGGCGGTGTCCGGATCACGGGCGAACAAGAGCAGGCCCGACGTTGGTCGGTCCAGGCGGTGGATGGGATAGACATGCCCGCCGCCGTTCAGCTCGCGCGCGTGCTGCAGCGCGAACTCGGTCTCGTGGCGATCGACCAGGCTGCGGTGCACCAGCAGCCCGGCCGGCTTGTGCACCGCCAGCAGCCAGTCGTCGCGGTAGATCTCCCGGAGCGGATTGGACACGACGACCGGCCGGCTCAGACCCGGGTCAGGCGGGCGTACTGCGCCACCAGCCACTTGCTGCCGATGTCGGCGAAATTGACCTGGATGCGCGCGTTCGGCCCATTGCCCTCGAACGCCAGGATGACCCCCTCGCCAAAGCGCGGATGCGCCACGCGCTGGCCCAGGCTCCACGAGCCGTCGCCGGTGGCGTCGCCGCCCAGCGAGGTCTGGCGCAGGCTGCCGGATGACGTGCCGCCGGCCGCCGCGCCCGGGCGCGAACCGAAGCCGCCGCCCGCGCCGCGATAGCCGCCGAACATCGGCGCCGACTGCTGGCGCACCGGCTCCAGCAGTGACTCCGGGATCTCGCGCAGGAAGCGCGAGGGCACGTGGTAGCTCTCGCTGCCGTAGAGGCGGCGCACCTCGGCGTAGGTCAGGAAGAGCTCGCGCATGGCGCGGGTGATGCCGACATAGCAGAGCCGGCGCTCCTCCTCCAGGTTGTTGTCTTGCAGCGCCATCTCGTGCGGAAACAGGCCCTCCTCGCAGCCGGCCAGGAAGACGATGGGGAACTCCAGGCCCTTGGCCGCGTGCAGGGTCATGAGCTGCACGGCATCTTCGAACTCGCCGGCCTGCTGCTCGCCGGCCTCCAGCGCGGCGTGGTCGAGAAAGGCCGCCAGCGGCGACGGCGCCTCGTCGTCCTCGACCTCGAACTCGCGCGCGGCGGCCACCAGCTCGCGCAGGTTCTCGACCCGCGCCTGGCCCTTCTCGCCCTTCTCCTTCTCGTGATGCACGACCAGCCCGGTCTGCTCGATCACGGCCGACACCAGCTCGCCCAGCGGCACCTCGCGCGTGGTCACGTCCAGCGTCTCGATCAGCTGCAGGAAGGCCATGATCTTGCCGGTGGCCGCCGCCGGCAGCAGCTTCTCGCGGATCACCCGCTCGGCCGCCGCCCACAGGCTGATGCCCAGCTCGCGCGCGAGCTGGCGCAGCGTGTCCACGCTCTTGTCGCCAATGCCGCGCGTGGGCGTGTTGACGATGCGCTCGAAGGCAGTGTCGTCGTCGCGCTGCTGCAGCAGGCGCAGATAGGCCACCGCGTTCTTGATCTCGGCGCGCTCGAAGAAGCGCAGGCCGCCGTAGATGCGGTACGGGATCTGCGCGCGCAGCAACGCTTCTTCGAGCACGCGCGACTGCGCGTTGGAGCGGTAGAGGATGGCCATGTCGCGCCGCGCCGTGCCGGCGCGGAAACGCTCGTCGAGCATGCGCGCGATGAACTGCGCCTCATCCAGGTCGTTGAAGGCGGCGTAGACGCGGATGGGATCGCCGGCCCCGCGATCAGTCCACAGGTTCTTGCCGAGGCGGTCGCCGTTGTGGGCGATGACCGCGTTGGCCGCCTGCAGGATGGCCGAGGTCGAGCGATAGTTCTGCTCCAGGCGGATCAGCTCGGCGTCCGGGTAGTCGCTCTGGAAGGTGCGGATGTTCTCGATGCAGGCGCCGCGCCAGCCGTAGATGCTCTGGTCGTCGTCGCCGACCACGGTGAGCATGCCGTGCTCGCCGGCGAGCAGGCGCAGCCAGGCGTACTGAATGCGGTTGGTGTCCTGGAACTCATCCACCAGGATCATGCGGAATCGCGCCTGGTAGTGCCGCAGCAGCTCGGGATGGTTGAGCCACAGCTCGTGGCTGCGCAGCAGGATCTCGGCGAAGTCGACCAGGCCGCCGCGCTGGCAGATGACCTCGTAGGCCTGGTAGACGCGCAGCTGGGTGGCGGTGAACAGATCGCCGTTGTGCTGGATGTGCTGCGGCCGCCGACCCTCCTCCTTGTGCCCGTTGATGAAGCCGGCGGCCTGGCGCGCCGGCCACTTCTCCTCGTCCAGCTGCAGGTCGCGCAACACACGCTTGATGACGCGCTGCTGGTCGTCGCTGTCGAGGATCTGGAAGGTCTGCGGCAGGTTGGCCTCCTGGTGGTGCATGCGCAGGAAGCGGTGCGCGAGGCCATGGAAGGTGCCTATCCACAGCGGCTGGGTGGCGATGCCGAGCTGCTGCTCCAGGCGCGCGCGCATCTCGTGCGCGGCCTTGTTGGTGAAGGTCACCGCCAGCACGGCGAACGGCGAGATGCCGAACTCCTGGCAGAAATGGCTGATGCGGGTGGTCAGCACCCGGGTCTTGCCCGAGCCCGCGCCCGCCAGCACCAGCAGATGCTGGCTGTCGCAGGTCACGGCGTCGCGCTGGGCCGGGTTGAGTCCGGCAAGGAGGTTGGTGTCGTTCATCCGGACATTGTAGACCAGCGGCGCGGCTTCGTTTTCGCGCCGGCGCGCGGTAATGGTATGGTAGAGCCCTGAACAGCGTATTGCCCCGGCAGAGGGCAGACTCGACGAGGGTGTCTTCATGACGGATGCGGCGGCAGCCAGCACCAGGCCACAGGAGCCGGACCAGGGCGAGCTCGCCCGCCTGGCCCCGGAAGATGCCGCCCTGCGTCTGCAGCGCTCCGTCCTCGGGCAGGTGCACCGGCAGCTGCCGCGCTTCCTGTTCATCACCGCCGCTTCGGTGGTGGCCACCGTCTGGCTGCTCTGGGGCTGGCCCTACGCCAGCAACCAGTACATCCTGGGCTGGGCCTACGCCTTCATCGCCTTTCTGGTCGTGCGTGGCCTGGTGATCTGGTGGCTGGGCCGGGGCATCAGCCAGAACACGCGGCGCCTGGCCAACATGCTCACGCTCACGGCCTTCCTGACCGGCGCCTTCTGGGCCTTCGCGGTGATCGCGCTGAACCCGCGCGTGTTCCCGACCGGCGAGTTCATGGCCGACGTGACCAACCGCCAGGTCCTGCTCTCGGCCCTGCTCGCGGCCCAGGGCATCTCCGCACTGGCGGCCTACGCCGGCAGCCTGAGCGCCTTCATCGCCTTCACCACGGCGCTGTTCCTGCCCAGCTTCGTCTACCTGCTGCTGCATCCGACCTCGACCTCGCTGACCGTGGTCGGCATCGGCGTGTTCTGGTGGGGCTTCCTGGCGCTGAGCGCGCGCTACCTCAACCGCATGGTGATCAGCGCCGTGCAGCTGCGCCTGAACAACGAGGACCTGATCAGCTTCATGCGCGAGAACCAGTCGCGCACGCTGAACATGAACCAGCAGCTGGCGCGCGAAGTGAACACGCGCACGCTGGCCGAGTCCAAGCTGCAGACGCTGAACGGCGAGCTGGAAGAGCGCGTGCGCCAGCGCACCGAGGCCCTGAAGGAAAGCCAGGAGGGCCTGACCCTGGCCATCGAGGCCTCGGGCATCGCGCTCTGGGACTGGAACATCGCCGAGCACAAGCTCGCGCACACCAACCTGGAGCCCCTGCTGGGCTGCTCGGGCCTGGTCGGCGGCAACCTGCTGCGCCAGGTGCGCGACCTGATCCACCCGGAAGACCAGCGCGCGGTCAAGCGCAGCATCATCCGCCACCTGCGCCGGCGCACCCCGCGCTACGAGGCGCGCTACCGCATCAAGCACCAGCGCGGCCACTGGATCTGGGTCGAGGACAAGGGGCGCGTGGTGAGCTGGGACAGCAACGGCAAGCCGGTGCGCATGCTCGGCATACGCCGCGACATCACCCGCGAGCGCGAGGCCGAGGAAACCCAGAAGAAGCTGGACTACCTGGCCAACTACGACCGCCTGACCGGGCTGGCCAACCGCCGCCAGTTCCGCAACCGCCTGCACGCCGCCATCACCCAGGCGCGCGAGCAGCAGGGCCGGGTCGGCCTCATCCACCTCAACCTCGACCGCTTCCGCCAGATCAACGAGAGCCTGGGCTTCGAGACCGGCGACGCCATCCTGCGCGAGACCGGCCGCCGCCTGAGCGAGATCGGCGCCCGCCTGGACACGTTGGCGCGCCTGGGCGGCGACGAGTTCGCCCTGATCTACACCGGCCTGCGCGACGACGGCGAGCTGGAGCGCATCAGCGAGGAGATCATCGGCGTGCTGCGCGTGCCCTTCCGCGTCGGCGACCACGAGCTGCTGCTGGGCTCCTCGGTCGGCATCAGCCTGTTCCCCGAGCACGGCCGCGAGCTGGCCATCCTCGCCAACCACGCCGACCTCGCCATGCAGCAGGCCAAGCGCCTGGGCGGCAACCAGTGGCGCTTCTACTCGCCGGAGATGCGCAGCGCCACGCTGGAGCAGCTGAATCTGGAGAACAGCCTGCGCAAGGCCATCTTCCGCGACGAATTCGTCGTGCACTACCAGCCCAAGGTGTCGCTGGCCAGCAACCGCATCGTCGGCATGGAGGCGCTGGTGCGCTGGCAGCATCCGACCCTGGGCCTGCTGCATCCGGGCAAGTTCATTCCGCTGGCCGAGGAGACCGGGCTGATCTCGGTGATCACCGAGCGCGTGCTGCAGCAGGCCTGCCGGCAAACCCAGGCCTGGACCAACGCCGGCTACGGCCCGCTCAGCGTGGCGGTCAACATTCCGCCCCAGCAGCTGCGCCGCGGCAACATCCTCCAGGTGCTGCAGCAGGCCCTGGACGAGAGCGGCCTGGCCGCCCCGCAGCTTGAAGTCGAGCTGACCGAGACCTCGCTCATGGATGACCCCGCGCTCGCCAACGAGCTGCTGGGCAAGATCCGCGACATGGGCATGACCATCGCCCTCGACGACTTCGGCACCGGCTATTCATCGCTCAGCCATCTGCGCCACTTCCCGCTGGACACGCTGAAGATCGACCAGACCTTCGTGCGCGACCTGGGCACCAACCCGGAAGACGCCGCCATCGTGCGCGCCATCATCACCATGGCGCACAACCTGGGCATGACCGTGGTGGCCGAGGGCGTGGAGACGCCCTGCCATCTGGATCATCTGATCCGCGAGCGCTGCGACTATGTGCAGGGCTACTACATCAGCCGCCCAGTGCCGGCCGAGCAGATGGAGGTCATGCTGCACCAGCAGGCTGGCCAGGGCGGCGTGACACTGCCATCCAGCGTTTGCGGAGGGAATGCCTGAGGCCAGGGCCCTAGCAGGGGCACTTCCCCACCGTCTTCGCCCCCAGCCGCGCCTCCATGCGCGACCTCACGAACCGCTCCCGCGTCATCACCTCATGGCCCGGATGCCGCTCCGCCATATGCTGCACATACGCTTCATAGTCCGGCACGCCCACCAGCATGGCGCCGAAATGGCGGCCCTGCCGCCAGAGCATGGTCAGGCGACCGGAGAGGCTCATGCCTCCGCTCCGGTCACCGCCGGCGCGTACACCGGCGCCGTCTCGCTGCTTTCAGGCCGGCCCGAGGCCAGCGCCTTGCGCATGGCGCGCAGGCTGCACGCCAGCATGACCAGCACCACCACCATGAACAGCGCGCACAAGGCGGCATCCAGGCGGTCGTTGAAGATGACCTGCTGCATCTGCGCCAGGCTCTTGGCCGGGGCCAGCACCTCGCCGCGCGAGGCGGCGTCGGCGAACTTGCCGGCGTGGGCGAGGAAACCGATGCGGTCGTTGTCGTGGAACAGCTTCTGCCAGCCGGCCGTGAGCGTGACCACGAGGATGCCCGCCGCCGGCAGCAGCGCGACCCAGGCGTGACGCGCGCGCTGCGACTTCACCAGCAGCGTGCCGACCAGCAGCAGCGCCATGGCCGCCAGCATCTGGTTGGCGATGCCGAACAGCGGCCACAGGGTGTTGATGCCGCCGAGCGGGTCGATCACGCCCTGGTAGAGGAACCAGCCCCAGCCGGCCACGCAGAGCAGCGTGGCGACCACGTTCGGCCACCAGCGCTCGGTGTCGCGGAAGGGCGCGTACAGGCTGCCGAACAGGTCCTGGATCATGAAGCGGCCCACGCGCGTGCCGGCATCGATGGTGGTGAGGATGAACAGCGCCTCGAAGAGGATGGCGAAGTGGTACCAGAAGGCCATGAGCGCGCCGCCGCCGGCCACCGACGAGAGGATGTGCGCCATGCCCACGGCCAGCGTGGGGGCACCGCCGGCGCGCGACAGGATGCTCTCCTCGCCGATGTCCTTCGCGGTCTGCGCCAGCAGCTCGGGCGTGACCACGAAGCCCCACTGCTGTATGGCCGTGGCGGCCTCCTCCACGGTCTTGCCGATCAGCGCGGGCGGCGAGTTGAGCGCGAAATACACGCCCGGCTCCAGCACGCAGGCCGCGATCATGGCCATGACCGCCACGAACGACTCCGTGAGCATGGCGCCATAGCCGATGGCGCGCGCATCCAGCTCGTTGTCGAGCAGCTTGGGCGTGGTGCCGGACGAGACCAGGGCATGGAAACCCGACACCGCGCCGCAGGCGATGGTGATGAACAGGAAGGGGAAGACGCTGCCGGCGAAGACCGGACCCGTGCCGTCGATGAAGCGGCTGACCGCCGGCATCTTCAGCTCCGGCATGACGATGAGGATGCCCAGCGCCAGCGCGACGATGGTGCCGATCTTGAGGAAGGTCGACAGGTAATCGCGCGGCGCCAGCAGCAGCCACACCGGCAGGATGGACGCCAGCGCGCCGTAGGCGATCAGGCTCAGCGCCAGCTCCTCGCCGCTGCGCGTGAACACCACCCGCCAGTAGTCATGCTCGGCCACCCAGCCGCCCGCCCAGATCGAGGCGAACAGCAGGACCAGCCCGATCAGCGACATCTCGCCGATGCGGCCGGGACGCAGGTAGCGCAGGTACAGCCCCATGAACACCGCGATGGGTATGGTCGCGGCCACCGTGAACGTGCCCCAGGGCGAGTGCGCCAGCGCCTTCACCACCACCAGGCCGAGCACGGCCAGCAGGATGATCATGATGGCGAGGATGCCGACGCCCGCCACGCTGCCGGCCACCGGCCCCAGCTCGCTGCGGATCATGTCGCCCAGCGAGCGTCCGTCGCGGCGCGTGGACGCGACCAGCACCAGCATGTCCTGCACGGCGCCCGCCAGCACCACGCCGGCCAGCAGCCAGAGCGTGCCCGGCAGATAGCCCATCTGCGCTGCCAGCACGGGGCCGATGAGCGGCCCGGCGCCGGCGATGGCGGCGAAGTGGTGGCCGAAGAGCACGACGCGGTGCGTGGGCACGAAATCGAGGCCGTCGGCATGGCGGTGCGCCGGCGTCAGGCGGCGGGCATCCAGCGCCAGCACCGGCCCGGCCAGGTAGCGGCTGTAGTAGCGATAGGCGATGGCATAGACGGCGATGGCGGCGGTCACCACCCAGGCGGCGTTGATGGTCTCGCCACGATGCAGGCCGAGCACGGCCAGCGAGATCACCGCCGCCAGCACGACGGCCAGCATGAGGATTTTATCTTTCACGGCATCGAATCCTTTTTTTATTCATCTTTTCCCCGGAAGGATCGTGCATTCTAGCCACAGTTCGTCAGCCTCGCGCGGCCGGGAACGCCACGCCGGACATCCGCTGACGGACTCGCATGTTTTGCGACTGATTCTCATTTCTTGCATAATGGCGGCTTACGCGCATGCCATCCTGTCGAAACGCGGGTATCGTCGCAGCCTATCCGCCCTGAGAACACCATGAGCGCCACCCTACGCACGGAACAGGAATCCGCCCCGCAACGCCGGGCTTTCTGGCTCAAGACACTGCACCGGTGGCACTGGATCAGCTCCGCGCTCTGCCTGATCTCCCTGATCCTGTTCACCGCCACCGGCATCACGCTCAATCACGCCGCGCAGATCAAGGCCAAGCCCGTCGTCACCACGCAGGAGCGGGAGCTGCCGGACGCCCTGCAGGCCGAGCTCGCCGCCAGCGCCGTCCCGCCGGACACGCAGGCGCCCCTGCCCGCCCATATCCAGGACTGGCTGCGGACCGAGCTGGGCATCACGCGCGCCAGCCGCGATGCCGAATGGTCGGAAGCCGAGGTCTATCTGGCCCTGCCGCGCCCCGGTGGCGATGGCTGGGTGAGCCTGGAGCGCGACAGCGGCGCCGTGACCTACGAAATCACCGACCGGGGCTGGATCGCCTACTTCAACGACCTGCACAAAGGCCGCGACACCGGCCCCGCCTGGGCCTGGTTCATCGATATCTTCGCCGTGGCCTGCCTGGTGTTCGCCATCACCGGGCTGTTCCTGCTCCAGCTGCATGGCGGCAACCGCCCGGCCACCTGGCCGGTGGTCGGCCTGGGCGTGATCGTGCCCCTGCTGCTGGCCCTGCTCTTCATTCACTGACCATCATC
>Ga0222424_100570_pt1 | contig 16807 bp, 17 predicted proteins | sample 2B2ome_FD_182468 | JGI IMG/M metagenome (GOLD analysis project Ga0222424, IMG submission 182468) | Enriched microbial communities from leaf-cutter ant dump, University of Wisconsin, Madison, United States - 2B200A (version 2) | ecosystem: Environmental > Terrestrial > Nest > Insects nest > Nest... | reverse complement strand
AATTCCTGGGCATCAAGCCCTTCTTCGGTTGGCAGGGCATCGTGCCGCGCAAGGCCGACAAGATGGCGACCATCGCGGTCGACCTGATGACCTCCAAACTCATCAAGCCGGAGGAAATCCTCCGCCGTCTCGATCCTGTCCGCGTCGCGAAGGAGATCGAGAAGCCCATGATCGCCGCCGCCGAGGACATCGTGCGCACGGTGGCCACCGAGTACCAGCCTGGCCTGTGGGAAGGCATGCCGGAGTTCATGCGGCAGAAGATCATCAGCCGCGTCCAGGGTGAAGTGCCCTCGGTGGTCGCCGAGATCATGCGTGATGTGCAGAAGGACATTCCGCACTACTTCGACCTCAAGCACATGGTCATCAGCAACCTGCTCAAGGACAAGCAGAAGCTGATCGACATCTTCAAGGAAGTCGGCCACAAGGAGTTCAAGTTCTTCGGCGTCGCCGGCTTCTACTTCGGCTTCACCATCGGCCTCATCCAGATGGCCTGCTGGGCCCTGTTCAAGGCACCGTGGATGCTGCCGGCCTTCGGCGGCTTCGTCGGCCTGGTCAGCGACTACCTGGCCCTGCAGATGCTGTTCCGCCCGATGTACCCGAAGAAGATCCTCGGCTTCACCTGGCAGGGTCTGTTCCTGAAGCGCCAGAAGGAAGTTGCCGGCGACTACGCCGCGCTGATCTCCAAGTCGCTGCTGACGCCGTCGAACATGATCGAGGAGCTGTTCCGCGGTCCCATGTCCGACCACATCATGGAGCTGATCCAGCGCCATGTCCGCGTGCTCATCGACGAACAGTCGGGCATGGCCCGTCCGCTGGTGGTCTACGCCGTCGGCAGCCAGCGCTATGTCGAAATGAAGGCGGTCGTGTCCGACCGCATCCTGGCCTTCCTGCCGGAGGCCATGAAGCACATGGAAGGCTATGCCGAAGAGGCCATGGACATCCGCAACACCCTGGTGGAGCGCATGCAGCTGCTCAACTCCGAGGAGTTCGAGGGCATGCTGCGTCCGGCCTTCAAGGAAGACGAATGGATCCTCATCACTGTTGGCGCCGTGCTCGGTATCGTGGTCGGTGAACTGCAAGTCCACGTCATGCTGACCTGACCGGTCGCATGAATCCGCGCTTTATCAAGGAGCCGACAAGGTGAGTTCAACTGAATCTGCAAAGCTGGGCAAGGGCAGCATCGTCGCGGTCGTTCTGATCGCGGTGGTGCTGGGTATTGCCGTGGCCTGGTGGGTGCTGAGCAACTTCAGCGCCAACCTGAGCCTCAAGGATCAGCCGGCGATCGTCCAGGTGGTCAAGTCCGCGCCGGTCAAGGCCGAGGTGCTCAACAACCTCGACATCCTGCTCAAGGGCAACCTCACCACGGTCGTGCCGGTGAATCAGGAGGTCACCCTCCCGATCAAGGACACCCTGAACGTCATGGCGACCATGGACAACGACATTCCCATCAAGATGAATGTCGCCATCCATGACAAGATCCTGATCTCGCAGGAGGTGCCGGTCGACACCAAGGTCGAGGTCAACGTCATGGGCGTCAAGATCCGCCTGCCGGTGCGTGGCAACATCCCCATCAAGATGGAGGTGCCGATCGATCTCAACGTGCCGGTCAACCAGCCGGTGCGCATGAAGTTCACGGCGCCGGTGGCGGTCAAGCTGCAGCAGGACCTGCGCGTGCCGCTGAAGACCGACATCGCCACCACCATCCCGCTGAACAGCCAGATGAGCGTGCCGGTGCGCGAGCCGCTGGACGCGCTGGTGACCATTCCGGAGCCGCTGGACACCATCATCACCAGGGCGGACCTGAAGCTGCCGCTGAAGACGCTGGGCTTCTCGCGCAATCCGGAAGAGCCCAAGGCCGTGACGGAGGAGAAGGCTGAAACGGCGCCGGCCGCTACGCAGGGGGTGCATCAGTGAGCCGTCGCGGCCTGCTGGTACTGGCGCTGCTGGCCTTCGCCGGCAGCCTGCTGGGCTTCCTCGCCTATGCGCATCTGTCCGTCAACCTGGGGCTGGCGCATTCGCCGGCGGTGCTGCGCCTGCCGACGAATCTGGTGGTCAGCGCACACACCCAGCGCGACGTGGAAGTGCGCCTCGCCGGGCAGATCAGCGCCGAAGCGCCGGTGGACCAGCCGTTGCAGGTGCCGCTGTCCGGTCGCTACCCGGTGATCGCGCAGCTGGCCACCAAGGTACCGCTGGACTTCACCATCACCTATAACGGCGCCATTCCGGTGCGCAGCACGGCGAGCGTCGAAGGCACGACCGATCTGATCATCAAGAGCCGCTTCCTGCCGAAGTTCCCGCTGCGCATGGACCTGCCGCTGAACTTCGACGTGCCGGTGTCGCTCAAGGTGCCGGTGAAGACGGCGATCGACGTGGTCTACAAGGGGCCGCTGCTGATCGACTTCAACCAGGTCGTCAACACGCATCTGAAGACCACGCTGAAAACCACGCTGCCGGTCCAGCAGGACATGACCCTGCCCGTGGTGGCGGATTTCGGTCTGGGCATACAGCTGGAGGACAAGCCGCTGCCGGCGGTCATCCGCCATGCCGACCTGAAGTTCCCGATCAAGTCGCTGGGCTTCGAGCGCAACGCGCCGGAGCAGCCGAAGGCGACAGCACCTGTGGCGGAGGCTGCGGCGCGCTGAAAATGGCCGTGTTGTCATGGCCGTGATCGGTCTCATGACCTGTTGTCTCCGGGCGGGTATCCCCGCCCGGATCCGCCCAGCCGGCTTCCGGATGACGGGCATGAAAAAACCGGCCATAAGCCGGTTTTTTCATTTCCACTGCGCGAACCCCTGCCCCCCGGATGGGAGGGCAGGGCGCACGGATCAGGCCAGGGCCTTGATCTGGGCGTTCAGGCGGCTCTTGTGGCGAGCAGCCTTGTTCTTGTGGATGATGCCCTTGTCGGCGATGCGGTCGATGACCGGCACGGCGACGGTGTAGGCGGCCTGGGCGACAGCCTTGTCGCCGGTGGCGATGGCGTTGACGACCTTCTTGATGTAGGTACGCACCATGGAGCGCAGGCTCGCATTGTGCAGACGCTGCTTGTCGTTCTGACGAGCGCGCTTCTTGGCTTGTGCAGAGTTGGCCACGGGGCGACTCCTGAAAATTCGGGTTGAGTTGGTTCCGGATGGGCCCTTGGCCATATCCAAAATCAGGCGCGCAATGATGCCGGTCTCATGTCGGCAAGTCAACTGTGATCTGGCGATAATCACCCCGGCGGGCTACCATCACGCCGCGATCCAGGAGTTCCCATGTCCAGCAGCCCGGCCCCCGTCAGCCCGCCCCGAGGCAACAGCCTCTGGCGCTCCACTTTCATCGTCAGCGCCATGACCCTGCTGTCGCGCATCGCCGGCCTGGTGCGCGACATGGTGTTCATGAACCTGTTCGGCGCCAGCCGCCTGATGGACGCCTTCCTGGTGGCCTTCAAGATCCCCAACTTCCTGCGCCGCCTGTTCGCCGAGGGCGCCTTCTCGCAGGCCTTCGTGCCGGTGCTGTCGGAAGTGCGCACGCAGCGGGGCGATGACGAGGTGCGGCGCCTCATCGATCATGTCGCCGGCTCGCTGACGGTGGTCATCGGCGGCATCAGCGTGGCCGCCATCGTCTTCTCGCCGGCCATCATCTTCCTGTTCGCCCCCGGCTTCCGGGGCGACGAGCTCAAGTTCGACCTGGCCGCGGACATGCTCCGCATCACCTTCCCGTATCTGCTGCTGATCTCGCTGACCGCCTTCGCCGGCGGCATCCTCAACACCTACGGGCGCTTCGGCGTGTCCAGCTTCACGCCGGTGCTGATGAACCTGGTCATGATCGCCACCGCGATCTGGCTGGCGCCCCTGCTCACGCAGCCGGTGGTCGCGCTGGCCTGGGGCGTGCTGATCTCCGGCGTCGTGCAGCTCGGCTTCCAGTGGTGGCCGCTGCGCCGGATCAATCTCTTGCCGCGCTTCCGGCCGGACTTCAAGGATCCTGACGTCAAGCGCATCCTCACCCTCATGGTGCCGGCCATGTTCGGTGTCTCGGTCAGCCAGATCAATTTGCTGCTGGACACGGTGCTGGCCTCCTTCCTGATCGAGGGTTCGGTGTCCTGGCTGTACACGGCCGAGCGCCTCACCGAGCTGCCGTTGGGGCTGATCGGCATCGCCGTGGCCACGGTCATCCTGCCGACGCTGTCGACCCGGCACGCGCAGAAGTCGGACGCCGAGTTCAAGGCCACCATCGACTGGGCGCTCAAGGTCATCGTCATGGTCGGCGTGCCGTCCTCGCTGGCCATGGGCATCCTCGCCGAGCCGCTGCTGGCGTCCCTGTTCCATCATGGCGAGTTCGACAGCCGCGACGTGGTGAAGTCGGCGATGGCCCTGCAGGCGCTGTCGGGCGGCATCCTCGCCTTCATGCTCATCAAGGTGTTCGCGCCGGCCTACTACGCCCGCCAGGACACGCGCACGCCGGTGCGCATCGGCATCATCGCCATGGTCGCCAACATGGTGTTCAACCTCATGCTGGTCTGGCACCTGGAGCATGTCGGCCTGTCGCTGGCCAGCACGCTGTCGGCCTTCCTCAACGCCGGCCTGCTCTACAAGGGCCTGCACCAGCGCGGCATCTACCGCCTGGGCGGACACTGGACACCCATCCTGATCCGTTTCGCGCTGGCCAACGCGGTCATGGTGGCCGTGCTGATCTGGATCACGCCGGACACGGCCTGGTGGCTGTCCGAGCAGGGCTGGGGCCGGGTCGGCCGGGTGCTGCTGATCTGCCTGGCGGGGGCGGCGGCCTATGGCGTGGCGCTGCTCGCGGCCGGTTTCCGGCCACGCGAGCTGCGGCATCCCTGACGCGTATCCTTTATACTTGCCCGTTTTCCACGCGATGACGACTGTCTGCCCATGGAACTGATACGCGGTCTGCACAATCTGCGCGAGCGTCATCGCGGCAACGCGGTGACCGTCGGCAACTTCGATGGCGTGCATCTCGGCCATCAGGCCATGGTGCGTGCCTTGCGCGAGGAGGCCGCGCGTCTCGGCCTGCCCACGCTGGTCATGTGCTTCGAGCCCCAGCCGCAGGAGTTTTTCGCGGGAGACCAGGCGCCCGGCCGGCTGATGACCTGGCGGGAGAAGTTCGAGGCGCTGGCGGACTGCGGTGTCGACCGGCTGCTGCTGGTGCGCTTCGACGAGCGCTTCCGCCGCTACACGGCCCAGGGCTTCATCGATGAGCTGCTGGTGGATGCCCTCGGCTGCCGGCATGTCCTGGTCGGTGATGACTTCCGTTTCGGCTGCGACCGCAGTGGTGACCACCGCCTGCTCGAGGTCATGGCGCCGCGCGCCGGCTTCACGGTCGGGCAGCTGCCCACGCTGGCCAAGGAAGATCAGCGCATCAGCAGCACGCGGCTGCGCGAGGCCGTGGCGGCCGGCCGCTTCGTCGAGGCCGAGTCGCTGACCGGCCGGCCGTTCTCGGTGTCGGGGCATGTCGTGCATGGCGACAAGCTCGGGCGCACGCTCGGGCTGCCGACCGCCAACCTGCTGATGCGGCGCAGGGTGCTGCCGCTGCGTGGCGTCTACGCGGTCGAGGTGCTGGGCCTGGGCAGCGAGCCGCTGCCGGCGGTCGCCAATGTCGGCACGCGCCCCACCGTGGGCGGCCTGCAGGCGCGCTGCGAGGCGCATCTGCTGAATTTCCGCGGCGACCTTTACGGCCGCCGCCTGTGCGTGGTGTTCCGCCACAAGCTGCGCGACGAGCAGCGCTTCCCGTCGCTGGACGCGCTGAAGGCGGCCATCGAGGCGGATGTCGCCGCCGGTCATCGTTATTTCGCTGTCTGAGAGTGATATGGATTACAAGAGCACGCTGAACCTGCCGGAAACCGATTTCGCCATGAAGGCCAGCCTGGCCACGCGCGAGCCGGCCCGTGTCGAGGCCTGGCGACAGCAGGGGCTGTACGCGAAGATCCGCGCCGCCCGCACCGGGCGGCCGCAGTTCATCCTGCACGATGGCCCTCCCTACGCCAACGGCGACATCCACATCGGCCACGCGGTCAACAAGATCCTCAAGGACATCATCGTCAAGGCGAAGACCATGGGCGGCCTCGATGCGCCTTATGTGCCCGGCTGGGACTGCCATGGCCTGCCCATCGAGCTGAATGTCGAGAAGCAGGTCGGCAAGCCGGGCGTCAAGGTCAGTGCCAGGGAGTTCCGCGAGAAGTGCCGCGAGTACGCGGCCTCGCAGGTCGCGCGCCAGTCCGTCGACTTCCAGCGCCTGGGCGTGCTGGGCGACTGGGACAAGCCCTACCTGACCATGAATTACAGCCAGGAGGCGGACATCATCCGCGTGCTCGGCCAGATCGCCGGCAACGGACACCTGCACAAGGGCCTGAAGCCGGTGCACTGGTGCATGGACTGTGCCTCCGCGCTGGCCGAGGCCGAGGTGGAGTACCAGGACAAGACCTCGCCGGCCATCGATGTCGGCTTCGCCGCCGTGGACGCCGCCGATGTCTCCGCGCGCACGGGCGCCAGCGTGCCCGGCGCCGAGCTGGTGATCTGGACCACCACGCCGTGGACGCTGCCGGCCAACCAGGCCGTGTCGCTGCACCCCGAGCTGGACTATGTGCTGGTGCGCGTCATGGTGGCGGGCGTGGCCCGTCATCTCGTGCTCGCCGAGTCGCTCTGGCAGGACGCGGTCGCGCGCTACGAGGGCAGCGAGGCCGTCGTGCTGGCGACCTTCCCCGGCCGCGCGCTGGAAGGGCTGAAGCTGCGCCATCCGTTCTACGACCGCGTGGTGCCGGTGATCGTCGGCGAGCATGTCACCGCCGACGCCGGCACCGGCGCCGTGCACACCGCGCCCGGCCATGGCCAGGACGACTACATCGTCGGCCGCGTCTACGGCCTGCCGGTCGACAATCCGGTGGATGGCAACGGTGTCTTCCTGCCGTCCACGCCGCTGTTCGCCGGCCTGCACGTGAACAAGGCCAACGAGCCCATCCTCGACGCGCTGCGCACGCCGCGCGCCGATGGCGTGGCACCGCTGCTGGCCTTCCGCAAGCTCCAGCACAGCTATCCGCACTGCTGGCGGCACAAGACGCCGATCATCTTCCGCGCCACGCCGCAGTGGTTCATCAGCATGGAGCAGAACGGCCTGCGCGCCGCCGCGCTGGATGCCATCAAGCAGGTGCGGTGGCTGCCGGACTGGGGTCAGGCGCGCATCGAGGGCATGGTGGCGGGGCGTCCGGACTGGTGCATCTCGCGCCAGCGCACCTGGGGCGTGCCGATCACGCTGTTCGTGCACAAGGAGACGGGCGAGCTGCATCCGCGCACGGCCGGGCTGATCGAGCAGGTCGCGCAGCGCGTCGAGCAGGCCGGCATAGACGCCTGGTTCGACCTGGCGCCGGCCGAGCTGCTCGGCGACGAGGCCGCGCAGTACGACAAGGTCACCGACACGCTGGATGTCTGGTTCGACTCGGGTGTGACCCACACCTGCGTGCTCAGGCGCTTCCCCGGCCTGAGCTATCCGGCCGATCTCTACCTCGAAGGTTCGGACCAGCATCGCGGCTGGTTCCAGTCCTCGCTGCTGACCGCCGTCAGCGCCAACGGCACGGCGCCGTTCCGCACCGTGCTCACCCACGGCTTCACCGTCGATGGCCAGGGCCGCAAGATGTCCAAGTCGGTGGGCAACGTGGTGGCGCCGCAGAAGGTCATGCAGACCCTGGGCGCCGACATCATCCGCCTGTGGGTGTCGGCCACCGACTACCGCGGCGAGATGTCGGTCAGCGACGAGATACTCACGCGCATGTCGGACAGCTACCGCCGCATCCGCAACACGCTGCGCTTCCTGCTCTCCAATCTGAACGGCTTCGAGCCCGCGCGCGACGCCGTGCCGGCGGAGCAGATGCTGGAGCTGGACCGCTGGGTGGTCGACGCCGCCGCGCGCCTGCAGGACGAGATCATCAGCGCCTACGATGAGCTGGCCTTCCACCAGATCTACCACAAGCTGCACAACTTCTGCGTGGTCGAGCTGGGCGGCTTCTACCTCGACATCATCAAGGACCGCCAGTACACGACGCAGCGCGACTCGCTGGCGCGGCGCTCGGCGCAGACCGCGCTCTGGCACATCGCCGAGGCCTTCGTGCGCTGGGCCGCGCCCATCCTCAGCTTCACCGCCGAGGAGATCTGGGAAGTGCTGCCGGGCCAGCGCGAGGACAGCGTGTTCCTGGCCGAGTGGTACACCGGCCTGGCGCGCCTGCCCGAGGCCACACCGCTGCTCAGCCGCTGCTACTGGGATCAGGTGCTGGCGGTGAAGTCGGCGGTCAACAAGCAGATCGAGGCGGCGCGCAACCGCAAGGAAGTCGGCTCCGGCCTGTCCGCCGAGGTCGAGCTGTTCGTGTCGGACGAGCTGGCCGACCTGCTCGGCCAGCTGGGCGACGAGCTGCGCTTCGTGCTCATCACCTCCGCGGCGCGTCTGCGGTCGCTGGCGGAGGCGGGCGGGGAGGACACCGATATCGATGGCCTGCGTGTGGCGGTGATTCCGTCCGTCTACAGCAAGTGCGCCCGCTGCTGGCACTACCGCGCCGATGTCGGCAGCGACCCGGCGCATCCGGAGATCTGCGCGCGCTGCGTGGTCAACGTGGCCGGAGCCGGCGAGGTGCGCCACCATGCCTAACGCGCTGACACGCCACCCCTGGGGCTGGCTGTGGATCTCGGTCGTGGTCTTCGTGCTCGACTACCTCACCAAGGTCTGGGCCAGCGAGAGCCTGATCTACGGCTGGCCGCGCCCGGTGCTGCCGCCGGTGCTGAGCTGGACGCTGGCGCACAACACCGGCGCCGCCTTCAGTTTCCTGCACGACGCCGGCGGCTGGCAGCGCTGGTTCTTCGTCGCCATCGCCGTGGTGGTGGGAGTGGCGCTGCTGGTCTGGCTCAAGCGCCTGCCGGCGGGTTCGCGCTGGCTGCCGGTCGCCATCGCGCTGCTGCTCGGCGGCGCGCTCGGCAACCTCTACGACCGTGCGCTGACCGGCTATGTCGTCGATTTCATCCATGTCCATTACGGTGACTGGAGCTTCCCGGCCTTCAACATCGCCGATTGCGGCATCACCATCGGTGCTGTCATGCTGGTCATCGACAGCCTGTTCCTGGAGGGCCGCCGGGAGCGCGCGGCGGGCCTGCGCGACGGGCAGGAGCGTGGCGGATGAACCTGATCGGACCGGGCAAGCGCGTCAGCCTGCATTTCACGGTGTCGCTGGCCTCCGGCGAGCTGCTCGACAGCACCCGCGAGCGCCCCGAGCCGCCGGTCTTCGTGTTCGGCGACGGCAACCTGCTGCCGGGCTTCGAGCAGGCCATCCGGGGCATGCAGGCGGGTGACCGGGGACGCTTCGTGATTTCGCCGGCGCAGGGCTTCGGCGAGCGCAACGAGGATAATGTCCAGCACTTCCCCCGCCGTCAGTTCGGCGAGCAGATGCTGGAGCCGGGCATGGTCATGCATTTCGCCGACGCCAGCGGCGCCGAGCTGCCGGGCGTCATCATGGCGTTGCCGGAGGGCGTGGTGGTGGTGGACTTCAATCATCCCCTGGCCGGCCGCGAGCTGGTGTTCGAGGTCGATATCCTGCGCGTGCTGGATGCCGACGCGAATCCGGTATCCTTGGCCTGATGGCGCCTGCGGGCGGGAGTGCAGCGATGGAAATCAAACTGGCCAATCCGCGCGGTTTCTGCGCCGGCGTCGACCGCGCGATCGAGATCGTCAACCGGGCGCTGGAGCTGTTCGGTCCGCCGATCTACGTGCGCCACGAGGTCGTGCACAACAAGTTCGTGGTGGATGACCTGCGCAATCGCGGCGCGGTCTTCGTCGACGAGCTGGACCAGGTGCCTGACGACGCCATCGTGATCTTTTCCGCCCATGGCGTGTCCAAGGCCGTGCAGGCCGCCGCCGCCGAGCGCGGACTCAAGGTCTTCGACGCCACCTGCCCGCTGGTGACCAAGGTGCACATGGAGGTGGCGCGCTACGCCCGCACCGGCACCGAGGCCATCCTCATCGGCCATGCCGGCCACCCCGAGGTCGAGGGCACCATGGGCCAGTACGAGCGCCAGTTCGGCGGCGACATCTATCTCGTCGAGGACGAGGAGGACGTCGCCAATCTGGTCGTGCGCAACCCGGGCAACCTGGCCTTCGTGACCCAGACCACGCTCTCGGTGGATGACACCGCGCGTGTCATCGACGCCCTGCGCGCGCGCTTCCCGGACATCCACGGGCCGCGCAAGGATGACATCTGCTACGCCACGCAGAACCGCCAGGACGCGGTGAAGACGCTGGCGGAGCAGTGCGAGGTGGTGCTCGTGGTGGGCTCGCCGAACTCGTCCAATTCCAATCGCCTGCGCGAGCTGGCCGAGCGCATCGGCACGCCGGCCTATCTGATCGACAATGCCGACCAGATCGAGAAGGGCTGGCTGGATGGCGTCCGCGCGGTCGGTGTCACCGCCGGCGCGTCCGCGCCCGAGGTGCTGATCCGCCAGGTCATAGACCGCCTCGGCAGCTGGGGCGGCGCCGCGCCGGAGGAGCTGGCCGGACGCCCGGAGAACATCGTCTTCTCCATGCCCAAGGAGCTGCGCATCCCCGTCAAGGCGGTGTGACCAGTGCGCCGAGCTGGCTGCGCCAGGGCTCGGGGATGGGCCCGGAGCGCTGCGTGGCGTGATCGAAGTAGACCTGCACGGCCTTGCCGCGCGCGACCAGCGCTCCCCGCTGCCAGGCCTGGTGCCAGACCACGAACGATGAGTTGCCCACGCGCTCTATGCCGGTCTTCAGCGTGACCTCGCTGCCGTAGTGTGTCTGCGCCACGAAATCGACCTCTATGCGGGCCAGGATCAGGCTCAGCTTCCGTATGTCCATCTCCGGCGTGAACAGGCGGAAGATGGGCTCGCGCGCGGTCTCGAACCAGCCGGTGAAGACCGTGTTGTTGACGTGCCCGAAGGCATCGGTCTCGTAGAAGCGGGGCATGATGGCGAGCGTGAACATCGAAGGCTCCGGTGACTGGTCCGGGCCTGATTCTATCCTGACCGGACGGGTTGCTGGCGAAGTCGCCGGCGCGGGTCTAGCCTTTGAATCACGGGGCCGCGGGATGCGGTCGTGAGGCAGGGAGGCGGACTGGCATGGATGCGACGGTTCGGCACGAGCACGGGCTGGGCCTGCCCGAGGCGCTGATCGCGCTGGCCTTGCTGGGCGTGGCCCTCGGTGGCCTGCTGGCCGCCCAGTGGCGGGCGCGCGATCTGCAGCAGGACGCCTGGTCGCGTCATCAGGCGGGCTGGCTGCTGACCGATTTCGGACAGCGCATGGCGCTCAATCCCGGCGCGCGGGAACAATACCTGGACGGGCTGCGGGCCGGCCCGGCGGGGTCCCCGCCGCCCGGCGCTTGCGCGCGTCTCGCCTGCCCGCCCGGAGAGCGGGCCCGGGCGGATGTCGCCTTCCTCGCGGCCGAGGTCCGGCGCGTGCTGTCCCGGCCCGACTGGCGCCTGGAGAGCTGTCTGGACAGTCCCGGGCTGTGTCTGTCGCTGTCCTGGTCGGGAACCAGCCCCAGCAGCGGGCCGGACGGCGCCTGCCTGGATGCGTCGGGCGCGCGCCGGCCGGGCGCGCATTGCGTGACCCGGGAGCTGCCATGAGCAGGAGGCGCTCCGGTGCCGAGCTGGGCATGGCGCTGGCGGAATGGACGCTGGCGGCCATGCTGGGGGTCATCCTGCTGGCGGCGGCGCTGACCTGGCTGCAGGGCAGCTTGCAGATGGCGCTGGTCCAGCGCGTGCCGCTGCAGATGGCCGGCGATGCGGCCTGGCTGTTCCGGCGCCTGGAGCTGGCCGCGCTGCAGGCGGGCAGGGGCGGGGCGCATCCGCTGGGCAACGACGATGCCCGGCTGGCGCCGTGGCGCATGACGGACGGCAGCGGGCCGGGGACGCCAGCCAGCGACCAGTTGCTGCTGCGCCGCCGGCTGGAGGCCGGGACGCTGGATTGCGAAGGACGCCGCCTGGCGGTCGGCACGGACATGGTCGAGCGCTACTTCCTGCGCGCCGACAGCAGCGCATCCGGGCTGGTGCTGGCCTGCGACGCGGGCTTCTGCGATGCCGCCGGCTGTCATGATCTGGGCGATGCCGGCGCCGCGCTGCTGTCGGAGGTCGACAGCTTCCAGGTGCTGTACGCCGCGATCACGGAAGCTGCGCTGGCGCCGGGCTATGTCGACGCCACGTCCTGGCTGGCGCAGCCGGCGCCTCCACGGCTGCTGGCGTTGCGGGTCGGCCTGCTGCTGCGCAGCCGGGAGTCGGTGGCGCGTCCGCGCCGGTGGTCCCTGCCGGCGGACTGGCTGGGGCATGACCTGCGGTCAGCATCCGACCGCCAGGCGCATTCGGCCTGGCAGCAGACGCTGGCGGTGCCGCATGGCTGAGCGGAGCGCGCGCGGACATGTGCTGCTGATCATGGTCCTGTTGCTGGGTTTTCTGGCCGAGCTGGCCGCCGACAGCCTGCGCACGGCCGCCCACGATGGCATCCAGGCCCTGGCCGAGACCGCGCGGCAGGGACGCGATGCCCGCGCCGAGGCCATCGCCGTCGCGCTGGAGGCGCTGCCGGTGCCATCCGCGGGAGACAGGCGCGAGCGCCAGCCCTGGCATCCCGCCAGCGCGGCGGACGACATGACGGTGCAGGGGTGCGCCGGTCTGGAGCCCTCCAGCGATCTGACGTCCTGCGCCTGGCCCGTCGAGGACGAGCTGCTGGCCTCGGCCATGCCCGGCGCGCCTGGCTGGCACTGGCAGCTGCGCCGCCTGGAGGATGCCGATGCCGGCCCCGAGCCCGATGGCACCGATCACGCGGCCTTCCCGCAACTGCGCCCGCAGCGCTGGCAGCTGCAGGTGGTGGTGACCGGGCGCGATGGCCAGCGCAGCGGCTGGCGCTACGACTACCTGCAGCAGGCCGCGCCATGACGGTGGGGCAGCGTGGCTTCCTGCTGGTCGAGCGTCTCCTGGTCATCGCGCTCACGGGGGTTTTCCTCACCATGACGGTTTCGGCCTGGCAGGGCTGGCGCGAGGCTGCCCGCGCGCGGCAGTGGAGCCAGCTGATGCAGCTCGGCCTGTCCGACCTGCGCCGCCAGGCCATGCGCGAGGCGCGCGATCTCACCCTGTGCGCGAGCCGGGATGGCTTGCATTGCGACGCCGGGGCCTCCGCCGCCTGGCTGGTGTTCGCCGATGACAACGGCGACGGCCTGCGCCAGCCATCCGAGACGGGCCGGACGCTACCGCTGGCGGTGCCGCCGCGCTGGCGCGTGATCTGGCGCAGTTTCCGCAATCAGCCGCAGATGGTCTGGCTGGCCAGCGGCGACGCGGCTTTCTCCAACGGGACCTTGACCCTGTGCCCGCCGGCCGCGCACGATGCCGCCTTGCGTCAGCTGGTGATCAGCAAGTCCGGCCGGGTCCGCCTGGTGCTGCCGGCCCGGGCTGGCGCCACGACGCTGGCGGCGGCGAGGGCGGCCTGTGGCTGGCCCTAGATCATGGCGGGAGACAGACATGCGGGTGGTGGTGATCGGTGGCGGCATCAACGGACTGCTGACGACGCGCGAATTGCTGGCGGCGGGGGCCGAGGTGATCCTGCTGGAGCGCGGGCTGCTGGGGCAGGAGGCGTCCTGGGCCGGTGGCGGCATCGTCTCGCCGCTGTATCCGTGGCGTTATCCGCCGGCGGTGACGGCGCTGGCGTCCTGGGCCCAGCAGGCCTATCCCGGCCTGGCCGGGGCGCTGCTGGCCGAGACCGGCATCGATGCCGAGTTTGAGCGCTGCGGCCTGCTTTTCGTGGACGCGCCGGATGCCCGCGACGCCCGCGTCTGGGCGCAGCAGCAGGGCATGTCACTGGAGGTGCTTGAGCACGAGGCGCTGCACGCGCGCTGGCCCGGTCTCGCCGCCGATGCCGGCAGCGGATTGTTCCTGCCGGCGCTGGCCAACATCCGCAACCCCCGTCTGATCAAGGCGCTGATCGCGTCCCTGCGTGCTCAGCCGCGCGCGAGCCTGCGCGAGCAGGCCGGCGTGACCGGCTTGCGCGCCGCATCGGGTATGGCGCCGGCGGTGGTCCTGGCGGATGGCGAAGTGGTCACGGGCGATGCCGTCGTGGTCTGCGGCGGCGCCTGGAGCGCCCAGCTGCTGGCGGCCAGCGGCGTCATGCTGCCGGTGCGTCCGGTGCGCGGCCAGATGCAGCTGTACCAGCTGGCACCGGGCGCGCTGCCGAACATGATCATGCGCGGCGGGCACTATGTGATCCCCCGCCGCGACGGGCATGTGCTTTGCGGCTCCACACTGGAGGAGGCGGGCTTCGACAAGTCGGTGACGACGCAGGCACACGACACCCTGCGCCGGGCGGCGTCCGGGCTGTGGCCGGCCCTGGCCGGCGCGCCGCTGGTGCGGCAGTGGGCCGGGCTGCGCCCGGGCTCGCCCAACGGCATTCCCTTCATCGGCGCGGTGCCGGGTCTGGAGGGCGTCTGGGTGAACGCGGGCCAGTTCCGCAACGGACTGGTGCTGGCGCCGGCGTCCGCGCGCCTGATGGCCGATCTGGTGCTGGGTCGGGCGCCGGCGCTGGATCCCTTGCCCTACAGCCTGCCCGGCTGAGCCGTCAGACGGGCGTCACTGCGGCGGGTGGTTGCGGTACCAGGCGTCACGGTGCGCCTCCGAGCAGAAGATGCGTCCGCCCGATTGCGTGCTCTCGCCCGGTGGCAGATGCACGCCGCAGTGGGCGCAGCGCTGCATGACCTCGTTGCCTGGCGATGGCCGGGGCTGTCCGGTCGCCTGGCCCGGTGCCGACGGCGTGTCGCCCATGAGCTTGCGCACGAGGCGGAAGCCGAACCAGGCCAGGGCGGCCAGGATGAGCAGGCGAATGATGACGACCATCATGGGGTCTTCCTTCTGCTGGAGCGTGTCCTCGACTATCCTAGGCAACTCCGAGCCGACTGCAAACTGGAAAACATGTCCGCCACCACGCTACGCATCGCCCTGGCCCAACTCAACCTGCTGGTCGGGGACATCCCGGGCAACGCCGCGCGGCTGGCGCGGGCCGCGGAGACCGCGCGCGACGACCACGGGGCCGATGTCATCCTCTTCCCCGAGCTGAGCCTGACCGGCTATCCGCCCGAGGACCTGCTGCTGCGTCCGAGCCTGGACCTGCGGGTCGGGGAGGCGCTGGCCGCGCTCAGCGCCGTGCGTGGCATCACGCTGGTGCTGGGGCTGCCCGAGCGCGGGCCGGATGGCCTGTTCAACGCCGCCTGGGCATTGCGCGACGGCCAGGTGCTGGCGCGCTACGCCAAGCAGGAGCTGCCCAACAGCCATGTCTTCGACGAGCGCCGCTACTTCGTGCCGGGGCGCGAGGCGGCTGTGTTCGAGCAGAAGGGCGTACGTCTCGGCCTCACCATCTGCGAGGACATCTGGCATGCCGGGCCGGCGCTGGCCGCCGGCGCCGCCGGCGCCGAGCTGCTGCTCAACCTCAACGCCTCGCCCTTCCATGCCGGCAAGCCGGGCGAGCGTCATCAGGTCGTGGCCAGCCGTTGCGCCGAGACCAGCCTGCCGGTGGTGTACTGCAACCTGGTCGGCGGCCAGGATGAGCTGATCTTCGACGGCGGCTCCTTCGCCATGCAGGCCGATGGCGGCATCGCGCTGCAGGCGCCGGTGTTCGAGGAGTCGCTGCAGGTGCTCGACTACGACATCGCCACGCGTCGTTTCCTGCCGGCCGCGCAGGCGCCCCTGCCGGCGCTGGAGGAGTCCGTCTACCGCGCGCTGGTGCTGGCGGTGCGCGACTACGTCGGCAAGAGCGGCTTCAAGGGCGTGGTGCTGGGCCTGTCCGGCGGCATCGACTCGGCGCTGACACTGGCGGTGGCGGTCGACGCGCTGGGCGCGGAGCGCGTGCGCGCGGTCATGATGCCCTACCGCTACACCGCCGACATCAGCCTGGAGGACGCCGAGGCCGAGGCGCGCACGCTGGGCGTGCACTACAGCGTGCTCGGCATCGCGCCCATGGTCGAGGCCTTCACCGAGACGCTGGCCGAGACCTTCGCCGGTCTGGCCAAGGACAAGACCGAGGAGAACCTGCAGGCGCGCTCGCGCGGCGTGCTGCTCATGGCCATCTCCAACAAGCTCGGCTACCTGGTGCTGACCACCGGCAACAAGTCGGAGATGTCGGTGGGCTACGCCACCCTCTACGGCGACATGGCCGGCGGCTTCGATGTGCTCAAGGACGTGCCCAAGACGCTGGTGTTCCGCCTGTCCGAATGGCGCAACCGGCAGACGCCGGATGCGCCGCCGATCCCGCAGCGCGTCATCGACCGTCCGCCTTCCGCTGAGCTGGCGCCGGACCAGAAGGACGAGGATTCGCTGCCGCCGTATCCGGTGCTGGACGAGATCCTGCGCCGCTATGTCGAGTGCGACGAGAGCGCCGCCGCCATCATCGCCGCCGGCTTCGAGGCCGAGACCGTGCAGCGCGTGCTGCGCCTGGTCGACCTCAACGAGTACAAGCGCCGCCAGGCGCCGGTCGGCCCGCGCATCACCCGGCGCGGCTTCGGCAAGGACCGCCGTTATCCCATCGTCAACGGCTGGCGTATCGGCAGCTGAGGCCGCGTCTCCTGCCCGCGGATTGGCGGAAGCCGGTCACCGGGTCTAGCCTTGAGACAGGGGCCGCCATGACCCCGGTCTCAGGGAGGAGACGCGATGGAACCCGCGGCTGCCACGCGTGCGCTGCTCGCATGCCTGCTCATGACCTTGCCGCCCGCGCTCTGCGCGGGGCGTGACGCCGGCGCCTATCTGCCGGCGGACGACGGTTCGCGCTCAGCCCCGGCACTCTGGCTGGCGCTGGA
>Ga0222424_100568_pt1 | contig 16814 bp, 12 predicted proteins | sample 2B2ome_FD_182468 | JGI IMG/M metagenome (GOLD analysis project Ga0222424, IMG submission 182468) | Enriched microbial communities from leaf-cutter ant dump, University of Wisconsin, Madison, United States - 2B200A (version 2) | ecosystem: Environmental > Terrestrial > Nest > Insects nest > Nest... | reverse complement strand
CCGGCAAGCGCGGCAAGAACGCCGATGTCGTCCGCCTCACCGAGAAGGAAGGCGAGGCCCAGATCGCCGCCATCCACCCGCAGGATTATGTCGTCGCGCTGGAAGTCGGCGGCAAGGCGCTGAGCACGGAAGATTTGTCGCAAATCCTCGGGCGCTGGCTGCAGGAAGGCCGTAATATCAGTCTGCTGATCGGCGGTCCGGAAGGGCTGTCCCCCGCGGCCAGCGCCCGCGCCGACATGCAATGGTCGCTGTCCCGCCTGACCCTGCCCCACCCCATGGTGCGCGTGCTGCTGGCGGAGCAGATATACAGAGCCTGGACCCTGCTCAAGGGACACCCCTACCACCGCTGAGCCATGAATCAGAATCAAAAGCAGACACGTCTGACGCTCAAGGATCAGCAGCAGGAAGTCGAACTCTTCAAATCCCGCGCGCTCTTCGCCGGCGGCTTCGTGCTCTTCGCCTTCAGCCTGCTGCTGCTGCGCTACGGCTACCTCCAGCTCCTGCAGCACGAGACCTACGCCACGCTGTCGGAGAACAACCGCATCCACCTCGAGGCCATCTCTCCTCCCCGGGGCTTTATCTACGACCGCAACGGCGTACTGCTGGCCGACAACCGCCCGGTCTTCGCGCTCGTGGTCAACCGCCAGCAGGCCGGCGACCTCGACGACCTCATCAAGCACCTGACGCCGGTGCTGGGACTCAGCGAGGATGAGGTCGACCGCTTCCACAAGCGCCTGCGCGTGGCGCGCCGCTACGAGCCCGTGGTCATCCGCAGCCGCCTCAGCGAAGAGGACATGGCCACCTTCTCGGAGATGCGCTATGCCTTCCCCGGTGTCACCGCCGAGATCGAGGTGTCGCGCTACTACCCCTTCGGCGACCTCTTCGCCCATGTCATCGGCTATGTCTCGCGCATCTCGGAAGACGAGGCGAAAACGCTGGACCCGGCCGTCTACGCCGGTACCAACCTGATCGGCAAGCTCGGCATCGAGAAGTACTACGAGTCGGTGCTGCATGGTCGCGTCGGCTACCAGCACGTCGAGACCAACGCCTACGGCAAGCAGATCCGCGTGCTCAAGCGCACGCCGCCGGTGCGCGGCACCGACCTCAAGCTCTACCTCGACGCCAAGCTGCAGCAGATCGCCCACGAGCAGCTGGCCGGGCGGCGCGGCGCGGTGGTCGCCATCGACCCGCGCAACGGCGGCGTGCTGGCCTTCGTCAGCAACCCCGGCTTCGACCCCAACCTGTTCGTCGGCGGTATCCCCGGACCGCTCTATCGCGGCCTGCGCGACCACGAGGACCGCCCCCTGTACAACCGCGCCCTGCAGGGCATCTATCCGCCCGGCTCGACCATCAAGCCCTTCGAAGGCCTGGGCGGCCTGCACTACGGGCTGGTGGACTGGAACTACCGCATCGCCGACCCCGGCTTCTTCTCGCTGCCGGGCGACAGCCACCGCTTCCGCGACTGGAAGAAAGGCGGCCATGGCGTGGTGGATCTCTACCGCGCCATCTACCAGTCCTGCGACGTCTATTTCTATCAGCTCTCCGACCGCATGGGCGTGGACCGCTTCCACGACTGGATGGCGCAGTTCGGGTTCGGCGAGAGGACCGGCATCGACCTGGTCAACGAGAAGACCGGCACCCTGCCCTCGGTGGCCTGGAAGCGCAAGCGGCTGAAGGCGCCGTGGTACCGTGGCGAGATGATGTCGGTCGGCATCGGCCAGGGCTATTTCACCGCCACGCCGCTGCAGATCGCACTGGCCACCGCCATTGTCGCCAACAAGGGGCACATCCTGCGGCCGCACCTGCTCATGTCCAGCCAGGGCCCGAACCCGGTCGAGCTGCCGCAGCAGCCTGACAAGATGGTGGCCTTCAACGGCACCCCGCAGGACTGGGACAACATGCACGCGGCCATGCACATGGTCGTCCAGCCCGGAGGCACCGCCGCCGCGCTCAGCCATGGCCTGGTCGGCTACGACATCGCCGGCAAGACCGGCACGGCCCAGGTCAAGGGCATCAAGCAGAACGAGAAGTACAGCGAATCGAAGCTGGATCCGCGGCACTGGGACCACGCCTGGTTCATGGGCTTCGCGCCGGTGAACAATCCCCGGATCGCCGTGGCCGTGCTGGTCGAAAACGGCAAGCACGGCGGCTCCACCGCCGGCCCCATCGCCCGCGCCCTGTTCGACTACGAGATCAACGGCATCATCGCCCCGCCGCCCGCGCTGGAAGGTGAAGACGGAGTGGATGAATGAAAGAGCAGCAGAACCGCTTCCTGCGCCAGGCGCCGCAAAGCGGCGCCGAGTTCCACAAGAGCGCCGATATCTGGGGAGTCCTGCGCCTTGATCCGACGCTGAGCACGCTGCTCGCCATCGCCGCCAGCCTGGGCCTGATCGCGCTCTACAGCGCCAGCGGGGCCGATCTGGACATGACCGTCAAGCAGGCCAGCAGCTTCCTCATCGGCTTCGTGGTCATGCTCGTGTTCGCGCGCATCCCGCCCGGCACCTACGCCTATATCTCGCCCTGGTTCTACGGCCTGGGCGTGCTCCTGCTCATGGCCACCGCCGTCATCGGCGACGTCCGCATGGGCGCGCAGCGCTGGCTCAGCATTCCCGGCGTGGCCAGCGTGCAGCCCTCCGAGTTCCTCAAGCTGGCCATGCCCATGATGATCGCCTGGTACCTGTCCGGGCGCGCCCAGCCGCCGCGGGCGGGCACCATCGCCGCCAGCCTGGCGCTGATCCTGTTCCCCGTCGCCCTGATCGCGGAGCAGCCCGACCTGGGCACGTCCATCCTGGTCTTCGCCAGCGGCTTCTTCGTGCTTTTCCTCGCCGGCCTGCCCTGGAAGCTCATGGGCGTCATGGCCGGCGCCTTCGCCGGCATCGCCCCCATCGCCTGGCACTTCCTGCACGACTACCAGCGCCGACGCGTCCTGACCCTGTTCGACCCCGAGTCCGACCCGCTCGGCAACGGCTGGAACATCATCCAGTCCAAGACCGCCATCGGCTCGGGCGGTCTCTTCGGCAAGGGCTGGCTGGACGGCTCGCAGTCGCACCTGCACTTCCTGCCGGAAGGACACACCGACTTCATCATCGCCGCCTACTCGGAAGAGTTCGGGCTCATCGGCGTCATCGTGCTGCTGGCGCTGTATCTGGCCATCCTCATGCGCGCCTTCCAGATCGCCACCATGGCGCAGAATTCGTACGCCCGCCTGCTCGCCGGCGCGATCACGCTGTCGTTCTTCGTCTATGTCTTTGTCAACGCCGGCATGGTCAGCGGCATTCTCCCCGTGGTGGGGGTGCCCCTGCCCTTCATCAGCTATGGTGGCACCGCCATCATCACGCTGATGTCCGGTTTCGGCGTTCTGATGTCCATCCAGGCCCATCGCAAGCTCATGGGCTGAATCGAGAGGAGAGCAGCATGAGGAAACAGATCTGGCAGGCCGGCGTGGCCGCGCTGGCGATGACCGCCCCCGGCGTCCAGGCCGGCGACTTCTCGCAGTATGAAGAGCTGACCGCGATGATCGCGCAGCTGGAGGCCGAGAAGGTCTACGCGCCCGGCGAGCTGGCCGGCATCTTCGATGCGGTCTCGCGCCAGGACAAGATCCTGGAGCTGATCGCCAGGCCGGCCGAGAAGAGCAAGGAGTGGAAGGACTACCGCCCCATCTTCATGACCGAGTCTCGCGTCAAGGCCGGCCTGGACTTCTGGGACCAGTACCGCGATGTGCTGACCCGCGCCGAGAAGACCTATGGCGTGCCGGCCAGCATGATCCTCGCCATCCTCGGCGTGGAGACCAAGTACGGCGCCAACAAGGGCGGCTACAAGGTCATCGAGGCGCTGGCCACGCTGGGACTGGACTATCCGCCGCGCGCGCCCTTCTTCCGCAAGGAGCTGCGCGAGTTCCTCGTGCTCAGCAAGCAGAACGGCATGAACCCGCTCGCCGTGCAGGGCTCCTACGCCGGCGCCATGGGCTTTCCGCAGTTCATGCCGTCGAGCTGGCGCCGCCTCGCCGTCGACTTCGACGGTGACGGCCGCATCGACCTGATCAACAACCCGGTCGACGCCATCGGCTCCATCGCCAACTACTTCAAGGCCAACGGCTGGCGCGCGGGCGAACCTGTCGTCGTGCGGGCGCTCATCCAGGGTCAGGACTACGACAACGCCACCAGCAAGGAACTGAAGACCACGACCACGCTGGCCGAGCTGGCCCGCCAGGGCCTGAGTCCGCGCGCCCCGCTGTCGCTGTCCGGCGCCACGCCGGTCTCCGGCATACGCCTGCAGGGGACGAATGGCGGGGAATTCTGGATAGGCTTCAACAACTTCTACGTCATCACCACCTATAACCGCAGTATCCTCTATGCCATGGCCGCGCATCAGCTGGCTGAAGCGCTTGAACTCGCCCGAAAAGAACGCGACCAGGCACTGGCATCCGCCACCAGGGGGGACCGGCCCCTGCCCTGAGTCGCGCAGGAGCAGGCATGACCCGCATGCAACGACTGACGGCGCTGGCGATCACCCTGATCACGCCAGCGCTGCCGGCCACAGCCGATGACAGTATCGCCCAGGCCATCCTCGCCGACACCACGCCCTACCAGCCGCCGTCGGACGAGCCGCCGGAGACATCCACCGTCAACTGGCAGCAGTGGATAGAGGCCGCCGAGTCGGCCAGGCAGCTGGTCGACATGCCCGTCAACAGCTGGGGGCTGCTGCCTGACGCGGCGCCCGACAGCTACCCGGACATGACGGTCCTGAGCGAAGATGACGACGAGCTCTTCGGCGCCCGGGCGCCCTGGCTGGTGAACGGCGAGCGCTACGACATCGTGACGCTGCGCCTGGGCCAGCGCCAGGAAGGCGAGGCCTCGTGGTACGGCCCCGGCTTCCACGGCCGGCTCACCGCCAGCGGGGAAGTGTTCGACATGAACGAGCTGACCGCCGCGCACCGCACCCTGCCGCTGCCCAGCTTCATCCGCGTCACCAACCTGAGCAACCAGCAGACGGTCATCGTCAAGGTCAACGACCGCGGCCCCTATCACGGCAACCGCATCCTCGACCTGTCCTACGCCGCCGCCCGCCGGCTGGGCATCGTCGGCACCGGCCGCGTGGCCCTGGAGGCTGTCGAACGCGGCCCCAGCGGCGGCGCCCGCGCCGGCACGCCCCTGCCCAGCAAGACCGTGCACAGCGTGCTGGTCGGCGGCTTCCGCAACGAGGACAACGCGCACCTGCTGCAGGCACGCCTGCAGGCGCGTCTGCCGGATGGCATACCCGTCAACATCAAGCCGCTGCCCGGCCCCGTGTCGATTGTGCGGGTGGAAGTCGGCCCCCTGCTCTCCCGCCAGGAGGCCAGCCTGTTCATCCGCACCGTGCGCGCGGCGCGCAGCGGCCTGGCTCCCGACGTGCCGCGCGTGCGGCCGGGGCGATAGCGCGGATCAGCGCTGCACGCTGCGCGGCAGGAAGCTGGCGGGCAGCTTGCTCTGCACCGCCTTCACCGCCAGGCGCTGGTTCTTGCCGGCGCCCAGGCGCAGCTGATACCAGCGCTCCAGACGGAACGCCTTGGCCACCGACGCCGGCCAGGCGCGCTGGAACAGCAGCTTGGTCGCTGCCACCGAGTCCGGCGAGCGCGCCGCCAGGGTGGCCGCCAGCTCGCGGGCGGCCGTCAGCGGATCGGCCACGGTCTCTGTGATCAGGCCCAGCTCGCGCCCCTTCTCCGCACTGAACACCTCGGCGGTCATGGCCAGCTTCTTGGCGACATCCAGCGGCAGCACCTCGCGCAGCGTGACCGTGCCCGACATGTCCGGCACCAGACCCCACTTGGCCTCCATGATGGACAGCTCGCAGTCCGGCGTGGCCAGGCGGAAATCCGCGGCCAGCGCGATCTGCAGGCCGGCGCCGTAGCAACGGCCGTGCAGCGCGGCGATCACCGGCACTGGCAGCTGACGCCAGACCCAGGCCACTTCCTGGAAGTCATTGGTGCTGCGCCAGAACGGCCGCAGGAAATGCCGGAGGATGCTCTTCGGCGCCTTCATGAACGAAGGGATGTCGAGCCCGCTGCAGAAGCTCGGCCCCTCGCCGCGCAGGATGACCGCGCGCAGGTCGCGGTCCTTGCGCAGCGCGCGCCCGGCGGCGATCAGCTCGACCAGGGTGTCTGCGCCGACGGCGTTGTGCTTCTGCGGACGGGCGAGGATGACCTCGGCGACATCGCCGCGGCGCTCGATGCGGATGGCGGTCATGACAGACTCCGGAAATGAGAACGCCCGCCAGCCTAGCAGGACTGGCTGGCGTTGCCCATGACCGCGGCTGACAGGATCAGGCCGCGTGCGACACCGCCTCGGCGGCCACCAGGATGCGTCCTTCGCTCTCTGCGACCGGGTACACCGGCAGCGCCACGGCGGCATCCTCCAGGCAGACGCCACTGCACAGATCGAAGTGCTGCTTGTAGATCGGCGAGGCCACCACCTGATGCCCCTGCAGGCTGCCCACCAGCCCGCGCGACATGACATTGGCGCCGGAGAACGGGTCATGGTTGCCGACTGCGTGCAGGGAGCCGTCACGCAGGCGGAAGATGGCGACCTGGTGGCCGTTGACCAGCGCGGCCACGCCAATGCCGGGAATCAGCTTGTCCGCCGCGCAGACGGGAATGAAATCAGTCATGTTCTCTCTCCTCAAAGCGTCGCGGTGGCGATCAGGTCGGCGCGCTTCTCGCTGGCCGTGGCCGGGCGGATCTGGCCGCGCTCCTCGACGAAGACGATGTTGTCGTCGGCGGCATCGCTGTTGACGAAGCTGGTGAAGCGCTCGCGCACCGCCGGCGTCTCCACGGCGGTCTTCCACTCGCACTGGTAAGTGTCGGCCACGTGCTGCATGTCGGCCTCCAGCTCGGCGGCGATGCCCAGCGAGTCCTCGATGACGACCTGCTTCAGGTAGTCGAGGCCGCCCTCCAGGTTCTCGCGCCAGACGCTGGTGCGCTGCAGGCGGTCGGCCGTGCGCACGTAGAACATCAGGAAGCGGTCGATGTACTTCACCAGCGCTTCCTCGTCGAGGTCGCTGGCGAACAGCTCGGCGTGGCGCGGACGCATGCCGCCGTTGCCGCAGACATAGAGGTTCCAGCCGCGCTCGGTGGCGATCACGCCGACATCCTTGCCCTGCGCCTCGGCGCACTCGCGCGTGCAGCCGGACACGCCGAACTTGATCTTGTGCGGCGAACGCAGGCCCTTGTAGCGGTTCTCCAGGCGCACGGCGAGGCCGACCGAGTCGCCGACACCGTAGCGGCACCAGGTCGAGCCGACGCAGGACTTCACCGTGCGCAGCGACTTGCCGTAGGCGTGGCCGGTCTCGAAGCCGGCGGCCACCAGCTCTTCCCAGATCAGTGGCAGCTGCTCGACGCGTGCGCCGAACAGGTCGACACGCTGGCCGCCGGTGATCTTGGTGTACAGGCCGTATTTCTTGGCCACCATGCCGACCGCGATCAGACCGTCCGGCGTGACCTCGCCGCCGGCCATGCGCGGCACCACCGAGTAGGTGCCATCCTTCTGCAGATTGCCGAGGTAGTAGTCGTTGGTGTCCTGCAGGCCGGCCAGTTCCGGCTTGAGGATGTGGTCGTTCCAGGTCGAGGCCAGGATGGACGCCGTGGTCGGCTTGCAGATGTCGCAGCCGTCCCCCTTGCCGTGCTTCTCCAGCAGCGCGTCGAAGGTCGTGATCTTCTCGACCTTGATGAGGTGGAACAGCTCCTGGCGCGAGTAGGCGAAGTGCTCGCAGATGTCCTTCTTGACCTCCACGCCCTTCTTCGCCAGCTCGCACTTGAGGATCTGGCCGACCAGCGCGGTGCAGCCGCCGCAGGAGGTGCCGGCCTTGGTCGCGGCCTTGAGGTCGCCGATCTCGCAGGCGCCGGCCTCGATGGCCGAGCAGATGTCGCCCTTACTGACGCTGTTGCAGGAGCAGATCTGCGCGCTGTCGGGCAGGGCATCCGCGCCCATGGCCGGGGCCGCGCCATCGCTCGCCGGCAGGATGAAGCTCTCCGGATTGGCCGGCAGGTCCATCTTGTTGAGCATGAGCTGCAGCAGGGTGCCGTAGGCCTCGGCCTCACCGACCAGCACGGCGCCGAGCAGATGCTTCTTGTCAGCGGAGACGACCAGCTTCTTGTAGGTCTCGGCGACCTCGTCGGTGTACGTGTAGGACAGCGCGCCCGGCGTGGCGCCGTGAGCGTCGCCGATGGAGGCCACGTCGACGCCCATGAGCTTGAGCTTGGTCGACATGTCGGCGCCGCGGAAGGCGCTGTCGCAGCGGCCGGCGAGATGATCGGCGGCGACCTGCGCCATCTGGTAGCCCGGCGCCACCAGGCCGTAGATGCGGCCGCTCCAGAGCGCGCACTCGCCGATGGCGTAGATGTCCGGATCGGAGGTCTGGCACTGGTCGTTGATGACGATGCCGCCGCGCTCGCCCATGGTCAGGCCGCACTGGCGGGCCAGCTCGTCGCGCGGGCGGATGCCGGCGGAGAACAGGATGAGGTCGGTCTCCAGCGCCGAGCCGTCGGCGAAGTTCATGACGTGGCGGGCGGTCTTGCCGTCCACGATCTCCTGGGTGTTCTTGCCGGTGTGGACCTTGACGCCCAGCGCCTCGATCTTCCGGCGCAGCACGCGGCCGCCGCCATCATCGATCTGCACCGCCATCAGGCGCGGCGCGAATTCGACGACATGCGTCTCCAGGCCGAGGTCGCGCAGGGCCTTGGCGGCCTCCAGGCCGAGCAGGCCGCCGCCGACGACGACGCCAACCCTGGACTCGGCGGCGCCGGCCTGGATGGCCTCCAGGTCCTCGATGGTGCGGTAGACCAGGCAGTGCTGGCGGTCCTTGCCGGGCAGCGGCGGCACGAAGGGATACGAACCGGTGGCCAGCACCAGCTTGTCGTAGGGCACGGTCTCGCCGCTGGCAACCTCAATCAGCCTGTTCTCGCGGTCGATGGCGACAGCGCGGGTGTTGAGGTGCAGAAAGACGCCGCTGTCGGTGAAGAAGTCGCCCTTGACCAGGCTCAGGTCCTCGGCGGTCTTGCCGCTGAAATAGGCCGACAGGTAGACGCGGTCATAGGCCGCGCGGGGCTCTTCGGCCAGCACGGTGACCTCCAGGCCGGCGAATCCTTCGCTGTCGGCGACCAGCTGTTCGAGGAACTTGTGGCCGACCATGCCGTTACCGATGACGACGACGCGCTGCTTGCTGCTCATGAGAACTCTCCACAATGACCGGGACCCGCCTCGGCCCCGGCTGACAGGCCCCTGATACAAACTGCGTGCCAAGTCCTCATGCATCGAAGGGACATCTACGAATACCCGGAAAGCTGGGTAGCGGCGGGTTCGTCATCCAGCCTTGCACGCACCACTCGGGTGCGTCGGCACAAAAATCGTGCGCCTTAATCGTCCATGCCGAGTCAAGGCACCGCAGACACAGCTGCCGCGCACTCATTTGGTGCCCGTGGCATGGCTCTTGCTTTTCCGGGCTCACCGCCAGCAATGGTCAACGTTCCCGGAGCATCCGACTCATGGCATCCCGCTTCCCCCTGCCCTTGCTGAACTGGCAGGAGCCGAGAATCCGCACGCTGCACTTCACCTGGCTGGCGTTCTTCATCACCTTCCTGATCTGGTTCGCCCATGTCTCGCTGATGCCCATGATCAAGGAGTCCATGCACCTGACAGACGCCCAGGTGAAGGCCTTCCTCATCCTCAACGTGGCGCTCACCATCCCGGCGCGCATCCTCATCGGCATGATGGTGGACAAGTACGGCCCGCGCCGCAGCTACAGCCTGCTGCTGGCCATCTGCGGCTTCCTCTGCCTGGGCTTCGCCGCCGCGCAGACCTTCGAGCAGCTCGCCGTCATGCGCTTCCTGCTCGGCCTCACCGGCGCCGGCTTCGTCATCGGCATACGCCTGGTCAGCGAATGGTTCCCGGCGCGCGAGGTCGGCATCGCCGAGGGCATCTACGGCGGCTGGGGCAACTTCGGCGCGGCCGTGGCGAAGATCTCCATGCCCATCCTCGCGGTCAGCGTGTTCGGCGGGCAGTTCGGCTGGCGCTACGCCATCGCCCTGACCGGCGTCATCGCCATCGTCTACAGCGTGGTCTTCTACCGCAACGTGCGCGACACGCCCAAGGGCGCGACCTACTTCAAGCCGAAGAAGACCGGCGGCCTGGAAGTCACCAGCAAGGGCGACCTGGCCTTCTACCTGCTGGTCAACCTGCCGATCTACCTGATCCTCTACGTGCTGGCCTGGCGCCTGTCGCCAAACGGGCTGGGCATCATCAGCCTGGCCATGGCCGACATCTGCTACGCCATCGTGACCGCCCTGCTGCTCTGGCAGTCCTGGAAGATCTGGCAGGTCAACCGCCACCTCATGACCGAGACCGTGCCGGTCGGCCAGCGCTACAAGTTCAAGCAGGTCGCCATCCTCAATCTCGCCTACATGGCCTGCTTCGGCTCCGAGATCGCCGTGGTCTCCATGCTGCCGATGTACTTCGGCGACACCTTCGGCCTGTCGCCGATGATGCTGGGCCTGGTCGCCGGCTCGTTCACCATCATGAACCTGGTGGCCCGCCCGGCCGGCGGCCTGATCTCCGACCGCATCGGCCGGCGCAAGGTGCTGACCACCTGCCTGGCCGTGCAGACCCTGGGCTACGTCCTGCTGTCGCAGGTCAACGCCGGCTGGGGCCTGGCGCTGGCCATCGCGGTCACGCTGGCGACCTCGGTGTTCGTGCAGGCCGCCTGCGGCGCCGTGTACTCGGTGGTGCCGCTGATCCAGCGCCGCATGACCGGCCAGATCGCCGGCATGGCGGGCGCCTACGGCAATGTCGGCGGCGTGTTCTTCCTGACCGTGCTCTCCTTCGTCAGCCCGATGACCTTCTTCTGCGTGATCGCCGGCATGTCCGCCGTGGCCCTGCTGGCGGCCGGCTTCCTCGACGAACCGCGTGGACACATGGTGGAAATCGACGAACATGGCAATGTCCAGATGATCGCCGTGGAATGACATGAGCTCCGCCCTGAACATCTCCGTCGCGCAACGCTCGCAGGCCGGCCGCAAGGAGAACAACGAGGATGCCTTAGGGATACGCCTGCCCGCGCCGGCGCAACGCGGCAAGGGCGCCGTGCTGGTCATCGCCGATGGCGTGAGCAGCGCCGACGCCGGCCGCCAGGCCGCCGAGGCGGCGGTCCAGGGCTTCCTCAGCGACTATTACGCGACGCCGGACACCTGGTCGGTGCAGACCGCCGGCGAGCGCGTGATCACCGCCATCAACCGCTGGCTGCACGGGCGCGGACAGCAGCACGCCGAGAACCAGGGCTGGCTGACCACCTTCACCGTGCTCATCCTGCGCGGGCGCAGCGCGCACATCCTGCATGTCGGCGACACCCGCGTGTACCGCCTGCGCGACGGCGCGCTGGAGCCGCTGACCCAGGACCACTGCACCCGCGTCAACGCCGACACGACCTATCTCAGCCGCGCGCTGGGCATGGACTGGCGGCTGGACATCGACTACCGGCACACCGACCTGCTGCCCGGCGACCTGTTCCTGACCAGCAGCGACGGCGTGCACGGCGTGCTGCCATCCGCCGAACTGCGCCGCCTGCTGGGCGAGGCCGGTGACGACCTGGACGCCTGCTGCGAAGCCCTGCTGGACGCTGCCCTGGCGCGCGGCAGCGGCGACAACCTGTCCTGCCAGCTGGCGCGCATCGACAGCACCGGACTCGATGACCGCAGCGAGCTGGGCCTGCACTCGGCACGGCTGCCGGTGCCGCCGCCCCTGCGCCCGGGGCAGATACTCGACGGCTACCAGGTCGAGGCGGAGGTGCACGCCAGCCCGCGCAGCCAGCTCTACCGCGTGCGCGACATCCGCAGCGGCCGGATCTACGCGCTGAAGGCGCCCTCGCCACAGTTCGAGGACGATGACGACTACCGGGCGCACTTCGCCATCGAGGGCTGGATAGGCCAGCGCCTGGACCACCCGCACATCGTGCGCGTGCATCCGCCGGCGCGCTCGCCGCAGTGCCTGTACCACATCATGGACTGGCTGGAAGGCGAGTCGCTGTCACGCTGGCGCGCGCGCCAGGAGCGTGTCGACATCGCCACCGTGACCGGCTTCGCGCACCAGATCGTGGCCGGCCTGCGCGCCCTGCACCGGCGCGACACCCTGCACCAGGACCTCAAGCCGGACAACATCCTGCTCTGCCAGGACGGCAGGCTGAAGCTGATCGACCTCGGCTCGGCCCGCGTCGCCAGCCTGCAGGAGAACGGCCCGCGCGACATGCTCGACCGCCCCGGCGCGGCCGACTACGCCGCGCCGGAATACGCGCTGGGCCTGCCCCGCGACGAGCGCGCCGACCAGTTCTCGCTGGCGGTCACGCTGTACGAGCTGCTCACTAGCCAGCACCCCTACGGCAAGGACTATGACCAGGCGAAGACACCGCAGGCCTTCCACCGCCTGCGCTACACCAGCGCCTGCCGCCACAACCCGCATGTGCCGCTCTGGCTGGATGCCGCCCTGCGCAAGGCCTGCGCCATCAATCCCGAACATCGCTACGAAGCGCTCAGCGAACTGCTGCTCGATCTCGAACGGCCGAACCCGGCGCTGACACCCGACCAGCGTCTGCCCTGGATCGAGCGCGACCCCGCACGCCTCTGGAAGTGGCTGGCCCTGGCCGCGCTGGCCGGCCATCTGGCCTGGCTGATCGCGCTGCTGCGCTGAACGGTCGCGGACACGGCAAAAAAAGGCCGCTGCGAGCAGCGGCCGACACCATGAATATGGGGATCAGAACTTGTAGTCGACCTGCACCCAGGCCTTGGACAAGTCCTTGCTGTAGGCGACCTGGGATGCCGGCGCGGTGACCTCGCCGCTGCCATCGTAGTGCGCGAACTTGACCAGGGCGGACCAGTTGGGCGTGAACGTCTTGCTGACGCTGACATCGATCTCGTTGCCGAAGCGGGTACTGCCCGTATCCGACTCGAAACGGTGCAGCGCCAGCGCCAGTCCGAGGCCGGCGGCCTTGCCGCTGAACTTGATGTTGGTGTCGACCAGACCGGCCGCTGGCGTCACCAGGAAGCGGTCGGCCCAGCCATTGAAGGCGTGCAGCGTGGCCAGCGGCGTCTGGAAGCCCTTTTCCAGCACCTCCTGCTGCACCTTCACCGTCAGCGGACCGAAATCGTAACCCAGCTGGATATCCCGGTAGTCGGCATCCGGCACATTGGCGGCGGTGCCATCGGCATAGCGCGACTGCTGGCCGTAGGAGAAGTCGTAGATAAAGCCGCCACGCTTGCCATCGACACGGATGACGCGGTACTCGCGGCCCTTGTCCGCGCCCATGTTGGCGACCAGGCCCGCCGCGGCCGGCGTCAGCCCCGTGGCCTCGCGGCCATCCAGACCGGCCCAGAACAGCGTGACACTGGCGCCCAGCGGAGTCCGCGCCTTGAGGCTGACCGCCGGCAGGCGGATGTCGCCGGTCTGCCCGTTGACCAGCGCGACCTTGGTGGCGTAGCTCGCCTGCAGGTCCAGCCAGCCCAGCAGCTTCGCCTTCTCGTAGCTCAGCGCGGAGAAGGTCTGGTCATCCTGGCGCCAGCCCACATCGCCGATGAAGCGGGCGTTGTTGTAGACCAGCTTCTGCTTGCCGAGCTTGAAGCCGTAGCCGGCCAGCCAGGCCTGGTTGACCGCCGTGCCCTCGGGGTCGACGACGGACGCGTACCGGGCATCGGGCTGCACCACCGGGACGTTGTAGTCGTCCATGATGGCACGGATGTCCTCGGCCTCGACATAACCGGTGATGCCGGCGACGGGCGCGCTCTTGTAGCCCAGCACCGTGCGCACGGTGAAGGCCTTGGCGGGGTCGGCGGCGGCGGCGCCGTCATCATCGACGAACTCGAAGCGCGGGCGGACCTGGACGGTCGCCTTGCCATTCCTGATGGCGTCGGTGAACACATCGGCGGCCTGCGCATCGGCGATGCCGGCGGCCAGTACAGGCAGGGTGAGCAGCAGTTTCTTCATGATCTTCACAGCTCCATGGGGGTCAGGAAAGCAGCACGCGGACTCACGCCGCCGGACGCCGTTCCTTCTGATAGAGGAACTCGAGCACGGCGGAACGCAGATGGTGGTAGGCCGGGTCCTCGGCCAGGGCGAGACGCTCGCGCGGACGCGGCAGGTCGACCGCGAGGATGTCGCCGATGGTCGCGGCCGGGCCGTTGGTGAGCATGACGATGCGGTCGGACAGCAGCACGGCCTCATCGACATCGTGCGTGACCATGACCACGGTCGAGCGGGTCTTGGCGACAATGCCCAGCAGCTCGTCCTGCAGATGCGCGCGGGTGAGCGCGTCGAGCGCGCCGAAGGGCTCGTCCATGAGCAGCACGCGCGGCTCCATGGCCAGCGCGCGGGCGATGCCGACGCGCTGCTTCATGCCGCCGGATATCTCATGCGGCCGCTTGTGCGCGGCATGGCCGAGGCCGACCAGGGCCAGCGCGGCATCCGTGCGGGCCTTCAGCTCAGCCTTGCTTTCACTGGCGCCGAAGACCCGCTCCACGGCCAGATGGACATTGCCGTGGCAGGTCAGCCAGGGCAGCAGCGAGTGGTTCTGGAAGACCACGCCGCGATCCGGGCCGGGACCGGCGATCTCGCGGCCGGCGCAGATCAGGCTGCCGCTGGTCGGCAGCGTCAGCCCGGCGATCAGGTTGAGCAAGGTCGACTTGCCGCAGCCCGAGTGCCCGATGAGGGAAATGAACTCCCCCTGGGCGATGGTCAGCTTGATGTCGCGCAGCGCGGTGAAGCAGCCGGCGGGCGTGTCGAAACTCATGCCGACGTTGTCGATCTCGACGAATTTCCGGTTCAGGCTCATGAGATGTCTCCGATCAGTACTGGAAGCGGCGGGCGAGCAGGACCAGGGCCTGCTCCAGCAGCAGGCCGATGAGGCCGACGACGAAGATGGCGATGAGGATGTGGGCGACATTGAGGTTGTTCCACTCGTCCCAGACCCAGAAGCCCAGCCCGGTGCCGCCGGTCAGCATCTCGGCCGCGACGATGACCAGCCAGGCCACGCCGATGGCGAGGCGCACGCCGGTTAGCAGGTAGGGCAGCACCGCCGGCAGGAGGATGGTGGTGAGCACCTTCCACTCGCTCAGGTTGAGCACGCGCGCCACGTTGAGGTAGTCCTGCGGCACCTGGCGCACGCCGGCGGCGGTGTTGAGGATCATCGGCCAGATGCTGGAGATGAAGATGACCCAGATCGAGGCCGGCCCGGCCTTCTGGAACACCAGCAGGCCGATCGGCAGCCAGGCCAGCGGCGACACCGGCCGCAGGATGCCCATGATGGGCGCGAGCATGCCGGCGGCGAAGGCGGAACGGCCGATCAGGAAGCCCAGCGGAATGCCGAGCAGCGCCGCCATGCCGAAGCCCAGGCCGACACGCCCCAGCGAATGCAGGACGTTCCAGCCGATGCCGACATCGTTCGGACTGTTGACATAGAACGGGTCGGCGAACAGCTCGACGGCGGAGTCCCAGGTCGCGCCCGGCCCCGGCAGGTCCGGACGCAGGCCGGAGAGCATCTGCCAGGCGAGCAGGAACATGAGCACGCCCAGCAGCTGCGGCACCACGTTGAGGGCCAGCGCCTGCAGGCGGCGCCGACGCAGGCGCGCCGCCTCGGCGCTGCGGGCCGCCGGGGCGGCGGCCATCCGGCGTGTCTGGGTGAAATTGAGCATGAGTCTCTCCTGCGCCGGGGCATGCGGGCCCCGGCGTCTTCAGTCAAACGGGTGGAACCGGACCTCAGGCCCTGATCGCGAAGCTCGCGGCGTAGGCCTTGGGGTCCTTGCCGTCCCAGACCTTGCCGTCGATCAGCTTGCTGCTGCGCATGAAGCTCTTGGGCAGCGGCACGCGGGCCTGGGTGGCGGCCTGCTTGTAGACATCGATCTGGTTGATCTGCTGGGCCACGGCCAGGTAATCGGGGTCGTCGGCGAGCAGGCCCCAGCGCCTGTGCTGCGTCAGGAACCACATGCCATCCGACAGATAGGGCGCGGTGACCAGGCCATCACGGAAGAAGCGCATGTAGTTCTTGTCTTCCCACTTGCGGCCCAGGCCATTGTCGTAATGCCCCAGGAAACGCCCGGCGATGACCGCTTCCGGCGCGTTGACATAGGACTTGTCCGCGATCAGCTTGGCCACCAGAGGACGGTTCTTCGGGTTGTCGATCCAGCGCGAGGCGTCCAGCACCGCGGCGGTCAGCGCGCGCGCCGTGTTCGGGTTCTCCTTCACCCACTTGGCGGTGGTGCCCAGCACCTTCTCCGGGTGGTCCGCCCAGATATCCTGCGTGGTGGCCACGGTGAAGCCGATGCCGTCGGCGATGGCGCGCGCGTTCCAGGGCTCGCCGACGCAGAAGCCGTCCATGTTGCCGACGCGCATGTTGGCGACCATCTGCGGAGGCGGCACCACGATGGTCTTGACCTCCTTGAACGGATGCACGCCCTGGGCCGCCAGCCAGTAGTACAGCCACATGGCGTGGGTGCCGGTCGGGAAGGTCTGGGCGAAGGTGTATTCGCGCGGATTCGCCTTGATGTGCCTGGCCAGGCTGGGACCGTCCTTGACGCCCTTCTCCAGCAGCTGGTTGGCCAGCGTGATGGCCTGCCCGTTGTTGTTCAGGTTCATGAGCACGGCCATGTCGTTCCGGTTGCCGCCGATGCCCAGGTGCACGCCGTAGATCAGCCCGTAGAGCACGTGCGAGGCGTCCAGCTCGCCGTTGACGAGCTTGTCGCGCACGCCGGCCCAGGAGGCCTCCTTGCTCGGAATGATCTCGATGCCGTATTTCTTGTCGAAGCCCATGGC
>Ga0222424_100567_pt1 | contig 16893 bp, 13 predicted proteins | sample 2B2ome_FD_182468 | JGI IMG/M metagenome (GOLD analysis project Ga0222424, IMG submission 182468) | Enriched microbial communities from leaf-cutter ant dump, University of Wisconsin, Madison, United States - 2B200A (version 2) | ecosystem: Environmental > Terrestrial > Nest > Insects nest > Nest... | reverse complement strand
TGGTTCACCGGCATGGCGCCCATCGACAAGCCGCGCATCATCGTCGCCGTGATGATCGACGAGCCCAGCAACGGCGTGTTCTACGGCGGCGCCGTGGCCGCGCCGGTGTTCAGCGAGGTCGTGCAGCAGACCCTGCGCATGATGGGCGTGCAGCCCGACATGGCGGTCAAGCCGCAGATCGTGGCCGACACGGTGGAGGAATCGCTATGACGGCCCATGCGCTGCCCCTGATGGAATCGGTGCATGGCGCCGTCGCCTGGCTGCGCGAACGGGTCACCGGCGCGCTGCAGACCGACAGCCGGCGGGTGTTGCCCGGCGACGGCTTCATCGCCTGGCCCGGTGCCGCCACCGACGGCCGCGCCCACATCGGCGACGCGCTCGCGCGCGGCGCCGTGGCCTGCCTGGTGGAACACGAAGGTGCGGAAGCCTTCCCGCTGCAAGGCCTGCCCGTGGCCACGCTGCACGGCCTGAAGGCCGCCACCGGCCTCATCGCGGCCGACTGGTTCGAGCACCCCACGCAGCGCCTGGACGTGCTCGCCGTGACCGGCACCAACGGCAAGACCAGCACCAGCTGGTGGATCGCCGAAGCGCTCAATGTGCTATCGAAAGCAGAGCTGCTTGCGCAAGGTGGGTGCGCGCTGGTGGGCACTTTGGGCATGGGCGTGCCGCCCGCGCTCACCAGCACCGGCATGACCACGCCCGACCCGGTGCGGCTGCAGCGCGCGTTCCGCCAGTTCGCCGATGCCGGCCGCGCGGCTTGTGCTATCGAGGCCTCGTCCATCGGCCTGGCCGAGCACCGCATGGCGGGCACGCGCATCCGCGTGGCGCTGTTCACCAACTTCACGCAGGACCACCTGGACTACCACGCCGGCATGGCCGCCTACTGGCAGGCCAAGAGCATGCTGTTCGACTGGCCCGGCCTGCAGGCGGCCGTGGTCAACATCGACGACGCGCGCGGCGCCGAGCTGCACGCCGCTCTCGCCGGGCGGCCGCTGGACCTGTGGAGCGTCTCCACCACCGGCCCGGCCCGCCTGGCGGCGCGCGACATCCGCATGGGCGAGGGCGGCCTCGCCTTCACCGTGGCCGAGGGCGTGCACACGCACGTGCTGCAGACGCGCGTGATCGGGCACTACAACGTTTCCAACCTGCTGGGCGTGCTGGCAGGGCTGCGCGCCCTGGGCATTTCGCTGGAGCACGCGCTCTATGCCTGCGCCCAACTCTCGCCGGTGCCGGGCCGCATGGAGCAGATCCACCAGCCCGGCCAGCCGCTGGTGGCCGTGGACTATGCCCACACGCCCGACGCGCTGGACAATGCGCTGCAGGCCCTGCGCCCCGTGGCGCAGGAGCGCGGCGGCCGGCTGTGGTGCGTGTTCGGCTGCGGCGGCGACCGCGATACCGGCAAGCGCCCGCTGATGGGCGCCGTGGCGCAGCACCGGGCCGACGAGGTGGTGGTGACCAGCGACAACCCGCGCAGCGAAGACCCCGCCGCCATCCTGCGCCAGATCCTGCAGGGCACGGTGGCCGGCGTCACCGTGCGCGCCGAGCCCGACCGCGCCGCCGCCATCGCGCTGGCCGTGGCCGCGGCCGCGCCCGCCGACGTGGTGCTGATCGCCGGCAAGGGCCATGAAGACACCCAGGAGACGGCCGGCGTGCGCGTGCCGTTCTCCGACAAGGTCCATGCGCAGGCCGCGCTGCAGGCCCGGGGAGCCGGCGCATGAGCGCGGCTAACATGGCGCTGACCCTGGAGCAGGCTTTTGCCCTGCTGCAGCCGCGCATTCCCGCCGCCCGCTTGTCGGGCGACGGTGCCACGCCGCTGGCGCGCGTACACACCGACACGCGCACGCTGCAGGCCGGCGACCTCTTCGTGGCGCTCAAGGGCGAGCGCTTCGACGCCAACGCCTTCCTGGCCGATGCCCGCGCTGCCGGCGCGGCGGCGGCCATCGCCCACGGCGGGCTGGAGGCGGCGGGCCTGGCGGGCATCGAAGTGCCCGACACCCTGGCGGCCCTGGGCGCGCTCGCCGCGGGCTGGCGCGCCCGGTTCCGCCTGCCGCTGGTCGGCGTCACCGGCAGCAACGGCAAGACCACGGTCACGCAGATGATCGCCGCCATCCTGCGTGCCTGGAAGGGCGAGGCCGCGTTCGCCACGCAGGGCAATTTCAACAACGACATCGGCGTGCCCCTGATGCTGCTGCGCCTGACCGCCGCGCACCGCGCCGCCGTGATCGAGATGGGCATGAACCACCCGGGCGAGATCGCCACGCTGGCCGCCATGGCGCGGCCCACGGTGGCGCTGGTCAACAACGCGCAGCGCGAGCACCTGGAATTCATGCACACGGTGGAAGCCGTTGCGCGCGAGAACGGCTCGGTCTTTGCCTGCCTGCCGGCCGACGGCGTGGCGGTGTTCCCCGCGGCGGACGCGTACGCCGGCCTGTGGCGCACGCTGGCCGACGGCCGGCGCTGCCTGACCTTCGGCGCCAGCGGCGACGTGGACTGCACGCAGGCCGTGTGGGAGCACGGCGCCTGGCGCGTGGCGATGGCCACCCCGCAGGGCGAGCTCGGCACCTGCCTGCACATCGCCGGCCGTCACAACGTGACCAATGCCCTGGCCGCCGCCGCGTGCGCGCTGGCGGCGGGCGCGCCGCTGGCCGCCATCGCGCAGGGGCTGGAGGGTTTCACCCCGGTCAAGGGTCGCTCGCGCGCCTTCAGCGTGCGCACCGGCGCGGGCCGCGAGGTCACGGTGGTGGACGACACCTACAACGCCAACCCCGACTCCATGCGCGCCGCCATCGACGTGCTGGCCGAACTGCCCGGCCCGCAGCTGCTGGTGCTGGGCGACATGGGCGAGGTGGGCGACCAGGGTCCGCAGTTCCACGCCGAGGCCGGCGCGCATGCGCGGGCCCGCGGCATCGCCCGGCTGTTCGCGCTGGGCGCGCAAAGCACGCACGCCGCGCAGGCCTACGGGCCCGCGGCGCGGCATTTCGACGACATGGCATCGCTGCTGGCGGCGGTGCGCACGGCGCTGCCCGAGGTGGGCAGCATGCTGGTGAAGGGATCGCGATTCATGAAGATGGAACAGGTGGTGCAGGCCATCGAAACCGAAGGGAAGGAGGCCGCATGCTCCTGATGCTGTCGCAGTGGCTGCAGGGCCTGTCGCCCGAGTTCGGCTTCTTCCGCGTGTTCCAGTACCTCACCTTCCGCGCGGTGATGGCGGCCATGACGGCGCTGCTCATCGGGCTGGTGGCGGGGCCGAAGGTGATCCGCATCCTCACCTCGCTCAAGATCGGCCAGCCCATCCGCGGCTATGCGATGCAGACGCACCTGTCCAAGAGCGGCACGCCCACCATGGGCGGCGTGCTGATCCTGCTGTCCATCGCCATCTCCACGCTGCTGTGGTTCGATTTGTCCAACCGCTTCGTGTGGATCGTGCTCGCCGTCACGCTGGGCTTCGGCGCCATCGGCTGGGTGGACGACTGGCGCAAGGTGGTCAACAAGGACCCCGAGGGCATGCGCTCGCGCGAAAAGTATTTCTGGCAGTCGGTCATCGGCCTGCTGGCCGCGCTGTACCTGGTGTTCAGCATCTCGGAAAGCTCCAACGCCAAGGTGTGGGAGCTGTTCGTGGGCTGGGTGCAGTCGGGCTTCGCGCTCGATTTGCCGCCCAAGGCCGGGCTGCAGCTGCCGTTCTTCAAGGAAGTGAGCTACCCGCTGGGCGTGCTGGGCTTCGTGATCCTGACCTACCTCGTCATCGTCGGCTCCAGCAATGCCGTGAACCTGACCGACGGGCTGGACGGCCTGGCCATCATGCCGGTGGTGATGGTGGGCTCGGCCCTGGGCGTGTTCGCCTACGTCACGGGCAGCTCGGTGTATTCCAAGTACCTGTTCTTCCCGCACATCCCGGGCTCGGGCGAGCTGCTGATCTTCTGCGCGGCCATGGCGGGCGCGGGGCTGGCCTTTTTGTGGTTCAACGCGCACCCGGCCCAGGTCTTCATGGGCGACGTGGGCGCGCTCGCATTGGGCGGCGCCCTGGGCACCATCGCCGTCATCGTGCGCCAGGAGATCGTGCTCGCCATCATGGGCGGCATCTTCGTCGTCGAGGCGCTGTCGGTGATGCTGCAGGTCACGTGGTTCAAGTACACGAAAAAGCGCTACGGCGAGGGCCGGCGCCTGCTCAAGATGGCGCCGCTGCACCACCACTTCGAGAAGAGCGGCTGGAAGGAGACGCAGGTCGTCGTGCGCTTCTGGATCATCACCATGCTGCTGTGCCTCATCGGCCTGTCCACGCTGAAACTGCGATGAACCCGGACGATCCCCTCATCCCCGCGCCGGCCAGCCCGCCGGCGGCCGAGCCTCCCGAAGCGGCGGCAGGCGCAGGCCTGCCCGGCGAGGCCACGCCCGTGGCCCAGGCTGTGAGCCTTGCGGCGGGCGCGGCCGGCTGGAACCCCGAGCAGGCGCCGGCCATCTCCGCCGCCAAGGCGGCCGCCGACTTCGTGGCGCAGATATTTGCCGACGTGGCCGCGCCCGAGGCCCCGGCCGTTCCCGAGCCGGCGGCTTTGGAGGAAGACACCGCGCCCGCGCAGGAGCCCGCCGAGCCCGTGGGCCGGCCGGCGGACAGCCTGGCGCTGCTGCTGCAGGGCCGGAACATCCTCATCCTGGGCCTGGGCGCCTCGGGCCTGGCCATGGCGCGCTGGTGCGTGCGCTGCGGCGCACAGGTCACGGTGGCCGACACCCGCGCCGCGCCGCCGCAACTGCCCGCGCTGCAGCAGGAGCTGCCGCAGGTGCGCTTCGTCGCGGGCGCGTTCGACGCCAGCCTGGTGGAGGGCCGCGGCCTGCACGCGGTCTATCGCTCGCCGGGCCTCAGCCCGCAAACCGTCGCTCCTGTATTGGTAGCTGCCAGCGCAAGCGGGATAAGCGCTGGAGGCGAATTGGGTTTGTATTCCATGGCGCTGGCCGCGCTGCGTGCATCGCACGGCTACGCGCCCAAGGTGCTGGCGATCACCGGCACCAACGGCAAGACCACGGTGACCTCGCTCACGGGCCAGCTCATGGAGCGCTCGGGCCAGAGCGTGGCCGTGGCCGGCAACATCGGCCCCACGCTGCTGGACACGCTGGCGGGCCACGTCGATGCGGACACGCTGCCCGACGCCTGGGTGCTGGAGCTGTCGAGCTTCCAGCTCGACGGCGTGGAAGGCTTCGAGCCCACCGCCGCCACGGTGCTCAACGTCACGCAGGACCACCTGGACTGGCACGGCGACATGGCGGCCTACGCGGCGGCCAAGGCGCGCATCTTTGGCGAGAAGGGGCTCATGGTGCTGAACCGCGAAGACCCTACCGTAATGCAGATGCTGCCGCCGCCCGTCAAGGTCAAGCTGCAAAAGCCGCAGGTGCGCGAGCACATCACCTTCGGCGCCGACATGCCCCAGCGCCCCGGCGACTTCGGCATCGAGGTGGTCAACGGCATGCTCTGGCTCGTGCGCGCCATGGAAGCCGACGAAACGCTCAAGCGCAGCCGCAACGCCGTGCAGGAAGAGCTGCACATCCAGCGCCTGATGCCCGCCGACGCGCTGCGCATCCGGGGCCGCCACAACGCCGTCAACGCGCTGGCCGCCCTGGCCCTGGCCTCGGCGGCGGGGTGCACGCTGGCGCCGCTGCTCTACGGCCTGCGCGAGTACCGGGGCGAGCCGCACCGCGTGGAGTCCGTGGCCATCGTCAACGGGGTCGAGTACTTCGACGACAGCAAGGGCACCAACGTGGGCGCCACCGTGGCCGCCCTCACGGGCCTGGGCCCCGAGCGCCGCATCGTCGTCATCCTGGGCGGCGACGGCAAGGGGCAGGACTTTTCGCCGCTGGCCGCGCCCGTGGCGCGCCATGCGCGCGCCGTGGTGCTCATCGGCCGCGACGCGCCGCAGATCCGCGCCGCGCTGAAGGACAGCGGCGTGGCCCTGCTCGACGCCGAGACCCTGCCGCAGGCCGTGCAGCTCGCCACGCAGCGCGCCCACGCGGGCGATGCCGTGCTGATGTCGCCCGCGTGCGCCAGCTTCGACATGTTCAAGAGCTACGAACACCGCGCGCAGGTCTTCTGCGACACGGTGCGCGCCATGGTTGACGATGCATTGGGGGGTACGGCATGACCGCGCCCGCCAGCCACCTCCTGCAGCGCATCGCCGGCTGGTTCGGCGGCCTGCCTGGCAAGGCCGCGGACGTGCTGCCCGTGCGCGTCGGCGGCACCGACTACCGGCCGCGCGCATCCGCCACGCCCGCCAGCGTGCTCGGCTTCGACCAGGCCCTGCTGTGGGTGGTGGTCGCGCTGCTGGCCTGGGGGCTGGTGATGGTGTATTCGGCGTCCATCGCCATGCCGGACAACCCGCGCTTCGCCAACTACGCATCCACCCACTTCCTCACGCGCCACGTGATGTATCTGGTGGTGGGCTTCGTGGCGGCGCTGCTGGCCTTCCAGGTGCCCATGAAGGTGTGGGAGCGCGTGGCGCCCTGGCTCTTCGTGGTGGCGCTGCTGCTGCTGGTGGCGGTGCTGATTCCCGGCGTGGGCAAGGTGGTCAACGGCGCGCGGCGCTGGCTGTCGCTCGGGCCGGTGGGCTTCCAGCCGTCCGAGGTCGCCAAGTTCGCCGTGCTCATCTACGCGGCCGACTACATGGTGCGCAAGATGGAAGTGAAGGAGCGCTTCTTTCGCGCCGTGCTGCCCATGGGCGCGGCCGTGGCCATCGTGGGCGTGCTGCTGCTGGCCGAGCCGGACATGGGCGCCTTCATGGTCGTGGCCGTGATCGCCATGGGCATCCTTTTTCTGGGCGGCGTGAACGCCCGCATGTTCTTCCTGATCGCGGGCGTGCTGGTGTCGGCCTTCGGCATCATGATCGCCAGTTCGCCCTGGCGGCGCGAGCGCGTGTTCGCCTACCTGGACCCGTTCAGCGAGGAGCACGCGCTGGGCAAGGGCTACCAGCTCTCCCACTCGCTGATCGCCATCGGGCGCGGCGAGATCTTCGGCGTGGGTCTGGGCGGCAGCGTGGAAAAGCTGCACTGGCTGCCCGAGGCGCACACCGACTTCCTGCTCGCCGTCATCGGCGAGGAATTCGGCCTGGTGGGCGTGGTCACGCTCATCGTGCTGTTTTTGTGGATGACGCGCCGCATCATGCACATCGGCCGCCAGGCCATCGCGCTGGACCGCGTGTTTTCGGGGCTGGTCGCGCAGGGCGTGGCGATCTGGATCGGCTTCCAGGCCTTCATCAACATGGGCGTGAACCTGGGCGCGCTGCCGACCAAGGGGCTCACGCTGCCGTTGATGAGCTTTGGCGGGTCGGCGATCTTGCTGAACCTCGTGGCGCTGGCGGTGGTGCTGCGCGTGGATTACGAAAACAAACTGCTCATGCGCGGAGGCCGCGTATGAGCAGTTTGTTTCACCAGAACAAGCTGTGCATTGCGCAAGCAATGCGAGGCGCGCAGCGCCTCATGAGGGGAGGCCGCGTATGACACAGAAAACCGCGCTCATCATGGCGGGCGGCACCGGCGGCCACATCTTCCCCGGTCTGGCCGTGGCCGAGGAGTTGCGCGCGCGCGGTTGGCGCGTGCACTGGCTGGGCGCGCCGGGCAGCATGGAATCGCGCATCGTGCCCACGCACGGCTTTGCGCTGGAGACCATCGACTTCGGCGGCGTGCGCGGCAAGGGCCTTGTAACGCTGGCGCTGCTGCCGCTGCGCCTGCTGCGCGCGTTCTGGCAGGCATTGCAGGTGGTGCGCCGCGTCAAGCCCGACGTGGTGGTGGGCCTGGGCGGCTACATCAGTTTTCCGGGCGGGATGATGGCCGTGCTGGCGGGCAAGCCGCTGGTGCTGCACGAGCAGAACTCGGTGGCGGGCATGGCGAACAAGGTGCTGGCGGGCGTGGCCGATCGCGTGTTCACGGCCTTTCCCAACGTGTTCAAGAAGGGCCAATGGGTGGGCAATCCCTTGCGCAAGGCTTTCACCCAGCAGCCCGGCCCGGCCGAGCGTTTCGCGGGCCGCACGGGGCCGCTGCAACTGCTGGTCGTGGGCGGCAGCCTGGGCGCGCGCGCGCTCAACGAGATCGTGCCCCAGGCCCTCGCGCTGATCCCCTCGGAGAAGCGTCCCACGGTCATCCACCAGAGCGGCGCCACGCAGATCGACGCACTCCGCGCCAACTACGCCGCCGCAGGCGTCCAGGCCGAGTGCACGCCCTTCATCGATGACACCGCCGCCGCCTTTGCCGCCGCCGACATCATCGTCTGCCGCGCGGGCGCGAGCACCGTGACCGAGATCGCCGCCGTGGGCGCCGCCGCCATCTTCGTCCCCTTCCCCTCGGCCGTGGACGACCACCAGACCACCAACGCGCAATTCCTCGTTCAGGCTGGCGGCGGCTGGCTGGTGCAGCAGCGCGACCTGACGCCTGAAGGCTTGGCGCAGATGCTGCAAAAAATGGAGCGGCCTGCGCTTGCTGCACGGGCGCTAGAGGCCAAAAACATGCAAAAAATCAACGCCACCCGCGAGGTGGCGACCGCCTGCGAGGAGCTTGCCGGATCATGAAGCACGCCATTCGCCATATCCATTTCGTGGGCCTGGGCGGCGCCGGCATGAGCGGCATCGCCGAGGTGCTGTTCAACCTGGGCTACACCATCTCGGGCTCCGACCTCGCGGACAGCGCCACGCTGCGTCGGTTGAAGGACCTGGGCATCAAGACCTGCCTGGGCCATGCCGCATCGCACATAGCCGGCGCGGACGCGGTGGTCACGTCCACGGCCGTCACCGCCGACAACCCCGAGGTGCTGGCCGCGCGCGAGAAGAAGATTCCCGTGGTGCCGCGCGCCCTCATGCTGGCCGAGCTGATGCGCCTCAAGCAAGGCATCGCCATCGCGGGCACGCACGGCAAGACGACCACCACCAGCCTCGTCACCAGCGTGCTGGCCGAGGCGGGACTGGACCCGACCTTCGTCATCGGCGGCCGCCTGAACAGCGCGGGCGCCAACGCCAAGCTGGGCAGCGGCGACTACATCGTGGTCGAGGCGGACGAGTCCGATGCCTCGTTCCTGAACCTGCTGCCCGTGATGGCCGTCGTCACCAACATCGACGCCGACCACATGGAGACCTACGGCCACGACTTCGGCAAGCTCAAGGGCGCGTTCGTGGACTTTTTGCACCGCATGCCGTTCTACGGCACGGCCATCCTCTGCGTGGACAGCCCGGCTGTGCGCGAGATCGTGCCCAGCGTCACCTGCCCCATCACCAGCTACGGTTTCAGCGAAGACGCCCAGGTGCGCGCCATCGACGTGCGGGCGGACGCGGGGCAGATGCGCTTTACCGTGCAGCGGCGCAACGGTGTCACGCTGCCCGACCTGGAAGTCACCCTCAATCTCGCGGGCGAGCACAACGTGCTCAACGCCCTGTCGGCCATCGCCGTGGCGGTGGAGCTGAACATCCCCGACGAGGCCGTGCTGCGCGCCCTGGCGGGCTTCAAGGGCGTGGGGCGGCGCTTCCAGCGCTATGGCGACCTGCCCGCGAAGGACGGCGGCAGCTTCACCGTCATCGACGACTACGGCCACCACCCGGTGGAAATGGCCGCCACGCTGGCCGCCGCGCGCGGCGCGTTCCCGGGGCGGCGGCTGGTGCTGGCCTTCCAGCCGCACCGCTACACGCGCACGCGCGACTGCTTCGAGGACTTCGTGAAGGTCATCGGCAGCGCCGACGCCGTGCTGCTGACCGAGGTCTATGCGGCAGGGGAAGCTCCGGTGGTCGCGGCCGACGGCCGTTCGCTGGCGCGCGCCTTGCGCGTGGCGGGCCGCGTGGAGCCGGTGTTCATCGACGACGTGGCCGCGTTGCCGCAGGCCATTGCCGACAACGCGCGCGACGGCGACGTGGTGATGTGCATGGGTGCCGGCTCCATCGGCGCCGTGCCCGGCAAGGTGGTCGATATGCTACAAAATAGTGAGCTGGCAGCGCTTGCCAGACAAGCGCAATGAGCCAATCTGATTCAAATATCGATGTGAAGGCACTGGGCAAGGTCGCCGTGCTGATGGGCGGCGACTCTGCCGAGCGCGAGGTCTCGCTGATGTCCGGCAGCGGCGTGCTGCAGGCCCTGCGCGCTCGCGGTGTCGATGCGCACGCCTTCGACCCCGCGCAGAACGAGCTGGCGCAGTTGAAGCGCGACGGCTATGCCCGCTGCTTTATCGCGCTGCACGGCCGCCACGGCGAGGACGGCACGGTGCAGGGCGCGCTCGAACTGCTGGGAATCCCCTACACCGGCCCCGGCGTGATGGCGTCCGCCATCGCCATGGACAAGGTGATGACCAAGCGCGTGTGGAGCGCCGAGGGCCTGCCCACGCCGCGCTACGTGTGGCTGGCTCCCGACCGCCAGCAGCGCGAGGTGGTGCGCACCGTGCCCGACGAGCTGGGCCTGCCGCTCATCGTCAAGCCGCCGCGCGAAGGCTCGTCCATCGGCGTGACCAAGGTGCGCGGCTACTCGGACATGCAGGACGCGGTGGCGCTGTCGGCCAAGTACGACCCCGACGTGCTCTGCGAGGAGTTCATCGACGGCGAGGAAGTCACCTGCGCCGTGCTGGGCCAGGGCGCCGGCGCGCGCGCGCTGCCCGTGATCCGCATCGTGGCACCCGATGGCGCCTACGACTACCAGAACAAGTACTTCACCGACGACGTGAAGTACCAGTGCCCAAGCGGCCTGCCCGAATCGGAAGAGCGCGAGATCCAGCGCATCGTGCTCGACGCCTACCGCAGCCTGGGCTGCCGGGGCTGGAGCCGCGCCGACCTGATGATCCGCGCCAGCGACCGCAAGCCCTTCCTGCTGGAGATGAATACATCGCCGGGCATGACGGGCCATTCCCTCGTGCCCATGGCCGCGCGCGCGGCGGGCGTCAGCTACGAAGCGCTGTGCCTGCGCATCCTGGCGGATGCCGCGCTCGACACGCCGCAAGGAGCCGCCACGCAATGAACGCCACGCTGCCCGCACCGCTGGACGTCAAGCTCATGAACTGGACCGCTTCGGCCCTGTTCATGGGCTGCGCCCTGGCCGTGCTGGCGGCGGGCGCGTGGTGGGTGCTGCGCTACCCGGGCTTCGCCATCGCGCGCATCGTGGTGCAGGGCGAGCTGGTGCACAACAACGCCGTCACCCTGCGCGCCAACGTGGCGCCGCACCTGGCGGGCAACTTCTTCACCGTGGACCTGCGCGCCGCGCGCGATGCGTTCGAGCAGGTGCCCTGGGTGCGCCGCGCTCAGGTGCGGCGCGTGTACCCCGGCAGCCTGCAGGTGGAGCTGCAGGAGCACGACGCGGTGGCGTACTGGGGGCCGGAGAGCGGCTCGGCGCTGGTCAACACCCAGGGCGAAGTCTTCGAGGCCAACGTGGGCGACGTGGAGCAGGAAGGCCTGCCGCGCCTGCTGGGCCCCGCGGGCAGCTCGCCCGAGGTGCTGCAGATGCACGGGCTGCTGGAGCCGGTATTCAAGCCGCTGGGCCTGGAAGTGGAAATGCTGGAGCTGACCGGCCGGGGCGGCTGGCGCGCCACGCTGGACAGCGGCGCGGTGGTGGAGCTGGGAGGAGGTACGCCGCAGGAGGTGGTGCAGCGCACGCAGCGCTTCGCCCGCACCCTGACCCAGGTGGCCGCGCAGTACAGCCGGCGCGTGGACGCGCTGGAATCCGCCGACCTGCGCCACGCGGGCGGCTACGCGCTGCGCCTGCGCGGCGTGAGCACGACGGTGACCCCGCCCGCGGGTGGCACCGCGTCGGCGGCGCGGCGGTAGAACAGAGACGAGAAGGGGCAGAGACGGATATGGCAAGAGAATACAAAGACGTGGTGGTGGGCCTGGACATCGGCACGGCCAAGGTCATGGCCGTGGTGGCCGAGGTGCTGCCCGGCGGCGAACTCAAGCTCGCGGGCCTGGGCGTGGCGCCCAGCAACGGCCTCAAGCGCGGCGTGGTCGTGAATATCGACGCCACGGTGCAGAGCATCCAGCAGGCGCTGAAAGAGGCCGAGCTGATGGCCGACTGCAAGATCCAGCGCGTCTATACCGGCATCACCGGCAGCCACATCCGCGGCCTCAATTCGAGCGGCATGGTGGCCGTGAAGGACAAGGAAGTCACGTCCGCCGACGTGGCGCGCGTGGTGGAGACGGCCAAGGCCATCAACATCAGCAGCGACCAGCGCCTGCTGCTGGTGGAGCCGCAGGAATTCGTGATCGACGGGCAGGACGTGAAGGAGCCCATCGGCATGAGCGGCATCCGCCTGGAGGCCAAGATCCACATCGTCACCGGCGCGCAGAGCGCGGCCGAGAACATCATCAAGTGCGTGCGCCGCTGCGGGCTGGAAGTGGAGCAGCTCATGCTGAACCCGCTGGCCAGCAGCCAGGCCGTGCTGACCGACGACGAGCGCGAACTGGGCGTGGTGGTGGTGGACATCGGCGCGGGCACGACGGACGTGGCCATCTTCACCGGCGGCGCGATCCGCCACACGGCCGTGATCCCCATCGCGGGCGACCTCATCACCAGCGACATCGCCATGGCGCTGCGCACTCCTACCAAGGATGCCGAGGACATCAAGGTCGAGAGCGGCTACGCCAAGCAACTGCTGGCCGACCCCGAGGCGCAGGTCGAGGTGCCGGGCCTGGGCGACCGCAGCCCGCGCATGCTCTCCAAGCAGGCGCTGGCGGGTGTGATCGAGCCGCGAGTGGAAGAAATCTTCTCGCTCGTGCAGCAGGTGGTGCGCGAGTCGGGCTATGAGGAGGTGCTGTCGTCGGGCATCGTGCTCACGGGCGGCAGCGCGGTGATGCCCGGGATGATCGAGCTGGGTGAGGACATCTTCCTCAAGCCCGTGCGGCGCGGCATTCCCAAGTATTCCAGCGCCCTGTCCGATATGGTGGCCCAGCCGCGCGCGGCCACCGTCATGGGCCTGCTCGAAGAAGCGCGTCTGGCGCGCCTGCGCGGCTTCAAGGTGGCACAGAAGAGCGGGTCGATGAAGACCGCCTTCGGCCGCTTCAAGGACTTCATCGTGGGGAACTTCTGACCATGAAACATCCCCTCTGGCTTGCGCGGGGCAGCCCGCACCGAATACCCAGCGGGCGATGGCGATGTACCGGACCGCCACCGCCCCGCATCCCTTCATCTCATCCGCATTTGGTTCTAGTGAAAGTTACAGGAGTTGCAGCATGTCCATTGAAATGATCGAAGCCGAAGAATTCAACCAGGGCACCCAGATCAAGGTGATCGGCGTGGGCGGCGGCGGCAGCAATGCCGTCGAGCACATGATCGCCCGCAGCGTGCAGGGCGTGGAGTTCGTCTGCGCCAACACCGACGCGCAGGCGCTCACGCGCAGCTCGGCGCACCGCCACATCCAGTTGGGCGGCAGCGGCCTGGGCGCGGGCAGCAAGCCCGACAAGGGCCGCGAGGCGGCCGAGGCCGCGGTGGACGACATCCGCCTGGCCATCGACGGCGCGCACATGCTGTTCATCACGGCGGGCATGGGCGGCGGCACGGGCACGGGCGCCGCGCCCGTGATCGCGCGCGTGGCCAAGGAGATGGGCATCCTCACCGTGGGCGTCGTCACCAAGCCCTTCGACTGGGAGGGCGGCCGCCGCATGAAGAACGCCGACGACGGCCTGGCCGAGCTGGAAGCCAACGTCGATTCGCTGATCGTGGTGCTCAACGAGAAGCTGCTCGAAGTGCTGGGCGACGACATCACCCAGGACGAGGCCTTCGCGCACGCCAACGACGTGCTCAAGAACGCCGTGGGCGGCATCGCCGAGATCATCAACGAGTACGGCCACGTGAACGTGGACTTCGAGGACGTGCGCACCGTGATGGGCGAGCCCGGCAAGGCCATGATGGGCACGGCCACCGCCAGCGGCCCCGACCGCGCCCGCATCGCGGCCGAGCAGGCCGTCGCCTGCCCGCTGCTCGAAGGCATCGACCTGTCGGGCGCCAAGGGCGTGCTGGTGCTGGTGACGGCCGCCAAGGGCAGCCTCAAGCTGTCCGAGTCGCGCCTGGCCATGAGCACCATCAATGCCTACGCCTCGCCCGACGCGCACGTCATCTACGGCGCCGCCTACGACGACACCCTGGGCGACGAGATCCGCGTGACCGTGGTGGCCACCGGCCTGTCGCGCCCCAACGCGCGCCGCCAGCCCATCTCGGTGGTGCAGGGCGGCCTGCGCACGGGCACGGACAACGTGGCCTACCAGATGCCCCTGGCGGGCACGGGCGCGCTCGGCGCGGCCGTTGGCGTGCAGGGCGGCCATGCGGGCGGATCTCAGGCCGACTACGGCAACATGTCGGTGCCCAGCGTGTGGCGCACCAACCGCACGCAGGCGGCGGCCCGCGTGGACGCGCTGTCCTCGGGTGGCATGGACGACCTGGAAATCCCCGCGTTCCTGCGCAAGCAGGCGGACTGAGGAAGCGGGGCCATGCCCTGAAAGCCCGCTGGCATGCCAGCGGGCTTTTTCATTGGTTTACTCCTTATTTGATAGCTGCTTGCGCTTGTGTATCAAGCGCTAGAGGCCGATTTGGCTTGAATCCATTGCGCCCCTGTCTGGTGCAGGGACGCCACCCCGCCCGGTAAAATCGCCCCATGCTCCAGCAACGTACCCTCAAGACCATCACCCGCGCCGTGGGCGTGGGCCTGCACAGCGGCCAGCGGGTCGAGCTGACGCTGCGGCCCGCGCAGCCGGACACGGGCATCGTGTTCCGCCGGGTGGACCTGCCCCAGCCCGTGGACATTCCGATCCGCGCCGAGGCCGTCACCGACACGCGGCTGGCGTCCACCATCGGCACGGGCGGCGCCAAGGTGCACACGGTGGAGCACCTGATGTCGGCCTGCGCGGGGCTGGGCATCGACAACCTGTACGTGGACATCACGGCGGAAGAGGTGCCCATCCTCGACGGCTCTTCCGCGTCCTTCGTGTTCCTGCTGCAGAGCGCGGGCGTGGAGCTGCAGAACGCGCCCAAGCGCTTCATCCGCGTGACCCGCCCGGTGGAAGTGCGCGAGGGCGAGGGCGCCAACGCCAAGTGGGCGCGCCTGGCGCCGTACCACGGCTACAAGCTCAGCTTCGAGATCGACTTCGACCACCCCGCCGTGGACTCCACCGGCCAGCGCGTGGAGTTCGACCTGGGCGCGGGCAACTACAGCCGCGACATCGCCCGCGCCCGCACCTTCGGCTTCACGCGCGACGTGGAGATGATGCGGTCCAACGGCCTGGCCCTGGGCGGCGGGCTGGACAACGCCATCGTGATGGACGACTACAAGGTGCTCAACAGCGACGGGCTGCGCTACGACGACGAGTTCGTCAAGCACAAGATCCTGGACGCCATGGGCGACCTGTACATCATCGGCAAGCCCCTGCTGGCCGCGTACAGCGCGTTCCGCTCGGGCCATGCGATGAACAACCAGCTGCTGCGCGCGCTGCTGGCCGAGCGCGACGCCTGGGAGATCGTGACCTTCGAGGACGAACGCCAGGCGCCCCGCGGCTTCGCGCAGCCCGCGCGCGCGTGGTGACATGCTGATCTTCCGCTGGCTTGTCATGCTGCTGCTCCTGGGGGCGGCCGTGTCGTTCGCGTTCTACGCGGGCACGGGGCAGCCGCGCTACAAGCGCTTCGGGCTCGTCATCCTCAAGTGGACGGTGATCGCCGCCGTCTTTTTCTTCGCGGTCGTCCTGATCGGCCGTCTGGCCTGATCTGGCTATACTGCGCCTCGCTCCGGGGTGCACGTATGGCGTGCTGAGATGGCGGACCTGACCGCCGGAACCGCGAACTTGATCTGGTTAGTACCAGCGTAAGAAGAGCTGCAATGGAATGAATAGGTGCGTGCGCATGTTGGCGCGCGCACTCTGTTCGTTCCATCGACTGCGGAGCATTCCATCCACCTTCACTGGAGTGCCCGCCATGAATGCCCCCGACAAGTTCGCCCACCTGCTTGCGCTGACGCGCGAGCCCTTTCCCGCATCCACCAAGAGCTACCTCGCCGGCAGCGCGCCCGGCCTGCGCGTGCCCTTGCGCGACATCGCGCTGACCAACGGCGAGCTGGTCAGCGTCTACGACACGTCCGGTCCCTACACCGACCCGGCCGCCGCCATCGACGTGCGCAAGGGCCTTGCCAGCGTGCGCGGCGAGTGGATCGCGCAGCGCGGCGACACCGAGCGCTACGAGGGCCGCAAGCAGCAGGCGCTGGACGACGGCAGCAAGAGCGAGGACGCCGCCCGCCTGGCCCAGCTGCGCGCCGAGGCCGCCGCGCTGCAGCGCCAGCCGCTGCGTGCCAAGGCAGGCCGCAACGTCACGCAAATGCACTACGCGAAGAAGGGCATCGTCACGCCCGAGATGGAGTACGTGGCGCTGCGCGAAAACGGCAGGCGCGAGTGGATGGCGCAGTACCTGGCGGATGCCGCCCGCGAGCAGCGCCTGGCGGGCAACGGCATGGGTGCAAGCATCCCCAAGATCATCACCCCCGAATTCGTGCGCGACGAGGTGGCCCGGGGCCGCGCCATCATTCCCGCCAACATCAACCACCCCGAGGTCGAGCCCATGGCCATCGGGCGCAACTTCAAGGTCAAGATCAACGCCAACATCGGCAACTCGGCCGTCACCTCCAGCATCGAGGAAGAGGTGGAAAAAATGGTCTGGGCCATCCGCTGGGGAGCGGACAACGTGATGGACCTCAGTACCGGCAAGAACATCCACACCACGCGCGACTGGATCGTGCGCAACGCGCCCGTGCCCATCGGCACCGTGCCGATCTACCAGGCGCTGGAGAAGGTGGGCGGCATCGCCGAGGACCTGACTTGGGCCATCTTCCGCGACACGTTGATCGAGCAGGCCGAGCAGGGCGTGGACTACTTCACCATCCACGCGGGCGTGCGCCTGGCCTTCATCCACCTCACGGCGCAGCGGCGC
>Ga0222424_100566_pt1 | contig 16956 bp, 18 predicted proteins | sample 2B2ome_FD_182468 | JGI IMG/M metagenome (GOLD analysis project Ga0222424, IMG submission 182468) | Enriched microbial communities from leaf-cutter ant dump, University of Wisconsin, Madison, United States - 2B200A (version 2) | ecosystem: Environmental > Terrestrial > Nest > Insects nest > Nest... | reverse complement strand
CCTTGTCGAGAACGCCCGAGTCCTTCATTTCGTGGTAGAAGTCGTTGCCTTCACGGGTGCGCTCACCGACGCCGGCGAACACGGACAGACCGCTGTGCGCCTTGGCGATGTTGTTGATGAGCTCCATCATGTTCACGGTCTTGCCGACGCCGGCGCCGCCGAACAGGCCGACCTTGCCGCCCTTGGCGAACGGGCACAGCAGGTCGATGACCTTGATGCCGGTTTCCAGCAGCTCGGTGCCGCCGGACTGTTCGTCGTAGGCCGGGGCCTTGCGGTGGATGGACCAGGTGGTTTCGCATTCGACCGGGCCGGCTTCGTCTTCCGGCTGGCCGAGCACGTTCATGATGCGGCCCAGGGTGCCCTTGCCGACCGGCACGGAGATGGACTGGCCGGAGTTGCTCACTTCCAGGCCGCGCTTCAGGCCATCGGCGGAACCCATGGCGATGGTGCGGACCACGCCGTCGCCCAGCTGCTGCTGGACTTCCAGGGTGATTTCCGGGTTGGTCCGGGTCGCCGCGACCTTGAGGGCGTCATAGACCTTGGGAATGTTGTCGCGCGGGAAGGCGACGTCAACGACGGCGCCGATGATCTGGACAATACGACCGCTGCTCATGGGTTTATCCTCTCAAACTGATATGGGGGCGGCGACGGCTCAGACAGCCGCAGCACCGCCGACGATTTCCGAGATTTCCTGGGTGATCGCGGCCTGGCGCAGCTTGTTGTAGGTCAGCTGCAGACTGCGGATCAGGTCGCCGGCGTTGTCGGTGGCCGCCTTCATGGCGATCATGCGCGCGGCCATTTCACAGGCCACGTTCTCGACCACGCCCTGGTACACCTGCGACTCGATGAAGCGCACCAGCAGGGCATCCAGCAGGGGCTTGGCTTCGGGTTCGTACAGGTAATCCCAGTTGTGATTGCGCTCGCCCAGGCCACCATCCCCTTCGCTCGACAGCGGCAGCAGCTGCTGCAGCGTCGGCTTCTGGGTCATGGTGTTGACGAACTCGTTGGACACCAGGTACAGGCGGTCGATGCGGCCCGCGTCGAAGTGGTCGAGCATGACCTTGATGGCGCCGATCAGGGCATCCAGCGAAGGCTGGTCGCCGAGATGGGTCTTGGCCGCCACCACTTCGCCGCCGACGTTCTTGAAGAAGGTCGTGGCCTTGGCGCCGACGAGGCAGAACTCGACCTCGACGTCCTGGGCGTGGTAGTCACGCACGGACTGCACGACGCGCTTGAACAGGTTGATGTTCAGGCCGCCGCAGAGACCGCGATCGGAAGACACCACGATGTAGCCGACACGCTTGACCGGACGCTCGATCAGGTAGGAGTGCTTGTACTCGGACGTCGCCTGGGCGACATGAGCAACCACCTGCCGGATCTTCTGCGCATAGGGCTTGCCGGCCGCCATGCGCTCCTGGGCCTTGCGCATCTTGGAGGCGGCAACAAGCTGCATCGCTTTCGTGATCTTCTGCGTGCTCTTGATGCTCGCAACCTTGCTGCGAATTTCTTTTAAGCTGGCCATAGCCTCACCGAATCTTTGCCTAGACGACCGGCCCGGGCTCGCGCCCGGGCCGTCTCATGCTCACCAGGTCTGGGTGGCCTTGAACTTCTCGATGCCGGCGCGCAGCTCGGCCTCGATCTTGCCGTCGTAGTTGGCGGTGGCGTTGATGTTGTCGATCAGCGCCTTGTGCTCGCTGTTGAAGTAGGCGTGCAGGGCGGCTTCGAAATCCAGCACCTTGTTCACGGCCACGTCGTTCAGGTAGCCCTCGTTGGCCGAGAAGATGGACAGGGCCATCTCGGCGATCGACAGCGGCGCGAACTGCTTCTGCTTCATCAGCTCGGTCACGCGCTGGCCGAGTTCCAGCTGCTTGCGGGTCGCTTCGTCGAGGTCGGAAGCGAACTGCGCGAAGGCGGCCAGTTCACGGTACTGGGCGAGCGAGGTGCGGATGCCGCCCGACAGCTTCTTGATGATCTTGGTCTGGGCCGCGCCACCGACACGGGACACCGAGATACCGGCGTTGACGGCCGGACGGATGCCCGCGTTGAACAGCGAGGTTTCCAGGAAGATCTGGCCGTCGGTGATCGAGATCACGTTGGTCGGAACGAAGGCGGACACGTCGCCGGCCTGGGTTTCGATGATCGGCAGCGCGGTCAGCGAGCCGGTCTTGCCGGTCACTTCGCCCTTGGTGAACTTCTCGACGTAATCGGCGGACACGCGGGAAGCGCGCTCCAGCAGACGGCTGTGGAGATAGAACACGTCGCCCGGGTAGGCTTCGCGTCCGGGCGGACGGCGCAGCAGCAGCGAGATCTGGCGGTAGGCCACGGCCTGCTTGGACAGGTCATCGTAGATGATCAGGGCGTCTTCGCCGCGGTCGCGGAAGTACTCGCCCATGGTGCAGCCGGCGTACGGCGCCATCAGCTGCATGGAGGCCGGTTCGGCGGCAGCGGCGGCGACCACGGTGGTGTAGGACATGGCGCCATGCTCTTCGAGCTTGCGCACGACGTTGGCGATGGTCGACTGCTTCTGGCCGATGGCCACGTAGACGCACTTAATGCCCGAGGTCCTCTGGGCAATGATGGCGTCGATGGCCAGCGCGGTCTTGCCGGTCTGACGGTCGCCGATGATCAGCTCGCGCTGGCCACGGCCGATGGGGATCATGGCGTCGACGGACTTGTAGCCGGTCTGCACCGGCTGGTCCACGGACTGACGCCAGATGACGCCCGGGGCCACCTTGTCGATGGCGTCGGTGACCTTGGCGTTGACCGGACCCTTGCCGTCGATCGGGTTGCCGAGGGCGTCGACGACGCGGCCCAGCAGTTCCGGACCAACCGGCACTTCCACGATGCGACCGGTGCAGCGGGCTTTGTCGCCTTCCTTCAGGCCCAGGTACGGACCCAGCACGACGGCGCCAACCGAGTCGTACTCGAGGTTGAGGGCCATGCCGACGAGACCGCCGTCGAACTCGATCATTTCACCGTACATGACGTCGGCGAGACCGTGGATGAGCACGATGCCGTCGGCGACGCTGACGATGGTGCCTTCATTGCGCGCTTCAGTAGCCGCCTTGAGGTCCGTGATGCGGCTCTTGATCAGCTCGCTGATCTCGGAGGGATTCAGTTGCGAAGACATGGTGAGGTTTCCTCAAACTCAAGAATTCAGGGCGGCGGCGAGCTTGTCCAGCTTGCCGCGCACGGAGGCATCGATGACCAGATCGCCGGAACGGATGACCACGCCGCCGATCAGGGACTTGTCCACATTCACGGCTTCGATGGCGACCTTGCGACCCAGCTTCTCGGTCAGCGTGGTCGCCAGCGACTGCTTCTGTGCCGCATCCAGCGCATAGGCGGACGTGACGACGACCTCCGCCGACTGCTCCTGCTCGGCCTTGAAGGCATCGAACAGCGCGGAGATCGCGGGCAGGGCATCAAGGCGCTTGTTGTCGGCAACCGTGATGATGAAGTTGCTGACATCGGCGTTCAGCTTGTCGCCGGCCGCCTTCAGGACTGCGTCGGCCTGCTCGGCGGCGGTCAGCTCCGGACGCGCCAGATAGCCGGCGAAGTCGTCGTTGCTGATCAGCGCGGCGACCAGGGCCAGTGCGTCAGACCAGACGGCAAGGGCGCCCTTCTCGCGGGCGAACTCGAAAGCCGCCTTGGCATAGGGCCGTGCTACGGTGGTCAGTTCAGCCATTTCTCATTCAACCTGCGTCAGAGCTGGGTCGCCAGCTTGTCGAGCATGGCGGCATGGGCCGAGGCGTCCACCTGCGCTTCGAGAATCTTCTCGGCGCCGGCGAGAGCCAGAGCGGACACCTGGGCACGCAGCGTGTCGCGGGCGCTGGCGACTTCCTGTTCGATCTGCGAACGCGCCAGGGCCAGCTGACGCTCGCCTTCGGCGGCGGCGGCATTGCGGGCCTCTTCCAGCATCTGCTGGGAGCGCTTGTGCGCCTGCTCAAGCAGCTCGGCGGCCTGGGCCTTGGCGGCCTGCAGCTCGTCGGCCACCTGGGCGTGGGCCGTTTCCAGATCACGCTGTGCCTTGACGGCGGCATTGAGCCCGTCAGAGATCTTCTTCTGACGCTCGTCCAGGGCGGCCATCAGCGGCGGCCACACGAACTTCATGCAGAACCAGACGAAGATGGCGAACGAAATCGCCTGACCCAGCAGGGTCATATTAATGTTCATGCCAATACCTCATTCTGCGTTGTGATCATTGCTTGAACCGGGGCAGGAGGCCCCGGCATCGCGCCTTGATTACTCGGCAGCCGGGGCTTCGATGGCAGCCGGAGCCTGGGTTTCGGCGGCAGCCTTGGCCTGGGCAACGAACGGGTTGCTGAAGATGATGAACAGGCCCAGACCGACGGCGATCATCGGGACGGCGTCGACCAGACCCATGATGACGAAGAACTGGGTCTGCAGCTTCGGAGCGGCTTCCGGCTGACGGGCGATCGCTTCGATGAAGCGGCCGCCGAGGATGCCGATGCCGATGGCGGCGCCGAGCGCACCGAAGGCCAGGAGCAGGGAGCCAGCAATCGCGGACAGACCAATCACGTTTTCCATTTAAACCACCTCACGTTGAGTTAATTGTCAAATCTTTGCAGTCCGCCGGCCCATGCCGCCGGACTGCTTCCATTCCTTAGTGCTTTTCGCTCGCCATCGACAGATAGACGATCGTCAGCATCATGAAGATGAACGCCTGCAGGGTCACGATCAGGATGTGGAAAATGGCCCAGGGCACCGACAGCGTCCACTGCACCCAGAACGGCAGCAGGGCGATCAGGATGAAGATGAGTTCGCCGGCGTACATGTTGCCGAACAGTCGCAGCGCCAGGGACACCGGGCGGGCGAGGAAGACGACCATTTCCAGGGCGAAGTTGATGGGCACGAGCACGGCCTGCACCACCGGGTTCTTCGCGCTGAACGGATGCAGGGTGAACTCGCCGACGAAGCCGCCGATGCCCTTTTCACGGATGGCGAACCAGATGGTCAGGAAGAACACCGAGAGCGACATGCCGAAGGTGATGTTGGGGTCGGTCGACGGCACGACCTTGAAGTAGACATGGTGCGGGTCGGCGCCGAAAGCCGCGCCGATCTGCTGCGCCGTCCACGGCAGGAAGTCGACGGGGATCAGGTCCATGAAGTTCATCAGGAAGATCCACACGAAGATGGTCAGCGCCAGCGGGGCGATCAGCTTCGAGTTGCCGTGGAAAGTGCCGCGCACGCTGTTGTCGACGAACTCGACCACCGATTCGATGGCGGCCTGGAAACGGCCCGGGACGCCGCTGGTGACACAGCGGGCGGCGCCGTAGAAGAGACCGCAGAACAGCAGGCCCAGCACCAGCGACCAGCCCATGGTGTCGACATTGATGGCGTTGAAGCCCATTTCAGCCGCTTCCTGGGCGGAATGCGCGAAACCCCAGCCATGACTCGGATGATAGCCGTAGGTCAGATTGGTCAGGTGATGCGAAATGTAGTCGGAGGTATTACCAGCCATTAGTCTCTACCCATCAGCGCTGCGCATGCCTGACCGTGAACGGTACGATCCAGGCGACGAGCTGTTCCAAAACAAAACTGGCGCACAACCAGCCGTGCTCGGCGGTCCTGAAACCGACGAGTACGGCTGCCAAAAGGGACGTGGTCAGCATGAACTTGCCAGCCTCGCCCCGGTAAAAAGCCCGCACAATGTGCTTCGCGGATGTTGCACCGGCGTGACTGAAGGCGCGGTAACTGAAAAACGCCTGGCCGATGACCGCTATGCCCGCTCCCGCCAGCGCCGACAACGCGGCGACACGGCCATCGACCACGAGCGCGACCAGGGCCACCAGCACCAGCAGGGCGAGTTGCCATTGCAACTGTCTCACCGCCGGCGTCGCATCAATCAGGGGATGCGGCTTGCTGACCATCATCGTTCACTCGCGGACAAACGCGGGGAGTCCGTACGGGACTCGCACAATGCCTTGAAAGCGCGCGGATTATAGGGGAGCGTTCGCGCAAAAGGCAACCAGAAGTCGCCGATTTCAGCGGCCTCTCCGCACTGCTTTGGTCGGCATCAGGGCCGCTCCGCACCACGTCGGCGCGTGGGCCGGGGCGCGGGGCACTACATCTTGGGGGAGCCCTGCCCGGATGACCGACCATCTAGATACTTGTCACGCTGGGCCATGCGGCGGAGCTGGCGCAGGGTCTGCAGGGCGTCATCCGCCAGGTTGTAGTTGTAGAGCACGGCCGGCACCAGTCCGCCGGGCTCGCCGCTGCCCCAGAGCTCGACCTTGACCTGCCCGCCAGGCAGCGGCGAGAGCTTCCAGGTGCTCTGCAGATTGTCGAGGCGTATGCGTTCCGGCTTGCTGCGCACCCAGCCCGGCACCGCCTGCGAGTGAATGGACACGACATCGCCGTCACGGCTGCGGCGGGACAGCACCACGGCCTCGCGCGGCTTGAACGGATACGGCAGCTTGTACTCGATGTGGATCCAGGCCTGGCTGGCCTGGCGCTTGAGCACCCGGGCGTGGACCACGCGCGGCGCCCATTCCGGCATGGCCGGGATGTCCGCCAGCACGGCCTCGATCTGGCGCGGGCTGCCGGCCAGGCGCGTCACGCCATAGACCTCCTGGTACTGACCCTCGCCACGATCCCGCAGATAGATGCGGATCTGGCGCTCGGTATCCTGCTTGCGCAGCTGCCAGCTGTCGGCGGCCTGCGTCAGTGGCGAGGCGAGCAACAGGCACAGCAGGACCAGCAGTCTTGTCATAGGCGCTACTCAGTGAATATGGGCGAGGATGCCGTCGAGCTCGTCCAGCGAATTGTAGGCGATGACCAGGCGGCCCTTGCCCTTGGCATTGCAGTCGATCTGCACGGTGGCGCCCAGTTTCTCCGACAGGCTTTCCTGCAGCTTGCGGACATTGGGATCGACGGCGCGGGCGCCGGCGCTGTCCGGCTTCTCGGCCAGCAGCTGACGCACCAGCGCCTCGGTCTGGCGCACCGACAGGCCCTTGTCGATGACCTGGCGCGACGCCGCGACCTGCTGCCCGGCCGGCAGCGCCAGCAGCGCGCGGGCGTGGCCCATGTCGAGGTCGCCGTGCTCCAGCGAGCGCTTGACCTCGTCATGCAGCGCCAGCAGGCGCATGAGGTTGGTGACCGCCACGCGCGACTTGCCGACGGCGTCGGCGACCTGCTGGTGGGTCAGACTGAACTCGTCGGCGAAGCGCTGCATGGCCACCGCTTCTTCCAGCGGGTTCAGGTCCTCGCGCTGGATGTTCTCGATCAGCGCCAGCGCGATCGCGGCCTCGTCGCTGAATTCGCGCACCAGCGCCGGCACGGACTCGAGCCGGGCGAGCTGGGCCGCGCGCCAGCGGCGCTCGCCGGCGATGATCTCGTAGCGCTGCGCCGAGAGCGCGCGCACCACGATGGGCTGGAGGATGCCCTGGGCCCTGATGGAGTCGGCCAGCTCCTGCAGCGCCTGCGGGTCCATCTCCCGGCGCGGCTGGTAGCGGCCGCGCTCCAGCCATTCGACCGGTAGCTGGCGCAGCTCGCCGGCAGGCGCCTGCCCGGCCTCGACGGCGGAGACATCTTCCTTGACCTTGCGCACCGTGCCCAGCAGGGCGTCCAGTCCGCGCCCTCCGCCCAGGCCCCGCTTCTTTGCTGTCGACATACCCTTGTACCTGTTGTTCTGCTTGTGTCCGCCGCCCCATGGCGGGCGGCGGCGGTTCAGCTGCGCTTCTGGCGGCGCAGGAGTTCCGAGGCCAGGGCCAGGTAGGCCATGGCGCCCCGGGAATGCTTGTCATACTGCAGCGCCGGCAGGCCGTGGGCCGGCGCCTCGGCCAGGCGCACGTTGCGCGGCACGATGGTGTTGAGCACGTGATCGCCGAAATGGGTGATCAGCTCGCGCGAGACATCGTTGGCCAGCGTGTTGCGCGGGTCGAACATGGTGCGCAGGATGCCTGCAATATGCAGGCCGGGATTGACCGTCTCGGCGACGCGCTCGATGGTCTGCGTCAGCGCCGCCAGCCCTTCGAGGGCAAAGTACTCGCACTGCATGGGAATGATGACGCCATCGGCGGCGACCAGGCCATTCAGGGTGAGCATGCTCAGCGACGGCGCGCAGTCGATGACGATGGCATCGTAGCGGGTCGTCAGCGTGGCCAGCGCCTGGCGCAGGCGCTGCTCCTTCTGCGGCACGTCCAGCAGCTCGACCTCGGCGGCGGTCAGGTCACCGTTGGCCGGCAGCAGGTCGTAGCCGCCTTCGACGGCGACGATGGCATCCGCCGCCGGCACGCGACCGAGCATGACCTCGTAGACGCTGCGCTCGAGCTCGTTCTTGGCCACGCCGGAGCCGGTCGTGGCATTGCCCTGCGGGTCCAGGTCGACCAGCAGCACACGGCGGCGCGTGGCCGCCAGCGATGCCGCCAGATTGACACTGGTCGTGGTCTTGCCGACGCCGCCCTTCTGGTTGGCGACCGCAAAAATCTTGTCCATGGAAATCCCCGGCGGGCGGGCCTCTTGGCCTGCCCGCATCAACGCGCGGGCCGCAACACGATCAGGTGTCGGGCGTCAGCTGCAAAGGGTACCCGCAATGCGGGGGTGTTTTCGAGTGCCGCGACCGCCGGGAGGGCGCTTATCTCGTCTTCGGGCACGTGGCCCTTCATCGCCAGCCAGCGACCATCCGGCGCCAGCAGGTGCGCCGTGCCCTCGACCATGTCGGCGAGACTGGCGAAGGCGCGGCTGCTGATCTGGGCGTAGCGGCCCTCGTGCTCCTCGCAGCGCGCCGTCACCACGGTGACATTGCCGGCGCCCAGCTCGGCCGCCATCTGCTTGAGGAAGCGGGTCTTCTTGCCGTTCGAGTCGAGCAGCGTCACCGCCAGCGCCGGACGCGCCAGCGCCACGATGAAGCCCGGCAGGCCGGCGCCGGTGCCGATATCGATCAGGGCGCCCTCGCCCACATGCGGCAGGACGCTCAGGCTGTCGAGCAGATGCTTGTCGACCATCTCCAGCGGATCGCGGATGGCGGTCAGGTTGAACGCCTGGTTCCACTTCACCAGCCCGGCGAGATAGCTCATCAGGCGCGCGATCACGGCCTCGTCCAGGACCAGGCCCATCTGCGCGATGCCCGTGCGCAGGCGACGCTCCGCCTGCGCCGGCCAGTCGGCGGCTAAACGCTGCTTCGCCATCAGACCGCCTCGGCCCGCGGCGACGACTGGCGCGCGCGGCCCTGCTTCTTGAGCGTGATCATCAGCAGCGACACCGCCGCCGGCGTCACGCCGGGAATGCGCCCGGCCTGCGCCAGCGTCTCCGGACGGCCGTCCTTGAGCTTCTGGCGCACCTCGTTAGACAGGCCCTTGACCGCGTCATAATCGAAGTCGCCCGGCAGCGCCAGGCCTTCCTGCTGGCGCAGGCGCTCGACCTCCTCGCCCTGGCGGTCGACATAGCCGGCGTACTTCACGGCGATCTCGATCTGCTCGCCGACCACCGCGCGCAGGCTTTCCGGCTGACCGGACGGAGACAGCTCGGCCAGCTGCCCGTAGCTCACCTGCGGGCGCTTGAGCAGGTCCAGCAGATGGCTCTCGCGGCTCAGCTCCTGTCCGGTCAGCTCGCTGAAGCGCGCCGCCAGCGCCGAACCCGGATGTGCCCAGGTCGCCCGCAGACGCGCGGTCTCGGCGGCGATGGCCTCCTGCTTGGCGCAGAACGCGGCCCAGCGCGCGTCATCGACCAGGCCGAGCTCGCGGCCCTTGGCGGTCAGGCGGGCGTCGGCGTTGTCCTCGCGCAGCATGAGCCGGTACTCGGCGCGCGAGGTGAACATGCGGTAGGGCTCGCGCGTGCCCAGCGTGATCAGGTCATCCACCAGCACGCCGGTATAGGCCTGGTCGCGGGTCGGGTACCAGCCCTCTTTTTCCTGCGCGCGCAGGCCGGCGTTGAGACCGGCGAGCAGGCCCTGCGCGCCCGCCTCTTCGTAGCCCGTGGTGCCGTTGATCTGGCCGGCGAAGTACAGGTTGCGGATGACCTTGGTCTCCAGCGTGTGTTGCAGGTCCTGCGGATTGAAGTAGTCGTACTCGATGGCGTAGCCCGGCCGCGTGATGTGCGCCTGCTCCATGCCGCGGATCGAGCGCACCAGCGCCATCTGCACATCGAAGGGCAGCGAGGTCGAGATGCCGTTCGGATACAGCTCGTGCGTGCTCAGCCCCTCGGGCTCGATGAAGACCTGGTGCGAGTCCTTGTCGGCGAAGCGGTGGATCTTGTCCTCGATCGACGGGCAGTAGCGCGGCCCCACGCCTTCGATGACGCCGGTGTACATGGGCGAGCGGTCCAGCCCGCCACGGATGATGTTGTGCGTCTGCGTGTTGGTGTGGGTGATCCAGCAGTTCACCTGCTCGGGATGCATGTCGCGGCTGCCGAGGAAGGACATGACCGGGCGCGGCGTGTCGCCGGGCTGGGCCTGCATGACCGAGAAATCCACCGATTTCGCGTCGATGCGCGGCGGCGTGCCGGTCTTCAGCCGGCCGACGCGCAGCGGCAGCTCGCGCAGGCGCAGCGCCAGCGCGATCGACGGCGGGTCGCCGGCGCGGCCGCCACGGTGGTTCTCCATGCCGATGTGGATGGTGCCGCCGAGAAAGGTGCCGGTGGTCAGCACCACCGTCTTCGCGCTGAAGCGGATGCCGGTCTGTGTGACCACGCCCCTCACCGTCTCGCCTTCGACGATCAGGTCGTCGGCGGCCTGCTGGAAGATGTCGAGGTTGGCCTGGTTCTCCAGCACGGCGCGGATGGCCGCCTTGTACAGCGCACGGTCGGCCTGGGCGCGGGTGGCGCGCACGGCCGGGCCCTTGCGGCTGTTGAGCACGCGGAACTGGATGCCGGCGCGGTCGGTGGCCAGCGCCATGGCGCCGCCAAGGGCGTCGATCTCCTTGACCAGGTGCGACTTGCCGATGCCGCCGATGGCCGGGTTGCAGCTCATCTGCCCCAGCGTCTCGACGTTGTGCGTCAGCAGCAGCGTGGCGCAGCCCATGCGCGCGGCCGCCAGCGCGGCCTCGGTGCCGGCATGGCCGCCGCCAATGACGATGACATCGTAATGCTTGGGATAGTGCATGGCTCAACCCGCCTGCCGGTGCGATGCGACCCGGCGCTGTGCGCAGCGAAAATGGGCGGCGATTATACGGGCACCCGCGCCGGGCGACCAGATCAAATATTGATCAGAACATGTCGTTCAGCCGCCGCTTGCGGCCTCGGCGGCCCGCTTCTCCAGGGCCTTGCGCCAAGCGGACGACTCGATGGCCTCCACGGTGATGTCGACCTTGAGCTCGTCGCTGACCACCGGCACGTACTTGCCCATGCCGAAATCGGAGCGCTTCAGCGTGGTCGTGGCGTTGAAGCCGGCCGCCGGGGCATTGTCGTAGAACGGATGCCCGCCCACGGCGTTGCGCTTCGCATCCAGCACCACCGGCCTGGTGATGCCGTTCACGGTCAGCTCACCGAGCAGCTGGAAGGTGCCCCTGGCCTTGTTGCCGTTGCGCAGGCCGGTGCTCCTGAAGGTCACCTGCGGATATTCCGCCGTCTTGAAGTAATCACCGGAATTGATGAGATGGTCGTTCAGCGCGGGCACGAAACTGTCGAGCGACTTCACCGGCATGCTGACCTCGACCGAGGACTTCTCCGGGTGGTCATGGTTGCCGGTGATGCTGCCGTTGACCTCAGTGAACACGGCCGCCGGCGTCGAGAAGCCGACGTGCACCCAGCTGAAGCGCACCTGGGTATGGGTGGGGTCGATGGTGTAGGTGACGATCCTGTCCGCCAGGGCCGCGGCGGGAGTGGCGATGCAGGCGGCGGCCAGCGCGCCGGCGGCGAGCATGTCGCGCAGAAGGCTCATGACGATCTCCGGGTCGGTTGCACCCTGCAATACTGACACAGGAAGCCGGAGGCGTCAGATATCCAGCGGATCGTCCGACGGCGGCGGCTCCATGTCTCCGCGCGACTTCTCGACAGCGTAGACCTTGAGCTGGACCAGCATCTTGTCACCGACCACGCCGAGCATGCGATCCATGCCGAATTCGCTGCGCAGGAAGCTGGTGGTGGCGCTGAGGCCGGCGCTCTGTCCGCTGCCAAAGGGGTTGCCGCTGGCGCTGCCGGCCTTGGCGCTGAGGATCACCGGCTTGGTGATGCCGTTGACCGTCAGCGTGCCGGTCAGACTGAACGTCCTTTTCTCGCGATCCACATGCATGATGCCGTTGCTGCGGAAACTCATGTACGGGAACTCCTTGGGCCTGAAGAAGTCGCCGGAGTTCAGTAGCTGGTTATCAATCGCCGACATGAAGGTCTTGAGCGTGCGCACGGGTATCTTCACTTCGGCCCAGGACTTCTCGGGGCGGTCCATGTTGCCGTAGATGCTCCCGCTGGCGTTGCTGAAACTGCCCTTGGGGCTGGTGCCGCCGAAATAGGTCCAGTTGAAGGTGATCTGGGTCTGATCAGGATCAATGACATAGACGATGACCCTGTCGGCCCGGGCCGTGCTCGTCAGCCCCAGGAACAGCCCCATGACCAGCAGCAACGCGTGGGTTCGCCGCATCATGCCTCTCCTCGTCATTGACCGGGCGCCGGTCAGCGCCAGCGCACCGGCGCCACCTCGATCTGCGCCTCGCCGGCGCTCACCCAGAGGGTGCCATCCTGTATGGTGACCTGCAGCAGCATGCTACGGTCGGCCTGCGCCGCCAGGGCCTGCGTGGTGTCGCCGGACAAGTGCAGCACGCTGAGATTGTCGAAACGCGCCAGCCCGCCGCGGACCTTCTCCCACCAGACCGGCGGCGCGCGGTCGCCATAGGTCACCACGGTCATGCGCGCGGCGCGGTTGCAGCCCTTGCGGATGCGGCTCTCATCGGGCATGCCCAGCTCTATCCAGTGCTCGATGGCGCCGGTCATGTCCTTCTGCCAGAGATCCGGCTCATCCTCGCTGCTCAGTCCGCGCGTGAATTGCAGACTGTCGCTGGCGTGCAGGGCGAACGCCAGGACCCGGACCATGAGTCGCTCCTCCGTCTCTGACGGGTGGCAGGCCAGCGTCAGACTGTGGTCCGCATAGTAGTCACGGTCCATGTCGGCAATGTTGAGCTGCGCCTTGTAGACAGTCGCTTTCAGGGCCATGCGCGCGGCGACTCCAGTCCGGTATCAGGAAAACAATGTCCGCATTCTACAGAGGCAGATGCGGGAATCCGCCGGTATTGCCGGACAACCCGACAAAATCCGGATATGCGGGCCGGCGCATCGCTCACCGCCCCTCCTTCCCGCCCTGGCGCCCGCGCTCGTTGATGTAGTCGGGCAGCCAGCGCACACCGGGGAAGAAGATGATGCGGATGATGCCGATCAGCATCCACAGGTAGGCGCCGCCGTAGACCGCGCCGCAGAACATGGTGACGTAGTCGAAGTTGGGCGAGACGTACTTGATGCCCCACCACGAAATGATGTCGGTCAGGGCCGCCGCCAGCGCCGCCGGGAACACCCACTGGTAGAGCCTGAGCCGGTTGAAGTGCATGGAGAAGGGAATGCCGACGATAAAGATGGCCATGGTGAAGCCGAACAGATGGGCATGGGTGAAGGCGATCAGCTTGCCCTGGCTCATGTTGGCGAAGAAGGCCTCGGTGCTGCCGTTCAGGTTGACCTGGTAATGCACCTCGGCCAGGCCGAACATGAAGGCGATGCCGAACAGCACGGTGGCCAGGCCGATGCCGCGTTGCGCCGCCACCGGCAGGTCGCGCAGGGAAAACTCGGTGCGCGGATCGCGATACGGCACGAACCACCACAGCAGCAGGCAGATGGCCAGGAAGAAGCCGATCAGCGCGATCGGTCCGCCCACGCTCAGCCAGGCCGACGGCTCGGGCGGCACCTGCACGATGGCGGCGTCGGCCACCGGCGCGTTGCTGAAGAAATCGAACTGCTGATCCGCCATGTGCCTTGCTCCTTTCTCTGCCAGGACGTCGCCCCCACCGCTCAGGCGCCTTTCAGGCGCACGTAGAGCAGCGCGCCGGCCTGCTTGACCGCCGTCGTGATGGCGCTGTCGAGATCCTTGCCAGTCGCCGCCGGCAGCTGGTTGACCATGCGCCCGTTGAAACTCGGATAGATCTTGCTGGCCTTGGCCTGCGGCACCGCGTCGGCATGCTGCACACGCACGCTGGTGACCTTGAGCTGGCGATCGGTGGCCATGACCAGGAAGAAGGTCTTGCCCTGGTAGACGGCCGGGAAGATCAGCGCGGTACCGACCGGCCTGCGGTTCTCCAGCGGAATGTAGATGGTGTTCTCGTCATTCTTCGACAGCGTGGCGCCCAGCGCCTTCGCGGCCTGGATGTCGGCCGGCGTGAGCGTGGCGTCCTGCGGCAGCCAGCTGGTGATGCTCGGGAACTGCGCCCGCACCTCGCGTGGAATCAGGCTGGCGACATCCAGCCAGGGTCCGGGGTTGGCCGGGGTGGATGCCTTGTCGCCGGGGTTGGCCTTGGCCGTGGCCTCGGCGGCGTTGGCCTTGCCGTCGCCATCGCTGTCGGCGCTGGCGATCTTCGCGAACGAGCCGGCGCTCTTGCCGGCGGCCTTGAACGCCTTGCCGAAGGGGTTCAGCGCGGAACCGCCGCCATCGCTGTGGCAGGCGTTGCAGGACGGCATGTAGCCGTATTCCTGCTTGTACAGACGCGCGAAGGCCGGCATGGCCGAACTCAGGCCCGGCAGCATCAGGGCCGTGATCGCGATTACCCAGCGCATCTGGCTGTGCGGCTTCATGTCCATTCCTCTCGTCATGCCCCGGCTCAGAAGCCGAAAAGGCTGGGCACCGCGTCACGCATGGCGGCCACGGATTTCTCGCCGGCCGTCCCGGCGGCTTTCAGTTGCTGGTATTGCAGCGAGTCACGCGGCGGCATGAGCTTGCTGGCCTTGTCCGTGCCGGTGTAGCGCGCCCAGTCGAGGGCGTCGCGGATCTCGCGCTTGTTGCGGATGTTCTCCAGCACCTCGTCCTCCGTGGCGCCGGCCATGAAGTTCAGGCGCTTGGCCGGGTTGCCGCGATGGCAGGCGAAGCAGTGGCTCTCGAATTCCTTGAGGATGGCGTGCTGGCTGATCTTCAGCGGCGCGACGCCGGTCGCCACCGGCGGCGACATCTCCTTGGTGTCCAGGCAGCAATAGCCCATGGGCTGGCCCAGCAGCGCGCGCATGAGGCTGACGCGGCCGACCGGCCGGGGCGCGAAGACATCCGCCGGCAAGGCGTCCACCCTGGTCTCCAGCCGCCTGATGTCATAGCCGCTGATCGCGCCCAGGCTCTTCATGTCGCCGTCGGTGAACAGCGCGGCCACGCCATAGACACCGTCGATGTCACCGGCCGTGAGCACCTGCTTGGGCTGGCGCGGCGTCAGCGGATCCAGGCGCGCCTCCAGCTTGGGCAGCTTGTCGAAGGCCTCCAGGTCCTCGTTGTCGACCGCGCCCTCGCCCGGCTTGATGTCGCGTATCCAGAGCGAACGCCACCAGCCCTTGAGGCCCTGGCGCTCGCCGATGGGATCGCGGTTGGGCAGGTCGGATTCGGCCACGGCTATGCCCCTGGCCGGGAAGCTGGGCTTCTGCAGGGCGCGCAGGCGGTTGGCGTCGGCGCTGCCGTCGTCGAAGCTGCCCGGGCTGTCGGCGTAGCGCAGCGCCAGCTTGAGCATGAGCCGGCGGCAGTCGCTGCCCTCGGCGCCACAGCCATCGAGCCAGAGCCGCTGCGTGGCGTTGAGGAAATTGCCCTGGTCGGTGAGCTGGTCTATGCGTTCGGGATTGGCCAGCGGCTGCTTGATCGGGATGCCCATGTAAGGCGCCCGGCTGCCGCGCGCCGCCGCGATGGCCTCGGCGGTCTCCTCCTGGCCGTTGGTCTCGTTCCAGGAGCGCTGCGGAAAGATCGGCCCGCCACCCTGGTGGCAGGTGGTGCAGATGGCGCGACGGGCGTAGACGATGCGCGGCACGCAACCGGCGCAGTAGTTCTGCACCAGCTGGAACTCGAAGCGTCCGCCGGCCTCGTTGTAGCTCAGCACCTCGATCTCGTTGGCCTTCTCGGTGAAGCCGAGGAAGAGCTGGCCACGCGGCGCCAGGCCCAGGGTGGCGGCATTGCCGGCCTGGAAGTCGGCGGCGACGACCACGCGGGGATGCCTGTCATCCGCCTGGGCCTTGAGCAGCGAGCGGCCATGCGGGATCAGCACCGACACCGGCGGCGCGCCATCGGGATTGCGCGTCTGCAGGAGCTTGACCAGCTTCTCGAAGGGATACGGCAGCACATCGTTCTGGGCGATCAGGTGATCGAACAGGGAGCGCGTGCCTTCCGCGGGCAGGTCTGTCTGCGCGATGACGCGGGCCGACAGCGACGAGGCATCGGGCTGCCCCGGTCGTGCCAGCTCGGTGATGCTGGCCTTGCTGGTGTCCGGTCGCTGCCAGACCAGCAGGACGATCAGCACCAGGAAAACGGAAGCCGCGAGCCAGACCAGACGACGTTTCATGCTCTCCTGCCTTCCCGCCGCAAAGCGACTTGCCGCCCGTAGGCGGCAAGTCGGCGGCAGGTCACATCACATCAGCTTCAGGAACTCGCGCAGCGCGTACTTGTCCTGCGGCGAGAGATCGACACCGAACTGGTGACCCTTGTTCTCGACCGGGTCATCACAGCCCATGAACAGCGGGCGGTGCGGATTCTGCGACGCGAAGTTGGCGACCGGCGTGCCCTTCTTCACCGGAATCTTCGGCCAGCCCTGCATGTCCTCGCGCGGGGTCACGGTCATGTCTTCCGTGGTCACCAGCGTCTTCAGCGGACGGTGCTTCTCGGCCTTCGGGTTGTCCGAGGTCATCAGCTCGTCGTAGGCCATCTCGAACTGCTTGATGCGCCCGCGCAGGGTGTAGTCCGGCGCGCCATCCTTGAGGAAGGTGACCTCGCCGATCGCGTTGTTGTGCAGGAACGGCGCCGTCGCCCACACCGACAGCAGCGAGATGTTGCGCAGGTAGCCCGGC
>Ga0222424_100562_pt1 | contig 17193 bp, 15 predicted proteins | sample 2B2ome_FD_182468 | JGI IMG/M metagenome (GOLD analysis project Ga0222424, IMG submission 182468) | Enriched microbial communities from leaf-cutter ant dump, University of Wisconsin, Madison, United States - 2B200A (version 2) | ecosystem: Environmental > Terrestrial > Nest > Insects nest > Nest... | reverse complement strand
GGCTGACCGCCCACCGCGAGCGTTTCCGCCAGGAACGGGAGACAACATGAGTCCGGCCATGACACATGCGGAACCCGTCGTGCTCATCACCGGCGCCGGCAAGCGCGTCGGCGCCGCGACCGCCCGCCGCCTGCACGCGCGCGGCTGGTCGGTGCTGCTGCACTGCCGCGACAGCCGCGCCGCCAGCGAGGCCATCGCCGCCGAGCTCAACCAGATACGACCGGACTCAGCCCGGGTGCTGGCCGCCGACCTCGACCTCGCTGACGAAGTCCGGCGCCTGGCCGGCGCGGCGCAGGCCGCCTGGGGCCGCGTCGACGCCCTCGTCAACAACGCCTCCAGCTTCTTCCCGACGCCGGTGGGACAGGCCAGCGACCGCGACTGGGACATCCTCTTCGCCAGCAACGCGCGCGCGCCCTTCTTCCTCACCCAGGCGCTGACGCCGGCGCTGGCTGCCAGCGGACGGGGCGCCGTGGTCAACCTCATCGACATCCACGCCGACTACCCGCTGGCCGGGCACACGATCTACTCCATGGCCAAGGCCGCGCTGGCCGCCATGACGAAGTCGCTGGCCAAGGAACTGGCGCCCGCCGTGCGCGTCAACGGCGTCGCGCCGGGCGCCATACTCTGGCCGGAAGGACAGGGAGAGATGGATGCCGCCACGCAGGCGCGCATCCTCGCCAGCGTGCCGCTGGGGCGGGTGGGCGGCGTGGAGGCCGTGGCGGAGGCCATCGAGTTCCTGATCGCCGGCACGGACTACATCAGCGGCCAGATCCTGGCGGTGGATGGCGGGCGCAGCGTCTGGGGCTAGGCCGGCTTGCTCCCGCGCTCGATGAGCACGCCGACATCGAGGGCGCCGCGCACGGCGCCGGGCTTGCTCACGCGCAGGCGCAGCCAGGGCACATGGAACTCGTCACGCAGGATGTCCCAGATCGACTCGGCCAGGGTCTCGACCAGCTGGAACTCGGCCGTCTCGACATGCGCCTTCAGACGCACCGCCACGGCGCGATAGTCGAGGGCGTCGGCGATGGCGTCGCTGGCCGCCGCCGGACGTATGTCCCAGGCCATGTCCAGATCGAGGCTGAGCGTCTGCCGGATGCGGCGCTCCCACTGGAACATGCCGATCACGGTCTCGATCTTGTAGTCGCGGATGTAGACAATATCCAATCGTGTGCCTCGTCGCCTGCCGGCTGTCTTGCTAGGATCGCGACAGTCCGAAGCCTCCGGAGCCAGACATGAACCCCGACCTCGTCGCCATCGCGGCGCTGATTCTCGCCTATCTGATGGGTTCTGTCTCGGCCGCCATCCTGGTCTGCCGTGCCATGGGCCTGCCCGACCCGCGCACCGACGGCTCGCGCAACCCCGGCACCACCAATGTGCTGCGCATCGGCGGCAAGCCCGCCGCCATCCTCACCCTCGCCGGCGACATGCTCAAGGGCGTGATCCCGGTGGTGCTGGCACGCAAGCTCGACATCGACGACTTCATGCTCGGCGCGGTCGGCTTCGCCGCCTTCATCGGGCACCTCTACCCGGTGTTCTTCCGCTTCGAGGGCGGCAAGGGCGTGGCCACCGCGCTGGGCGTCATGCTCGCCCTGCACTGGGGACTGGGACTGGCTGTCGTCGGCATCTGGCTCACCGCCTTCGCGCTCACCCGCATCTCCTCGGCCGGCGCCATCGCGGGCTTCATCGCCGCGCCCTTCCTGACCGCCTGGCTGATGCCGGAGGCCACGCTGGCCATGCTCGTCATCAGCCTGTTCCTGCTCGCGCGGCACCGGGGCAACATCCGCGCCCTGCTCAATGGCACGGAACGGAAATTCGGCAAGAAGTGAGTCCCCTCACGCCACCGGCGCCAGCTCCGTCATCGGCCAGCGCGCCCGCACGCTGACGCCGAGACCGGCCTGCTCGCCGGCGCGCAGGCGCTGGCACCCCGCGAAGGCGATCATCGCCCCGTTATCCGTGCAGAACGCCGGCGCCGGATAGTAGGCGCGCGCGCGCAACGGCTTCAGCGACTCCGCCAGTTCGGCGCGCAGGCGACGGTTGGCGCTCACGCCGCCGGCCAGCACGATACGCTTCAGGCCGGTCTGCTGCAGGGCGCGGATGCACTTGCGGATCAGCGTGTCCACCGCCGCCGCCTCGAAGCTGGCGCAGATGTCGGCGACCTTGCCGGGGTAGTCGGCGGTCTGCTCGCGCGCGGTCAGCACGGCGGTCTTCAGACCGCTGAAGGAGAAGTCCAGGCCCGGCCGGTCGAGCATGGGGCGCGGGAAGGCGAAGGCGTCATCCCGCCCCTGCTGCGCTAAGCGCGAGACCTCGGGCCCGCCCGGATAGTTCAGGCCGAGCATCTTGGCGACCTTGTCGAAGGCCTCGCCAGCGGCGTCATCGATGGATTCGCCGAGCAGCTCGTAGCGGCCTATGCCATCCACGCGCATGAGCTGGGTGTGGCCGCCGGAGACCAGCAGCGCCACGAACGGGAATTCGGGGGCATCGGCCTCCAGCAACGGCGCCAGCAGATGCCCTTCCATGTGGTGCACCGGCACCGCCGGCACGCCCCAGGCGTAGGCCAGCGCGCGCGCCATGAGCGCGCCGGTGAGCAGGGCACCGGCCAGGCCGGGCCCGGCGGTGTAGGCCACGCCGTCGATGTCGCCCGGCTGACAGCCGGCCGCGGCCATGACCTCGCGCACCAGCGGCACCAGCTTGCGGATGTGGTCGCGCGATGCCAGCTCGGGCACCACGCCGCCGTAATCGGCGTGCATGGCGATCTGGCTGTGCAGGCGGTGCGCGAGCAGGCCGGCGACGTCATCGTAGATGGCCACGCCTGTCTCGTCGCACGAGGTTTCTATGCCCAGCACCCGCATCCGTCAGCTCCCGGCCAGCCCGCTTTGAAGGCGCGCAGTGTAACGCCGGACCCGGGGGGTTTGCCATTCCGGGGAGAACTGGCTAAAATCCGCGCCCCACGCCTGTCCGGCGTCCCGAATTGATGAAACAGGTGAGCATTCATGCCCCAGGTCAAAGTGAAAGAAGGCGAGCCGTTTGACGTCGCCCTGCGTCGTTTCAAGCGTTCCTGCGAAAAGGCCGGCGTCCTCGCCGACGTGCGCAAGCGCGAATTCTTCGAGAAGCCGACCCAGGAGCGCAAGCGCAAGGCCGCCGCTGCCGTGAAGCGCCACGCCAAGAAGGTCCAGCGCGAAGCCGTCAAGACCACGCGTCTGTACTGATCGTCCGGGGCGGCCACGGCTGCCCCGCTGATCACGCTGCTGTTGCGGACACCCGTTCGCGCCAAGTAAGCAGGCCCGCAGAAAAGCATGTCCGTACTCAAAGCACGCCTCACCGACTCCATGAAGGACGCCATGCGCGCCCAGAACAAGGAGCGGCTGAGCGCCATCCGCATGGCGCTGGCAGCGTTCAAGCAGATCGAGGTCGACGAGCGCATCGAGCTGGATGAGGCGCGCGGCCTGGCCGTGATCGAGAAGCTGGTCAAGCAGCGCCGCGAATCCGCCCTCGCCTTCGAGCAGGCCGGTCGCGCCGAGCTGGCCGCCCGCGAGCAGGCCGAGATCGTCGTGCTGCAGGACTTCCTGCCGGCGCCGCTGTCGGAAGCCGAGCTGACCGCGCTGATCTCGGCGGCCATCGCCGAAGCCGGCGCCACCAGCGCCCGCGACATGGGCAAGGTCATGAACCTGCTGCGCCCCATGGTGTCCGGCCGGGCCGACGTCGGCGCGCTCTCGCAGCAGGTCAAGGCCCGCCTGTCCTGAGCCGGCCTGCCTGATCCGTCCCGTCATCTGACGGATCAGCCGCCGTTGCGCGGGCAGCCGGCCTGACGCACACTCATCCGTCGCCCGTACCAGCCAGACGATCCGCATGTCAGAAGGTCGCATACCGCAATCCTTCATCGACGAGGTGCTGCTCCGCACCGATATCGTCGAGCTGGTCGACGCGCGCGTGAAGCTCAAGCGCGCGGGCAAGAACTACTCGGCCTGCTGCCCCTTCCATCAGGAAAAGTCACCCTCGTTCACGGTCAGCCGTGAAAAGCAGTTCTATTACTGCTTCGGCTGCGGCGCCAGCGGCAACGCCATCAGCTTCCTGATGGAGCACGACCGCAAGGACTTCATCGACAGCCTGAAGCAGCTCGCCTCGGCCGCCGGGCTGTCACTGCCGGAAACCCGCGAGGCCGGCACGCCGCGCGAGTCGCACCAGCCCTTGTTCGACATGGTCGAACAAGCCGCCCGTCATTTCGAGCAGCAGCTGCGCAACGCGCCGGCCCGCGACCGCGCCGTCGGCTATCTGAAGAAACGCGGCGTCACCGGCGCCATCGCCAAGGCCTTCCGCCTGGGCTACGCGCCGCCCGGCTGGGACAACCTGCTGCAGCAACTGGGCGGCGATCCCGGACAGCGCGAACTGCTGCTCGCCGCCGGCCTGCTCATCCGCAACGAGCAGCGCCAGTCGGTCTACGACGCCATGCGCGACCGCGTGATCTTTCCCATCCGCGACTTCCGCGGCCGCGTCATCGCCTTCGGCGGGCGCGTGCTCAACGATGACAAGCCCAAGTACCTGAATTCGCCGGAATCGCCCATCTTCCACAAGGGCCAGGAGCTGTACGGACTCTACGAGGCGCGCCAGGCGGGCAAGCTCACCCGCCTGCTCGTGGTCGAGGGCTACATGGATGTCGTCGCGCTGGCCCAGTTCGGCATCACCGAGGCGGTGGCGACGCTGGGCACGGCGACCAGCACCACCCATGTCGAGCGCATGTTCCGCATGGTGCCCGAGGTGGTGTTCTGCTTCGACGGCGATGCCGCCGGTCGCCGCGCCGCCTGGCGCGCCCTGGAGAACGCCCTGCCCGCCCTGCGCGACGGCGTCAGCGCGCGCTTCCTGTTCCTGCCCGATGGCGAGGACCCGGACACGCTGGTGCGCCAGGAGGGCGCGGCCCTGTTCCGCGCGCGCGTGGACGCCGACGCCGTGCCGCTCACCGAGCTGCTCTTCCGCCACCTCGGCGAAGGGCTGGACCTGGGCTCGCTGGAAGGCCGCTCCAAACTGGCCACGGAAGCCATTCCGCTGCTGACCCGCGTGCCCGACAGCCTGTTCCGCACCCTGCTGGTGCAGCGCCTGGGCGAGCTCACCGCGCTCTCCCCCGACGTGCTGGAAAAGCGCATGACGCAGACACCGGCATCGGCGCCCGCGGCCGACACCGCCACCAGCGCCCGCGCGTCCATGCCCGGCAACCCGCCAGCGGCGCCCTGGTCATCCGGTGACAACGCACCTGATTTCGAGTTCGCCCCCGACCACGCCTACGACGGTTATCCGGCCGGCGCGCCGGATGACACCGATCATGACGCCCCCCGGCGCCCGCCGAAGCCGGGCGGCTTCCGTCAGACGCGCCGCGGCGGCGATTTTCCGCGCGCCCCGGCACCGGCGCTGCGCTCCCTGTCGGCGCAAGCCGTCCTGGTGCTGCTGCGCGACCCCGGCCAGGCCGCTGACTGGCCGCCCAGCCTGCTGGACGGACTCGACGATCCGGAGACCGGCGTGCTGCGCGCCCTGGTCGACGCCCTGCAGTCCCAGCCCGGCCGCTCCACCGCGGCCCTGCTCGGCAGCTGGCACGGCACCGACGAAGGCACCGCCCTGGCCGCCCTGGCGGCGCTGGAAACACTGGTGCCGGACAGCGACCCCGCCCTGGAAGCGAACGCCCTGCGCCACCGCCTGGAACTGCGCGCCCTCGAAAGCGAGGCCGCCCGCCTGCACCAGCGCCTGCAGCAAAGCCCCGACCGGGAGACCCTGCAGGCCCTGACCCGCATCAAGCAGCGCCACGCCGAACTGGCGCGCGGCCTCAAGCCGGACATCCGGCCAGACTGACCCGCTGCTGACAAGTCATGTCGCGGGCCGTTATAATTCCGCTCTTATTCTGCACAGTTGCGCCGGGGTCCCGATGAGCACCAACCACCACGACACGCAAGACCAGGGCAAGCAAGAGCTCGACGTCACCGAGGGCTCGCTTGATCAGGAAAAGCGCAACTCCCAGCTGGCCGCACTGATCGCCAAGGGCAAGGAACAGGGCTTCCTGACCTTCGCCGAGGTCAACGACCACCTGCCCGAGTCGGTCACCGAAAGCGAACAGATCGAAGACATCATCCAGATGCTCAACGACCTCGGCATTCCCGTGCACGAGCGCGCGCCCGAAGCCGACGACCTCATGCGCGAGGAGACCCCGGAAGCCAGCGACGACGAGCTGGCCGCCGAAGAAGCCGCCGCCGTGCTGGCCTCGGTGGAGAACGAGCCGGGCCGCACCACCGACCCCGTGCGCATGTACATGCGCGAAATGGGCACGGTCGAGCTGCTCACCCGCGAAGGCGAGATCGCCATCGCCAAGCGCATCGAGGAAGGCATCCGCGACGTGCTGCACGCCATGGCCTACTGGCCGGGCGCGGTCGAGCTGCTGATCAACGAGTTCGATGCCGTCGAGGCCGGCGAGCGCCGCATCGGCGACGTCATCGCCGGCTTCCTCGATCCGGATGACGGCAACGCCGCCGCCGAGATCGACGAGGAGGCCGCGCTGGCCGCCCTGGAGGGCGGTGGCGGCAAGGCCAAGGCCGACGCCAACGAAGATGAGGACGAAGACGGCGACGGCGACGAGGACAGCGAGACGGACACCGGCCTCGACATGGAGCTCGTGCGTGAGCGCTTCTCCGCCCTGCGCAAGCAGTTCGACAAGGTCGAGACGGCCGGCAAGCGCGGCCGCGAGAGCAAGGCCTGGCAGACCGCCATGACCGAGCTGGCCAACCTGTTCATGATGTTCAAGCTCACCCCGCGCGTGTATGACGGCATTTCCGACCACATCCGCGGCAGCGTCGACACCGTGCGCGCGCAGGAGCGCGCCATCATGATCGCCTGCGTGCGCCGCGCGAAGATGGAGCGCGCCACCTTCCTCGCCGACTTCCCCGGCAACGAGACCAACCTCGACTGGTTCGACGAGGAGCTGGGCAAGCGCAAGGCGCTGGCCAGGCAGCTGGAGCCGCAACGCGAGGACATCCTGCGCGCGCAGCAGCGACTGGTCGAGGTCGAGACCGACCACGCCCTGAGCATCGCCGAGATCAAGGACATCAGCCGTCGCGTCAGCATCGGCGAGGCCAAGGCCCGCCGCGCCAAGAAGGAAATGGTCGAGGCCAACCTGCGTCTGGTCATCTCCATCGCCAAGAAGTACACCAACCGCGGCCTGCAGTTCCTCGACCTGATCCAGGAAGGCAACATCGGCCTCATGAAGGCGGTGGACAAGTTCGAGTACCGCCGCGGCTTCAAGTTCTCGACCTACGCCACCTGGTGGATCCGCCAGGCCATCACCCGCTCCATCGCCGACCAGGCGCGCACCATCCGCATTCCGGTGCACATGATCGAGACCATCAACAAGCTCAATCGTGTCTCACGCCAGATGCTGCAGGAGATGGGCCGCGAACCGACGCCGGAGGAGCTGGGCCAGCGCCTGGACATGCCCGAGGACAAGGTGCGCAAGGTGCTCAAGATCGCCAAGGAGCCGATCTCCATGGAGACGCCGATCGGCGACGATGAAGACAGCCACTTGGGCGACTTCATCGAGGACACGCTCATGGTGTCCCCGATTGATGCCGCCACCGCCGAGGGCCTGCGCGAAGCCACCCGCGAGGTGCTGGAGAACCTGACACCGCGCGAAGCCAAGGTGCTGCGCATGCGTTTCGGCATCGACATGAACACCGACCACACGCTGGAAGAAGTCGGCAAGCAATTCGACGTGACTCGCGAGCGCATCCGCCAGATCGAGGCCAAGGCCCTGCGCAAGCTGCGCCACCCGAGCCGCTCGGAGCACCTGCGGTCGTTCCTTGACAGCGAGTGATCCAGCCACTACGCAAGCCATGCACGAGACAGGGGCCATATGGCCCCTGTCGCACGAAGGAGACCCCGACATGAGCATGACGCGATCCCTGCTGGCCGCCAGCCTCCTGCCCATCGCCGCCCTGGCCGACACGCCCGCCTTCGACCGCCCCGGCATAGGCTTCGGCACCACCGTGCTGCCACGCGGCACCCTGGCCTGGGAACAGGGCCTGCCGGACGTGACGCGCCAGAAGGATGCCGGTGTCACCACGACGCAGTACGATGCCGGCACGCTGATCCGCTACGGCCTGCATGACCGCGTCGAACTTCAGCTGGGTGGCTCTCCCTACAGCCGCCTGGACACGAAGGGCGCCGGAGGAAACGACCGTGAGGAAGGCAGCGACGACCTCAGCCTCGCCCTCAAGGCCGCACTGCCCGCGGCATCCGACGGCTTCTCCTGGGCGCTGCTCGCCGGCGCCTCGCTGCCCACCGGCAACGAGGCCTTCAGCCGCGACCGGACGCAGTATTTCGCCGGCATCACCACCGCCTTCGAACTCGATGACCGGCAGGCCGTGGCGCTCTACTACAACATCGCGCATGACAGTACCGGCGAGACCTTCAGCTTCTCGCCGAGCTGGAGCCTGCAGCTCAATGACCGTCTGGGCCTCTACGTCGAAGCCGGTCTCAGCACCGGCAGCGCGCAAGATGATGACTATGTCGCCGGCGGCGGCCTGACCTACATGCTGACGCCGCGTGTCCAGGCCGACCTCTATGGCCTGCGCGGACTGGGCGCGCGCAGCACCGATCTGCAGACGGGCTTCGGCCTGTCCGTGTTCTTCGACTGAGACCGCGCTCAGCCTTCGGTCAGAAAGCGCGTGAGCTCCCGCGCGAAGCGCAGCGGCTCATCCTTCAGCGGCACATGGCCCGAGCGCTCGAAACGCACCACGCGCGAGCTCGGATGATATGCCGCGAGAACACGCTGCCCCGCCTCGGCGTAAAGCGGCGAGTTCGCGCCCAGCATGACCGTGACCGGCACGCCGCAGGCCGCCAGCGCCGGCCGGTAGTCATGTCCGCCGGAGAGATACGCCGGCAGATAGCGACGCAGATGATCGAGATCGCCGAGCGGCAAGGACACCCTCCCCAGGACCACGGCAGGCAGCCGGAAGACCAGGCGCAGCAAGCCGCGCAGGTGGCTGCCACCCGCCATCTGCGCCATCACCTCGGCCAGCCGGTCGCCCGCCTCCCGACGCGCCGGTGCCGGCAGTTCGGCGAGATGCCGGCAATCCGGGTGCGCCTCCAGCGTCGCCAGCACCTCTCGCAGGCGGGCGAACATCGCCTCCTGACGCGCGCCGAACAGGCCGTGCGGCCAGTCCGGCCGGTTGCCTATGCAGGGTGACTGGTCGATGTGCAGATAGCGCCGCACCGGGCCGAAGCCATCGAGGCTGAGCAGGTGCAGGGAGGTGGTGGCGCCCAGGGAAATGCCGCCCAGCAGCAGATCCGTCAGCCCCAGATGCGCGATGACATCCTGCACATCCTCGGCATGCGCCTGGAAGATGTCGCCGGGCTTGAACGGCACATCGGCCGAGCCACCGGCACCGCGCAGGTCGGGCAGAATGAAGCGGTGGCGATGCAGATGCGGCAGGATGAAGGGCAGCCAGTGCGCGCCGCTCATGCCCAGGCCGTGCAGCAGGAGCACCGGCTGCCCGCGTCCGAGGACGCGGACATGCAGGTGCTGGCCATCGCGCAAGGGAATGCGCGGCATGGCCGTCACTTCATGCGCTTGCTGCTGAACGAGACCAGCTTCTGATAGGTCGACGGCAGCAGGCGGACCATGAGGTCCAGCACCTTGGCGTCGGTGCCGATCAGCACGCGGCGCTGGTTCTTCTCGACGCCCTTGATGATGACCGCCGCCGCGTCATCGGCCGTGGTCGTGAACAGCTTCTCGAACTTCTCGGTGCTGTTGGTGCTCAGGCCCATCTTGGTGATCGACTCGTCCATACGCGCCGCCCTGGCGATGTTGGTCTTGATGCCGCCCGGGTGCACGCTGGTGGCGCTGACATTGACGCCTTCCAGCTCCAGCTCCTGGCGCAGCGCCTCGGTGAAGCCGCGCACGGCGAACTTGGAGGCGTTGTAGCCGCTCTGCGACGGCACCGCGAACAGGCCGAAGACGCTGGACGTGTTGATGATGTGGCCTTCGCCGGCGGCCTTGAGGTAGGGCAGGAAGGCCTTGGTGCCATGCACCACGCCCCAGAAGTTGATGCCCATGATCCATTCCAGGTCTTCATAGCTGCCGCCATCGACGGCGCTGCCCAGCGCCACGCCGGCGTTGTTGAAGATCAGGTTGACCTTGCCGTGGTCGCTCACGACCTGGTCGGCCCAGGCGAACACGGCGGCCTTGTCGGCGACATCCAGCTTCTGCGAGGTGACCTTGACGCCGTAGGGCTGCAGCAGCTGCACCGTCTCGGCCAGGCCCTTCTCGTTGATGTCGCTGATGGCGACATGGCAGCCGCGCTTGGCGAGCAGGATGGCCAGGGAGCGGCCCATGCCGGAGCCGGCGCCAGTGATCGCCGCGACCTTGTTCTTGAAGTTCTTCATCGTGTTCTGCCTGTATGATGACATCGGACGCTGGCACGTTATATTTGACAACACACGATGTCAAGTACCATTTGACCGCCCGGTCAGCCGCTCGTCGCGATGCCCCCGCGCCAGCTCGACAAAAGCACGGATGTAATCCGTCTCCACATCCGTCTCGCGCATGCCGAGGAAGATCTGCTTGGCGACGCCCTCCTCGCCCAGACGCACGGCGCTGATATCCAGCCTCTCCGCGTACTCCTCGACCAGCCATCGCGGCAGCGCCGCGACGCCGCGCCCGCTGACCACCATCTGCAGCATGATGTCGGTCGTCTCGATGGGCTTGTGACGCCGGGGCGTGATGCCGGCCGGCGCGAGGAAACGGGTGTAGACATCCAGCCGGTCGAGCGGCACCGGGTAGGTGATCAGCGTCTCACCGGCGAGCTGCTCCGGCCGCGCGAAGCCGGTGCCACGCAGCGCATGCCCCGGCCCGACTACCAGCACCTGCTCGTAGTCGAACACCGGCTCGAAATGCAGGCCGGCGCGATGCAGCGGATCCGGCGTCACCAGCATGTCGATCTCGTGGCCGAACAGCGCGCCTATGCCGCCGAACTGGAACTTCTGCTTGACGTCGACATCGACGCTGGGCCAGGACGCCAGGTAGGGCGAAACGATCTTCAGCAGCCACTGGTAGCACGGATGGCATTCCATGCCGATGCGCAACGCGCCCCGCTCGCCACGCGCGAACTGGCGCAGGCGCTCCTCCACGTACTCGAACTGCGGCACCAGGCGGTTGGCCATGGCCAGCAGGTATTCGCCCGCCTGTGTCGGCCGCAGGGTACGGCCCTCACGAATCCAGAGCGCGACGCCGAGCTGGTCCTCCAGCTTGCGCATGGAATGACTGAGCGCGGACTGGGTGACATTCAGGCGCTCCGCCGCCGCCGTCAGCGTGCCCTCTCGCTCGAGATGGCGCAGGATTTCCAGATGCACACGCTCGACGACCGCCATAGCTCACCACATGAATAAATCTAATCAATTACTGAAATAATACCATTATATTTCATTGATCAAGGGACATACGATCGCGCCGTGTTCAACATCCCAGGCGACAGCGATCATGGCCCTCACACACAATCTCGGCTTCCCCCGCATCGGCGGCCAGCGCGAACTGAAGTTCGCCCTGGAGTCCTACTGGAAGGGGCAGTCTTCCCGCGACGAGCTGCAGGCCACCGGCGCCCGGCTCCGTAGCCGCCACTGGCAGGCCCAGGCCGGCATCGGCCTGACCCCGGTCGGCGACTTCTCCTTCTACGACCAGATCCTCGACATGAGCTTCACGCTCGGCAACCTGCCGGCACGCGTCCGCGACTACCACGGCGATGTGCTCGACAACTACTTCCGCGTCGCCCGTGGCCGCTCGGCGCACGCCGATGCCAGCGGCGTGGCGGACGAACATGCCCACTGCTGCGGTGGCGTCGCCGCCGGCGAGATGACCAAGTGGTTCGACACCAACTACCACTACATCGTCCCCGAGTTCACCGCCGACACCGAATTCAGGCTCGATGCCTCGCGCCTGCTCGCGCAGCTGGCCGAGGCCCGCGCCCAGGGCGTCAAGGCCAAGCCGGTCATCGTCGGCCCGGTGACCTATCTGGCCATCGGCAAGGAAAAGGATGACTCCGATCGTCTCGACCTGCTGCCACGTCTGCTGCCGGTCTACGGCCAGCTGCTGGAGGCGCTGGCCGCCGAAGGCGTGGAGTGGGCGCAGATCGACGAGCCCATCCTCGTCACCGAGCTCGACAGCCGCTGGCAGCACGCCTTCGATGTCGCCTACCACGACCTCAAGAGCAGCCGCGTCAAGCTGCTGCTGGCGACCTACTTCGGCCAGTTGCTGGAAAACCGCTACCTCGCCACGCACCTGCCGGTCGCCGGCCTGCACATCGATGTCACGGGCAGCCGCGAAGACCTCAACGTGCTGGTGGACCAGCTGCCGGAGCACAAGGTGCTGTCGGTGGGCGCGATCAGCGGCCGCAACATCTGGAAGACCGACCTCAACGCCGTGCTCGACTGGCTGGAGCCGGTGGCCCGGCGCCTGGGCGACCGCCTCTGGGTAGCGCCGTCATGCTCGCTGCTGCATGTGCCGGTGGACCTGGACAGCGAGCAGAAGCTCGATGCCGAGACCCGCTCCTGGCTGGCCTTCGCGCTGCAGAAGCTGGATGAGCTGAAGGTCCTGGCCGCCGCCCTGAACGGTGGTCGTGACGCCGTGCGCGCCGAGCTGGACGCCAACCAGGCCGCCGTCACCAGCCGCCGCGACTCGCCGCGCGTCAACAACCCGGCGGTCAAGGCCGCCGTCGCCGCCATCACGGCCGAGTTGGGCCAGCGCAAGGCCGCGTATGCCGAGCGCGCCGCCAGGCAGGCCGCGTTGCTCAGGCTGCCGGCGTTCCCGACCACCACCATCGGTTCCTTTCCGCAGACCGCGGAAATCCGCCACGCCCGCAGCGAGTACAAGGCCGGCCGCCTCGATGACGCCGGCTACCAGGCCGCCATGCGCGCCGAGATCACGCGCAGCGTGCGCGAGCAGGAGGCGCTGGAACTGGACGTGCTCGTGCACGGCGAAGCCGAGCGCAACGACATGGTCGAATACTTCGGCGAACAGCTCGACGGCTACGCTTTCAGCCAGTTCGGCTGGGTGCAGAGCTACGGCTCGCGCTGCGTCAAGCCGCCCATCCTGTTCGGCGACATCAGCCGCCCGAAGGCGATGACCGTGGACTGGATCAGGTACGCGCAGTCGCTGACGCAACGCCCGATGAAGGGCATGCTGACCGGCCCGGTGACCATCCTGAACTGGTCCTTCGTGCGCGACGACCAGCCGCGCTCCGTGTCCTGCCGGCAGCTCGCGCTGGCCATCCGCGAGGAAGTGCTGGACCTGGAGCGGGCCGGCGTGCGCGTGATCCAGATCGACGAGGCCGCGCTGCGCGAAGGCCTGCCGCTGCGCAAGTCACAGTGGCAGGGCTACCTGGACTGGGCCGTGGAATCGTTCCGCATCACCGCCAATGGCGTCGCGGACGAGACCCAGATCCACACCCACATGTGCTACTCGGAGTTCAACGACATCATCGCGGCTATCGCCGGCATGGATGCGGATGTCATCACCATCGAGACCTCGCGCTCGGACATGGAGCTGCTCGACGCCTTCGACAACTTCAACTACCCGAACGAGATCGGCCCGGGCGTCTATGACATCCACTCGCCGAACATCCCGACCCGGGAACACATCGTGCAGCTGATGAAGAAGGCCGCCGAGCGCATTCCCGCCGAACGCCTGTGGGTGAACCCGGACTGCGGCCTGAAGACCCGCCAGTGGCCGGAAGTCATTCCCGCGCTGGCCAACATGGTCGCCGCCGCGAAGGTGCTGCGTCAGCAGGCCTGATGACGCGAGGGGGCGGGCCGGAGGACACACGCCCCCGGCCCGCCCCCTCGTCTTTCCGGCCCGGCTCAGAGCCGCGCCGCCAGCTCCGCGCCCTCGCGGATGGCGCGGCGGGCGTCCAGCTCGCCGGCCAGCTTGGCGCCGCCGATGACGTGATAGCGCGGGTCGCTGATCTTGCCTTCGCTGTCGCGCGGGATGAGGTCGGTGACCGACTCCTGGCCGGCGCAGAGGATGACGTGGTCGACATCGAGGATGCGCGTCTCGTTCTCGCCGATGCGCACATGCAGGCCGAGGTCGTCGACCTTGAGGTACTCGCACTCGGCCAGCATCTTCACGCCGTACTGGTTGAGCAGGGCCTTGTGCGCCCAGCCCGTGGTCTTGCCCGGACCCGCGCCCATCTTCTTCTGGCCCGGCTTGCGCTGCAGCATGGTGATGTCGCGGCGGGCGTGGCGGCGCTCCGGCACGGTCAGGCCGCCCGGCTCGCTGACGCTGAAATCGACACCCCAGTGACGCGCCCACTCATCCACCGGCTGGTTGTGGTCTTCCAGCAGATAGGCGCAGGTATCGACGCCAATGCCGCCGGAGCCGATCACGGCCACGCGCAGGCCGACCTCGACCTCGCCGCGCAGCACCTGCGGATAGCTCAGCACCTTGGGATGGTCCACGCCCGGGAACCTCGGGATGCGCGGCTTGACGCCGGTGGCGATGACCACCTCGTCGTAGCCGGCCAGCGACTCGCGGCTGACGCGGGCGTTCAGCTCGACCTTGACGCCGGTGCGCGCCACCTCGCTGCGGTAGTAGCGGATGGTCTCCTGGAACTCTTCCTTGCCGGGCACGTTGGCGGCCATGTTGAACTGGCCGCCGATGTCGGCCGCCGCCTCGAACAGGGTCACATCGTGGCCACGGTCGGCCGCCACGGTGGCCGCGGTCAGGCCGGCCATGCCGCCGCCGACGACGGCGACCTTCTTGCGCGCGCGCGCCTTCAGGTAGACCAGCTCGGTCTCGTAGCCGGCGCGCGGGTTGACCAGGCAGGTCGCGCGCTTGTTGGAGAAGGCCAGGTCCAGGCAGCCCTGGTTGCAGCCTATGCAGGTGTTGATGTCATCGGCCTGGCCGGCGGCGGTCTTGTTGACGAAGTCCGGATCGGCCAGCAGCGGACGCGCCATGGAGATCAGGTCGGCATCGCCGCTGGCGACGATGTCCTCGCAGACTTCAGGCGTGTTGATGCGGTTCGAGGCCATGACCGGAATGCGCAGTTCCTGCTTGATGCGCGCGGTCACGCCGCGGAAGGCCGCGCGCGGCACCTGGGTGGCGATGGTCGGCACCCGCGCCTCATGCCAGCCGATGCCGGTGTTGAGGATGGTGATACCGGCCGCCTCCAGCGCCTTGGCGATGGTGACGATCTCGTCCCAGGTGTTGCCGCCCGGCACCAGGTCGATCAGCGACAGGCGGTAGCAGATGATGAAGTTCGGGCCGACGGCCTCGCGCACGGCCTTCACGATCTCGACCGGGAAGCGCATGCGGTTCTCGACCGGACCGCCCCACTGGTCCTTGCGCTGGTTCACGCGCGCGCAGATGAACTGGTTGAGCAGATAGCCCTCCGAGCCCATCAGCTCGATGCCGTCATAGCCGGCGAGCTGGGCCAGACGGGCGGTCTTCGCGTAGTCCCTGATGGTGTCGAGGATGTCCTTCTCGCTCATCTCCTTCGGCTTGAAGGGATTGATCGGCGACTTGATCGACGAAGCCGACACCGAGAACGGGTGGTAGCCGTAGCGGCCGGCGTGCAGCACCTGCATGATGATCTTGCTGTCATGCCTGTGCACCGCCGAGGTCACTCGGCGATGATTGAGGATGTCGGCATGGTTGCTCAGCGTGCCGGCCAGCGGCTTCAGCCAGGCGCGCTTGTTCATGGCGATGCCGCCGGTGATCATGAGCGCGGTGCCGCCACGGGCGCGCTCCTCGAAATAGGCGGCCAGCTTGCCGTAGTTCCAGAAACGGTCTTCCAGGCCGGTGTGCATGGAACCCATGACGATACGGTTCCGGAGCGTGGTGAAACCAAGATCCAGCGGAGCGAGCATGTGGTTGTAGGCGGTCATGGAACAGGTCTCGTCAAAGGCGGCGGGAATCAGGTACAGTACAACTTAACGGCGTTAAGATAGCAGCGGCGAGTCATATGTCAAGACCCCACAACATACAAGGGAAAGCGCCATACCACCATGGCGATCTGCGCCGCAGCCTGATCGACAACGCGCTGGAGCTGATACGCGACAACGGCATCGAAGGGCTGAGCCTGCGCAAGCTGGCCGACCGCGTCGGCGTCTCGCAGACCGCGCTCTACCACTACTTCAAGGACAAGCAGGACCTGCTGCTCTCGCTCGGCGAGACCGCCGTCGAGCAGTTCAGCCAGGCCCTGCTCGACAACATGGCCGCGCAGCCACCCGGCAAGCAGCTCGAAGGCTTCGTCGTCGCCTACATCCGCTTCGCGCGCGAGAACCCCGAGCTGTACGAGCTCATGCTCGGCCGCACCACCTGGAAGCACGCGCGCCCGCACAGCTTCCACCGCGCCGCGCGCGACAGCATCCGCCGCTTCGGCGATGTGCTGAAGGCGCTGCAGGACGGCGGCGCCCTGCCTGCCGACCTCAACGTGCTGCGCATGGTCCAGGTCAGCTGGGCCACCCTGCACGGACTCTGCCGCATGTACAACGACGGCCTCGCCTTCACCGCCGAGGACATCGAGGACATCGCCCGCTACGCGGCCGGCCTGATACAACAGACCGTGGCGCAGCAGACATGAGCCGGCTATACTCGCGGGCTTCGCGCCGGGCCGGTCACGCCCGGCCAGCGCGGGCCTGTAGCTCAGTCGGTTAGAGCAGAGGACTCATAATCCTTTGGTCCTGGGTTCAAGTCCCAGCGGGCCCACCATACCAATCCCCAAGCGCCGGCCATCCCGCCCGCAACGGCATCTCCGGCTGGCCTTTCCTGACAGAAATCTGGCACGCTCGGCTATCATGTTGTCATGACCTCACCCGTCATCATCGGGAAAATGGTCTGAATGACGGTTCATGCCGCCATCACGACAAGAACAACAAACCGCATGCCGAGGGAACACATGCCCCGTCTCCACGACGCCGGCCCGCGCCACCGCGCGGGAACCTTCCGCCGTCTCGCCCTGCTCCTGAGCACGCTGGCCAGCCTCGCCGGCTCACCCGTCATGGCCGCGGACGGCAAGCTGAAGCCGCTGTCCACGCCCGTCAACCTGCGCGCCTGCGTGTTCGATCCGGTCGGCAACAACGGCCCCGTGGCCAACATGGCGCGCGACCTCATGCTGGAGGCCCGCCGCTGGGGGCTGGCTGTCACCATGCGGGTCTACATCGACGAACGGGTCG
>Ga0222424_100561_pt1 | contig 17206 bp, 19 predicted proteins | sample 2B2ome_FD_182468 | JGI IMG/M metagenome (GOLD analysis project Ga0222424, IMG submission 182468) | Enriched microbial communities from leaf-cutter ant dump, University of Wisconsin, Madison, United States - 2B200A (version 2) | ecosystem: Environmental > Terrestrial > Nest > Insects nest > Nest... | reverse complement strand
GTCATGGTGGAACAGAACTTCCGCTTTGCCGCGCCGCTGGCCGACCGCTTCTACGTGATCGAACACGGCCAGGTCGCCCTGGCGTTTGGCGCTGCCGAGCTGGAAGCCAATATGCCGGTGTTGAACAACCTGCTCGGCGTCTGAGCCCGGCCAACGATAAAGAGACTGCTATGACGGAAATCTTCGGCATCCCGCTGCAAGCGCTGCTGGGACAATTATTGCTGGGTCTGGTCAACGGCTCGTTCTACGCGATGCTGTCGCTGGGGCTGGCGGTGATCTTCGGCCTGTTGAACGTGATCAACTTTGCCCACGGGGCGCTGTACATGATGGGCGCCTTTGCCGCCTGGATGGGGCTGTCCTACTTTGGCCTGTCGTACTGGGTGATGCTGATCGTCGGCCCGCTGATGGTCGGCCTGTTCGGCATCGTCATCGAGCGCAGCATGCTGCGCTGGCTGTACAAGCTCGACCACCTGTACGGCCTGCTGCTGACCTTTGGCGTGACGCTCCTGGTCGAAGGCGTGTTCCGCTCCTTCTACGGCGTCTCCGGACAGCCGTATTCGGTGCCGGAAGCGCTGGCTGGCGCCACCAACCTCGGCTTCATGATCCTGCCGAACTACCGCGCCTTCGTGGTGGCGGCAGCGGTGGTGGTGTGCTTTGCCACCTGGTTCGTGATTGAAAAGACCAAGCTCGGCGCCTACCTGCGCGCCGGCACCGAGAACCCGAAACTGGTCGAAGCCTTCGGCATCAACGTGCCGATGATGGTCACCCTGACCTTCGGCTTCGGCGTCGCCTTGGCCGCCCTGGCGGGGGTCTTGGCCGCGCCGGTGATCCAGGTCTCGCCCCTGATGGGCTCGAACCTGATCATCGTGGTGTTCGCGGTGGTGGTGATCGGCGGCATGGGCTCGATTCTGGGCTCGATCGTCACCGGTCTGGGACTGGGGGTGATCGAAGGCCTGACCCGGGTGTTCTACCCGGAAGCGTCGTCGACGGTGGTGTTCGTCATCATGGCGATCGTATTGATGATCCGGCCGGCGGGCCTGTTCGGCAAGGAGAAATAAACGATGGACAAACGAGTCGGCTACGGGATCGCCCTGATCCTGGCCCTGGCAGCACCGGCAGTGCTGTATCCGGTGTTTCTGATGAAACTGTTGTGCTTTGCGCTGTTCGCCTGCGCCTTCAACCTGCTGATCGGCTATACCGGCCTGTTGTCGTTCGGTCATGCCGCGTTCTTCGGCTGGGCCGCCTATCTGACCGGCTATGCGCTGGCCTCCTTGCACTGGCCGACCGAGCTGGGCCTGCTCGCCGGTACCGTGGCCGGGGCGGCGATCGGTCTGGTGATGGGGGCGCTGGCGATCCGCCGGCAGGGCATCTATTTCACGATGATCACGCTGGCGCTGGCGCAGATGCTGTACTTCGTGGCGCTGCAGGCGCCGCTGACCGGCGGCGAGGACGGGCTGCAGGGGGTGCCGCGCGGCAAGCTGTTCGGGCTGATCGACTTAAGCCATGACCTGGTGCTGTACTACGTGGTGCTGGCGATTGCGGTGGCGGGCTTTGCGCTGATCGTGCGGATCGTCCATTCGCCGTTCGGGCAGGTGTTGAAGGCGATCAAGGAGAACGAACCACGCGCCATTTCGCTGGGCTACCACGTCGATCGTTACAAGTTGCTGGTGTTCGTGCTGTCGGCGGCGCTGTCGGGGTTGGCGGGCTCGACCAAGACGGTGGTGCTGGGCTTTGCGACGCTGACCGACGTGCACTGGTCGATGTCGGGGATGGTGGTGCTGATGACGCTGGTGGGCGGCATGGGCACCCTGGCCGGGCCGATCGTCGGTGCCATCGTGATCGTGGCGCTGGAAAACCGCCTGGGCAATGTCGGGGATTTCCTGGCCAATGCGACCAGCATCGAATGGTTCAAGCAGATCGGTCAGTCGGTGACGATGGTGATCGGGGCGATCTTCATCCTGTGCGTGCTGGCGTTTCGCAGGGGGATCGTGGGGGAGATCGTTGCCAAGTGGGGGAGTGGGGGGAAGAAGGCCGGGTAGCTGGCCGGCACCAATGCCGTAAAAAGAGAAAGGCTGGAGAAATCCAGCCTTTCTTCTTGTGGGGCGCTCTTATTTCAGCGTGTACGGCGCCTCCTCGAAGGAGTGCAGCGGTGGCAGGTCGTCGTAGCGCGGCTCGCGTCCCTGCTGGCGGGCGGTGAGGGCTTCGACGAGGTTGGCGCTGTGCCAGATGCCGGATTGCAGCCAGCCCATCTGTTGCAGCGCGTCGGCGGTGCCGTGGTCGCGCGCATAGTGGATCGCTTGCTTGCTGCCCCAGATCGCCACCGGCGGCTTGGCGGCGATTTCATGCGCCATCTGCAGCGCCGCCGCCACCATTTCGGCTTGCGTTTCGAATACGTCGTTGACCAGCCCGAGCGCCAATGCGCGCGGCGCTGGCAGGCGGCGGCCGGTGTAGGCCAGTTCGTGTACCACGCCTTCCGGGATCAGCTTCGGCAGCCGTTGCAGGGTGCCGAGGTCGGCGGTCATGCCGATGTTGATTTCCTGGATGCAGAAGAAGGCGTCGCTGGTAGCCAGCCGGATGTCGCAGGCGCAGGCCATGTCGACGCCGCCGCCGATGCAGCCGCCGTGGATCGCGGCGATCACCGGCAGGCGCAACTGTTCCAGCTGGTCGAAGGCGCGCTGCATGTCGGCCAGCTGCGGTGCGATGTTGGCGCGGCCGCCGGCGCTGGCGTCGTCCAGCGTGACGCCGCCGGGCGCGCCGAATACGTCCAGCGCCATGCCGGCGGTGAAGTGCTTGCCGGTCGAGGAAATCACCAGCGCGCGCGCCGGCGCCTCGTTCTGCAGCCGCCGCAGGATCGCGGTCAGCTCGCGCCACCAGACCGGCTGCAGCGTGTTCAGCGCGGCCGGCCGGTTCATGACCAGGTGCGCGACCTTGTCGCTGATGTCCAGCGTGAAGCATTGGTAAGTCATGACCTCTCCTGTCTGTGGCGCGCGCCGGGGGTTTCATATACTCCCATACATGCCGACCTGTAGCGGGCGCCCGCTCTCGGTTTTTAAGGCATACCCCCCTTTTTTTTTAGGACGGCAGGAAGTTGCCGGCGTCGTCATGGGCGCGGTGCCGGAGCCGCTAATCTAGCACGCTCGTACTTTTTTCGCCCTATAATCGGACTCCTTTTTCCGTCCACGAGAGGTAATCATGGCCTTACCCGCCGTTCTGCAAAACCTGAGCCTGCCGGTGATCGCCTCGCCGATGTTCATCGCCAGCGGCCCGGCATTGGTGGCGGCCGAGTGCAAGGCCGGCATCGTCGGTGCCTTTCCGGCGCTGAATGCGCGTCCGGCCGAACAGCTGGATGTCTGGCTGACCGAACTGCAGGCGGAACTGGCGGCGTTCGCCGCCGACAATCCGGGCAAGAAGGTCGGCCCGATCGCGGTCAACCAGATCGTCCACCAGTCCAACGACCGCCTGGCGCATGACGTCGAGGTGTGCGTCAAGCACCGGATTCCGATCATCATCTCCAGCCTGCGCGCGCCGCCAAAGGAAATGCTGGACGCGATCCACAGCTACGGCGGCATCGTGCTGCACGACGTGATTTCGATCCGCCACGCGCAAAAGGCGCTGGAGGCCGGCGTCGATGGCCTGATCCTGGTGGCGGCCGGTGCCGGCGGCCATGCCGGCGCGCTGTCGCCGTTCGCGCTGGTCGGCGAGGTGCGCCGCTTCTTCGACGGCCCGGTGGCGCTGTCCGGCTCGATCGCCACCGGCGGCGCGATCCTGGCGGCGCAGGCGATGGGCGCCGATTTCGCCTACATCGGTTCGCGCTGGCTGGCGACGCGCGAATCGAACATTGACGATGCCTACCGGCAGGCGATCATGGAATCGGCGGCTGCCGATGTCGTCTACACCAACCTGTTTACCGGCGTGCACGGCAACTACCTGAAGAAATCGATCGTCGCTGCCGGTCTCGATCCGGACAACCTGCCGGTGGCCGACAAGTCGAAGATGAACTTCGGTTCCGGTGGCGGCAGCAAGGCCAAGGCCTGGCGCGACATCTGGGGCGCCGGCCAGGGCGTCGGCCTGATGGACGACGTGCCGTCGGTGGCGACGATGGTGGAGCGGTTGAAGGCCGAATACGACGCCGCCAGGGCGCGGCTGGCGCCGTAAAAAAAGCGGACCGCGCAAACGGTCCGCCCTTCCCGGCGCTGACGGGCGGCTGGCGCCGTCCTACAGCGTCACGCCGGACTCTCCGTACAGATCGGTGGCGCGCAGCGTGTTGCGCAGTTCACCGAGTCCGCTGCCGCGCACCACTACATGGTCGCCGGCCTGCATGAATACCTGCGGTTCGCGGGCGTTGCCGATCCCGCTCGGTGTGCCGGTCAGCAGCACGTCGCCCGGATGCAGCGTCATGCCGAGCGACAGCTCGGCGATCAGGTCGGGAATCGCGAAGGCCATCTGCTTGACCAGCGCATCCTGCATCAGCTGGCCGTTCAGTTCGCATTGCAGGCGGACGTTTTCGATGTCGAATCCTTCCGCCAGCACGATCCACGGCCCCAGCGGCATGGTGCCGTCGATGCTCTTGCCCTTCAACCACTGGCCGCCGTGGCGGCGCTGCAGGTCGCGCTGCGAAACGTCGTTGGCCAGGCAATAGCCCCAGACGTGTTCCATCGCCCGCGCCGCCGGAATGCTGCGGCCGCGCTTGCCGATCACCAGCGCCACTTCCGCTTCGTAATCCCACTTGGCCGAGACCCTGGCATCGTAGGCGATGTCGTCGCGCGGCCCGATCACCACGTCCGGCGCCTTGGTGAAAAAGGTCGGCGCGCTCGGGCGCGGCACGTCCTGGCCGTCGCGCTTGCCGATGCTTTCCTCGAAGTGGTCCCAGTAGTTCCAGCCGGTACACAGCACGTCGCGGCGGAACCGCGTGATCGGCGCCAGCAGCTGCGCCGTGTCCAGCGCCAGTGTCTCGCCGGTGCTGGTGGCCAGCGCTTCGCGCGCCGCCGCCAGCGCCGCCGCGCCGCCTTCGATCAGGCCGACCATGCCGCCTTCGATCGGCGGCAGCAGCCGGATCCCCGCATCCTCGACCACGCCGACGCGCTCGGCGCCGTCGTGCCGGACCGTGGCAAAACGCATCATCGTCTGGCTCCCGGCATCATTGGGCGGCGCCGGTGGAGCAGCCGATGTAGGCGGTCGCTTCGATTTCCAGCAGGATTTCCGGCTTCGCCAGCGCGCTCACCTCGACCAGCGTGCAGGCCGGGAAATCGCCGCTGAAGAATTCCTCGCGCGCCCGCCACACCTCGGTGTTGTGGCCGATGCGGGTGACGTAGATGGTCATCTTGACGATGTCGTTCATGTTGCCGCCGGCAGCGACGATCAGGTCGCGGATCTTGCCGAACACCACCTTGGCCTGTTCGTATTCGCCATCGCCGAGGATGGTCTGGCCGTCCGGGCCGCGCGCGGTCAGGCCGGAAACGTAGGCCATCGGACCGACCAGCAGGCAGTTCGACCACAGCTTCGGCGGCGGTTCCTTGACGGTGGGGGCGGTGATGCGGATCTTGCTGACGCTCATGGGGATTCCTCTCGGTTGGTCGGCGCGGGGCGGGCGCGGCGACAGGCGCCGGCAATGGATTTCCCCGTTCCGTTAGGTGAAGCTGTAATATATCACGTACACTATTACTTGCACTGTCACACCGGATGCGGCTAGACTGGCCTCATCCCGGACCGTCATCCAACTCTTTTTCGACCATGCCCCGAGCCGCCCAACCCGTTGCCAGCCGTACCCGAAAAGTCGCAGCGCCGGCGGCGCTGTCGCTGACGGAAGAAGCCTACCGGCTGCTGAAATGGAAGATCCTCAGCATGGAACTGGCGCCCGGCACCTTCATCAACGAGCAGGGGCTGGTGGAATCGACCGGCTTCGGCCGCGCGCCGATCCACCAGGCGCTGCATCAGCTGCAATACGACGGCCTGATCGAAATCCGTCCGCGCAAGGGCGCGCAGGTCAAGGTCTGGTCGCCGCACGATTTCACCTACCTGATGGAGGCGCGGCTGCCGCTGGAAATCGCGATGGCGCGGCTGGCGGCAACGCGCGCCGAGGATGGCGAAATCCAGGCCCTGCAACAGCGTCTGGACGAGGGACCGGCGATGATCGCGGCGCTGGAACGCGAAAACCTGATGCTGCTCGACCATCATTTCCACAGCACGCTGGCCGGATTCGGCCGCAGCCCGGTGCTGGCCGAGATGGTCGAAAACCTGCATCACCGCTCGACGCTGCTGTGGTATCTGCCGATCTCCGGCCGCAAGGAGTATTACCAGGACGTGTTGCGCCAGCACCAGGCCATTCTGGACGCGGTGGCCGCCCACGATGCCGACGCGGCGGCGGCGGCGATGAGCGACCACATTTCCGGCCTGGCCCATACCACCAACCTGTAACGATCGAACACCATGACCCAAGACAAACGCGTACACATCGTTTCGCCGGTCGGCGAAGTGCTGATCAACACGAAAGATCTGGACCCGGCGCGCTGGCTGGATTTCCCCGACATCGGCCTGCGCCAGTACCTGTACTGGGTGCATCCGGAAACCGGCGCCAGCATCGCGCTGCTGGAATTCGCCCAGGGCGGCGGCATTCCGGTCCGCCACACGCATGCCTCGAACCAGTTCATGCACTGCATCGAAGGCGAGTACGAATACACCACCAACGGCCTGGTGCTGCGTCCGGGGGATTTCTACATGAACCCGAAGGACAGCCCGCATGGGCCGACCATCGCCCATCAGCGCAGCCTGCTGATCGAAATCTACGACGGCCGCCACTACTACGAAAAGCCGTCGTACCACACCGACGCCACCATGGTCACGCCCGGTGGCGGCAACTGATTTTCCGGAACGCGCCAGAACCATGAGCACAGCCAAAGTTTCCGTGCACCAGCTGGTCAAGCGCTACGGCGCCACCACGGCCGCGGATCACATCGACCTCGACATCCGCGATGGCGAATTCCTGACGCTGCTCGGCTCCAGCGGTTGCGGCAAGACCACGCTGATGCGCATGATTGCCGGACTGGAAACGCCGGACGCCGGCGTCATCACCATCGACGGCCGCGACGTCACCCGGTTGCCACCACGGCAGCGCCGGCTCGGCATGGTGTTCCAGCAGTATTCGCTGTTCCCGCACATGACGATCGGCGACAACATCGGCTACGGACTGCGCGCGCAAGGCGCGCCGGACGCCGAGATCAAGGCGCGCGTCGATGAAATGCTGGAGCTGATCCAGCTGCCGCAGCTGCGTGAGCGCAAGCCCGGCCAGCTGTCCGGCGGCCAGCAGCAGCGCGTGGCGTTGGCGCGCGCGCTGGCGACGCGGCCGTCGGTGCTGATGCTGGACGAGCCGCTCGGCGCGCTCGACCTGAAGCTGCGGCGCCAGCTGCAGGCCGAACTGAAGCGCATTCATCGTGAAACCGGCTCGACCTTCCTGTTCGTCACGCACGACCAGGAAGAAGCGCTGTTCCTGTCCGACCGCATCGCCGTGATGCGCGGCGGCCGCATCGAGCAGCTGGCCTCGCCGCAGGATATCTACCTGCGGCCGGCCAGTGAATTCGTCGCCGACTTCATCGGCGACGTCGCCTTCCTCGATGGTGACTACCTGCCGGACAGCCGCAGCGTGACGCTGGCCGACGGCGCCCGCATCGGCGCCGAACTGCCGCTGCGCGCAGGGCCGGTGCGGCTGGCGGTGCGGCCGGAAGACATCCTGCTGGCGCCGCCCGGCGCCGACGGCGTGGCCGGCACCGTGGCCGAGGTCTCGCACCAGACCGGCACCACGCTGTACGCGGTGCGGCTGGCCGGCGGTCAGGAGGTCAAGGTGCGCAGCCTCGGCCTGTCGGCCGAAGCGGTGGCGCCCGGCCAGGCGGTCACGCTACGCTTCGCCGATTGCCGGCTGGCGTTCCCCCGATGAGCGCGCTGGCTGCAACGCCCGGCACGCCGGGACGTGGCATGCGCTGGCTGGCGCTGTTGCCGGCGCTGCTGCTGGTCACGCTGCTGGTGGCGCTGCCGCTGGTGGACATGGGTCTGATCAGCTTCAAGTCGGAAAGCTTCGGCCAGATCCAGCCCGGCTTCACGCTGGCCAACTACATCGGCCTGCTGACCGGGGCCGGCAACCTGACCCTGTTCGTCAACACCTTCCTGACCGCGGCGGCGGTGACGCTGCTGTCGGCGCTGCTCGGCTTTCCGGTGGCGGCGGCGATCGCCCGCGCGCCGGAAAAATGGCGCGGCATCCTGTACTTCCTGGTGGCGGCACCGCTGCTGGTCAATACCGTGGTGCGCAGCTATGGCTGGCTGCTGATCCTCGGCCGCAAGGGGCTGGTCAACGAGGCGCTGGGCGCGCTCGGCCTGATCGATGCGCCGCTGGCGCTGACCGGTAATTATCTCGGCGTCATCATCGGCGGCACCCAGGTGTTCCTGCCGTTCATGATCCTGTCGCTGACCACTTCGCTGATGGCGATCGACCGGCGCCTGCTGGACGCCGCCGACATCCTCGGTGCCGGCCCGGTGCGGGCGTTCCTGACGGTGACGCTGCCGCTGGCGGTGCCGGGGCTGATCGCCGGTTCGGTGCTGGTGTTCAGCCTGATGCTGGGGGCGTTCGTGACGCCGCTGATCCTTGGCGGCACGGCGATCAAGTACATCTCGGTGGCGGTGTATACCGACGCGCTGGTGCTGTTCAACCTGCCGCGCGCGACCGCGATGTCGCTGTTGCTGATGGTGGTGGTGCTGGCGATCTATTTCGTCCAGAAGCGCCTGACGCGCCAGCAGGAGGCCTAGCATGCAGACGCGCAATCCCTACCGCACGCTGTCCAATGCCTTCGCGGCGCTGGTGTACCTGTTCCTGATTCTGCCGCTGCTGGTGGTGGTACTGTTCAGCTTCAGCGAGCGCTCGTACTTCTCGTTTCCGCCGGCCGGCTTTTCGCTGCGCTGGTATCAGGCGGCCTGGGAATCCGGCCAGTTCCTGGTGCCGGCGCTGCGCAGCCTGTGGCTGGCGCTGGCCGCCACCGCGGTGGCGGCGGTGCTGTCGATCCCGGCGGCGCTGGCATTCCGCAAGATCGCGCCCGGCAAGCTGCGCAGCGCGCTGGAATTCTTCCTGCTGACGCCGCTGATCGTGCCGGCGCTGATCATCGGCATCGCGCTGCTGTATTCGTTCAACCGGCTGCAGATGCTGGATACCTTCGGCGCCCTGCTGGCAGCGCATGCGGTGATCGTGTTCCCGTTCATGTTCCGCGCGGTGCTGACCAGCGTGCTGGGCCTGCGGCAGTCGCTGATCGACGCTTCCGAAATCCTCGGTGCCAGCCCGGCCTACACGCTACGCAAGGTGATCCTGCCGGCGCTGATTCCGGGCATCGCTTCCGGCGCGATCTTCTCGTTCATCATTTCGCTCGACCAGTTCACGGTCAGCCTGTTCGTCACCCAGTCGGAGCAGATCGTGCTGCCGGTGGCGATCTACAAATACCTGTTCGACGTCAACGATCCGGTGGCGGCGGCGGTATCCACCGTGCTGGTGGTGTTCGGACTCCTGATCGCGTTCGTGATCGACCGGCTTGGATGGCTGCGCCATCTGTCCGGCGCCTCCGCGTGATTTTTCTTTCCCGCATTTCCCGTCAACCTTGCCAAGGAACCTGATATGACCGTCGACATGAATCGCCGCAAACTGCTCGGCGCGGCAGCCGCACTTTCCACGCTCGCCCTTCCCTCGATTCCGGCCTGGGCGCAGAGCCAGCCGCTGACCATCGGCTGGTATCCGGGCCTGCTGGGCGCCAATTTCCGCCGCAGCTTCCTCGACACCTACCCGGCTGGCAAGGACGCCAAGGTGGTCGAGTCCTTCGACAACGCCCGCTTCACGCAGATGCAGGCCAACCGCAACCGGCCGACGCTGCACATTGGCGTGTTCACCGACGTGCTGCTGCCGCTGATTGCCCGTTCCGGCCTGATCAGCAAGATGGACGCGGCGACGATCCCGAACCTGAAGGACATCGACACCCGCGTCAAGCTGCCGGTCGGCCTGCAGGCGGTGCCTGCCACCTACGGCTCCTGGGGCATCGTCTACAACGCCAAGTACGTGAAGAAGCCGATTACCTCCTGGGCCGATCTGCTGCGCGACGATCTGAAGGACCACGTCTCGGCGCCGAACATCACCTACAACTCGGCGGTGTACACGCTGGACGCGCTGGCTGCCTTGAAGGGCGGCAGCCTGAAGGCGCCGGAGGCCGGCATGGAAGCGATGCACACGATCCGTACCCGCGGCCCCGGCCTGTGGGATCAGGAAAGCATCGCGGTCGGCTGGCTGAAGACCGGCGAAATCTGGGCGACGCCATATTTCAGCGGCAACGTGCTGGCGATGATGCGCGATCCCGATCTGCCGGACCTGCGCTTCTGCGTGCCGAGCGAAGGCGCCTACTCGGTGCCGCTGAACATCACCCGCGTGGTCAACCCGTCCGCCGGCAACGCGCCGGAAGCCTTCATCAACCACATGCTGAGCATCGAGGCGCAGGAAACCTGGGCCAAAATTGGTGGCGGTCGGCCGATCAATTCGCGCGCGCGGGTGCCGGACGATGTCGCCGCCATGGTGCCGACCGCCGACAAGCTGCGCACGCTCGACTGGGATTATTTCGCCGAGCAGCGCACCGCGATCGTCGATCAGTGGAATCGCATCGTCAACCGCTGATCGCGTGGTGAATCCCGCCCCTGGGTGCTTCATTCCGCCCGGGCGGCGCCGGCGTCCCAGCCGCGCACGAACTCGAACAGGAAGTCGGCGAACGCCGCCGCCGCCGGCGACAGCGAGGTGCTGCCGTGCCGGTACACCAGAAACTTGCGGCGTATCTCCGGATCGTGCAGCGGCCGCATGCGCAACTGATACAGCCGTACCAGCGAGGCGGCGTAAGGCAGGCAGGCGGTAATGCCGAGACCGGCGCGCACCATGCTGAGCGCGGTGGTCATGAAGGCCACCTCGTTGCTCGGATGCAGGCCGGGATCGCGCAGCGCCGCGTGCAGATCGAGCGCCAGCCGCTCGGTGAACTGGCCCTGCAGCGCGATGAACGGGTGGTGGCGGGCATCGTCCCAGGTGAGCCGCTCCTGCTTTTCCAGCGCATGGCGGCGCGGAAACACCAGCATGAACGGCATCTCGAACAGCGTCTCGGCGTGGATTTCCGGCGCCGCCGGCCGTTCCGGGCCGATGCCGAAATCGACCTCGCCGCTGGCCACCCGCGCCAGCACGTTTTCCACCGCGCAGTCGGCCAGCTTGATCTGCACCGCCGGATGCGCCGCATGCCAGGCGGCGATCACTTCCGGCAGCAGCGTGCAGGCGATCAGTTGCGGCGCGGCGATCCGCACCACGCCGCCTTGCAGCGTTTTCAAATCCTCGATCCGGTGCAGCGCGCCGTCCAGATCCTGCAGGATTTTTTCCACCAGCGGATAGAAACCCTGGCCGATCCCGGTCAGCACGATCTTGCGCGTGCTGCGATCGACCAGCCGCACGCCCAGCCCCTGTTCCAGCTCCTTCATCAAGCCGCTCAAGGCCGATTGCGTCACGTGCAGCGATTCGGCGGCACCGGTGAAGCTGCCGCTGCGCGCGACGGCGACGAAGGCGCGCAGCTGGCGCAGGGTCACATTCATCGGTTTATCTTATGAATTGATCAAAAAATACCGTTTGAATGATAGTTCAAAAGGGCATCTAATGACCCGATCCGCATCATCGAATGGAGAGCCCGATGAAAATCCGCAAGCTGCACCACGTCGCCTACCGCTGCGTCGATGCCCGGCAGACGGTCGAATGGTATGGCAAGTACCTGAACATGGATTTCGTGCTGGCGATCGCCGAGGACCAGGTGCCGTCCACCGGCGCTCCCGATCCCTACATGCACATCTTCCTGGATGCCGGCGGCGGCAATGTGCTGGCCTTCTTCGAACTGCCGAATTCGCCGCCGATGGACCGCGACCGCAACACCCCGCCCTGGACCCAGCACCTGGCGATGGAAGTCGGCACGATGGAGGAAATGCTGGAAACCAAGCGGCGGCTGGAAGCCGACGGCATCGAGGTGATCGGCCCGACCGATCACACGATCTTCCAGTCGATCTATTTCCACGATCCCAGCGGCCACCGGCTGGAACTGGCGGTCAATACCGGCACGCCGGAGATGATGCGCAAGCTCGACGAGGTCAAGTGGGACATGATCGACGAATGGGCGCGCACCAGGCGGGCGCCGAAGCACGCCGCCTGGATGCACGACGGCAGCCACGGCGAACCGGACATGGCGCCGCCAGCTCAAACCGCATCGCATGGAGAACCGCAATGAAACTCGCCAGCCTGAAAAGCGGCGGCCGCGACGGTACGCTGGTGGTGGTCAGCCGCGATCTGGCGCGCTGCCAGCCGGTGCCGGAGATCGCCGCCACGCTGCAGGCGGCGCTGGACGACTGGGAAAGCACCGCGCCGCGCCTGCGGCAAGTCTATGAGGCGCTGAACGGCGGCGCCGCCGGCCAGCCGTTCGCTCCCGCTCAGTGCCACTCGCCGCTGCCGCGCGCCTACCAGTGGGCCGACGGCTCGGCCTATCTGAACCACGTCGAACTGGTGCGGCGCGCGCGCCATGCCGAGATGCCGGAATCGTTCCGCAGCGATCCGCTGATGTACCAGGGCGGTTCCGATTCCTTCGTCGGCCCGCGCGACCAGATCGCGGTCGCCGACGAAGCCTGGGGCATCGACCTGGAGGCGGAAGTCGCGGTGATCACCGGCGACGTGCCGATCGGCGCCGCCGTCGAACAGTGCGCGCAGGCGATCCGGCTGGTGATGCTGGTCAACGACGTTTCGCTGCGCAACCTGATCCCGGCCGAGCTGGCCAAGGGCTTCGGCTTCTTCCAGTCGAAGCCGGCCTCGGCGTTTTCACCGGTGGCGGTGACGCCGGACGAACTGGGCGAAGCCTGGCGCGACGCCAGGCTGCATCGGCCGCTGGAAGTCGAGTTGAACGGCAAGCCGTTTGGCAGACCGGATGCCGGCGTCGACATGCATTTCAACTTCGCGCAACTGATCGCCCATGTCGCCAGAACACGCGAACTGGAAGCCGGCTCCATCGTCGGCTCCGGCACCGTCTCCAACCGGCAGGGCAGCCTGCACGGCTCGTCGATCGAACACGGCGGTGTCGGCTATTGCTGCCTGGCCGAAATCCGCATGTATGAAACCATCGAAACCGGCGCGCCCAAAACCGGCTTCCTGAAGTTCGGCGACACGGTCAAGATCGACATGCGCGACGCCGCCGGCCGCAGCATCTTCGGCAGCATCGAACAAACCGTGCGCCGTCCCGGCGCCAGCGTGAAGGAGTAAAAATGCTGAGGCTCTACACCTATTTCCGCAGTTCCGCCGCCTACCGGGTGCGCATCGCGCTGAACCTGAAAGGGCTGGATTACCAGGCGATTCCGGTGCATTTGCTGAAGGACGGCGGCCAGCAATTGCAGCCCGATTACCGCGCGCTGAACCCGGCGGCGCTGGTGCCGACGTTGCAGGATGCCGCGCTGACGCTGACGCAATCGTTGGCGATTCTCGAATATCTGGAGGAAACCCGGCCGCAGCCGCCGCTGCTGCCGGCCGACGCCGCCGGCCGCGCACGGGTGCGCGCGCTGGCACTGACGGTCGCCTGCGACATCCATCCGCTGAACAACCTGCGCGTGCTGCGCTATCTCGAACACACGCTGAAAATCGGCGCCGACGCCCGCCAGGAATGGTATCGCCACTGGATCATGGACGGTATGACGGCGCTCGAAACACACCTGAGCGCGGACCCGGCCACCGGCCTGTTCTGCCACGGCGACACCCCGACCATCGCCGACTGCTGCCTGATCCCGCAGGTCTACAACGCCGAGCGTTTTGGCATCGACCTCACTCTCTACCCGACGGTGCGGCGCATCGCCGCCCACTGTGCGACGCTACCGGCATTCAGCGCCGCCCATCCGGGGCGGCAGGCGGATGCGGAGTGAGCGGCCGCCTTCCTATACTCCATTGATGGGTGGCCTGTAACGGGCGCCACATATTGCAAAAATCAACATACTCCCATTAATTCCAGATCGATTCCGGCTGGTCCATGGGGGCGGTCGATGCTGAGTTTCAGGCCAGGGTCTGGTGGCGAAAGCGGATTCGGCGTTTCTCGGGAAATCGCCAGGAGCATCTGGCGTTGTTGGGAATCCTTTTTTCTACGGCGCATATCCAACTTTCCGGGGCTGAACGTGTAGGCAAGTAATTTGCCCAGTCACCTGGTTTGCGCCACAAGCTGGCTGAGCCGTTCCGCTGGCGTCTGGAAATTCAGGGTTTGCCGTGGACGCTGATTCAATTTTCTGGCGACGATATCGAGTTGGGCTTGCGCGAAAATGGAAACGTCGGTTCCATCGGGAAAATACTGCCTGAGCAAACCGCTGATATTTTCATTGTGGCCTTTCAGCCAGGGCTGGCGCGGGTTGCAGAAATACACGTCGATATCATTCGCCAGGGAAAAATCCCTGTAATCCGCCGCTGCCTTGTTGAACCCTTGGGAGAGCGCCTGACGAAGTGCCAGCGGCAGGCGGCGAGCGCTTTCGGTCAAGGCCGCGGCGATGGTTCCGGGGTCCGTGCCGTCGAGCGGCGCCAGCATCACAAAGCGTGTGTGGCGTTCTGTCAGGATGGTGATGCGGCTGTTGCGACATCCGGGCATCAATTCCGCTTCCCAATGACCGGGGACGGCCCGATCTTCGGCTGTGGCTGGCCGCTCGCTGATCATGGCGGCCATGGCGTCGCGATGGTCATCGCTGGCCTTTCGGGCATCGAAGCGTGCAAGACATGAGGCCAGTTCCTTCTTCAGGCTGCCGCGAGCCTGAATGAAGATGCTGCGATAGATCGTTTTTTCAGCCATGTTGGCCGCCTCGCTGTCTGAATGCCGTTTCTTCGGATAGGTGCCGGGCCGCGAGGGACCTGCCCTCAACCCGCCTTGCCCTCGGCACAGCCCAGCATCGCCTCCCCGATCTCGTCCAGTCCTTGCGCCTTCAACGCCTCGGCGGCGCCACGGATGTCGCGCGCTTCCTTGTTCTGGCCGAGTTTGGCCTTGCCGACCAGCCGGGTGATGTCGATTTCCAGGCCGACGATGTGCTTCAGCTGTTCGTCGATGTAGTCGGCCGGGCTGTCGCCCATCTTCCACGGCACCGGCTGGCTGGCTTCATGGGTGCGGGTCAGGCGCGCCACCACGCCGCGCACGAAGCGTTCGTCGTCGCGGATGGCGATGCGTCCGTGTGCGTGCACCACCATGTAGTTCCAGGTCGGCACCTGCCGGTGAAATTCGTGCTTGGACGGATACCAATTCGGCGAGATATAGGCATCGGCGGCGCGGAACACCACCAGCACCTCGTCGCCGTCGGCGACCTCGCGCCAGAGCGGATTGGCGCGCGCCACGTGGGCGCTCAGCACGCCGTGGGCGCCGCGCCCGGCATCGAGTTCGAACGGAATGTGGTTGGCGTCCAGGCCATTGATGCCGTGGGTGACCAGCATGCCGAACGGATGGCGGGCGATCAGCTGGTGCAGCACCTCGGTGCGCGATTCGTCGAAATGGGCGGGCAGGTACATGGCGGTTCTCCCGGTTGGCGGCAACGATGCGCGCTGGCCCGGACGGGGGCGCGGCAGGAGATTATCGCGCTTCGCGCTGGCCGGAACGGTATGGGGCGGACGAAAAAAAATCCGCCGCCGCGCCGTTCGTGGCGGTGCGGCGGCGGGTCGGCAAGCCGTGGATGCGGCCGCCGGCAGGGAGGAGACGACGGGGTTACGCCTCCGGCGCGCGGAAGATGCTGGAGAAATCCAGCGCGCCGGCGCCCGCTTCGCTGTGCTTCTGGTACAGCGCACGGGCCAGTTCGCCCAGTGCCATCGTGGTGCCGGTGGCTTGGGCATTCTCGACCGCCAGGCCGAGGTCTTTCAGCATCAGGTCCACGCCGAAGCCGCCCTGGTAGTCGCGGCTGGCCGGTGCGGTATCCATCACGCCGGGACAGGGGTTGTAGACCTCCAGCGTCCAGTTGCGGCCGGAACTCTTGCCCATCACTTCCGACAGCACCTTCGGGTCCATGCCGTTGGCGATGCCGAGCCGGATCGCTTCGCAGGTGCCGATCATCTGGATGCCGAGCAGCATGTTGTTGCACACCTTGACGGTCTGGCCGGCGCCGGAGCCGCCGGCGTGGAAGATCGCCTTGCCCATTTTTTCCAGATACGGTCTGGCGCGGGCGAAGCTGGCGTCGCTGCCGCCGACCATGAAGGTCAGCGTGCCGGCGGCGGCGCCGTTGGTGCCGCCGGACACCGGCGCATCCAGCATCTCGAAGCCGCGTTCGGCGGCGGCTGCCGCCACCTTGCGGGCGCTGTCCGGGGCGATGGTCGAGCAGTCGATCAGCAGCGCGTCGGCGCGGGCATGCGCCAGGATGCCCTTGTCGCCGAGGTACAGCCCTTCGACGTGGCGGCTGGCCGGCAGCATCGTGATGACGACGCTGGCGCCGGCCACCGCGCTCATCGCGTCGGCGCTGGTGCGGCCACCGGCTGCCACCAGCTTTTCCACTGCTGCCGGCACCAGGTCGTGGCCGCTGACCGAAAGGCCGGCCTTGAGCAGATTCAGCGCCATCGGCAGCCCCATGTTGCCGAGGCCGATAAAGGTGATTTCGGCGTGGCTTTGCTGTGTCATCGTGGTTCTCCCTCGTGGCCGCGCTGCATTACTTCAGCGAAATCGTGGTGTTGATCGCGCCGTCCTCGGATTCCGGCGCGAACCAGCGCGCGGTGACGGTCTTGGTCTGGGTCCAGAACTGCACCGCCTGCTTGCCGTTCGGGCCGAGATCGCCGAGCTTGGACGCGCGCGAGCCGGTGAAGCTGAAGTAGGCGACCGGCACCGGCACCGGCACGTTGATGCCGACCTGGCCAACGTCGATCTCGTTCTGGAACTTGCGCGCCGCCCAGCCGGACGAGGTAAAGATCGAGGTGCCGTTGCCGTTCGGGTTGGAATTGATCAGCGCGATCGCTTCGTCCAGCGTTTCGACTTCGACCACGCCCAGCACCGGGCCGAAGATTTCCTGCGAATACACGTCCATCTGCGCGGTGACGCCGGTGAAGATGGTCGGACCGACGAAGTTGCCGTTCGGCGCGTCCTTGACCTGAACGTTGCGGCCGTCCAGCAGCAGCCTGGCGCCCTGCTGCACGCCGGTATCGATCAGC
>Ga0222424_100560_pt1 | contig 17221 bp, 17 predicted proteins | sample 2B2ome_FD_182468 | JGI IMG/M metagenome (GOLD analysis project Ga0222424, IMG submission 182468) | Enriched microbial communities from leaf-cutter ant dump, University of Wisconsin, Madison, United States - 2B200A (version 2) | ecosystem: Environmental > Terrestrial > Nest > Insects nest > Nest... | reverse complement strand
TATTGAAGCATTGTTCCTCCAGGCAGATCTGGGAGAGCTAACCGTTTTGTACAAGGCCCTGCCTTTTCATGCCTGTCCGGAAGCATGGACCACGCGCTGTGCAGAAGGCATCAGAAGCAATATGGGCCCAGTGCTGGAAGCCATCATGTACGAGAACAGCTATCCCGCCGAATACCTGTCTGAAGCCGCCTGGAATCAGATGATCTTAAAGGCCATTTTTACAGGCAAAGACCTCCATCGGATATACGGACTGCAAAAAAGGAATAATCCGGCATTGGCCGCATCGTTATTGAACTACGCAGAAGAAAGATGGGCAGCCGGACGGGATGTGGATATGCGGCTATGGGAATTAACCACGCCCCTGTTTCCCCGGGAAACAGCAATTTTAAAAACAAAATTCTTACAACAAACAAGCTGATATGTGCTGTGGAAATAATGAAATTGAAAAACGTGTAGCGCTTCCGGACTCCGTAGATCTGGAACTGATAAAGGGCATGTGTTTTTTTGATCCGCATGTGCATATGACCTCACGTACAACAGACGACTATCAGGCAATGGCAGACAACGGCATCGTTGCCCTGATAGAACCTTCTTTCTGGCTTGGTCAGCCCCGTACAAATGCTGGCACGTTTAATGACTACTACAGCGCCCTCCTTGGCTGGGAACGTTTTCGTTCGAGCCAGTTCGGCATTAAGCACTATTGTACCATCGGGCTTAACTCAAGAGAAGCAAACAACGAAGCACTGGCGGAAGAAGTAATGACCTTATTGCCCAACTTCATTTACAAAGAAGGCGTTGTGGGCATCGGTGAAATCGGCTTCGACGATCAGACAGCGCTGGAAGAAAAATATTACCGCCTGCAATTAGAGCTTGCGAAAGAAGCCGTACTGCCGGTACAGGTACATACCCCCCACCGCGATAAAAAGAAAGGCACCCAGCGCAGCATGGATATTGCGATAGAACACAGGCTGGCTCCCTCAATGGTAATCATTGATCATAACAATGAAGAAACCGTGGAAGAAGTATTAAACCGTGGATTTTGGGCGGCTTTCACCATCTATCCCTTTACCAAAATGGGGAATGAACGGATGGTTGAAATCGTAAAACGATATGGTTCCGAGCGCATCATGATCAATTCTGCTGCAGACTGGGGTATCAGTGATCCCCTGGCTGTTCCTAAAACAGCCATGCTCATGAAGAAAAAAGGTATTGATGAGGCCGTGATAAAAGCAGTTACCTATAGCAACGCCATCGCAGCTTTTGGTCAGAGCGGACAAATAGATACCCTGGACTTCTCAAATGGCATTACCATCAACCAGTCGGAAAAGTTTGAGAACAACTCCATTCTGCGCGGCGGGCAACAGCCCCGTATTGATAAGAGCTCCATTATTATCAAATAATGAATCATAATGTGAACAGGATATTCTATTACGCTACCATGTGCAGGCCGGCCAACGTAATTACCGCAATGGCCGATGTACTCGCCGGTATCAGCATTGCACTATTTTACACCCGTCCTGATGCGCCCGGCCATTTTTACCTGAATACCGCATTATTGTTGATCACAACCGCGGCATTGTATGCAGGAGGCATTGTATTTAACGACATCTTCGATGCAGATACTGACCGCGTAGAACGGCCCGAACGGGTGATCCCCAGCGGTATCATCTCCATAAAAGCAGCACAGACATTTGGAATTGTTTTATTTATTATTGCGCTCATAAGCAGCATACTGGTAAATATCACCGCGTTTTTACTGGCCGCCGTCATCGCATTATCCGCATTATTATATGATTATAAAACCAAGCACCATCCCATTGCCGGTCCTTTAAATATGGGTATCTGCAGAGGGCTGAACCTGTTATTGGGAATTTCGCTGATGCCCGGCCTGCTAAATCAGCATATTCTTTTAGGCGCGGTACCACTGATCTATATTTTTGCGGTGACCACCATCAGCCGGGATGAGGTACATGGCGGGAAAAAGAAAAACCTGGCAGCCGCTTTTATCCTGTACCTGCTCGTTTTTATAATCCTGTTGATCATCGGCCGCTATACAAAAGCATATGCAGGTCTTTTGCTATTACTGCCGTTCTTTATCAGTATAATGCGGCCCTTATATAAGGCCTGGCAACATCCCTATGCAGGCAATATCATCAAAGCAGTAAAGGCGGGGGTATTAAGCATCATTTTATTAGATGCCGCCTGGGCTGCCCTGCATCATCAGTTCTTGATTTGCGCCGTTATCCTTTGCCTGTTGCCGTTATCAATCTTATTAGGAAAATATTTTGCGGTTACATAACTTTATGTATGATTATTGAACAACGATTTACGATCAGCTATCATTACACTATCCACTTTATTTCCGATGTTTTTAATATACAGAACACCACGTTCGGAGATATTCTGTCAAGCAATACCAGCGAGGGGTTTTCGCCCGCGGTGTTGTTTGTAATAGACAGCAATGTAGCCGCCGAATATCCCCGGCTTCAATCAGATATAAAAAATTATTTGTATAAACATATTCCGGACTGCCGGGCTGCACATTTCATTGCAATACCAGGAGGTGAAAAGGCCAAGGAAAATAATAATCCCTATCAGGCAATCCTGACGGCCATCGATCAATTCAATATTGACCGTCATTCTTTTGTTGTTGCCATCGGAGGCGGGGCGGTTTGCGATGTAACAGGATTTGCAGCAACGGTTGCCCACCGGGGTATAAAACTGATCCGGATCCCAACCACCACGCTGGCACAAAATGATGCCGCAATTGGTGTAAAAAATGGCATTAATGCATTTGGTAAAAAGAACTTTTTAGGAACGTTCGCCACACCCGTTGCGGTGATCAATGACCGTACATTTCTAAAAACGCTTTCCCCGAGAACCTGGATGTCTGGAATTGCTGAGGCGATAAAAGTAGCCCTGATCAAAGATGCCCGGTTCTTTGAACGGATCGAGCAGTTAGCGCCCGAGCTGAGGGAACGGAACGAGGACGCTATGCAGGAAACCATTATTGAATGTGCAAAACTGCACTTAAAACATATTGCCAATGGCGACCCGTTTGAAAGCGGCTCGTCAAGACCGCTGGATTTCGGGCATTGGAGCGCGCACAAGTTAGAGCGCATGTCGGACTACCAGTTATTGCATGGAGAAGCGGTTGCCATCGGCATGGCACTGGACTGTACCTACGCCAATATGATGGGCTATTTAAGCGGTGAAGCGCTCAGCAGGATACTGGACCTCCTGGCCGGTTTAAACCTGCCGGTGACCCATCCTTTACTCAACAATACGGATGAGCTGCTCCGGGGTCTCAGCGAATTCAGGGCGCATTTAGGAGGCGTATTAACGATCCCCTTATTGAAAAGCATCGGGAATGCATGGAATGTTTCTCTTATTGATGAGCAAACCATGCGGTATGCTGCAAAAAAATTAACCACTGTTTCAAAACCCGTTTCTTTAGTATAAACATCATGATCACCGACCACGGGCACCTTACCTATTGCAGTAATATTCATTCCGGGGAAACATGGCCCGCGCATTTTAACGAGCTGCAAAAGCATTTTCCGGAAATTAAAAAAAAATGCAGTCCCCGGTCTGCCATGGGCATCGGGCTAAGGCTTTCAGCAATAGCCGCTCAAACACTTTCAAAAAAATCAGCGCTTGCCGCTTTCAAAAACTGGCTTCATGAACAGGATGCCTATGTGTTTACCATCAATGGGTTCCCTTATGGCGGTTTTCATAAAACCATCGTAAAGGATAAGGTGCACGCACCAGACTGGACCACGGCAAAACGGACCACCTATACCAAACAGCTTGCCAATATACTGGTGGCACTGATACCGGACAAAATGGAAGGCAGCATATCCACTGCCCCCCTGAGTTACCGTTACTGGCATAAGGATGAAGCCGCAATCAGCCGCACTATAGAAAAAGCAACAGCCAATCTGATTTTCGTTGTTGAACATCTGATAACCCTAGAGCAGCAATACGGAAAAACCATTTTCATTGCCATTGAACCCGAACCTGATGGCCTTTTAACAGATACGGCATCTTTCATCAGCTGGTATAAAGAGTTTTTAATGCAAACCGGTGCAGACCAACTCAGTCAGAAGCGGAGTATACCCGTTTCAAAAGCCCGCACCCTGCTAAAAAGGTATGTGCGTCTGTGTTATGATGTATGTCATGCCGCCATCAATTACGAAGTGCATGCAACGAATATTGAGCAATTGCAAAAGTCGGGGATAAAAATCGGAAAAATTCAGATCAGTGCTGCTCTGAAAGCGGTTTTTACACCAAAAAAAGAAGACCGGCAGACACTGAAAGCGGCCATCCGGAAATTTTCGGAACCCACTTATCTGCACCAGGTCATCAGCCGCAACAATCATCATGAGCGCACACGCTACCCCGATCTGCCGGAAGCACTCGATAACATCCATGCTGCCGGTATCAAAGAGTGGCGCATTCATTATCATGTGCCCATTTTCACAAGAAAAATAAATCCGTTATCCACCACCCAGGATGATATTGTAACGGTTCTCAATATCCATAAAAATACGCCCTTAACGCAGCACCTGGAAATTGAAACGTATACCTGGGAAGTATTACCCGAAACCTTAAAAAAAGACATTGCAGGTTCCATCATCAGGGAAATGAGATGGACCATTCAACAACTGAATAAATAAGGATGCAAAAAACTGTTGTCATAAATATCGTGGGATTGTCAAAATCGATTCTTCACCTGCTGCCGTTTGTGAACGACTATGCGGCTCAAAACCATCTGAGCATTATAGAGCCCATGTTGCCGGCGGTGACTACAGCCGTACAATCTACCTATCTGACGGGGAAATGGCCCTCAGAAACCGGCATTGTAGGCAACGGCTGGTACGATCATACAGATAGTGAGATAAAATTCTGGAAACAGTCGAACAAACTGGTACAGGCCAAAAAGATCTGGGAAGCCGCTAAAGAGACCGATGCCTCCTTCAGCTCCAGCAATATGTTCTGGTGGTACAATATGTATTCCTCTGTTGACTACAGCGCCACGCCACGCCCCAACTATCTGGCAGACGGGAGGAAGATGCCCGATTGTTATACGCATCCTGCTTCTTTAAGAGATACCTTACAACAGGAACTGGGCATATTCCCACTTTTTCAGTTCTGGGGACCAGGGGCCAATATCAAATCCTCTCAATGGATCGCAAATGCATCCATAAAAACAGACCAGCTGTACCATCCTACACTAACGCTTATCTACCTGCCACATTTAGACTACTGTTTACAAAAAGCCGGCGATCAGGAAGCATTGATAAAAAATGACTGTATCGAAATAGACCAGGTGGCAAAACAACTAATACAGTACTACGAGGGGCAAAACACCCGGGTGATTTTACTTTCTGAGTATGGCATTGCCCCTGTTTCAAACCCCATTCATGTAAACAGGATCCTGCGGGATAACGGTTATATTGCTATAAGAGAAGAACGGGGTCTGGAACTGTTAGATGCCGGCGCCTCAAAGGCCTTTGCGGTGGCCGATCACCAGGTAGCTCATGTTTATACCGAAGACAAAAGTGAGGTTGCCGCATTAAAGACTATCTTTCAAAACACCGGTGGCATCGCCAGTGTACTGGATAAAGCGGAGCAGGCACACCATCATATAGATCATACACGCTCCGGCGACCTGGTGCTAATAGCTGCCGGCGATAGCTGGTTTACCTATTACTTCTGGAACGATGACCAGCGGGCTCCGGACTATGCCCGTTGTGTGGATATACATAAAAAGCCGGGCTATGACCCCGTGGAAATGTTTATGTCTTCCAAATTAAGAGCCGCCCGAAAACTCCTTCAAAAGAAGCTGGGCATGCGCTATGTAATGGATGTTATTCCGCTCGATGCCACATTGGTAAAGGGCTCACATGGGAGCCCTTTCGTTACAGATGATTATAAACCTATACTCGTTACAAAGAACGAGTCCGCAAAACAGAAACTATTACCAACAGATATCTACGACATTATCTGGCAGCACCTTTTCGCCTGATATTATCCCTGCTTGGCTGCCCAATAAGGACAATAACCTTCTGGAGCTATCGGGCCACGCAATAACTGACAGCCCCCGTACTTGCTATCTCCTTCCGGCTGCAGATAAAGCGCACAATTTTCGCAACGGTTTTCTTCCATGGGCGATTTTTCTACATACCCCAGATTTTTTCTTTTGTCAAAATCCTCCTGCGTCATTTGAGAACTGTCGATAATACCCGTTCCCGGTGCTTCGGGCGCAGCAGCAGGTTCCTTTGACTTTGGAGCCGCTGCCGGTTTCTCTGTGGTGTGGTCATTATTGCCGCAGGACTGTAATAATGCTGCACCGAAAGCTGTTGTCGTTGCAGAAAGAAACAATCCCTTTAAAAATTTACGTCTGTCTTGCATAAAAATTTTAATTTAATTGATAACTACACAAATGCGAGTCGCTTATAAAGTATATCTTATTTTTATAAAAGGCTCCTCCCGCCTCAATATTCACCGGGGACATGGCCACCGTTTCCAGCTTAAAAGATGGCCCGTTCACCTTTAGAATGCCTTTTCTGCAAATCAGGTACAGATCATCCGTACCCGGCTTCTTTAGAAACACCCGCGGCGATTGTACGGTTACCACCGGGCCTAAAGCATCCGGTATCGCCTCCTTATAAATAACGCTGCGCCTGGAAGGATCGAAAACAAAAAATGTTTTACTATCCGCGATCCCAAAAACAAATTTACCGGATTTATACAGGTCGCTATACGTTTGTGTACCCGGCAAAACGTTCTCTCGCCAGATGGGCTTTAGCTTTTTTGCATCAAAAAGATAAAGGGTTGCCTCTGTTGCCTTTTTTAACCCCCCGGTACCGGGCGCCGTTGTTGTCCCTGCCAATACCAGGTGTTGATCCAGCGCCGTCATGCTCATGGTAGACTGATCCGGGATCAGTGCGCTGTCAGCAAGTTTTATCAATCCCCGATCCTTATCATTATAGATCAACATTCCCCCCCCGGTATATCCGTATTCCGGCGTACCGGTTAATAATACCTTACCTAACTGATCCAATACCAGAACACGATGCGGTCTGTGAACATTTTGCACATCCGCGCCTAAAATTTCGGGGTTGGGCGCCTTACGGTCATCACTTACCGGCTTATCTGCATTGTATCTTATCAATGCCCCATAGGGATAGGCGGCAAAATAGACATTGTTCCTGAACGTTGCCGAAGCATTGAACTGCCCATAGGCCTTATAGTTTTTGAACCTGCCGGCAGCCGGGTCAAATTCAAAGAAGCGCATGGGAAATGTAGTACCCCCAATGAGTTTCCCCTTCGATGTTACATCTACCGCCATTACCAGGCTGCCCTCGCTTGTATACGTAAAGTCAACGCTCCGTTCACCGGAACGGTCCTCAACGATCAGCTTTCGGAGGCCGAAGTCAATACTTTTAATAGCCGATCCATCCGGAAATTTTTTATGAAAGAGGGTTTGTTCACCAGCTATAAGCGGCTTTGCATTCACCACTTTAAATTCGTCCGTGGTAAATGTTGCCACACCTTTGAAAAGCTTTATACACTTTCCCGCTGCATCCTTTGATGCGGTTCCATATACCGCGCCATCCAGGGCCCTGTACAATGCAGGCCATCCTTTCAGCCGCGTGCTGCCCTCCAATAGCTTCCGGGTCTCTTTTGTTTTGGGATTCACGGCAATGATCTGCGTTTCCGTGGATCCTACACCTACGTATACCCATCCATCCGCATCGGCCGCAAGTGCCCTCGGATATTGCATCCAGGGCTCCTTATTTATAAAACCATAATCCACCAGCTGCCGGGTTCGGGGATCATAAGAAACCAGTCCGCAATTGGGATAGGTTGCCGCCCAAATAACGCCGTTATCATCCTCCGTAAAAGACATCGCGGTAAGATCAGACGCCTTTTGCGAAAAAGTAAACGCATTTTTTACCGGATCAAATGCAACAAAATGGCGATTGAAATAGCCATAAAACTGATTGCCGGATGAAAGGATGGATGCATAGGGTGCATCACCGGGTGGAAATGGAAGATCAGATTGCTGCGTAGCGCCCGAGGCCGCATCTATAGACAGCACTCCGTATCCGCCCCGGTGGTCAAACAACCAGGCCAGCACCACATTTTTGCCCGCCGCACCGGTGGTGGCAACCACCCCCCTGTCGTTACTTTCAGGGCAGGCAACACCATAATCATAAAAACCATTTCCCAGATCCTGAGCAATACTGCTATAACCGCCTGCAATATTCAAAAAAAGAAAACAGATGAATCTAAGACGCAAGTGCATTTCGAACTATTTTATCAATAATAACCAGGGTTATCTATTAAACGGAACCAGCCAAAAAGTCTGTGTAACGCATATTCCTGTCCTGATCCGGTAACAACAACCCGCGTTCGGATAATAAAAGAGATATTTGGGCCAGCACCTTTTCATTCACCCGTAATCATACAGTATCCGATCATTACCGGCCCCGTGCTACCTCTATTTTTTGGACTCCTTTATTTTAATGTATTTCGCTGCCGTATCTGCAATGTCTTTTGCCGGGCTGGTCTTCAGTTTTTCAACTTCCGCCTGGGTTGCCGGGCTTATCTTTATCTTTCCGGTGCTGTACACTTTGCCCAGTCCTTTTATAATGGCATACTTCCAGCCCGGATTGGAGGCCAGCGCATCCGCATCCATCTGTTTTAAAAGGGTCGTTATTTCCGATGGATTATTACGTGCCGCAATTATGCTTGCGTAGTCTTCAACCAACGCACCCTTATCCGGAACAAATCCGTCAAAAAACGTTTTGCGATCCATCAATGATTTAAAAAACCCGGTGGTGCTGCCTTCGGTGCTGCTCAGGATGGCTGTTTTATACCAGGGGTTCTTACCGGCATACTTTTCAGCAACCTGTAACAAAATATCTTTAACCAACTGTTTGTTCTTTGCATTTCCAATGCTCAATGTAGCTTGCAGCGAAACCCTTGTTGACGGGTCGTTGAGTGCGATCTGACCGATTTCCACAGCCAGTTCCGGATACCGTTCTGCCAATATCACACCATGCTCGCGCACACCTGGGGTTGCATCTGCCAAAGCAGTTTTTACTGCCGCAGCATCCAACGCATTTAACCCATCCAGGGTATAGATCGCATGTAATCTTTCCAAAGGATTATTGGTTGTTTTTACTACCTGCTTTAAGGTATCTACAACTGTTTTATCCTGTTTGGCGATGATCAACCGCTGCGCCTGCAACCGGTACCACTGGTTGCCATTGCCTAAATACGGCAAAAGCTGGGCCGGTGTCATTGCAGATAATTTAGCATAGTCCGTTACTGCCTTTTTCCCTTTGGGAACAATACGATAGATCCTTCCCATATCGCTGCCGCGCATAAAGTCCATATCCTTCTTTAGACTGTCTGGAATCGACATCGGTGTTTCAATATGCTGCCGGTAGTAATCAATAACGTACAAATAGCCATCGGGACCTACTGAAAAGCCAACCGGTCTGAACCAGGAATCGGTAGTAGCCAGGAATTCTTTATCCTTTTCGCTCTCCGCCCGTTTAGCCGTATACACCGCGCTTTGCAGGTCCAGGTTCATTACATCCCGGTGCACCAGGCTTCCCGCCACATCACCGGTGAACACATTCCCGTAAAATTCTTTGGGGAAGGCATCTGCATCATATACCGTTCCACCGGAAGAACCGGTAAAATGATCTCTTGCATATTCGATCTGTTTGGATCCCTGTTTTTTGAAGTTCGCATTGCGTGCATCTGTACGCGCCTGGCGCCAGTATGGTGTTTCGGTCCGCTGATACATAATGGGATCGTGATCAGAAATATTAATGATCGCTCTCGGGTTCTTTAAATACTCTATACGATGGGTATATCTCCAGGGGATAACCGACTCCTGGATATGAATGCTGTTTTCTGTAAAGAACCGGTGCCCCCAGTCGTTAATGGTTTGTCCAAACTGGCCGGGACCGGTTTCCTGCTCAAACTTTTTCTGATCCAGTCTGAACCTGAAATCAGCACCCTGCATAGTGATCGGTGAAACATTGGGTTCTTCCGGAGCACTTACCTCACCCGCCTGTCCGCGGTTATTTGCATAGATCCAGTTATCAACCGAGTACCGGAGGCTGGTGATCTGTGCTTCTGAATTGGCTTTGTAAAACCCGGTATATAATACCTCTTTTATATCGGCTTTATAGTCATTATTCGTATCCTTTAAAAACAGGATATCAGGTGCCGCCGTTACAATAAGTCCGCCATTCCAGGGTAATACGCTGGTTGCTTCAGAAAGTTTATCCGCAAACACGATTGAAGAATCGATCCGGCCATCCTTATTCAGATCCAGCAGCGCTCTTATATTTCCTTTTTCCTCTCCCGGCTTGGGCGGAAAAGGATAATCCGGCATACTTACGGCATAAGCCACGCCGTTTTCATCAAACGCCAGGTCTACCGGATCCGTTATATAAGGTTCTGCCGCAAATACCTGTACCTCAAAATTCGGATCCAGTTCAAATTTTTTCAACGCCTCTTCTGCTGTAAGTGGTTCGGCATAAAGCGGCTTTTGCCCGCGCTCTCCATCATTACTTTTACAGGAGAAAAATACCACCAGGCAAAGCGATGATACTATTGGGAATAAACGAAACTTTTTTTTCATAAATACTAAATTGAATACAGTTTTTTTGTCACGACGCAGGCTGCGGTTTTTGCTTAAGTAAGATTTTAGTGATAATATTGGCAATCATTTATCTTGTTGTATTGCAGATATTTTACAACCAATACGCTCTGCAATATAGCAGCAAAAAAATATAAAAAAAAATATTTTGCGGTTTTTCTGCGGATTTTTATTTTATTTTACGCAAACAAACCGATCAAATCCGGTATGGGCAGCTTGCATGCATTTATACGAAAATATACATCATTATAAAAATCAATTATTTACAAAAATATCATCCTCAAATGGGCACTCAATCAATGGGCAAACCGCTCGTCAAACGGGAACATTTTGCGGGTTTTTATTCAGAGCCCCGGTGCCTGTTACAGGTACATTTTACCCCCCGAAGCGACCGGATCCCCCCGGAGGGCTGCTATTTTGCGTAATACCGCATTATTATACTATATAACAGCCGGTATCGCTGTTTTCAAAAGCAATGATCGGGCAAACGGACGCATAAACCCGCGCCCGGGATATGATTCCGGTAAAAACTGATCCCTTTCATACTCAAAATCCTTTTAGAAAAATGATCCTAATTGCAGATGGCGGCGCCACAAGGACTTCCTGGAGCTTTATCAATGACCGATCGGTTCTTAACTTTGAAACAGAAGGCTACCATCCGTTCTTTGTAAATGCCGGTTACGTTGCAGACTCTTTACAAAAAGCATTACCGGAAAGCCTGGCCTCCCACAGGGAGCAAATACAACACGTTCACTTTTACAGCGCCGGATCGGGTTACTCAGAAGAAGCCGATTTGGTGCTGCACCAGGGGATTGCTGCGGTATTCCAAAACGCGGAAATATTCCTTGAAACCGATCTGCTGGGCGCCGCAAGAGCCCTGCTGCAAAAGGAAGCAGGCTTTGCAGCCATTTTGGGAACGGGGAGTAACAGCGGGCTATATGACGGTACCCGGATCACCAGCAATATTGAATCCGGCGGATTTTTACTGGGCGATGAAGGGAGCGGTTCCTACCTTGGCAAGACCGTCATCAACGGCTATATCAGGGGACGTATGCCGGAGGAGCTAAAAAAAATCTTCGAAGACCAGTACAGGCTTACACCTGAAAGCCTGATCAATGAAGTGTACACATCAAAAACCCCCAACCAGTACTGTGCCCGGTTTGCACAATTCGCCGGCGAGCATATTGACCACGCCTATTGCAGAGCGCTGGCGGTTGCCAACTTTGACGATTTTTTTAAACAGATCATCAGCTGCTATGAGCACTACCAGCACTATTCCATTAATGCGGTGGGCTCCGTAGCCTATTATCTCAGGGATCTTTTTACAGATGTGGCCACTCAACATGGTGTACCTGTGGGCAATATATTTTCTTCCGCAATCGAAGGACTTGTCCGTTATCATCATGGTTCCTGAAGATCAGCCAGCGCAGCAGTGCATGCATTCCCCAATGGCGGGGCATCAGCGCGGTACAGGTATTGCAACAACCGGTTGTTACCTGCGGTGATCAAAACATGGGATGCGCATTGGCTGCATCTTTGGGCACCTGCTGCTGCACGTCCCGGTGCCCGGCGATCTTTCCATTCTCCAGCCGGAAGATATCAACCGTTGCGGTTACTGTTCCGTCCGGGTTTATATCCCTTACATGCAAAAACGCAAGATTGCTCTCCGCTGCAATATGCTGTATGTCAACTTTGGTCCTGGGGGCGTCTTTAACCCATCCTGCAGCTGCTTTTTTAAAAGCCGCGGCGCCACCGGCAACACCGGGATTGTGCTGGATATATGCAGGTAATATATACCGGTCCACTGCAGAAAGATCCTTATCGCCGAACATCTGCTGATAAAATGCCAGCACATTTTTTTGTTTTGTTCCCTGGCATTTGAAGAAAGCCCCTGTACCACTTTAGCAGGTTGTACCGATTGATCTCCCTCATTACATCCTGAAACAAAGCGTCCGGCCAGGAATGTAAATCCGTACACCATCCATTTTCTTTTGCTGTACATGCTTTCTTATTTTGAAACCGGTCAAACGTAAAAACTTTTAACCGGCCCATGGGATAAAAACCAGCCTTATTACAGTAAAATTGCGAAATCACGGATGGAGTCAAGGATCAGTGTTTCCGTTAACGGATGGCATCATTGCAACACACCGGATCACTTCCGCATGGAAAGGATATAGCTGACCATGACTTCAGCATGTTCGGGCGAAAGGCCCGGATGAGGGGTCATTACGGCTGCACCCCAGCTTCCGCTTCCTCCGCTGATGATCTTTTTTGAGAGGTATTGAATATATGCATCATTTACAGGGTACCGCTTTGCAATGTCTTTAAATGCCGGACCTACCGACCGTTTATCTTCCTTGTGACAACTATAACAATCCGAATAAGCGATCAGCACCGCACCCTTCTTGGCCGTTGCAACCGGCACAGGGTTACTCGGCCCGGGAATGGGCTTTATATAGTCCACGGGGCTTCTGACCATTTGTTTTGATTCGTTATTACAACTATATGAACCAATGATCAACGTCAGCACCCCTGCAGCAACGCATACAATTCTTTTCATCCCGGGCATATGCAATACGATTTTATTTTAAGGAGCAGGCGCTTTACCGGACGTACCCTGTCCTTGCCAATCTCTAAAATTAACCACAAACAATGATGTTTACCCCCCCTGTGGGATCATAACATTTTTCTGTTCCGAAAGAAGGAACGTGCGAATATAAATCAGAACCACCAGTCGTAATACCGCAGCTGCCGGATCTTTACGCACCACCCCGGGAAGAAAAATAGTGTCTCCCATGCAACTGATTTGCTCACCACTTACACCGGAAATTGCCGTCTTAAAGTTATATTGGGTATCTTCCGGCCGGATGCAGCCGTTTATACATTATTTTTTACACTTTGTTTTCCCGGGTCTTGTTGCATATACCTGTTACCGGAAAAACTGGCGGAACGTTTATCTCATCCTGGTACTGACGATGCTGGTAGATCTGGATCACCTGCTGGCCCGTCCGGTCTTTGACCCCTGCCGCTGCAGTATCAATTTTCACCCCCTGCACAGTTACCAGGCCATCGGTGTTTACTTCATCTTATTGATATTTCCGAAAACACGGATCATTGCTTTAGGACTGCTGCTGCATATGGCTACGGATGCACTGGATTGTCTGTTTTAACAGCAGGGTACCATTCACTTTTTACCGTTTGCTTTTCCGCTGCCGGTGATTATTATCGAAAGAAAGGGCCGGCCACCGGGTTCTGTAGTAAATAAAATGTCTCAAACGAAAAAAAAAACGGAATTTCGCGGCCGATTATGGAGCATTTTTTTGAATTACCGGTACCCTATAAAGGTACGGAGCTTTTGTTAAAAGGCCGACTTGTTACCTTTGCGTATACCTATAAATTTTATGTAGTTGTTAACGGGCATGAGCTGATATTTGAACGCGATGACGAACATCAATTCCGGGTATTGAACACACAGGACCGGCCGGTGGATATTGACAGCGAACTGATCGGGCAGATCATAACTGTGCTTAAAAAGCTGCAATCGGCCTAGGCAATACGTCTCCGGACCGGCTCTGCATTCTTTGATACTGATTGCCCTGCTATCCCCCCTGCACATCTATTCCTATTTCATTGAAATAATGGTTCCGGGCACCCGGATCCCTGCGTTTCTTTCTGAAGTGCGGCATAATGCCGCCGGGAAAGGAAGCGCCGGCAACAGGCTCTGAAGAAAAGCAACGGAACACCGGCTTTGGAACGAGATTGGCCTGATCTTGGTGGCATCAGAACAGAACGCCAGGCTTTTAAACATAATTAGCAGTTTTTATGACAACCTCCTTAGATGGTGAAGTCCTGAATGATTTGCTCCGTATTAACGCAGACCGCATCGCCGGTTACAAACGGGCCATTGCAGCATTAACCGATGCCGAAGATGCCGATCTGAGCACCTTATTCCAACACTATATAGAATACAGTAGTACCTTTATTGCGGAATTGACGGCTGTTCTTAAAAAAACAGGAGCGCCCATTGCCTCCGGAGATACAGCGATGGGGAAGATTTACAGGGCCTGGATGGAAATTAAGGCCTTCTTTACAGGCGACGAGCGGCAAACAATTTTAAACAGTTGTGAGGCGATGGAGGATGCTGTAAAGAAAGCATATGAAAGTGCCTTCAACCACGCCGGGTTACTGCCGGAAACAGTTGAATTGATCAAAACACAAAACATCAAATTGCTAAAAGCCCATTCCCAGGTAAAAAAGCTGCGGGACTCCTGAACATCCATCCCTTTTTTTAGCCGGCCCGGGCTTAAAACAATACCAAACCGTAACCGATCATGAAGATAAGTGCAGGAATCTTATTGTATAAAAAGGGGGAGAATGATATTTACTTTTTCCTGGTACACCCCGGCGGGCCTTTCTGGAAAAATAAAGACCTGGGGGCATGGTCCATTCCCAAAGGAGAACTATTGCCTGATGAAGACCCTTTAACCCGTGCCAGGACCGAGTTTGAGGAAGAGACCGGCACCCCGGTCAACGGCCACTTTCAGCCGCTTACTCCTGTAAAACAAAAGGGCGGAAAAACGGTCTATGCCTGGGCGGTAATGGGCAACATTGCACTGACCGGATTAAGCAGCAATACCATCCCGCTGGAATGGCCTCCCGGATCCGGCAAAATGATACAGGTTCCCGAGGTAGACCGCTGGGAATGGTTTGCATCCGAAGAAGCAAAACAACGGATCAACCCGGCGCAGGCAGCCCTTATCCTGGAAACGATCATTATCGCCGGCAACGTATAACCATAAAAGATCCTAAGGGCTTGTACATTCCTTATTGCGATACTTTTAAATAATGCAAGGAAGTGAACTATTTTCCGGGTGTGCAGATATGCCGGAGATCCGCTGAAATGGTCCGGTTATCACAGCATGCCGATTGAAACAATAATAGTCGCTATCCCCCTATTTGCGGTGTTACCTTTTTGGAAGGTACTTTTGCCTTTCCGCCGGGCAGTTTTCCCTGCGATCGGCACCGGCAAAGATCTTTGCCGGTTGATGATCTTTATCCTTTTCAGCGGATCCATCATCAGTGCTCCCCCGTCAGATCTGCATCTGTATATTGAGCCATACTTGTTTTCTGTTTGGCAATAATTTCGCCCTGCAGCCATGTACGCACAAATGAGGCGGCAACATCGTTTACTTCCCGGCCCGCCCTGTAAATGGCTTTCCAGCCAGGCTCCCGTGCTTCATAAGCTGGATTTGTAAATCTTTTATTGCTGCCGGTTCCCGTTGTTGCAGCTTTAAAATCAACTGTTGCCAGCAGCGCCAGGTATTCCTGCAAACGTGCTTTCACCATTACCGCGGGATCTTCCGGATACATTTTTTCCCATAATGTTTTATTGGGAGCCGGGTCCTTCCATCGTCGTATATCCTGTCGCATCCGTTCCAGATGCTGTTTCATTTCAGTTTGTTGTTCTTTCGGAAGATGACCCGCCGTTTGCTTCAACGCCTGCTCGCTTGCCTTCAGATCGGCTTCCATTTTCAGTATCTGCGCATCCGAAAATAAGCGCCGGGGCTCGGAAACAGGTTTTGTTTTTGCCCGCAGGGCCTTATAGTCTTCTATAAATTCCCTGCTGTTCACATATTGTTTTATGTATGCACAAAGCTCCTTGGCCAGCGCCGTTTTATCACCGGTTGCAATATGCTTAAGACTGCGCAGATAAGGGGTCCTGAAGGTCTTCATTGATGCACCTGGTAAACCGGAAGCGGCGCCTGTATCCTCCTGTTCCCCGCTACCAACAGGTGTGGTATCAAAGCCGCCGATGAAATTTTTGAGAATATAGTCCCGGGCATTGCCGTGTTGCAGTCCCAAAGTACGGATAATATCGTCTGTTGCGGCAAAGGCCAGTGCACTTATTGCAACAACCGTTATCATTGCAGGAATATTCAGTTTCATGATATGCGCTAATTATTAAATGAGTAAAACAATATCGCCATTACTACCCGCGGCTTATGGCTTAAACAAAGGCATTGCAAACTCGCCGGATATCTGTACCGAAGTATTGCTGCAGTTCACCGGATCGCCAATATTCCAGATCGTACCGCTGAAGCTGCCTGTGATCACGGCCCCGTTCTCATCCTTATATTCGGTGACCGTTACCGTTCCGGATGAAGAGGCGCCCTCCCCACAGTTGCCGTGCGCATCCTTCACCAATTGGTACATAACGCTGTTATAGGTGCTTAAAAAACTGGTTTGCGCAGATAGTTTAAAATAAGAAACCTGAACACCATCCTCATGATCCGTGTTAAAAAAACTGAAGGTACCGGTCCGCGGATTTCCGAACCCTAATGATACCATGATGTCCCGGGCGTTGCTTTTAAGCAATATGGTAAGCGTGCCGCCTGCCTGGGCTGCCTGTCCGATATTCCCACCGGGGGTGCCTCCTGAAATACCGTCAAAGATCTCAGCGCCAGAGAAAACAGTTTCAACCCCGTTGATGGCAAACCGCGCAAAATACTTATCCTGTACCCGTAT
>Ga0222424_100558_pt1 | contig 17330 bp, 16 predicted proteins | sample 2B2ome_FD_182468 | JGI IMG/M metagenome (GOLD analysis project Ga0222424, IMG submission 182468) | Enriched microbial communities from leaf-cutter ant dump, University of Wisconsin, Madison, United States - 2B200A (version 2) | ecosystem: Environmental > Terrestrial > Nest > Insects nest > Nest... | reverse complement strand
TTCGAGGATCGCGGCAAGGGAGGCTGAGGCGATTCCCTTGCCCAGGGAAGACACCACACCGCCGGTGACGAAGACAAATTTGGTCATGTCTTTTTTGGTGGTGGGAAATCGGGATTATAGATGGCGCCCTGCCGGCGCCTCGGCTGGCAGGGTCACCCCCGTCTGCTAAATTCGCCGCATGAATGAGCTGGCTGGCAAACACATTGTTCTGGGTCTGAGCGGAGGCGTGGCGTGCTACAAGGCGGCCGATCTGTGCCGCCTGCTCGTCAAGGCGGGCGCCACCGTGCAGGTGGTGATGACCGAGGCGGCCGGGCAGTTCATCACGCCGGTCACCATGCAGGCGCTGTCGGGCCGGCCGGTGTACGGATCGCAGTGGGACGCGCGCGAGCCCAACAACATGCCGCACATCAACCTGAGCCGCGAGGCCGACGCGATCCTGATCGCGCCCTGCAGTGCGGATTTCATTGCGCGTCTGGTGCAAGGCAGGGCGGACGAACTGCTCAGCCTGCTGTGCCTGGCCCGCCCCGCGCAGACCGTCCCCCTGCTGCTGGCCCCCGCGATGAACCGCGAGATGTGGGCGCACCCCGCCACCCAGCGCAACCTGGCCCAGGCGGCGCAGGACGGCGCCGTGGTGCTGGGCGTGGGCAACGGCGACCAGGCCTGCGGCGAAACCGGCGACGGCCGCATGCTGGAGCCCGGGGAACTGCTTGAAGAGTTGATCGCCTTCTTCTCGCCCAAGCTGCTGGCGGGGTGCCGGGTGCTGGTCACCGCCGGCCCGACCTTCGAGGCCATCGACCCGGTGCGCGGCATCACCAACCTTTCCAGCGGCAAGATGGGCTTCGCCATCGCGCGCGCGGCCCGCGAGGCGGGCGCCGAGGTGACCGTGGTGGCCGGGCCCGTGCACCTGCCCACGCCGCGCGGCGTGCGGCGCATCGATGTGCAATCTGCACAAAATATGCTGGAAATCGTTACCAGGAAAGCGCAAGAAGCTCATGTTTTCATAGCGACAGCAGCGGTGGCCGACTGGCGGCCCGCCGCGCCGTCCAGCCAGAAGATCAAGAAGGATGGCTCGGGCCAGACGCCGACGCTCGCCTTTGTCGAAAACCCCGACATCCTGGCCACGGTGGCCCGCTCACCCCGTGCGCGGGCCGGCGAACTCTTCTGCGTGGGCTTCGCGGCGGAGAGCCACGACCTGCTCGCCCATGCCACGGCCAAGCGTGCGCGCAAGGGCGTGCCGCTGCTGGTGGGCAACATCGGCCCCGCGACCTTCGGGCAGGACGACAATGCGCTGCTGCTCGTCGATGCCCAGGGGCACCGCGAATTGCCGCGCGCCTCTAAGCGCGCGCTGGCGCAGCAGCTCGTCGCGGACATCGCGGCGCGCCTGCCGCCGTTGCAGGCCTGATCCTTTTTGCCATCGGGGGGAGTTCGTATGAACAGGAAGACTGGTGCCACCAAGCCGGAATGGGACACGCCGGCCGACGGCGATTTCGCGCGCTACGTGGAGCGCCTGACGGCGGCCGTTCCCGCCCGCGCCGCGCCGATGGCGCCGCGTGGAACGGCTGCTGCAACGCCCCGCAAGCCGGCAGCGGCAGGTGGTACCGCAGCAGCGCCTGCCGCGCCCGCCCAGGCCCTCCCGCCGGATCTGGCGCAATTGCTTGCGCCGCTGGCGGGCGGGCTGCGCATCGTGCGTTTCGTGCTGCTGCTGGTCATGGTCCTGCACGGCATCGCTCTGTTCCTATTCGGCCAGGGCTCCCTGCCGGGCCTGGTGGCCATGGCGGCCATCTGGTGGGGGCTGGGCTGGCTGATCGAATCCGCCCCTGCCGCCGCGTCAGCCCGGGGAAGCGCGGCCGCCTTCGGGGCGGACGCATTGCAGGAGCGCCTGCGGCAAGTGGCCCAGCAGCGCAAGACAGGAAAGAAAAAGCAGCCGTGAAGATCGACGTCAAGATTCTCGACCCGCGCATGGCGGACCAGTTGCCCAGCTATGCCACGCCGGGAAGCGCCGGGCTCGACCTGCGCGCCTGCCTGGATGCGCCGCTGACGCTGCAGCCCAATGCCTGGCAACTGGTGCCCACGGGCATCGCCGTGTTCCTGAAGGACCCGGGGTATGCGGCACTGATCCTCCCGCGCTCGGGCCTGGGGCACAAGCACGGCATCGTGCTGGGCAACCTCGTGGGGCTGATCGACAGCGACTACCAGGGGCAGCTCATGGTGAGCGCCTGGAACCGCAGCGGCGTGGCCTTCACGCTGGAACCCATGGAGCGGCTGGCCCAGCTGGTCATCGTGCCCGTCGTGCAGGCGCAGTTCAACGTGGTCACCGAATTCGCGGCCACGGAGCGGGGCGAGGGCGGCTACGGCTCCACGGGCAAGGCCTGAGCCGCTGTAAGACGGCTCTTACCTTTCGAAGGGCTTGTTACCGGCGCGGTGGCAGTGCTTGCGTCTACGCTGGGAGCCTTGGTTGCGTTGTTCCAATCAAGGCATAGCAAGGCATACCCAGGAGGTTCAAAGATGCTGCAATTCACCCGTTCTTTCGCCATCGTCGGCGCCGTCGTTCTGGCCGGCTCGCTCGCGGCCTGCGGCCACAACCGCTCGGCGCCCGCGCCCCAGTATTCCAGCGGCTACCCGGGCGGCTACCAGACCGCACCGGCCTATCCGAACAGCCCGGCCGGCACGGAATATGGCCGTGTCTCCAACATCGAAGTGCTGCAAGGGAGCTCGCAGGGGCGGACTTCCGGGGCCGGCGCGGTGATCGGCGCCGTGGTGGGCGGCGTTCTGGGCAACCAGGTCGGCAAGGGCTCCGGCCGCGCGGCCGCCACAGCGGTGGGTGTGCTCGGCGGCGCCGTGGCGGGCAACGCCGTGGAGGGGCGCAACAACAGCCAGGACTATGCGCAAGGCTACCGCCTCTCCGTGCAACTGGACCACGGCGGCTACCGCGTCTATGACGTGAGCTCGCCGGGCGATCTGCGCATCGGCGACCGCGTGCGCCTCTACAACGGCCAGATCTCGCGCATCTGAGGTCAGTGCAGCAGGGGGCTACCCGGCGCCTGCGGCTGCACACGGAAGAAGCCGGTGCCGGCGCTGCCGCGGCCGATCTCGTCCTCGGTGGCTTCGCGCACGGCCTGCACCGTCACCTGCAGCCGCAGCGCGATGCCCGCGAGCGGATGGTTGCCGTCCAGCACCACATGGTCCGGGTAGATCTCCGCCACGGTGTACAGGCCGGTGCGCGGGGCATCCGGGTTGCATCCCTCGGGCAAGGCGGTGCCGTCGAAGGTCATGCCTTCCTCGATTTCCGCAGGGAACAGCGAGCGCGGTTCCAGGAACAGCAACTGGTCGTTGAAGTCGCCGAAGGCATCCTCGGGTTCGAGGTGCAGTTGCAGGGTGGCGCCAGGGCCGTGGCCCTGCAGCGCTTCCTCGATGCGGGGCAGGAGGTCGTCTCCGCCCACAAGGAATTCCACCGGTTCGTCGAGCACGTCGAGTTCTTCGCCCAGGGTGTCCTTGAGCGTCCAGGTCAGGGCGACCACGCATTGTTGGGTAATTTCCATAGGAGAATTGTCGCAGTTCGACCAATGGCCCCGCACAGGGGCGGACCTGTTTCCATGGACATCCAGCAGCCCCTTTCCCTGCTCGGCGGCTTGACCCCCGCGCAATTCATGCGTCGCCACTGGCAGAAGAAGCCCTTGCTGGTGCGGCAGGCCATCGCGCAGTTCAAGCCCTCCGTGCTGCGCAGCGAGCTGTTCGCCCTGGCTGCGCAGGAAGGCGTGGAGTCGCGCCTGGTGCAGTTCGCCAACGGCGCCTGGAAGCTGCGCCATGGGCCTTTCACTCGCAGGGCCTTGCCCTCACTGCAGCAGCCCGAGTGGACGCTGCTGGTGCAGGGCGTGGACCTGCACGACGACGCGGTGCATGCCTTGATGCAGCAGTTCCGCTTCGTGCCCGAGGCGCGACTGGACGACCTCATGATCAGCTACGCGACCGACGGCGGCGGGGTGGGGCCGCATTTCGACAGCTACGACGTCTTTTTGCTGCAGGCCCATGGCCGGCGGCGCTGGCGCATCGGCCGGCAGAAGGATCTGGCGCTGCGCGACGACATCCCGCTCAAGGTGCTGGCGCAGTTCGAGCCCGAGGAGGAGTTCGTGCTGGAACCCGGCGACATGCTGTACCTGCCCCCGCGCTATGCCCACGACGGCATTGCCGAGGGCGAATGCATGACCTACTCGATCGGCTTCAGGGCGCCCGCGCGCGCGGAATTGGCGCAGGAGCTGCTGGTGCGCCTGGCCGAGGATGCCGCGGACGCCGACGACAACCCCGTGCTGTACCGCGATGCGCGGCAGGAGGCTGTGGCGCAGCCGGCGGCCATTCCCGAGGGGCTGCGCGATTTCGCGCGGGAGGCGCTGCGCCGCGCCCTCGCTGAACCCCTGGTGCTGGAGCAGGCGCTCGGCGAATGCCTGACCGAGCCCAAGCCTAGCGTCTGGTTCGAGCCCGGGCCCGCCGGCGTGATGCTGGAAGGCGTGCGCCTGGACCGCCGCAGCCGCATGATGTACGACGCGCACCACGTGTTCATCAACGGCGAGAGCTACCGCGCCGCCGGCCGCGACGCCACGCTGATGCGCCGCCTGGCGGACGAGCGCCAGCTGTCTGCGCGGGATCTGGCCCGCGCCAGCGACGATGCGCTGGAGCTGCTCTCGTCCTGGTGCGATGCCGGCTGGGCGCATGCCTGGGCCGGCTGACCCATTCCCTGGGAGAGACTGCCATGATCGATGCCTCTGCCCCCCCGCCGCCCTTGCCGGAGCTGCCTGAACTGCCCGTGGGCCGCTTCAGCAGCCGGGAGGCCTTCCAGCAGATGGTGCGCGACGCGCTCGCCACCGCGGCCCGCGAGGGCTGGCAGGAAATCCTGGTCAGCGATGCCAATTTCCATGACTGGCCGCTGGGCGAGCGCAGCGTGGTGGAGGCCCTGCAGGACTGGGCGCACGGCAGCCGCCGCTTCACCATGCTGGCGGGCCGCTACGACGAGGTGGTGCGCCGGCATGCCCGCTTCGTGCGCTGGCGCGGCACCTGGGACCACATCATCACCTGCCGCCGCAGCCCAGCGGCCGATCCGCTGGACATTCCCAGCGCCCTGTGGTCCCCGCGCTGGGTGATGCAGCGGCTGGACCCGGAACGCTGCGCGGGCGTCACGGGTTCCGAGCCCGACCGGCGGGTGCTGCTGCGCGAGACGCTCGACGAATGGCTGCGCAGCAAGAGCACGCCGGGCTTCCCGGCATCGACGCTGGGCCTGTGAAGGCGCGGGCGGTGCTGACGGGTGTCAAGATTCTGTAAAGCTTTTCTTGGTGTTACCCAGTATTGACGGATTCACCAATATAATCCCCGGCTGCACCAAAAATGGGTGCAAGCGAAATGCTGGGCCAATGCGTGCCGGGGCTTTCCAGGGCCTGACGCCGTGGCTTTTCAAAGATGTCTGTTTACTCAACTAGGAAAAACCCAATGAAGAACTCCCTCGTTCTGGCCGCCCTGATCGCTGCTGCTGCACTCGCCGCTTGCGGCAAGAAGGAAGAACCCGCTCCTGCACCTGCTCCCGCTCCCGTGGAAGCCCCCGCTCCTGCCCCCGCACCCGCAGAACCTGCTGCGCCTGCCGCCTCCGACGCTGCTCCTGCCGCTTCCGACGCCGCCCCCGCAGCCGATGCCGCCAAGGCTGCTGCCGATGCCGCCGCTGCTGCTGCCACCGGCGCTTCCGAAGCCAAGTAATTCGCCGTTCAGGCCCGGGCTGGCGCCAAGGCCGGCCCGTACCGAAAGCCCCGCACCGCAAGGTCGGGGCTTTTTGCTTTGTGCGGCAGCGTCACCCCACCGCCAGCCAGGGGGTCCCCGTGGTGGGGCTGGCCACGGCGATTGCCTCGGCCGGCCATTCCAGTGCAGGGGCCAGGGCCTCCTGCGCGAGGTCGGGCGCGTTGTTCTGCGCGCTCAGGTGGGCGGCCACCACGCGTTGCAGGCCCGGATGCCGCACGGCGCGCAGGATGTCCGCCGTCGCCCGGTTGGCCAGGTGGCCGTACGGGCCGCCCACGCGGCGCTTCAGGAACAGCGGGTAGCGCGAGGCCTGCAGCAGCTCGGGGTCGTGGTTGGCCTCGATCATCAGGGCATGGCAGCCGTGCAGCTGCTGCAGCACGTGGTCGCTGGCGTGGCCCAGGTCGGTCAGTACGCCCAGGTGGCGCGCCCCGTCGGAACACCGCAGCTGCAGCGGCTCGCGGGCGTCGTGCGGCACCGTGAACGGCCGGGCCTCGAAGGCGCCGAGGTCGATGGCTTCCATGTCGTGCGCCACGCGCAGCATGCCGTCGAAATCCGGCGCGCCCAGGGCCGCATGGGTGCCGTGGCTCATCCAGACGGGGATGCGGTAGCGCAGCGCCACGGCCAGGGCGCAGCCGATGTGGTCGGAATGTTCGTGGGTGATGAAGACGGCGTCGAGGTCTTCGATCTGCAGCTGTGCCTGCGCCAGGCGGCCCTGCAGTTGCCGGATGCCGAATCCACAGTCGATGAGCAGCCGGCGCACCTGCGAGCCGCTGCGGCCTTCCACCACGGTGGCATTGCCCGTGCTGCCGCTGCCCAGGTTCTTGAAACGCAGCATGGGATTGGCAGGGCAGCGGCCGGGCCGGCCGTGGCCCGCCCGTCGGACTGCCCGTTTATTTGAGGTCGTCGGCGATCACGCGCACGATGCGCTCTGCATTGGCGGAGGACTCGGGGGCGCCGGCTTCGTTCAGCACCGACACCGTGGAGGACTCGCCCTGGCTGCGCACCACGATGCGGTACTTCAGCGGCGGCGTGGCCGGCGACGAGCCGCTGAACAGCTTGCCGAAGAAGCCAGGTTCCTTCTTGTCGGCGTTGGGTGCCACGTAGCGCACGAAGTAGGTGCCTTCGTTGCGGTTGCGGTCTTCCACGGTGAAGCCGGTGCGGTCCAGCGCCAGGCCCACGCGGCGCCAGGCGCGGTCGAAGCCCTCGTCGAGCTGGACCACGGGCCGGTTGTCCACCGTGGCCATGCGGGCGGCCTGGGCACGCTGTGCGGGCGCGGTGGCGGCGATGGCCTTGGACTGCTCCTGGCTCACGCCGAGCTTGACCATCAGGCGGCGCAGGAATTCGGTTTCGAGCTCGGGGTCCGAGGGGCGGGGCTGCCAGATGGTGGTGTCCTTGGCCGTGTTGCTGTAGACCTCGACCATGCCGCGGTGGGTGATGTAGATGTCGGTGCCGCCGTTGGCATTGCGCTCCAGCCGGGTGCGGAACTTGTCGCGCTCGCCCGTGGAGTACAGCGAATCGAGCACCTTGCCCAGCGTGTTGCGGATGAAGTCCTGCGGCAGCTTGGCGCGGTTCTCGGCCCAGTCGGTTTCCATGATGCCGACCGACGCGTCGGCCTGGTCCAGGTTGAAGCCGCTTTCCTGCCAGAAGTCGCGCACGGGTTCCCAGAGCTTGTCGGCCGGCCGGCTGACCACCAGCCAGCGCTGGTTGCCGTCGCGCTCGATGCGCACGTCGCCCAGCGCCTGGGCGGCCGCGTTGGACGTGCCCGAGGGCTGGCTGGCCTGACCCGCCTGCATGGCGGCGGCCGAGACCGTGCCGCTGCCGGGAATGGCGTAGCGCGAATCGCGCGAGAGCTGGGTCAGGTCCGGCGGGACTTCCAGCGTGGAGCCCTTGGTGGCGCTCTTGTAGTCGATCTTGTCGCCTTCCAGCAGGGATGAGCAGGCGGACAGGGCCAGGGCGAGGGCCAGCAGGCCCAGGCGGGTGGTGGGAGCAGCAGCAGCTTTCACGCGGAAATCCTTGGGGAAGTGTCTCGGTAGGGAGCGGGCGCCGGGGGCCCGGATCAGATCAGGCCTGCGCTGCGCAGCGCGGCTTCGACCACCGCCTCGTTGCCGCTGGCCAGCGGCGTCATGGGCAGGCGCATGGTGCCGCCGCACAGGCCCATGCGGGCCATGGACCACTTGACCGGGATGGGGTTGGCTTCGACGAACAGGTTCTTGTGCACGGGCATCAGCTGGAACTGGATCTGCAGGGCGCGCCGGGCGTCGCCCGCCAGCGCCGCCACGCACAGCTCGTGCATCAGGCGCGGCGCCACGTTGGCCGTCACGCTGATGTTGCCATGGCCGCCGCAGAGCATCAGCGCCACGGCCGTGGGATCGTCGCCGGAATACACGGCAAAGCCCTGGGGCACGTCGCGGATGAGCCATTGCGCGCGCTCGATGTTGCCCGTGGCTTCCTTGATGCCGATCACGCCGGGCACCTGGGCCAGGCGCAGCACGGTGTCGTGCTGCATATCGGCCACCGAGCGGCCGGGCACGTTGTAGAGCACGATGGGCAGGTCGCCCGTGGCTTCGGCAATCGCTTTGAAATGCTGGTACTGGCCCTCTTGCGTGGGCTTGTTGTAGTAGGGCACGACCTGGAGCTGGCTGTCCGCCCCGACGGACTTGGCGAACCTGGCGAGTTCGATGGCCTCGGCGGTGGAGTTGGCGCCGCAGCCGGCCATGATGGGCACGCGCCTGGCGGCCTGCTCCACGGCCACGCGGATGATCTCGCAGTGCTCCTCGACGTTGACCGTGGGCGATTCGCCCGTGGTGCCCACCACGCCGATGCAGTCGGTGCCTTCGGCGATGTGCCAGTCGATCAGTTTGCGCAGGGCCGGGTAGTCCACGCTGCCGTCTTCGTGCATGGGGGTGACGAGGGCGACGATGCTGCCGGTCAGGGCGACGGGGGAAGAGGTCATGTCCGCGGTGAAAAACGGTAAAGCGGCATTCTAACTAGCCAGAAGGTGCCGGGCCGGCCCGCCAGGGGCGGTGCGTTCCCGCACGGCCGTGACGCGCTGCACGAAACGCTCGGGCGCCTGCAGGAAGCCGTCTTCATAGGCCACCACGCGCAGGCCGGCGCAGGCCTGGATCAGCTCGCCGGGCGCGAGCAGGAATTCCGGCCGCGCGGGCCGCCCCACGGTTTCGTTGCCGTGGGCGAAGGTCTCGTAGATCAGCACGCCACCGGGCGCCACGCTGCCCACGATGGCCGGCAGCAGGGGCCGCCAGAGGTAGTTGGTGACCACCACGGCCCCGAACCGGCGCCCCGCGAAGGGCCAGGGGCCGTTCTCGATGTCGGCCTGGACCAGCTCGCCCAGCCCCGCGCAGGCGGCGAGGGCCTCGGCCGAGCGGTCCACGCCCGTGACCTCGTGCCCCAGGCCGCGCAGCCAGCGCAGGTGGCGCCCCGCGCCGCAGGCCACGTCCAGCGCCGTGGCGCCGGGCGCGATCAGGTGCGACCAGCGGCGCACCCATTCCGAAGGAACTTCAGTGCCGTGCATGACTATGGATTTGATAGCTGCCAGCGCTTGCTGGATAAGCGCTGGAGGCCAAAAACACTATGAAAATCAGAAGCAGGCCCACACCTGGTCTGCCAGCCGCACCATGAAGTCGGGCGCGGTGTACAGGCCGAACACCGCCAGGCACAGCAGCGCCGCCACGGCCAGGCCGAGCCAGCGGAGAAGGGCGTTGCTGCGGCGAGAGGTCATGCGGGCTGGGGCGCGGCGCGCGCGATGGGGCTTTCCTTGACGGGCAGGTTCACCAGCGCGGCGAAGATGCCCAGCGCGATGGCGATGTACCAGACGATATCGTAGCTGCCGGTGGCGTCGTACAGGTAGCCGCCCAGCCACACGCCCATGAAGCTGCCGATCTGGTGGCTGAAGAACACGAAGCCGCCCAGCATGGACAAATGCTGCACGCCGAAGATCTGCGCGATGGTGGCGTTGGTGGGCGGCACGGTGGACAGCCACAGCGCGCCCATCACGGCCGAGAACACGTACACCGACAAGGGCGAGAGCGGCACGATCAGGAAGACCGTGATCGCCACCGAGCGCGCGAAGTAGATGAAGGCCAGGATGTGGCGCTTGGCCATGCGCTGGCCCAGCGTGCCTGCGATGTAGGTGCCGAACACGTTGAACAGCCCGATCAGCGCCAGCGCGTAGCTCGCCACCTGGGGCGACAGGCCGTGGTCCTTGAGGTAGCTGGGCATGTGCACGCCGATGAACACCACCTGGAAGCCGCAGACGAAGTAGCCCGCCATGAGCAGGTTGAAGCTGGGGTAGCGGAAGGCCTCGCCCAGCGCCTGCACGATGGTCTGCTCGCGCTTGACCGGGGCGGCGCCCTTGAACCCGGGCTCGCGCAGGCCGAAGGCCAGCGGCACGATGAGCAGCACCAGCAGCGACAGCGCCAGCAGCGCCTGCTGCCAGCCCAGCCCCGCGATCAGCCAGCCCTCCACCGGCACCATGAGGAACTGCCCGAACGAGCCCGCCGCCGCTGCCACGCCCATGGCCCAGGAGCGCTTCTCGGGCGCGATCTGGCGGCCTAGCACACCGTAGATCACGGCATAGGTGGTGCCGGCCTGGGCCGCGCCGATCAGCACGCCCGTGGTCAACGCGAAGAGCGTGGGCGTGGGCGAGAGCGCCATGCCCGCCAGGCCCAGGCCGTACAGCGCCGCGCCGCCGATCAGCACCCGGAACGCGCCGAACCGGTCCGCCGCCATGCCCGCGAAGATGCCGATCAGGCCCCAGGACAGGTTCTGGATGGCGATGGCCAGCGCGAAGGACTGGCGCGTCCAGCCCATCTCCTGCGTGATGGGCAGCAGCCACAGACCGAACCCGTGGCGGATGCCCATGGACAGGGTCACGATGGCGGCGCCGCAGGCGAGCACCTGGAACATGGACAGTTTGGGCGTATTCATATGCATGCGCAGGAATGTAGCCAGATTGCGCGAAACGCGCTGAACCACCCCCGACCAATACAGTTGCGCGCAGGGGTGTGGCGCGAGACTGGGTTTTCATCCAGTTGTTGGCCCGGTGCGGCACTACAATCCGCGCCATGTCTGCCAAACCGTCTTCCGCGTCCGCGAACAGTGAATATTCCGAAGGCTCGATCCGCGTGCTCAAGGGCCTGGAGCCCGTCAAGCAGCGCCCGGGCATGTACACCCGCACCGACAACCCCCTGCACATCATCCAGGAGGTGCTGGACAACGCCGCCGACGAGGCCCTGGCCGGCTTCGGCAAGAAGATCAAGGTCACGCTGCACGCCGACGGTTCGGTGGGCGTGGAGGACGACGGCCGCGGCATCCCCTTCGGCCTGCACCCCGAGGAAAAGGCGCCCGTGATCGAACTCGTCTACACCCGCCTGCACGCGGGCGGCAAGTTCGACAAGGGCAAGGGCGGGGCCTACAGCTTCTCGGGCGGCCTGCACGGCGTGGGCGTCTCGGTCACCAACGCGCTGGCCACGCGGCTCGAAGTGGCCAGCCACCGCGAAGGCCAGGTGGCGCGCCTGGCGTTCTCGGGCGGCGACGTGACCGAGCCCCTGGTGGTGCGTCCCCTGGAGGCGGGCGAGCGCAAGCAGGGCACCACCGTGCGCGTGTGGCCCGACGCCAAGTATTTCGAATCCAGCAGCCTGCCCATGGGCGAGCTCACGCACCTCTTGCGCAGCAAGGCGGTGCTGATGCCCGGCGTGTCCGTCTCGCTGGTCAACGAAAAGACCCGCGAGACCCAGACTTGGCAGTACAAGGGCGGCCTGCGCGACTACCTGATGCAGACCCTCTTCGCCGACCCGGTGATCCCCCTCTTCGAGGGCGAGGGCTACGCCGACGGCGGCAACGAGAACTTCGCCGAAGGCGAGGGCGCGGCCTGGTGCGTGGCCTTCACCGAAGACGGCCAGCCCGTGCGCGAGAGCTACGTCAACCTGATCCCCACCAGCGCCGGCGGCACGCACGAAAGCGGCCTGCGCGACGGCCTGTTCAATGCGGTCAAGAGCTTCATCGAGCTGCATTCGCTTCTGCCCAAGGGCGTCAAGCTCCTGCCCGAGGACGTGTTCGCCCGCGCGAGCTATGTCCTCAGCGCCAAGGTGCTCGACCCGCAGTTCCAGGGCCAGATCAAGGAGCGCCTGAACTCGCGCGACGCCGTGCGGCTGGTCAGCGGCTTCGTGCGCCCGGCGCTCGAACTGTGGCTCAACCAGCACGTGGACTACGGCAAGAAGCTGGCCGAACTCGCCATCAAGGCCGCGCAGACGCGCCAGAAGGCGGGCCAGAAGGTCGAGAAGCGCAAGGGCTCGGGCGTGGCCGTGCTGCCCGGCAAGCTCACCGACTGCGAAAGCCGCGACACCAGCCACAACGAGGTCTTCCTGGTTGAGGGCGACTCGGCCGGCGGCAGCGCTAAGATGGGCCGCGACAAGGAAAGCCAGGCCATCCTGCCGCTGCGCGGCAAGGTGCTCAACACCTGGGAGGTGGAGCGCGACCGGCTGTTCGCCAACAACGAGATCCACGACATCTCGGTGGCCATCGGCGTGGACCCGCACGGCCCGAACGATTCGCCGGACCTGTCGGGCCTGCGCTACGGCAAGGTCTGCATCCTGTCGGACGCCGACGTGGACGGCTCGCACATCCAGGTGCTGCTGCTCACGCTGTTCTTCCGCCACTTCCCCAAGCTCATCGAGGCCGGCCACATCTACGTGGCGCGCCCGCCGCTGTTCCGCGTGGACGTGCCCGCGCGCGGCAAGAAGCCCGCCGCCAAGATGTACGCGCTGGACGATGGCGAACTGACCGCCATCCTCGACAAATGCGCCAAGGACGGCGTGGCGCGCGAGAAGTGCCAGATCAGCCGCTTCAAGGGCCTGGGCGAGATGAACGCCGAGCAGTTGTGGGAAACCACGCTCAACCCCGACACCCGCCGCCTGCTACCCGTGCAACTGGGCGACATGGACTTTGCCGCCACCGAAGGCCTCATCACCCGCCTCATGGGCAAGGGCGAGGCCGCCGCGCGCCGCGAGCTGATGGAGCTGCACGGCGACGCGGTGGATGTGGATATTTGATGTTTTTGGCCTCCAGCGCTTATCCATCAAGCGCTGGCAGCTACTATTTTTGAAGCAAACGCTTCCCCTTTCGACGAATGAGCGACCAACCCACTCTTGATTTCTCGGCCGCTGGCGGCGACGGCGGCGATTCCCTGGCGCTGGCGGGCTACGCCCAGCGCGCCTACCTGGAATACGCGCTCTCGGTCGTCAAGGGCCGCGCGCTGCCCGACGTGTGCGACGGCCTCAAGCCCGTGCAGCGCCGCATCCTGTACTCGATGGACCGCATGGGTCTGGGCTACAGCGGCCCCACGCGCAATACCGCCGCCAAGCCCGTCAAGAGCGCGCGCGTGGTGGGCGACGTGCTGGGCCGCTTTCACCCGCACGGCGACCAGTCGGCCTACGACGCACTGGTGCGCATGGCGCAGGACTTCGCGCAGCGCTACCCGCTGATCGACGGCCAGGGCAACTTCGGCAGCCGCGACGGCGACGGCGCCGCCGCCATGCGCTACACCGAGGCGCGGCTGTCGCGCATCACCAGCCTGCTGCTCGACGAGATCGACGAGGGCACGGTGGACTTCATGCCCAACTACGACGGCAGCACGGAGGAGCCGCGCCAGCTGCCCGCCCGCCTGCCGTTCGCGCTGCTCAATGGCGCCAGCGGCATCGCCGTGGGCCTAGCGACCGAGATCCCGAGTCACAACCTGCGCGAGATCGCCGATGCCTGCGTCGCGCTCATCAAGACGCCGTCGCTGCCGCAGGACGAACTGCTGGCCATCGTGCCCGGCCCGGACTACCCCGGCGGCGGGCAGATCATCAGCAGTGCCGGCGACATCGCCGACGCCTACCGCACGGGCCGGGGCTCGCTGAAGGTGCGCGCGCGCTGGAAGATCGAGGAACTGGCGCGCGGCCAGTGGCAGCTGGTGGTCAATGAGCTGCCGCCCGGCGTTTCCACGCAGAAGGTGCTCGAAGAGATCGAGGAGATCACCAACCCCAAGGTCAAGACCGGCAAGAAGGCGCTGTCGCAGGAGCAGACACAGCTCAAGGCCAGCATGCTGGCCGTGCTGGACGTGGTGCGCGACGAATCGAGCAAGGACGCGCCCGTGCGCATCGTCTTCGAGCCCAAGACGGGCAAGACGCCGCAGCAGGACCTGATCACCGCGCTGCTCGCGCACACCAGCCTGGAGACCTCCGCGCCCATCAACCTGACCATGGTGGGCCTCGACGGCAAGCCCGTGCAGAAGTCGCTGCGGCTGATGCTGGAGGAGTGGATCGCCTTCCGCCAGACCACGATCACGCGGCGCAGCCAGCACCGGCTGGACAAGGTGCTGGACCGCATCCACATCCTCGAAGGGCGGCAGACGGTGCTGCTCAACATCGACGAGGTCATCGCCATCATCCGCCAGTCGGATGAGCCCAAGGCCGCGCTGATCGCGCGCTTTAACCTCAGCGACCGGCAGGCCGAGGACATCCTCGAAATCCGCCTGCGCCAATTGGCGCGGCTCGAAGCCATCAAGATCGAGCAGGAGCTGAAAGAACTGCGCGAAAGCCAGGGCAAGCTCGAAGACATCCTGAACAACCCCAGTGCCCTGCGCCGCACCATGGTCCGGGAGATCGAGGCCGACGCCAAGACCTTCGCCGATCCGCGCCGCACGCTGATCCAGGCCGAGAAGAAGGCCGTGGCCGAGGTCAAGGTGGTGGATGAGCCGGTGACGGTGGTCGTCTCGCAGAAGGGCTGGGTGCGCGCGCGCAGCGGCCACGGCCACGAAGCGGCCAGCTTCGCCTTCAAGGCGGGCGACGGCCTGTACGGCACCTTCGAGTGTCGCACGGTCGACGTGCTGCTGGTGTTCGGCAGCAACGGGCGCGTGTACTCGGTGCCCGTGTCCGCGCTGCCGGGCGCGCGCGGCGACGGCCAGCCGGTCACCACGCTGATCGAGCTGGAATCGGGCACGCAGCTGCTGCACTACTTCGCCGGCCCGGCCCAGGCCACGCTGCTGCTCGCCAACTCGGGCGGCTACGGCTTCCTGGCCTCGGTGGAGAACATGGTGTCGCGCCAGAAGGGCGGCAAGGCCTTCGCCACGCTGGGCGCCGGCGAAACGCTGTGCCGGCCCTCGCACGCGGCCGGCACCAGCGGCGGCCAGCCGCTGGCGCCTGCCACGCACGTGGCCTGCGCATCGGCGGGCGGGCGCATCCTCACGTTCGAGATCGCGGAGCTCAAGACCATGGCCAACGGCGGGCGCGGCCTGATGCTCATCGACCTGGAACCCAAGGACACCCTGGCGGGCGCTGCGGCCTACACGCGCAGCGTGCGCATCGAGGGCGTGGGCCGCGGCGGCAAGGCGCGCGAGGAGACGCTGGAGATCCGCTCGCTCAACAACGCCCGCGCTGCGCGCGGGCGCAAGGGCAAGGCGGCGGACCTGGGCTTCAAGCCCTCTGCCGTGGCGCGGGTCGAGTAGGCGGCTGGTAGCGGTCTGGTGGCAGGGCATCCGCCGGGCGCGGTGCCGCCTGCAACGGCGGCATCGGGATGACCCTCATGCGGCACTTTGCGCCTTGTGCCATTGTGCAAATGCGCGCAACATCCGCACACAAATACAACGCCGAAGGAGACACACCATGCCCACGAGACTTCGTATGGCCCACAAACTCTGGATGGCGGTGGTTCTCATCGTGGTGCTGCTCGTGGCCGTGGTCGGCTTCTCGGGCTACCGGTCCTCCAGGGTGCAGGCCGAGGCCGAAGCCGTGGCGAAGGACATGGACGCCCGCGTGCAGGCGGCGCTGCGCTGGTCCGGCCTGACCGAGACCAATGCGGCCCGCACCCAGGCCCTGATCGTGAGCAACGACCCGGCCGTCGAGGCCGAGTTCAAGGACGTGATCGCGGCCACCTCGGCGCAGATCAGCGAGGTGCAGAAATCGCTCGAATCGATGGCGCTGTCCGACGCCGACAAGGCGCAGATGGCCCGCATCGCCGAGGCGCGCAAGAAGATGATCGACCTGCGCGGCGAGGCCCGCAAGCTCAAGGCCGACGGGCAGCAGGACCAGGCCGTCACCCTGGTCAAGCAGTCGTACAACCCGGCCGTGGCCGCCTACCTGCAGACATTGCACGACTTCGTGCGGCAGCAGCAGGAGACCGCCGCGGCCAAGCAGGCCGAGATGGCCGCGTCGCGCATGCTGACCGTGAAGATGGCGGCGGTGGCCGTGGGGTTGCTGCTGCTGGCCATCATCGTCGGCGCCTACTACCTCATCGGCAGCATCCAGCAGCCGCTGGAGCAGGCCAGCGGCCTGGCCGAGCGCATCGCGGGCGGCGACCTGAGCATGCAGGAGTCCGTGACCCGGGGCGATGAGTTCGGCGACCTGCTGCGCGCGCTCTACACCATGAGCGACGCCCTGGGCCGCATGGTGCACCAGGTGCGCCAGAGCACGGACAGCATTGCGATCGCCAGCGCCGAGATCGCCACGGGCAACCACGACCTGTCGATGCGCACCGAGGAAACCTCCAGCAACCTGCAGGAAACCGCCGCGGCGATGGAGCAGTTCACCAGCACCATCCAGCAGAGCGCGGGCAGCGCGCAGCAGGCCAGCAGTCTCGCGGTCGGCGCCACGGGCGTGGCGCGCAAGGGCGGGGAAGTGGTGACGCAGGTGGTGGCCACCATGGAGGACATCAACCACAGCAGCAAGAAGATCGCCGACATCATCGGCGTGATCGACGGCATCGCCTTCCAGACCAACATCCTGGCGCTCAACGCCGCCGTGGAGGCCGCGCGCGCGGGCGAGCAGGGGCGCGGCTTCGCGGTGGTGGCCAGCGAGGTGCGCAGCCTCGCGGGCCGCAGCGCGGAGGCGGCCAAGGAAATCAAGCAGCTCATCAGCGCCTCGGTCGAGAAGGTGGAGACGGGCTCGCGCCTGGTGACGGATGCGGGCACTACCATGACCGACATCGTGCAGTCCGTGCAGCGCGTGACGGACATGATCGGAGAGATCACGGCCGCATCCTCCGAGCAGAGTGCGGGCGTGTCGCAGGTGAACCAGGCCATCGGCAACCTGGACCAGATGACGCAGCAGAACGCCGCGCTGGTCGAGGAAAGCGCCGCCGCCGCGCAGAGCCTGCGCGAGCAGGCGGACCAGCTCGCGCAGGTGGTGTCGCGCTTCAAGGTGAATGCGGCCAGCTACGGGCCGGCGCAGGCCGCCATCGGCGCGGCGCGCGCCACGGCAGCCGCCCTTGCCAAGCCGCCGGCCGCCGCGCCCAGGGCGGCCGCGAAGGCCCCCGCGCCGAAAGCCGCCCGCCCTGCGGCACCCCAGGTGCCCGCCGTGGCAGCCTCGCCCGCCCGCAAGGCGGAAGTGGCCCAGGGGACGGAGGACGACTGGGAATCGTTCTGACGGCCGCTGGGCAATGACCCGTCCTGAATAGCGTTGACACCCGTAAAACGGTTAAACGCACCGGAGCAACCCGGCCAATGACGCCCGATGCACCGCATCGGGCGTTTGCATTTTCAGCGATAGATGCACTCTCTCCCGGTT
>Ga0222424_100557_pt1 | contig 17468 bp, 17 predicted proteins | sample 2B2ome_FD_182468 | JGI IMG/M metagenome (GOLD analysis project Ga0222424, IMG submission 182468) | Enriched microbial communities from leaf-cutter ant dump, University of Wisconsin, Madison, United States - 2B200A (version 2) | ecosystem: Environmental > Terrestrial > Nest > Insects nest > Nest... | reverse complement strand
ATCGGCCAGAAGGCGCTGGGCTCGCTGACCGAGTTCACCCTCACACCGAAAGCCAAGGATGCCGTGTTCGCCGCCGTCAGCCTGCAGTTCAAGGGCAAGGAGCCGTTCGCCATGAGCCTGCAGGACAGCATGGGCCAGCAGACGCGCATCGAGTTCGTCAGGGTCCGTATCAACGGCACCCTGGCCGACAGCCAGTTCCGCTTCACGCCGCCGGCCGGCACCGACATCATCCGCGAGTGAGCGCCATGGCCGGACGCGACCGCGACAGGGGAGGGATGTGATGCGCGAGCAGCCGTACCAGCCTCTGGCCGCGCGTCTGCGCCCGACCTCGCTGGATGAATACGTCGGCCAGACTCATCTGCTCGCGCGCGGCCGGCCGCTGCGCGAGGCGCTGGAGAGCGGCCAGCTGCACTCCATGATCCTCTGGGGCCCGCCCGGCGTCGGCAAGACCACGCTGGCGCGGCTGATGAGCAGCGCCTGCGATGCGCGCTTCCTCGCCGTCTCCGCCGTGCTCTCCGGCGTCAAGGAGATACGCGCCGCCGTCGAGGAGGCGCAGTTCTACCGCCAGAACGGCCAGCGCACCGTGCTTTTCGTCGACGAGGTGCACCGCTTCAACAAGTCGCAGCAGGATGCCTTCCTGCCCTATGTCGAGGACGGCACGCTGATCTTCATCGGCGCCACCACCGAGAACCCGTCCTTCGAGCTGAACAAGGCGCTGCTGTCGCGCGCCCGCGTCTACGTGCTGCGCTCGCTGTCGCTGGAGGAGCTGGTGCGGCTGCTGGAAGCCGCCGTGCGCGACCCACGTGGAGGCTTGAGCGAGCGCGATGTGCGCTTCAGCCCGGTCGAGCTGCAGGCGCTGGCGCATGCCGCCGATGGCGACGCCCGGCGCGCACTCAACCTGCTGGAGATCGCCGCCGATCTCGCCGAGGCCGGAGACGGCACGCTCGGCGAGGAAGGTCTGGCCGAAGTGCTGCAGGGCACGGTGCGCCGCTTTGACAAGGGCGGCGACGACTTCTACGACCAGATATCCGCGCTGCACAAGTCGGTGCGCGGCTCCGACCCCGACGCCGCGCTGTACTGGCTCAGCCGCATGCTCGACGGCGGCGCCGATCCGTACTACCTGGCCCGGCGCATCATCCGCATGGCCTGGGAGGACATCGGCCTGGCCGACCCGCGCGCCCTGCAGATCGCCAACGACGCCGCGCAGACCTACGAGCGCCTGGGCAAGCCCGAAGGTGAGCTGGCGCTGGGGCAGGCGGTGATCTATCTCGCCATCGCGGCCAAGAGCAACGCCGGCTACAACGCCTACAACGCCGCACGCGCCTTCGTCGCGCAGGATGGCAGCCGCGGGGTGCCCATGCACCTGCGCAACGCGCCGACCAAGCTGATGAAGGAGCTGGGCCACGGGCATGCCTACCGCTATGCGCATGACGAGCCGCATGCCTATGCCGCCGGGGAGAGCTATCTGCCCGAGGGCATGACGGAGCCGGGGTGGTACCGGCCGGTGCCGAGGGGGCTGGAGATCAAGATCGGCGAGAAGCTGGTGTTCCTGCGCAAGCTGGATGAGGCGGCGGGGAAGAAGGGCTGAGTCCCGGACTGCCTGACTGGCTGAAACTGTCAGCCTGACCTTCATTTCATGTCATGACCGTCCCGGCCATTGTGGTCGTTGGGGGCGGGGTGTATCCTGTAAGATACGGACATGGCATGAAGACCATTCTCACAACGGATGTGTTCGATGACTGGCTGGCGCGCTTGCGTGATCCGGCAGCCATCCACCGGATTCAGATGCGTATAGACCGTGCCGAAGACGGCCATTTCGGCGACTGCAAACCGGTCGGCGAGGGCGTCTCGGAAATGCGCATCCACCATGGCCCTGGTTATCGCTTGTACTTCGTGCAGCGTGGTCGGGAAATCGTGATTCTGCTGGCCGGCGGTGACAAGTCCACGCAGATTCGGGATATCAGGGCCGCGCTGGAGTTGGCGCGACAACTTTGAAGAGGGAGCCGACATGGGCACCGTCAAGCTGCGCAAATGGGACAGCGCCGAATACCTCAAGACCGAGGAAGACATGGTGATGTATCTGCAAGCCTGCCTGGAGGAGGCGGGTGATGATGCTGCCTTCATTGCCAAGGCGCTGGGTGTGATCGCCCGTGCGCGGGGGATGACGGGGCTGGCGCGGGATACCGGGCTGGGTCGGGAAAGCCTCTACAAAGCGCTGTCGGAGGAGGGGAATCCAAGTTTCGCGACGATCCTCAAGGTCAGTCAGGCGCTGGGGTTGCGCTGGACGGTTGTGGCGGCTTGAGGAGATAACGTTGAAGGTAAGCAGCGTGCCGTAGGCACGTCCGCTTGAGCGACGGGTTAGGCGTTGCACCGCAAAATAGTGGATCATGATTTCTGACTCGACCAGACTACCTCTCCTGGACTGCTGGAGCCCGGAAACTGCCAACCCATGTGCGTGACCGTGTCGATCACGGCACACGACAGCTCTGTAGCGCCCTTCTGCAAACGATCCAAGAAATGCGCGTCGATAGGAGTGACGAAGACTTCCTTCTTCCTATTTACGAACGATGGGATCGTTGCACCCTGCGCGTTCGGTGTTCCCCAGAAGCCATGACAGATCACGTTACGAATTGCCGCTGCATTACGCAGGTCTTTCAGCAGGTCATCAAGATTCTCGACATTGGCATCCGTGTGGCTGCGAATCGCCTTCTCGTACGCGGTTATCAAATTTCCCAAGGGGTCTACAAGCGCCTTCTCCAGCGTAGGAAGCCAAGACTTGTAAGCGTTCTCTAGTTCGGACTCTTCGTACCGAGTCGTAGCAGTGAGGGCAAAAATTGCCTTAGCCAGTACGTCCTCCAAGAATCCGAACGTGGCGACAGCACGTCCAAGCTCCTCCCAGAACTTGGGCTCGTGTGCGTGTGTTGGATACCTGCTTGGCAGAGCCTCCCGATCAATCACGTGCCCGATGAATCTCTGGCTCACTGCGAACTCCCTGTCACTTGACGACGCCTAACGCCTGAATTGAGCCGACCCGCGAAGCGGGTTCGGCTTGAATGATTTGTTAGCGCTCACTGGAGAAAGGCCTGAAGACAAGTGGCTCATCGCCTGTGAGTGCAATGATCCAAGTGGTCTCCGACCGATCATTTGCGTTGAGGCCGACGTGCCAAGGTTCCGGCCCGGAGTTACTGCCGTTGACATAGAGGACGGCCCCATTAACAAAGGTTACAGCGAGATGGCCAGCAGGTCGCACGATCTCTGCATCTGCCACCTCAACTCCTCGCAGATCGAAAAGGGCAAGAATTTCCTCCTCTTGAGTTTGTTCTGGAACATCTGCCTCGTTGGCTGGAAACATCATGGGCCTTACCGCGAAAACCTGGAACACGGACAAGAGGTTTATGAATACTTCATCAGAACCACTAGCAGGAGAAAAAAGTAACTGCGGCGCACCAAATCGGACGCCGCTGACCGACGAACCTACAAGGAACTCGCGGATCAGGACACTCGGATCGCTCTCCGTTGCGGTATACATGGTCGTGAGCGCTAACGTTTGACGTGAGGGGCCGCCGTAGCGGCGAAGCCGCGAAGGGAACCCACAAGCGCAGCTTGTGGGCGGTCCCTCTCGACGGAATTGTTAGCACTTGTCTGCACTATAGGATGGACCACCAATACGTAGAGGAGTACACCTCCATGTTGTTCATAGGAGTCCAGACTGCTCGTTGCCACATGTTCTGAGCGTTGTGATACTTCACTTCGTCATTCATGTTGTCGTAAACGGCCTTAGTTATCCACGTGGGTTTGCCGGATTCGTTCGTCAATTTTGCTGCGTAGTTGGCGGCGCGGCCAATCCACACCAGATCATTGTCGCCACGAACGCCAATTCTTGCTGTTCTGAGTTGGCTGCTATCGATACCAACAACATGTTTCAAGACGAATTCTGTCGTGTATTGGGATCGAATCGCTGGTTGAATAATTTCCGATACCGCGTAGTTAATCTTTAATGCGCAACGTACTGCACTGGTGTTCTTCGATGAGCCGGTAAATATCGCCATCGCACGATCTCCGTCATACGCGGTGATAACCCCTCCTTCACTGCGAATAATTTGGGATACGCATCTAAGGAATGTTTTGTATATCTCGGCACTGAACTCCCACTTAAAGTTGTCCACCATATTTGTGGACCCGTCTAGATCAGCATACAAAACAGTGGCGGTGCTTAGGTTTTTCGCGTGGTTTGAATGAAGTCTTAGATCTTCCGGCGCAGGGACGCTCTCAGTGTCTTGAACGTCCCATGCACTAGAGAACGTTGCTTTGACTTCCTTGGTGAGATCATCTTTTAAACCCACAAAATTCTCCTATTTATGACTTAGAAGAGAAGCGATGGCAGCAAACCACGGAAGAAGCGAAAGAAATGACCAACACATTCCGCTTCTTACCCATGAAAATTTGTCGCGAGCGATTTCTGCATTTCGATGAATCTGGGCCGTCCAGTCCTCTAGAATTTCTGCATCGGTAGCGCTCTTAAATTCTTCCTTGTAGTCTGCTTCTTGATAGGCACTAACGCGACCAAAAAAAAGAAGCGACTTTGACGGGCCGGTGATTCGCGGAAGAACAGCCATTGCAGTACAAAACAAGCCCGCACCGAGGGCAAACAATGCAATGGACGTAAAGAGAAATGCCCATGCGGTGTGGGCTGATTTATCTACCGCACTGTAAGACGCTCCAAGCGCCCCAAGCATGGCCGTATCAATTGCGACAATAACCCCCACTTTGACTTCGGCGGCAGCAATCCATGCGAGGTTGCGCTCCAAAACCCACTGCGCAGTGACTATTCGTTCTTTATTGTTGTCCATGATCCGATTGCTAAAAGTGGGCTGCTGCTAACTTGCTTTATACAGCAACCCTGCCGTGTAAAAATTTCGACCTGCTGCATAAGACGGGAAGGGAGCAAGATATCCAAGGCTTTTAATCCCTTGGAAAACCAGACACAGCACTCCCTGCCGACAAACACCGCAAATTCTCTGTCACCGAGCATGCCACCCCATCCTACCTAGGGCAATCCCGACCGAACAACGGCCACCGCCTGCTGAACCGCCTCACACCAGCCCCCATCCATCCCGCATCTCGTCTATCATTGCCGCATCATCACCACACACCGCGTCAAGGACACCTCCATGCTGGACCCGAAACTGCTGCGCAATGACCTCGCCACCGTCGCTGCCGCGCTCGCCAAGCGCCACGTCTCCCTCGACGAAGCGCAGTGGATCAGCCTGGAGTCGCGCCGCCGCGAGTTGCAGCTGGAGACCGAGCGCCTGCAGGCGGAGCGCAATGCCGGCTCCAAGCGCTTCGGCATGGCCAGGAAGGCCGGCGAGGACACCACCGCGCTGCAGGCCGAGATGACTGCCATCAACACCCGCCTGGCCGAGACCGAACAGACGCTGAACGCCGTGCAGGCCGAATGGCAGGCGCTGGCGCTGGCGGTACCCAATCTGCCGCACGAGAGCGTGCCGGCCGGCAAGGGCGAAGAGGACAATGTTGAAGTGCGGCGCTGGGGCACGCCGGTCGTGTTCGACTTCGAGGCGCAGGATCATGTCGCCGTCGGCGAGAAGCTGGGCATGGATTTCGAGCGCGCCAGCAAGCTCAGCGGCGCGCGCTTCACCGTGCTCAAGGGCGACCTGGCCCGCCTGCATCGCGCGCTGACGCAGTTCATGCTGGATGTGCACACGCAGCAGCACGGCTACGAAGAGCTGTACGTGCCGTATCTGGTCAATGCCGACAGCCTGCAGGGCACCGGCCAGCTGCCCAAGTTCGCCGAGGACCTGTTCAAGGTGCCGGGCGAACGCGACCTCTACCTGATTCCCACCGCCGAGGTGCCGGTCACCAACCTGCATCGCGACGAGATCCTCGCCGCCGCCGAGCTGCCGAAGCGCTACACCGCGCACACGCCGTGCTTCCGCAGCGAGGCTGGCTCCTACGGCCGCGACACCCGCGGCATGATCCGCCAGCATCAGTTCGAGAAGGTCGAGCTGGTGCAGTTCGTGCGCCCGGAAGAGTCGGATGCCGCGCTGGAGACGCTGACCGGCCAGGCCGAGAAGATCCTGCAGCTGCTGGAACTGCCGTACCGCACCATGCTGCTCTGCGGCGGCGACATGGGCTTCTCCGCCTGCAAGACCTATGACCTGGAAGTCTGGCTGCCGGGGCAGGGCAAGTACCGCGAAATCTCGTCCTGCTCCAGCTTCGGCAGCTTCCAGGCCCGCCGCCTGCAGGCGCGCTACCGCCATCCGGACACCGGCAAGCCCGAGCTGCTGCACACGCTCAACGGTTCCGGCCTCGCCGTCGGTCGCACGCTAGTGGCGATCCTGGAGAATTACCAGCAAGCTGACGGCAGCGTGCGCATTCCGGTCGTGCTGCAGCCCTATCTGGGCGGCCAGACCGTGCTGGCGCCCAAGGCCGGCTGAGGACGGACCCTATGGAAACCCTGCCGCTGGGATTCAGGCTCAAGGACCAGCCCTGCCTGGTCGTCGGTGGCGGCGAGATCGCCGCGCGCAAGGTCTCGCTGCTGGCGCGCGCCGGTGGCGTCGTCACCCTGGTCGCGCCCGAGGTGCTGCCGTCGCTGCATGAGCAGGTCATAGAGGCGGGTGGGGTGGTTTATCAGCGCCGCTACCTGTCCGAGGACCTGGACCACCAGACCCTGGTGGTCGCCGCCACCGACGACCAGGCGCTCAATGCCGAGGTCTCGCGCAAGTGCCAGCGCCGCCGCATCCCGGTCAACGTGGTGGATGCCCCGGCGCTGTGCACGGTGATCTTCCCGGCCATCGTCGACCGTTCGCCGCTGCTCATCGGCATTTCCAGCAACGGCGTGTCGCCGGTGCTGGCGCGCCTGCTGCGCGGCAAGATCGAATCCATGATCCCGGCCGCCTATGGCGCGCTCGCCGACCTGCTCGGCGAGTTCCGCGAACGCGCCAAGGCCGTGTTTCCGGACGTGCCGGCGCGTCGCGCGTTCTGGGAGCAGCAGCTGCAAGGCACCATGCCCGAGCTGGTGTTCGCCGGCCGCGTGCAGGATGCCCGCCGGCATCTGCAAGTAGCGCTGGACAACCCCGGCCAGGCGCCCTCGGGCGAGGTCTACCTGGTCGGCGCCGGCCCCGGCGACCCCGACCTGCTCACCTTCAAGGCCCTGCGCCTCATGCAGCAGGCGGATGTCATCGTCTACGACCGGCTGGTGTCGGCGCCCATCCTCGATCTCTGCCGACGTGACGCCGAGCGCGTCTATGTCGGCAAGGCGAGGGCAGACCACGCGTTGCCGCAGGAGAACATCAACGCGCTGCTGGTGCGGCTGGCCGGCGAGGGCAAGCGCGTCTGCCGCCTCAAGGGCGGCGATCCCTTCATCTTCGGGCGCGGGGGCGAGGAAATCGAGGAGCTGGCCGAGGCCGGCGTGCCATTCCAGGTCGTGCCCGGCATCACCGCCGCCAGCGGCTGCGCCGCCTACGCCGGCATCCCGCTCACGCACCGGGAATACGCGCAGTCGGTGCGCTTCGTCACCGGTCACCTCAAGGACGGCACGCCCAATCTGCCCTGGGCGGAGCTGGTGCATCCCAACCAGACCCTGGTGCTGTACATGGGCCTGGTCAGCCTCGGGCCCATCCGCGAACAGCTGCTGGCCCACGGCCTCACGCCGGACACTCCGGTGGCGATGATCTCCAGGGGCACCACGGCGCAGCAGCAGGTCATCACCGGCACGCTGGCCGACATCGTCGAGAAGCTGGCGCGGACGCCGCTGCCGGCGCCGACGCTGATCATCGTGGGCGAGGTGGTGAGGCTGCGGGAGCAGCTGGACTGGTTCAGGGCTTCGGACTGAGGTCCTTCCGGCGCTGCCCCAGGAAGCGATAGACCCGCCCGCTGACGTACTCGGTCACGCCCGGCATGACCACGGCGGCCATCTCCATCATCTTGCCACTCACCGTGCCCATGCGCGCCGGCCGGCGCTCGACCGCGCGCACGATCCAGCGCGCGGCCGCCTCCGGGCTCATCATGGGCACCTGGCTGTAGAGGTCGGTGGCGCCGCTCATGGGCGTGCGCACCAGCGGATAACGCACCAGGGTGACGGCGATGCCGCGCCCCGCCATTTCCGCCGACAGCACCCGCGAATAGCCTTCCAGCGCCATCTTGCTGGCGATGTAGGCGGCGTAGCCCGGCGACGCCGTCTGCACGGCCATGGTGGTGATGTTGATGACATGACCGTGGCGACGCTCCAGCATGCCGGGCAGGAAGCGCATGGTCAGGCGCACGGCCGCGTGGTAGTTGATCTGCATGGTGCGCTGGAAATCGTGGTCACGGTCCAGCGAATGGATGATGGAGCGCCGTATCGAGCGCCCGGCGTTGTTGACCAGCACATCCACCGCGCCATGGTCGGCGAGGATGGCGGCGGCGCAGCGATCGACGTCCTCGTCCAGGGACAAGTCCGCCGGGTAGATGCTGGCCTGGCCGCCGCGCATGACGACCTGCGCCTGCACGCGCTGCAGCTCCTCCGCCCGCCGCGCGACCAAGCAGAGGCGGGTGCTCCGGCCGGCCAGCTGCAGCGCGGCCTGTTCGCCTATGCCGCTGGAGGCTCCCGTGATGACGATGGTGGTGCGTGTCATGATCCTGTCCTCCCAATCAATCCGCAACCTGCAGCTCCCGCGCGCGGCTGAACACATAGCGCAGCTTCTCGTACTCGAACGGTGAGTTGAGCTGCCCGTAGCGGAAGTCCGTGGTCGCGCGCGTGTCGATGACGCGCAGGCCGGTGATCTCGATATGCGTGCGGCTGGTGTCCGGCACATCGAGGAAATTGATCGTCTGCTCGCCGGCGAAATCGACGGCGCGGCCGGTGGCGTCGCGCAGGTTGGACGGTCCCAGCGCCGGCAGCATGACATAAGGGCCCTGGCGCACGCCGTAGTAGCCCAGCGTCTGCCCGAAATCCTCCGGCTGCCGGGGCAAGCCGACGCGGGTGGCCGGGTCCCAGAGGCCGAGCACGCCCACGGTGGTGTTGAGCAGCAGGCGTCCGCCGGTCTGCAGCGAGCGCTTGCCCTTGAACTGCAGCAGGCTGTTGGCGAGGTTGGTGACATCGCCCAGGTTGTCGAAGAAGTGGGTCACCCCGGTGCGCACCAGCGGCGGCACGAAGAAGCGGTAGCCCTGCGCCACCGGCGTCATGACCTTCTCATCCAGACGCTGGTTGAAGTGGTAGAGACGGCGGTTCACCGGTTCCCAGGGGTCGGGGACATCGAGCGCCTCCAGCGAGGCGCGCTCGAAATTGCCTTCGTCCTGCCTGAGGTAGCGCAGGGACTCCAGCGGATGCGTGAAGCCTTCGTCGTCATCGCCGGGAATGGCGGCCGCGCCGGCCGGCAATGCGGCGGCGGCGAGGAGGAGGGCGGCCAGCGGGGCGGTGCGCGCGGGCCGGCGCGGGCGCAGCATGGAGAGATCAACCACGGAAGAACTCCAGCATGTCGGCGACATTGACGCGATAGTTCAGGTTGCCGCAATGACCACCGTGCGGATACACCGTGAGGCGGTCGCCCAGCGTGCGGCGCAGGAAGCCGAGATCGCCGCGCCCGAGGATGAGGTCGTCGGCATTGGTCATGACCGCGATCTTGGGGCTGGCGCGCAGATAATCCTCGAGTCCGTACAGGCTGACCTCGCGGATGAGCTGGCTGAGGTCGGTGCCGCCGGTGCGCTTGCGCCAGAACGGCAGCAGCTGCCGGTTGATGTAGCAGTCGAAATTGCACAACAGCGAACTGCGCAGATAGGGCGTCAGGCTGGTGCCTTCACCGATGACGGCGTCCGGTTCGACGATCTGCCCGCGCTTGTTGATCAGGTCGGAGGTGAAAACGATGTCGGCGGCGGCGAAGCGGAACACCGTGCCGATGAGCATGGCCAGTTCCTCATCGCTCAGGCCCTGCGGCGACTGCTGGAAGTCGTAGAGCATGGCGGCGTCGATCTGTATGTGGCCGCGCGAGCTGAAATAGGTCGCCAGCTTGGTGAAGATGCGGTCGTAGAAGGTCTGCGTGTCGGTGACGCCATCCACCGCGGTCTGCACCAGCTTGTCGAGGTTGCTGATCGACGTGAACAGGTTCACCGGTGGATTGAGCATGAGCACGCGGCGGAAATTGAAGTCCTGTTCGGTTTCGTCGAGCCGGCTGACGAAGGCGGCGTCCAGCCCGCCGAGGCTGTACCCGGCCAGGTAGAAGTCCGTGACCGGCAGGTCAGGCTGCTGCTCGCGCACGGCCTTCATGACGTTGTAGAGGTCGCGCGCGTCCTCCTGGCTGAAGCCGGGCGTGGCGAAGCGCGAGGCGCCGGCCATGAAGTCGTAGCTGGTCGGCGAGGACAGCTGCACGACGTGGTAGCCATCCTTGTAGAAGACCTTCTTGAGGAACTCCATGGTGCCGTTGGCGTAGTTCGAGCCGGTGCCGGCGATCAGGAACACCAGCGGCGCGGCCTGATGCTGACGGGCGATGCGGTACTTGAGACGCTTCACCGCCCAGAAGTTGTCCGGCAGCGTGAATCCGCGCTCCGGCCGCAGGTTCAGCTCGTAGTCATCCTGGTCGATGTGCTTGTCTTCGGGCAGGCCGGCCGGCTGCAGCGGCGCCGGCGTGGTGGCGATGGTGGCGATGAAGGGGTTGGTCAGCGGATAGCCGTAGCTGGCGGCATCGACAGTGCGCGCGCCGGCCGTGCCGCAGAGACAGAGCGTGGCGAGCGTGATGAACAGGCGGAATGGCATGCGGCATCCTGAAGTCATGGGCCTCAGGACGCACGATAACGCAAAGTCCGGCGCGATGGCTGACCGGGCGGCGTCAAAGCGTGCGGATGGCGTGATTTCTGGGGGCGTCTGATATGATATTTAACATAATATAAATTATACGCACTCAAGTTATCAGCGCCAGACGGATGTCCTGGGGCGATTTTCCGCTCCATTCCTTGAAGGCCCGGCTGAACGCGCTGTGCTCCGAATAGCCCAGCAGCATGGCGACATCCATGATCTGCAACCGCGGGTCCTTCAGGTAGGACTGGGCCAGCTCGTAGCGCACCAGGTTCAGCTCGCTGCGGAAACCGGTGCCAGCCTCGCGCAACCGGCGCTGCAGCGTGCGCGCGGAACAACACAGCTGGGCGCTGATGCGGTCGATGTCAGGCTCGCCTTCGCAGAGCGCACGGGCGATGGCCTTGCGCACCTGCTCGACGATCTCTTCCTGCTGCGGCAACTGCGCCAGCAGACGGTCCGCATGCTGCTCCAGCAGCGCGATCAGCGCCGGATCGGGGCTTTTCAAAGGCAGCGCGAGCAGATCCGTGCTGAAGCGCACAATGGTCTCGGGCTCGCCGAAACGGACCGGACAGCCGAAGAATTCCTCATAGGGACGGATATCCGCCGGCCCGGTGTGCTTGAACGTGACCAGCAGCGGATTGGCGCTGCCGCGAACCAGCGAGCGGCAGAACTGCACGAGCACGGTGTACCCGGTCTCGTTGACCAGATGGCCGGTCTCGTAGTCGCGGTCATCCCAGGCCAGGTCTATCCAGCCATCACCCGGGCGCAGGATCATGGCAACGACATCGAAGACCAGACGCATGTAGCGGTCCAGACGCTGCAAGGCCTCGGCCAGATTGCCGCTGGCCGGCAGCACGGCACCCAGCACGCCGAGATGACGGGCCGTGACGGTCTGTCCGACATGCAGCGCCAGCAGCGGATCATCCAGACGCGTCGCCGCTGTCTCTAGCAGGCGCTGCCAGCGCGCCGCATCCACGCCACCCGCCGTGTCCGCGGCCTGCGCCGGCCAGGGTTCGCCCAGCAGCGACTCGGGCTCATGGCCGACGGCCTCCAGATACTCGTAAAGCAGCTGGACATAGGACTCCGGCACCACGCGCCGGTGCAAGGGCTGCCCCATCACACTCCCCCCAGGCACTTTGGCGTGAAGTGTCAAGCGATACGTCAGATACCGTCAAGCCAGCGCCCCGCCACCTGTCGAGAATGGCGTCATCCCCAACCACCACGACGGATATCGCCATGACCAAGAAGACCAACGACCTCCTGGCCCCGAAGACGGTCCAGTTCCCCTCCGGCGGCCTGCGCTGCACCGCCGATTTCTTCCGCCCGCTGGGTGCCGGCCCCTTCCCGGTGGTCGTGATGGCCCACGGCCTCGGCGGCACCCGCAACATGCGCCTGCCCGCCTTCGCCGAGCGCTTCGCCGCCGCCGGCTACGCCTGCCTGGTGTTCGACTACCGCCATTTCGGCGACAGCGAGGGCGAACCGCGCCAGCTGCTCGACATCGGCAAGCAGCTGGAAGACTGGAAGGCCGCGATTGCCCATGCCCGCAGCCTGAAGGAAATCGACCCCAAGCGTGTCGTCATCTGGGGCACCTCCTTCGGTGGCGGCCATGTACTGGCCACGGCCGCTGAAGATGACCAGCTCGCCGCCGTCATCTCGCAGTGCCCGTTCACCGATGGCCTCGCGTCCAGCCTGGCCATGAATCCGTTGACTTCGCTGAAGGTCACCGGGCTGGCGCTGCGCGACAGGGCCGGTGCGCTGCTGGGTGCCGCGCCAGTCATGGTGGCGCTGGCCGGCCGGCCGGGCGAGACGGCGCTGATGAACGCGCCGGACGCCTATGCCGGCTATCTCGCGCTCCAGCCTGCCGGTGCCCAGACCCCGAACTACGTGGCCGCGCGCTTCGCGCTCGACATCATCCGCTATTACCCCGGCCGCCAGACCGCGAAGATCAAGGCGCCCGTGCTGTTCTGCGTCTGCGACACCGACACGGTGGCACCGGCCAGACAGACCCTGCGTCACGCCCGCCGCGCGCCGCACCACGAGATCAGGCACTACGCCGACGGCCACTTCGAGATCTACATCGGCGAGGCCTTCGAGCGCGTCGTGCAGGATCAGCTCAACTTCCTCAAGCGCACTGTACCCGTTTGATTTCAAAGACTAAGGAGAATAATCATGAAGCGTCATGAATTGAACAATCGTGTCATCGTCATCACTGGCGCCACTGGCGGCCTCGGTCGCGCGGCCGCGCTGGCCCTGCGCGCCAAGGGTGCCAGGCTAGCCCTGCTCGACCTCGACCAGAGCGCCGTGGAGAGCCTGGCCGCCGAGCTGGGCGGTCCCTCGGTCGCCGCCGGCTGGGTCGCCAACGTGCGCTCCATGGACAGTCTGACAGCGGCCATGGATGCGGCTGCGAAGCACTTCGGCGGCATCGACGTGGTGATCGCCGGGGCCGGCATCGGCATCGCCGGCTCGCTGGAAACCATGGATCCGCGCGAGTTCGACCGCGTCATCGACATCAACCTGAACGGTGTCTGGCGCACCTTCCACGCCGCGCTGCCGCAGGTGAAGGCAAGGCGCGGCTATCTGCTGGCCATCTCGTCCATGGCCGCCTTCATCCACTCGCCGCTGAATGCGCACTACACCGCCAGCAAGGCGGGTGTCTGGGCCCTGTGCAACAGCGCCCGGCTGGAGCTCAAGCACGAGGGCGTGGGCGTCGGCTCATTTCATCCCACCTTTTTCCAGACGCCCATGATGGACGCCGTTGTCGATGGCCCCTGCTCCACGCTGGTCTGGAACAAGCATCAGGGCATCTGGCAGTACGTCGCTCTGCAAGAGGTGGTGGATGCGCTGGTGGATTGCATCGAATACCGCCGCGAGACCGTCACCGTGCCCAGACGCAACAGCCTGGTGGCGAAAGCGCCCGGCCTCGCGCGCCAGGTGATCGAGCGCATCGGCTTCAATGACAAGCGCATCGAGCAGGCCATGAAACTGCACAACGGGGGTTGAGCACAGGCATTCCCCGTGAAGCTGGAACGGGTCGGGCGTCAGCGGTTCAGACCAGCGCCCTGCCCGTCCTCAAGCGCCAGCGGAAATCACGCAGCACCCAGGTGAACGGCAGCTGGCGCAGCCAGCGCGGCATCAGCCGGTTCACGAAGCCCAGAATGGCCAGCAGACGATCGAAGCGGCGCTGGTCGGCCGCATTCCAGCTGAAACGCATCTGTTCGCGCAGCGGCTGCGGCAGGAAGCCGGTGGTGACGAAGCGGTTGAAGCGCCCCAGCAGCAGGCGCAATGGCGACGCCAGGAACTTCAGCTCGGCGAGCGCGGTCAGATAGCCGCGCAAGGCATCATCGATGTGCGCCTCGGCCAGTCCCTGCGCGACATAGGCGTCGAAATCGGCCTGGCTGGCCGGCCACATGCCGGCCTTCACCTGCAGCGTGGTGCCCAGGCTCTCGGCGATGCGCAGGAACTCGCGGTCGCGCTCGGGCGGCAGATGGCCGCCGCGCAGCTTCGCGCGCGTGTCGCGGTAGCCCCAGCAGATGCAGGCCGCGACCCAGAGCTGCAGGTCGGCATCGAACGCGTTGTACTTGACCGGCGAATCACTGCCGGAGCGCACCTGGGTGTGCTGGCGGTTGACGGCCTGGCGGTAGGCCAGCTTCTCCTCGCGCGTGCCGGTCAGCGCCACCGCCAGATAGGTGATGGTCGTGCGCGTGCGCTTGAGCGGATGTTTGAACAGCGAGCCGCTCTCGACCTTGCTGAGCATGACGCCGTAGCCGACCGGGGCGTGGCTGAGCTGCATGATGACATTGGCGCCCCCCGCGAGTATGCCCAGGCCATCGAGCAGTCCGGGAAAACGCCGATCCAGCCCGGCCGCGTCGTAGGCGGCGTCCGCCGGCAGCACATCCGGGCGCCTGTCGCCGGCGGGCGCGGCCATGGCGCGGATTTCGGTGGCTGGGGCATCAGGCATGGCGACATCTCCGGATAATACAAAATACCAAATATGTATCATTGTTCCCGGCGAATCATAGAATGACCATGCAGTCATGCGCAACCCGTCCGGCAATCATGCTTAAATCGGTCCGTGCGGCGCGGCGCCTCCCCCTGCCCTCCGCCTGACAACAAGAACGCCATCAAGGAGCGTTTCATGCGCCAGCAGCGCGCCAGCCTTTCCTTCATCCTCGTCACCGTCTTCATCGACATGCTCGGCATAGGCCTGATGCTGCCGGTGCTGCCCTCCGTGGTCGGCGAGCTGGCCGGCTCGCCGGATCTGCAGACGTACTGGTACGGCGCGCTCATGGTGACCTTCGGGCTGACCCAGTTCCTGTGCATGCCGCTGCTGGGCGCGCTCAGCGACCGCTACGGACGCCGGCCGGTGCTGCTGCTGTCCATCTTCGGCCTGGGCATCAGCTATGTGGTCACGGCGACCACGCATTCGCTGACCGTGCTGCTGCTCTCGCGCGTGGTCAGCGGCGCCACCAGCGCCAGCTTCACCGTGGCCAACGCCTATGTCGCCGACATCACCACGCCGGAGAACCGCAGCAAGGGCTTCGGCGTCATCGGCGCGGCCTTCGGCCTGGGCTTCATCTTCGGGCCGGCGCTGGGCGGCCTGCTCACGGCCGGCGGGGATATCCGCCTGCCATTCTGGGTGGCGGCCGGCATGTCGCTGCTGAACGGGCTCTACGGCCTGTTCGTGCTGCCCGAGTCGCTGCCGGCGGAACGGCGGCGGCCCGTGCTCTGGCGGCGCGCCAACCCCTTCGGCGCCCTCACCCACCTGAACAGCCTGCATGGCGTGGGCCTGTTGCTGGTGGTCTACGCGCTGGTGCTGCTGGGGCAATGGATACTGCAGACCACCTGGGTGCTCTACACCACTTTCCGTTTCCACTGGACACCGCAGGACAACGGCATCGCGCTCTGCCTCGTCGGCCTGGTCGCCGTGCTCGCCCAGGGCGTGCTCCTGGGCCGGCTGCTGCGGCGCTTCGGCGAGCGCCGGCTGGCCCTCATGGGCATGACCTCGGCCCTGCTCGCCTCGCTGGGCTATGGCCTCGCCGGCACCGGCTGGATACTCTACGTGCTGATCCTCGTCAATTTCCTGTCCTTCACGGTCTCGCCGGCGCTGCAGGGCATCATTTCCCGGGCCGCGCACGAGACCGAGCAGGGGCTGACGCAGGGCGCGCTGAACGCCATCGCCAGCCTGAGCACGGTGATCGCGCCGCTGATCGGCACGCCGCTGCTGGGCGCGGTGGCGCATCTGCCCGCGCACGATTGGCGCCTGGGCGCGACCTTCTTCGCCAGCGCCATCCTGCAGTTGCTGGCGCTGCTGCTCGCGCGACGGCACTTCCGGGCGGACGGCATGGCGGCCTGAGCGCAAATGTCATGCGCAGATTGAGGTCTTTTCAGTACAATCCGCGCCATGAAGACGCCTGCCGCCGTATTCCCCTCTCCCTGCCCGGGTCTGGACCTGCTGCATGTCGATGCGGACTGCGTCGTCCTCGTCAAGCCATCGGGCCTGCACAGCGTGCCCGGCCTGGGCGCCGACAAGCAGGACAGCATCCTCACCCGCCTGCAGGCGCATGATCCTTGCATATACGCCGTGCACCGGCTCGACCGCGATACTTCGGGCGTGATGGTGTTCGGGCGGCACAAGGCGGCCATCAGCCATCTCGGCAAGCAGTTCCAGGCGCGCACGGTGGACAAGCGCTATGTCGCCCTGGTCGGCGGTGCGCCGGGGCCGGATGCCGGCGAGATCAACCTGGCCATGCGCTACGCGCCGGAGATCAAGCCGCGCCAGATCGTCGACGACGTCAACGGCAAGCCGGCGAGAACGCTCTGGCGTGTCATGGCCCGCCGTCCGGGCTGCACCCTGGTCGCGCTGGAGCCGGTGACCGGACGCACGCACCAGCTGCGCGTGCACATGCAGGCCCTGGGGCACGCCATTGTCGGCGACGCGCTCTACGCCCCGCCCGCGCTGCGCGAGGCCAGCGCCCGCCTGTGCCTGCACGCCGCCGAACTGGCTTTCGATCATCCCGGCACGGGCGCGCGCATGCGCTTCCAGGTGCCTGAAGAATTCTCAACCATTACTTTCTGATTACATCGCAACCCTATGAAAAATAATGCCCCTGCACTGGGACAACGCTGGATATCCGATGCCGAGCCCGAGCTGGGCCTGGGTGTGGTCATAGAGGTCGATGCCCGCGCCATGACCGTGCTCTTTCCCCGTAGCGAGGAAACCCGCGTCTACGCCCGCGCCAACGCGCCGCTGACACGCATACAGTTCGGCGCCGGCGACCGCATCGAGGATGCCGAAGGCCAGGCCTGGACCGTGCTGACGGTCGAGGAGCGTCATGGCCTGCTGCGCTACGGCGTGCGCAACGAGGCCGGCGAGGAGCGCGAGCTGATGGAGGCCCGCCTCTCCGCCGACCTGCGCCTGTCGCGCCCGCGCGAGCGCCTGCTGGCCGCCCAGGTCGATGGCAAGCAGTGGTTCCAGCTCCGCCTGGATGCCGCCCGCGAACAGCAGCGGCTGGCGCAGAGCCCGGTGCGCGGCCTCATCGGCGCCCGCGTCGGCCTCATCCCGCACCAGCTCTCGGTGGCGCAGACGGTGGCGCAGCGCCTGAACCCGCGCGTGCTGCTGGCCGATGAAGTCGGCCTCGGCAAGACCATCGAGGCCGGCCTGATACTGCACGCGCAGATCCAG
>Ga0222424_100556_pt1 | contig 17477 bp, 14 predicted proteins | sample 2B2ome_FD_182468 | JGI IMG/M metagenome (GOLD analysis project Ga0222424, IMG submission 182468) | Enriched microbial communities from leaf-cutter ant dump, University of Wisconsin, Madison, United States - 2B200A (version 2) | ecosystem: Environmental > Terrestrial > Nest > Insects nest > Nest... | reverse complement strand
ATTATTCTATAGGGAATCCGGGACCTTTTCGGAAGGCTATTATAATTAAATTCTATTATGCGCCAGCTAAAAATTGCTACACAAATTACTAACCGTGACTCTCAGGCGGTCGAAAAGTATCTGCAGGAGATCTCAAAGATCTCCATGATCACGCCCGAAGAGGAAACAACACTGGCCCAGAAGATAAAAATGGGCGATCAACGTGCACTGGATAAACTGGTTCAGGCTAACCTTCGTTTTGTGGTTTCTGTAGCCAAGCAATATCAACACCAGGGGCTTTCATTAAGCGACCTGATCAATGAAGGCAACCTGGGCCTCATCAAGGCGGCACAACGTTTTGATGAAACCAAAGGCTTTAAATTTATTTCATACGCTGTTTGGTGGATCCGTCAGTCTATTTTGCAGGCATTGGCCGAGCAGGGCAGGCTGGTACGTTTACCCCAGAATAAGATCGGCACCTACAACAAGGCCAATAAGGCCTATATGGCTTTTGAACAGGAGCACGAGCGGGAGCCTTCTACCGAAGAACTTTCCGAGCTGCTGGAAATGAGCGAAACCGAGATCAATAATATTTTCCAGAGCAATACCCGTCATACCTCGCTGGATGCACCGGTGCACGAAGCCGAGGACGTGGCAATGGGCGACCTGCTGGAAGGTGGTTCCGATACGGATGATGATGTGATGAAAGACTCGCTGCGCAACGAGATCCGCCGTGTTTTGAAGTCGCTCTCTCCCAGGGAGGCTGAAATTGTAAATGCTTACTTTGGTCTGGATGGGGAAAACGGAGTAACCATTGAGCAGATCGGCCAGAAATATGATCTGACCAAAGAGCGGATCCGCCAGATAAAGGAAAGAGCGATCAAACGGTTACAAAAAGCACGCTACAGCAGTGCACTGAAATCCTACCTGGGTTAAGTGTATGCAATACGATAAAGAGCAGGAGCTCCGGATTTTCCGGGGCTTTTTTATTTGGGGCCCTGATTCTGGATACCCGATGCTCTACGCTCCCCTGAAGTTTCGGCTATGATTGTGTATACCACCAGGTTAAGGAACAAAATCATATATAACAAAACCGTTAAATCAGAAAGGGCAACCGGAATGTATAAGCTCAACCGGTCAATGCTCCGGGATCTCCGTCATTCCTAGTCTATACGGAGTACCTGTTGATAGAACGGTTGATTTTGGGGATCAGGCATCGTACCGAGTCCTGTGTATACGTGGCTTCTGTGGAAGTCTGGATGACCTGGCTCCGGTTTTAGAATTCCCAATTTACCCCGATCGTTTAGGACAGGATTTCAGGGGACAATGATGCTGATAGCTGATGGCTAAAACCTGATCCCTCAACTCTCAATTCTTAACTTTCAATTCTCAAATCTCGCCCCTCATAGCCACATTTATATTTTATGTTCTTATTATTGTATTATGAAAGTTTTAGTAACAGGTTCTAACGGATTGGTAGGAGGTTATGTGGTGCAACAATTGCTGCAAGCCGGGCATATGGTATTTGCATCGTCGCGTACGGCAGACCAGTCTGCTTTTAATGCACCCAATTACCGGTTTGTGCAAATGGATTTTACCGACCCTTATGCGCTGGACGCCGCTTTTGAAGCGATACAGCCCGAAGTGGTCGTGCACAGCGGTGCCTTGAGCAAGCCGGATGATTGTGAAAAAGATCAGGCGGAAGCCTACCGCATCAATACCGTGGGAACGGTGCAGTTACTGTTGAATGCCGCCGCCAGCAAAAGCTTTTTTATCTTTTTGTCTACGGATTTTGTTTTTAACGGAAAAGAGGGCATGCACGGGGAGCGCGACCCGGCGGATCCGGTCAACTATTATGGGCGGACCAAGCTGGAGGCAGAAGAAGCGGTAAAGGAATATGAACACGGCTGGGCTATTGTACGTACCGTATTTGTATATGGAAGCCCGTTGTATGGCCGCGATTGTTTTGTGACCATGATATCCAAAAAGATCCGGAACCGGGAAGGGTACAAGGTAGTAGCGGATCAGGAGCGTACGCCTACCTATGTAGGTGATCTGGCAAAGGGGATTGCCGCAATCACCGAGAAGAAAGCTGAAGGCATCTTCCATCTTTGTGGCCCGGAAGTGCTGTCGCCCTACGGGATGGCAATGGAAGTGGCGGAGTATCTGGGCATGGAAGCCCCGTTTCTGGAACCGGTTACAACGTCTTCATTAAATGCACTGGCACAGCGCCCGCTGAAAAGTGGACTGGATATATCCCGGGCCCGGGAGGTGCTGGGTTATGCACCGCTGTCGTTTCAGGAAGGTCTTAAAAAAACACTTAAGAGCGGGTAACGGCTATTGTTTGGCAAATTGTTTTTCGCCGGCACTGATAGCGATCTTCAAATGGTTTTCTTTGGGCGGCACGGGGCAACTGTACCGGCCGCTAACATAGGCGCAATAAGGATTGTAAGCCTTGTTAAAGTCGAGAACGATACGCCCGTCCCGGATATCTGAGATCTTGAGATCCAGGTACCTTCCGGTTTCATAGCTTTCCTTTCCGTTGGTGGCATCTTTAAAAGGGAGGAACAGGTAATCGAAATATTCATTATGCTGTAATAAGAACTGAGACTGGTAAACCGCCAGTTTTTGTTTGCTCCCGTTCAGTTTAAAGGTGAGCCACCCATAAATACGGTATTGCTTGGATTTTCCGCTGGAGGTGGGTATGGAGATCCAGGGGCTGTCCGTTGTTTTTTTAAAATGGGCCGTTACCCGGTAGCTTTTGCTAACCGGGAAAAAACGAAACCATTTGCGCTGGGCAGCGGGAACCACCTGGTGACTGTTTACATAGTTGGCAATAAAATGATCGATGCTGTCTTTATAAGGGTCCTGGGCTTTTGCCGGAATGATGAACAGCAATACAAGCGTACAAAAGATGAATGGTTTCATATCAATTTTTTACCGGGAGTGATGGGCCTGTTGCGCCGGAAGAAAGATTTCTGCGATCATGCAGCGGGCACTGCCGCCGCCATTTTGCTCAATGGTGGTAAGCGGTGTATGTAAAATGGGATTGTAGGTTTCCAGTTGTTGCCGCTGGGCTTCTGTTAAAGATCCATAGGCTGCAGAAGACATGACCAGGAACCGCTGTCCGTCTGTATTTCGCACCTGCAGTGCATTTCCGGCAAACTGCTCCATTTGGCTAAGGCTGATGGGGATGATCGTTTTACCGGTGCCGGTCAGCGCTTCCAGTACCTGATCGCGTTCTGTTTTATTGGTGATGCTGTCAAGTGCTATGATGGCATAATCCTCCGCAACACTCATCATTACATTGGTATGGTAAACCGGCGTACCGCTGCTATCGGTTGCATGAAAGAGCACCGGGGTAAAATCAAGTACGCCGCAAAAATCGCGCAACACCCGTTCATCGGTCCGGGGCGAGAGGCAGGCATAGGCTTTCTGGTGCATCCGGTCCAGCACCATGCTGCCGGTTCCTTCCAGGAAAAGCTGTTCCTGTTCGTATCCGGTAAGGTCTACATTGGAATAGATCACAAACTGCTCTTTTAGCCTGTTGATAACGCCCTTGGTACGTTCGGCTCTCCGGTTGGGAGCAAACATCGGATAAAGCACGATCTGTCCGTCGTTGTGCATCGAGATCCAGTTGTTAGGAAAAACAGCGTCTGGCGTGTAGGGCAGTGGCTGGTCCTGTATCACATGAACATCGATCTTATACTCCTTCAAAAGGGCCACCAGCTGATCAAACTCCTGCTGGGCTTTTTCATTCACATTCCAGTCATCATTCTTTTTTTGAAACGCGTTGTTTACCGCTGTTTCCGTATTAAAGCCAAACGCAATGGGCCGTATCATTAATAAGTGAGAAGTTGTTTGCATATTTGTCAATGGTCAATAAATGATCAACTATTAAAGATACAAAAGTTTATGTCTTTAAACCTCCGGCGCTGTTTCCGGGTGTGGCACCCGGCCACCTGTTGTTCGCGGAGATGGTCAAGAGGAGCATCCCTTTTTAGCGGGTTGCTCCATCCCACAATGCCGGCGGTCTGTACGATCCCCCCCGGAATGGGGCGCACGCCGGTCTATGGCGCTTCCCGCAACAGTGGCATACTCATACAATGGAAGCCGCCCCTGGCCCTCGAAAGCTCCGCCGAAGGGATGGTGATAAACGTATTGCGCATTTTCTGAGGATCTGTTGCTCCGCTTTCCAGCTCGGGCAGCAGCTCCTTAATGTCAATGATCCGGAATCCTGCCCTGCGAAAAGCCTCCAGGGTTTTGTCGTTCCGGTCATAACCTACAACTACTCCGTCTTTCAGGGCCAGCAGGTTGCAGCTGTCGGTCCACTGTTCCCGCAGGTCAAAAGGGAACTCATCATTACCGGAGTGAATGATGGTTACTTTTCCCTTTATCTTCAGGTCTTTCCTGCTGATATCAACAAGCAGGTCTTCGAGGCTGCTAAAGCGCACCGGTTTGGAAAGACTGTTTTTCCTGAACTGGATAATAGAAACGGCCATTTCGGGTTTCTGGTCTTCAATGGCTCTCAGGATCACATCGCTCAGCTCTTTTTTTGCACGTTTTTTTGAGAAGGCTCCCAGCATGACCCAGGTGTCTTTTTTTACCTGGGTAAAGATCGTATCAATGTGCATGTACTCCCGTTTTTGAGGAATCTGCACCAGGGTTACCTTGCTGACGATATTCTTTTTAAAAAGCGTGGTGGCTACCTGGTGGGCAGCGGCCATACTTGTACGCTCGCTGATCCCGATCACAACGTGGTCGCTGCTTACCACCATTACATCACCGCCTTCGAGTGTAACGTTATATTCATCGGCATCTACGGGCAGCAGGAAGTGATACGGACTATCAGAAAGCTCGATGATGTTATTGCGGTAATCCCCGAACAGCGGATGATTGAAGAAAATGTATTTCATCAGCAGGGCTTCCCGTAACCTTGCTTTTTTGGCCGGTTTATTTAAAAGGATATGATCTTTTATAACAATACCGATGTCCCGTGTAAAGATGAAGTTCGGAACCGGCGGAAACAGCATTTCAAGATTATTGCCGGTGCCGCTGATGAATATCTTCGCCAGTTCCTCAGGCTTTTGGGTCAATAGCATTTCCTGTGTGTGGTACGAGCAGTTCTCAATGGCACAAACGGAAGCCACCAGCTTTTGTTTAATGGCGGCGTTACGGAGGATCTCGGCCAGCAATACCTGTATCTCAATCACATTTTTAGAGTGGTGAAAACCGGCCCTTCCGGGTTTGTAGAACTGGTAAGTGTTTTGGGGATCGTCAATGGCTGCCAGGCGGCCTTTGATCACCGCCGGGTCCAGGAAATAAAGGAGGAGTTTCGTATAATAATCATATTCTTTCCGGCGAACGGTATCCAGGTGCACAATGTCCTCAAACAACCAGTCCTGCGCTTTTGAAGGGATCACCTTCCCAATACCGCTATCCGGGCTGTGCACCAACAGCTTTTTTAACAAACCGATCTCGGAGGTTACGTTTATTTGCATATAGAAAGATTAAAAGCTAACGCTTGTTATAAACAAAAATAAGGGAATGAATGTTTGCAGTCAAAGTTCCGGTGCAATAACATTAAGGGCAGCTGTTTTTAGTCCGTTTGGCATCGCCGTAAAATGTTCACCTCCGAGTTCTGTAATTTAATTAGCTTGCATGCCCAATGAAGAAGGCGTTTTTACAATTACATATTGCAGTGTTGCTGGCGGGGTTTACCGGCATTTTGGGGGAACTGATCACGCTGAATGAGGGGTTATTGGTTTGGTACCGGCTAATGATAGCTGCGGTAACGCTTTGGGTGCTGATGCGCGTAACGGGAAAATTGCAGAAGCTACCGGTAAAAGAGGCCCTGAAAATATCGGGCATTGGCTTTCTGTCGGCATTGCATTGGGTGTTCTTTTATGCATCGATCAAATATGGAAATGTTTCGATAGGCCTGGTCTGTCTTTCGGCGGTAGGCTTTTTTTCCGCGATCCTGGAGCCGCTGCTCAACCGGGTGCCCATAAAGAGAACGGAGCTGATCCTGGGACTCTGTTCGGTATTCGGCATCTACCTGATCTTTCATTTTGATGCGCAGTATAAGCTGGGGATCATACTGGGTTTTATCTCTTCCTTTTTTGCTGCGCTGTTCCCCATTCTTCTGAAGTTTTCGATGCGGCGGGTCAATATGCAAACCGTGCTTACCTGGCAAATGACCGGTGGGTTCATCACCCTGTCGCTGGTAATGCCGTTTTATCTCCGGCTCTTTCCCGTAAAAACAATGTTGCCTTCACTGAGCGATTTTCTGTGGCTGCTGGTGCTGGCATGGCTTTGTTCTGTAGTGGCTTTCCAGTTTTCGATGAGTGCCCTGAAGAAGCTTTCGGCGTTCACCGTAAGTTTATCGTATAACCTGGAACCGCTGTACGGGATCCTGATGGCCTTTATCATCCTTAAAGAAAACAAATCGCTGAACAACGGATTCTATCTCGGGTTTACGATCATTAGTCTTACGCTCATCCTGCATGCGGTAATCCTAAAACGGAACAACCGTAAAGCGGTTTAAGGAGTACCGGCTCTGTTGCTGGATTCTCGATGATCGATCTTCGATTCCGGCTGCCCGATCTGATATTCGGATCTTGGAAGTTAATATTTAGTATCTTCAATGATCAACTAATGAATACGCATATGAAATCTTTTTCGGGTACACAGTTTAAGGCGGATGGAAATTTCAGGCTAAAGAATCATCCAACCGATATTTCCTCCACCATAAAGGCAGCGGATGCAAAGGAGCGGCTGAAAGATATCCGCAAGGAATTAAGTGCTTTCCAGGAAAAACTGTATGCGCATAACCGGTACAGCGTACTGGTTTGTTTGCAGGGAATGGATACCGCCGGTAAGGACAGCCTGATCCGGGAAGTGTTTGAAGAGTTCAATGCAAGAGGTGTGGTGGTCAATAGCTTTAAAACGCCTTCTGCACTTGAGCTGCAGCATGATTATCTCTGGCGTCATGCTATTGCTTTGCCGGAAAAGGGAAAGTTTGGAGTGTTTAACCGGACACACTATGAAAATGTATTGGTGACCCGGGTGCATCCGGAATACCTGCTGAATGAAAAGATACCCGGGATCGAAACCGTGAAGGATCTGCCCAACGATTTCTGGAAGAAACGCTTTGAGCAGATCAATCATTTTGAAGCGCAGCTGGCTGATAATGGGACCATCCTGTTTAAATTCTTCCTTCATCTCGGCAAGGAGGAGCAAAAGGCCCGTCTGCTGCGGCGGCTGGAAAAGGAAAAACACCAGTGGAAGTTTTCTCCGGGCGACCTCGTCGAAAGGAAGCAATGGGAACGTTATATGGATTGTTATGAAGATGCCATCCGGCATACAAGTCCCGCGAGAGCGCCCTGGCATGTGATCCCCGCGGATGATAAGGATATCTGCCGGTACCTGGTTGCCTCAACGCTGCTCGACCGGCTGAAAACCTATAAGGATATTTGTTATCCCAAACCTGAGAAAGCTGTAAAAGAACATATCCGGCAGTATAAGCAGCAGCTGGAACAGGAATAAAGTCAATTTAAGTCTGCAGGGTGTCCGCCGGCATGGTTATATTCTATTTTAATAGTAGACTAATATTGTTATAACTTTAAGTTATGGGCAATTGACTTTATTCATTTCCTGGTTCCTGCTGCCTGGTGTAGTTTTGTTGTATAAATGATATAGCAGACATGAAGGCTTTTTTTATACCGGCGGTTATTTTTTTGGTGATGATCATTGTAGTGCTTGCAGAGAATGGGTGTACGGATCATGAAGGCGGTGCGCCGTCGCAAAAAGAAACTGTGGAAGCAGACACTGCGGATATGGTCTGGACCGGCTGGAACCAGTACCAGATACCCGATTATACGGATGAGGGAAAACTGATCGGGTACGGGTATGAGCTGATCGCCAATACCGCTCAATACCTGGGGCCAAAAGGTACGGTGGCCGCACTGACCAATGGTATGAACTGCCAGAACTGTCACCTGAAGGGCGGAACGGTTCCTTTTGGAAATAATTTCGGAAAAGTGTTTGCCACCTATCCGTTGTACCGGGCACGTAACAATGGCATCCAGGATATCTACGCCCGGGTGAACGATTGTTTTCAGCGAAGTTTGAACGGGCAGAAACTGGATACCGCATCCAGGGAGATGCAGGCGATCTATGCCTATATCCGCTGGTTGGGGGATGGAGTGCCCAGGGGAAAAGCACCGGCCGGCACTTCTATTATGAAACTGCCGTTTATGGACAGGGCCGCTGATCCGGAAAAAGGAAGAAGGGTATACCAGGCCCGTTGTGTAACCTGCCATGGAGCAGACGGCGCGGGGCAGCCCAACGGAACGGGTACCGGCCACCTGTACCCGCCTTTGTGGGGAAGCGGAAGCTTTAATGATGGAGCAGGATTATTCCGTTTGCGTAGTATGGCCGGGTTCATAAAAAATAATATGCCGCTGGGAACCACCTACCGGAACCCCCAGCTTACAAATGAGGAGGCCTGGGATGTAGCGGCCTATATCGATAGCCAGCCACGCCCGGTATTTGATCAGCACGAAGATTGGAAATTACTGGCGAAAAAGCCGCTGGATGCGCCGTATGGTCCTTATATTGACAGCTTTTCCGAGCGGCAGCATAAGTATGGTCCTTACAGACCTATTGAGATTGCGCAGGCGGCATTAAAGAAAGTACTTTAGACGGAGCGTTATTTCCGTTTCACATTTAAAAAGGAACAATGAAACAGATCTTATTGGTTACATGGTGTATGATGGTGAGCTGGGCGGTATCCGCGCAGCAATTGACAAAACAGGAAGAAAAGAACCGGGGCTTTGCCGGTGCAGTGACAAAACAAAAACAATACCGGGTGATCTACCAGATGGATAACGGAGATCCTAAAGTGATAGAGAAAGTGTTGCGCAACCTGAACAATGCATTGAACGACCCAAGACTGAAAGGGAAATTGCAGGCGGAACTGGTGGCGTTCAGCGGGGGTACGGATGCATATATCAAAGGAAGTAAGTATGAGGATGCGTTAAAGCAACTGGTTGCAAAAGGTGTTATTGTAGCTCAGTGCGCCAATACGCTGAAAGAGCGGAAAATAGAGCGGGAACAGATCTATGATTTTATCGGGCTGGTGCCAAGCGGCAATGGCGAGCTCATCCTGCGTCAGGCTGAGGGCTGGTCGGTGATCAAACCCTGATACGATTCCTCAAGATTCCTGTTCATGTACAACGGCGGGCATACCGTGCCCTGCTGCCGGTTACAGCATGATGCCCGGCTGTACAGCCGGAACCTAATAAAAATAATCAGCAATGAAAAGAGTATGTATGATCCTGGCTTTTTGCCAGGCCAGTGCCGGTCAGATAGCGGCACAAGACCATCGTTTTGACCCGCCCTGGAACACACCGCCAAAGAGCGAGGTCATGTTTACCGTACCGGGTGTTAACAATACGCCGGATCTTTACGGAGATATTAATGATCCTCAGCTGGTGGTGTTTTTTGCGGGTAACCAGTTTATGTGTGTGGATGAGTTGCTGGGCGCTTTTAAAAAGTTGTACCCCCGGTATACACGCATATTTGCAGAAACGTTACCTCCCGGTATCCTGGCAAAACAAATTGAAGGAGGATCTTTAACCATGGGGAATCTTCGCATTACCCTGAAGCCGGATGTATATACCGCTGGCAAAACGCGGATCGATGCAATGGCGCATTTGTTTGCAGACACAACGGCCTACGCGTACAATAAACTGGCCATAATGGTACAGAAAGGAAACCCCAAAAAGATTACGGGGCTAAAGGACCTGGGAAGAAAGGAGGTATTGGTGGCAATGCCCAATCCGGAATTTGAAGGCATCGGCAAAAGAATTGAAGCTGCCTATGTAAAGGCCGGCGGCGAACTGCTGAAAAATAAGATCATGGATGCAAAGGTAAAAGACAGCACCACACTGCTTACCCAGATCCATCACCGGCAAACGCCGATGTGGGTGCTTTATGGAAAAAGTGATGCTGGTCCTGTTTGGTATTCAGAGGCGTATTACCAGGCAATGATCGGTCATCCGGTAGCGCTGGTACCAATACCGGATCAGGAAAACATTCAGGCTACCTATATGGCCGGAACATTGAAAACGGCTCCGCACCGGCAGGCGGCAAAAGATTTTTTGCAATTTTTGAAAAGCCCGGCAGCCCGGGCTGTTTATGCCAAGTATGGTTTTGATACCCCGTGATGAGCCCCTTTGGGCCGGTGAGGGCAGGCGCACCGTATACGGCCCGCCGGAAGCGGGATATAAGAGCCTCAAAAAAATCAATAACATTTTTTTGTCATCAATTTGCCAACCCTTACTTTTGCCGCGGAGAGATGGCAGAGTGGTCGAATGCGGCGGTCTTGAAAACCGTTGACTGTAACAGGTCCGGGGGTTCGAATCCCTCTCTCTCCGCCAAACAAAAAGAGCGTTGTTTTCAGCGCTCTTTTTGTTGCCGGTATACTGCGGTATTGGATACGGCATATTGGGACGGGCAGCAAAACAGCCCCTGCGCGGATCTGCTGAAGCATGTTCTTTATAATGGAAATTGGAAAACACCACAGATCATTCAGGCTGGTTTACGAAACCCGGGAAGCGATAAAATATTCCTGAACCGGATGGTTATTTCTTATGCCGGGCTCTCTGTTGTTCCGGTACTGTTTTTTATTATTTACCATCCGGAATGATATGGCTTCGTTGGGCATATTATATGCAATAATTCTATATTTGTACCCGACTTTCACTGCATGCTATGCTTAATGACTATTTCTGGGTTTATTTAAAAGGAGTGCAAAAAAGCGGGTTCTTGTTTTTGTGCTTTCTTTTTTTTCACAGCCGGGTATATCCGCAAACAGGTAATTACGTAGTAAAACAATACAATTCGGAAAACGGATTACCACAAAACAGCGTTAAAGCTATTAAATTCGATAAAAGCGGATTTTGCTGGCTGGCTACAGAAGCGGGTATTGTCCGGTTTGATAATAATAATTTCAAGCAGTATGGAAGTGATATCGTAAAGGGACTTAGAGGTGAACGAATCGTGGCCATGATGACCGATACTGCAGGGAATATATTTGCGCAAACCCTTGACTTCCAAAATATCAAAATAACCGGGTCCTCATCCATGTATGCTTATTTACCCGTGTTAGCCGGTACCGACAGTATTAACTTTGTTGCAACAGGATACATTACAAGAAGCCCCACATTCGATAGCATATGGCAGACCATATCCAGTGTTACAACGATTCCCCTGGTAAAAACGCCGGGAGGGCTGAAAAACGGAAACATTTATTTTTTCCAGGGAGGGAATGCCTATTTTATCCGGAAAACCAATGCCGCAAGCCTGAAACCAAATGAAACGGAACCGGTTGGCAGTTTAATTCTTAATGATCATTATTTCCTGCAGGTATGGCCCGGAAACCGTATAAGATGCTGGGATAATGGAATTGAGCAGACGGGATCTATTAATGGAGCGATTGGCAGCAATAACGATTTCCTTAACGGAAATTTTAAGGCGTTATGGTGCGAGCAGGGGGCCTTCATATATGCCGGAGGAAATCTTTACGAAATCTTTTACAGCAACGGAACCGTGGACAGCAGGTGCGTTTTAAGCAACTTAAGCCTGGAAATACCGCTTTGCATCGCCTACCGGCCGGATCTTAAGACGTATTTTATCGGAACCGGTACACAAGGTTTGTTCGTTATAAAAGTGTCAGATTTTATATATCCTGAAATACCAAAAAAATCAGGGCCGGAAAACTATTATACCATTGCAAAGACATCTGGTGATGATATCATTGTGAATAATGCATTGGTGCGCCGGAATAACACATCTGTTTATGTTCCCCTTTACAACAATGACAGCAGGGCAACCTATACCGACAGCGCAGACAGGGTTTATTATGAAAACGGCTATATACTAACCCGATACAATTCCAGAACCGGGATTATAGACAGAAATATGCTTCAGCTTGATAACCGGTTGATGGCTATCGTCCCGGTTAAGGAAAACGGTACACTATTACTATGTACGCATTCCACTTTGTATAAAATTACCCCGGAGGGAAAAATCATCTATCAGGAAAAATTTCCCCGGGGCACGAATGTAACAGCCTTAATCCCCTTAAAAAACGAAGTATATCTGATAGCAACTTCTGAGGGCTTAAAATGGTATGATCTTAAAAAACATGCTGTTTTCCGGGCCATACTGGACTCCTTTTCTATACGAACCATTTATCACGATAAACAAAACAGGTTATGGATCGGCACGGATGGTAAGGGCTCCTTTTTATATACAAACAATCAATTGTATGCTTTGCCAACCGGGCCGGGAGGGGCGTTTCGCTCCATCCACGCTTTTATTGAAGACAATAAAGGAAATTTCTGGCTGCCTACCAACAATGGCTTGTATAAAGTACCGGTTAATACCTTCGCAGATTTTGCAACCGGAAAAACCAGTTCGGTTTTCTGGAATACGTTTAATAAAACAGATGGACTAAGAACGAACGAATTTAATGGAGGTGCTAATCCCAATTTTCAATGGCTGCAGGACGGTGCGCTGATATTGCCATCCATTGATGGGTTAGTGAAATTTTATCCCAACCGGCTTGCACCGATCTTCCCCAGGGGAAAAATTTTTATTGATGAAATCAGCATCGACGGTCAACCGGTGCGTTTGGATAGTATCAACGGGCCGATCCAACTAAAGCCAACATTCCAGGCGCTGCATATTAATATAGCCTGCCCCTTTTTCGGTAATCGGGAAGACCTGAAACTGGAATACAGAATTGGTAAGGATAAAGGGCAGTGGATCCCGGTTCCCGCTTCAGGAATTGTTTCTATAAATACATTGCCCGCCGGTGATTATATATTAATGTTCCGGAAAGCGGGCAGTAATGATCATACACCTGACGGCAGTATCGCAATCAATATTGTCGTTACTCCTTTTTTTTATAAAACAGGCTGGTTCTTTTTAAGCATTGTATTATTAATCTTTGGTGCGGGATATTTGTACTCAAGAAGACGTTTATCCAAACTGAAAAAAGAGAAGCTGAAAATCGAAAAAATAGTAGAACTCCGGACTGAAAAGTTAAGCACGGCTGTACAGCAGCTGGAGCATTCAGAATTTGCTTTAAAGAAAAGTAATGAAGTAAAAGAGCAAATCATTTCAACGGTATTACATGATATCAGGTCGCCGCTGTTTTCTATGAGAATTACCGGGAAATCGTTGGTTAAGAATTGGGAGACCAGTAATGAGGAGAATTTGAATCAGGTGATTGGCCTAAATCAGTTAATTGGTGAGTTAAGCCGCTTCACCGACCAGTTTTTCTCCTGGGCGATGAGTCAGCAGGAGCATTTTAGAGTAAAAAAGACACAGTTCTCGCTACAGCAGCTTTTCGGAGACATTGAGGCATTGTTCAGGGAGATCTTGCAGACAAATAACAATAAGTTTTCCATACCTCAAACAGCGATTCAGGTTTATACTGATAAAGATATATTGATACTGATCTTAAGGAACCTGGTAGATAACGCCAACAAGAATACAGAAAACGGAATCATCGGCCTAAAGGCGGCATTGGTATCGGAGGGTTTGCAGATCCAGGTATCCGATACGGGAAAAGGGCTGAATGCCTTCCAGACCGAAAATTTCCTGAATAGGGACAAAGCGGTAAAAAACGGCAGAATGGGAAGCGTCATTATTCTGGAAATGCTGGGTAGAATTGACGGAATATTAAGGGTGACTTCAGAACAGGGAAAGGGCGCTGTTTTTACGATAATTTTAAAAACGGATAATGAAGGGCGCATTTAAGTTCCGGTGTCAGCGTTCCCGGGCTTTGGTGTTGTGTTAATAACAATCCAGGACCGGGGTCGTTTCCGTATATACGTTATTGTTATACCGCGGCTGTTTCGCGGATATGCGGATGCCGTCTGTTTTACGGAAATGTTCAGTCAATTACCCGAACGAGAAAATGGTTAATGATTTTTATCTCCAAAAACAAAGAGCGCTGATTTCCGGCGCTCTTTGTTGAATAACAGAAGTATTTGATCAGGGCATTTCACAGACGCGCCAATTATTGAGGGTTTCAGCAAAGCTGGTGGCACCGGAAAAGGCGATTCCGGCGGCAGCGCTCAGGCTGGCGGTACCATATCCGAAAACCAACACTTTTCCGGCCTGTTTTACAATAAGGGGTGACGTAAAGGAGGCATCTTCGGAGTACGTCGAAAACATAACAAAGGTTACCGGGGAGCAGATCGTTCTTGAACTACGCCACTTGTCTAAGTTGCTGTCAAAAACGGGTGTTTCATAATAACTTGCCAGGGAAGTGCCCAACACGGAAGTGGTATAGGCCGAGCCACCCCAGTCATAAATCAGGGTACTTTGCAAATGCCGGGAGTCGAGCGGAAACCTTCCGGGAATATGAAACGAATCGAGTGTGATGCCCACTTCAGAGCGTGAGCCCCAGGGACCCTGTGTATCCGTTTTTGTATCTATTCCACAATAGGGCGTGCCGCCAGTTGTAAAATTGCGGTCACTGCGGTGTGATGCCGTCCCGATCCCGGATCTGTAACTGTCAAAGAGAAAAAAGGATGTGGGAATATCACCGGTACACAGGAAAGGATTGGGATCCTCCGGTTTGGAAATGGGGGGCGTTGAGGTGGGAGGCTGGCTGCCGCCATCTGAAGGAGAATAAGGTTGAACCGGTTTTTGCAGGACAAGCTGAAACCTGAGAAATTCTTCAAATCTGATCAGCGCTCTCTGGTCTGAAGGGAATACTCCCCTGATTTTTTCCTGATAGGCGGGCTCATCAACTTTAGCCTCCTCCCAGATCTTCTTTATAAACGGGTAATACACTTTTGAAACATAGTCGGCTTTTGACCGTTTTTCATCGGTTGTCTTCGCATCTGCAACGGCCTTTATGGCAGCCTGATAGCCTTTGTACATATCGGGTTCCGCTTCCATCAGCTTACGCAGGTTCTCTATTACGGGGGCCACTATATCTGATATCTTTTTAACAAGGGCTTCCTGATCTCTTTTTGCTGAAACCTGCATTTCTTCAACAGACCTGTTGAAGAACATTACCGGATACCGGATCGAATCCCTTTTGGTTATAAAGATACCGCTTGTTGTGGCTGGTTTAACCGAAGCCATTGCGGCTGCTTCATTCGCATCTGTTAACGCGTTCTTTTTGCAGGAAGTCTGTCCCAAAAGCAGGCAGGCAAATAACAGCGGATAAAATGTCTTTTTCATGTGTATGTTTTTTGATTTTTAATGATGCATGGAATGGCGCTTCCGTTATTGTTTTTGGGCAGTATATTGAAGGCTGTTCCGTGTTGGTAAAGTTTCTGGATGTAAAAATAGTTTGCGCAGGATGCAATGGCAATCGTTAAAAAAGATGATTTTTTAATTCATTACCGCTTGTATTATTTTACTGTATGTTTTTGTGCCGTCGTTGTCTACCTGGGCAATTCGTATATAAATGTTGCCTGTTGTACCGGGTAATGATTCAATGGAAGTCTTTGTGCAGGAAAAGACCAAAATGATGCTCACAAGCATTGCTGCTGCGGGCAGGTGACGGGTTTTTTTATACGCCGGCAATAACAATATTGCCAGCAGGCCAAACCCGGTCATACCCAAACTGCTGATATCAAGACTAAAGCTGTAGGATACCGGCACACCTGCGTTGCCCGCAACGGATTTCAGTGTTCCTATTTCCTTAAACCGTTTACCATCCGGAGATGCTTCAATGATAAACCTGTTGTTGTTTTTTTCTGTCAGGCAGGTGAAGTTTACCTGCAATGTTTTGTCTTTAACTGCAGCAGCAACAACTCCAAAGGACACCGGCAGCGTTATATCGTCGGTAACTGGGGGGAGAACCGATAATTCCGAATCCCGCAAGGCCCGGTTGTAGATACGTACTTCGTCGATCATGCCATCGCTATATTCGTCGGGCCCGCTCAGGCTACGGCCGATAGCATAGGCATTTACCGTGTCCGGGCTAAAAGCCTCGTGATATTCTTTAGCACCTATCAGATTGCCGTCTACATAAAATTTTGCTGAGTCTGTAAGTTTGCTGTAAGTTACGGCGAGGTGATGCCATTCATTGAACTGCCAGGTATAGTCGCTGCCAATATAGCTGGTATTGTAGCCGGACTCAAACAGTATGCCCCCGGAGGCCCAGTTGGCCTCCAGCAGCACAGAGCCCCAGTCAGTAGAAGGGTCGTATTGTTCAAAAACGGCAAACACATTCCAGTTGTTATACCAGTTCCGGATATTGATCCATGCGGCAATGGTTACTTCACTGGAGGTATATATTTTAGAAAGCGATGCGCTGGGTGCTATTTCAATATAGGAGTTGCTGCCGTTAAAACGGTAAGCCGAATTTGTAATGCCGGACCGGTCTGTGGTAAGCGTTGCATTATACACGATACCATTATTGCCGTTGCCGCTTGCATCGTTGGCGTTTCCGTTGAACGGCAAATAAAGGATCAGGCTGTCATTAATTGTTTGCGCTTCTAATGATGGTGCCGGCAACATGAGGAGGTGTAAAAGAAGGATGCCGGCAATTACCGGATAATGCCTTTGGCGACGGCCCCTGGTTAGGAGTGTATTGAAAAAATAAAAGGTGTACCGGGCGGAGCGCATGAGGCATTGGTTTATTGTTAATTTTTTATAGCTTTAAATGTCGGTGTAAAAGTAGAGCTGCGTAACGGTGAAAACAATCGTTAAAAAAGATGATTTAGCAGGAGTGGGGAAAAAAATCATTAAAAAGTATGAGGAAAAACAATAAAACCAATGCTTAATTTGTGATGGAAGTCATGGATAAATCGCTTAAAAAAATACTGCTGTTGTTTTGCTGTGTATAGAGCTTTGGTTTGCCGGTGCATGGGAGCCGGAAACGACGGATGGCCGGCTTGGGTGCAATATCAGCGCAGCAGTTTTATTATTCAAAATATGAGCTATTTTATTAAATTGAAGCATATTTCCGGGAAAATGGGCACTCGAAACGTACCGGGAAATGGGAAACAACGTATAGTCTGTAACCTGTTACTGATGATGAAACAGCTATGCCTGCAGATGATATGCCTGTTATGCACAGGCATACCGGCCAATGGACAGGCGCTCAATAAGGACAGCTTGCTAAAACTGTTATCTGCGGCAAAAGATGATACCGCAAAAGTGCAGCTTTATCTGGATATCGGCAATCAGTATGAAATGGATGATCATAAAACGGCAAGACAATATTATCAGAAAGCCCGGGTGCTTAGCGAGCGTATGGGCTATAAAAAAGGCATTGTAAAATTTATTACCAATTATGGGCAGATATTGAATCTGGAAGGTGCCTTCGACTCTTCTATTTTGTTGAATAAGCAGTCTGTTGAACTGGCCAAAGCCATCAACGACCCTTTGATATTGGGGAAGTGCTATGCCAATACCGGCATTGCTTTTCAATATATGGGCAGCTATGACAG
>Ga0222424_100555_pt1 | contig 17486 bp, 15 predicted proteins | sample 2B2ome_FD_182468 | JGI IMG/M metagenome (GOLD analysis project Ga0222424, IMG submission 182468) | Enriched microbial communities from leaf-cutter ant dump, University of Wisconsin, Madison, United States - 2B200A (version 2) | ecosystem: Environmental > Terrestrial > Nest > Insects nest > Nest... | reverse complement strand
GCTCAGCCGCGCTTGCTGGTGGCGCGCAGGGATGCGGCCCCTACGAGGGAGGCCAGGATCACCAGGCCCCATTGCGAGAGCGTGGGGATGCCGACCGCATCGCCTGCCGCCTTGGGCTGCACGGCGGCCGCTGCCTGTGGCTGGGCGGGCTGTAGCTGGCCAGTACCACTGTCACCCTGTTCGGCCTTGCGCTGAGCCAGCACCGCCGGAGGAACCCGCGCGGCCTCGCCGCAGTCGAGCCATGCCAGGTTCTGCAGGTTACCGCTACGCCCCGCGCCGGGCCGCTCTGTGAAGGTGGAGCCAGGCTGGCCAGGCAAGGCCGGCGGTGCAGGCTTCCCGTCTGCGCAGCCAGCACCGCCACGCGCGACGCTGGCACGGTCTGCGACGGCTTCAGGAAGCACCACCTCGCAGCCGCCTCCGTGCCTTTCTTCAGGGCTGGTTAATGGAGCGCAAAGATGAGGATGGACTATCTTGCTTTGAAGCAGACTCAACGAATGTGTTTTTAACTCGCCGCGACTTCAGGAAATACGGAACCCATATGGCAATGCCAACAATCGACCGCCCTATATTCTTCACGGTGTCCATGCTGACTGGATGAGATGCTATTAAGGGAATTTGCCGAGTCAAGAGTAAATCAAAGATTTGCACCACTGCAGTAGCCAGAAGCCAGATGATCACGAGCTTGGGGATTTTCTTCGATTTTTTAAAAAAAAGAACCAGAAGCCACAACGTAAAACAAAAAAGACCGACATTAGCCACAACCTCGAAGACAATAGCCACACCCCAAAGAGGATGATACGCAGGTGAGCCCGTGTTTGTCAGGGTATTCCAGGTCTCAGGAGCCAAGGCTGGCAATATGTCTTGATGGAATTGATATGCCAGGCTAAATGGCATGATGATCAGACCTACGGCAGGAAGCAGCAGCCAGCCACCTATGCCTTTGGGCTCGTTACCTGTTGCCTTAGCTGGCCTTAATGGCGCACCCTTTGAAATATACCCTCCAAGCAGCGCAACAGGGATGGTAAAAATAAAGGCGGTCACTCGGAACCACAGAGGGAGATCGCCTCCAATGATGAGTCCCAAAATGACGCCGACCACCCCTATCCATGCTGAATTCAAATATTTTCGTTGTCCAGCGAATCGTGCCGCCAGATAGCCACCAGCCGTAGTCGTCAAGAGCCCGAAGAACATTGCATACGCCAGATAGGACGTGGAGTGCGTCAAGCTTCTAATGGCCTTGACCTGCTCCGGCTCTGGTAAGTTAATCGTCGTAAAACCACCATGCACCCCAAAGAGCGCTACCCCTATGACGATGTCCAGTGCAAAGGTGAGGACTAATCCCCAAAGGATACCTTTGATGCTTATTCCATTCATGTATTTTCCCTCATAAAACCTATTGCATGGCGCTCTGCTCTTCTTGTATCACCTAGAAGCTCTTGGAAATATATTTTTCCATATCATTTTCTGGTGTGAACGATAGAAAATGGAATGACGCCTTAATAGCCAGCGCGTACACGTCAACGCATGTGCAGCCACAGCGTGGTGGGCAACCTAGCTTTGGATGTATTGACCGCATAAGCAATCAACCCACTTTGCAATGCATTTTAAATCGAATGCAATGATGCCCCATCAAAACAAATAGTAGTTGAAAAATTATTCATTCAGGCTTAGGCAGATCTATTGCACTTACTCATACCTCAATACACTCCACCCTCGAAAGATTCCATATATCAGGATTCTGTCGCTCCAATTGATCCTCAAACCATCGCCACCCTTTTTTCAACACAAGTGTAGCCTCAGACTGAGTGATGGCGATCAAGTACGCGAAAACCGTAGCGGGCGGGTTCGATTGGAATTTCGTCAGAGCGCTATCAAAAGGACTTGGATTGGTAACATAAATTGCAGACAATGTTACCCCTCCTATCACAGGATTTCCTGGACCAATTACCTCACCTCGTAAAAAAGCTCTATTGCGCGAAAGCATGTGCTCTGCCAACGACAACAATAAACCAGCTATAGCATCCGGTGAAAATTCATTATTCGCTGAAATCAGAAGTTCCTGACGAATGGCTTTTCCAGCCGCCATTTCGACTTCATGCCTACCGAGTCCAAGCGTTGCATATGTCGTAACCCCCGCTTCAGGCTGATTTTTAAAACTAACAATTTGGATGCCATGCACTCGATTCTCATCCAGCCAGCCTCTATCAATCTGACCAAGATATCTTTCATAGTGCATTGGTAGTGATGTAATTTTTTTAACTTCCATTATCAGACCTATTGCACCCTATGCAGCGAAGGCGCGTATCCCTATTATATTCATCAAGAACCCCTTTGCGATCCTTTCCGCTGAGATCACGATCTCGCCAAGGGGGGTTATGATCATTGTCCCAGTCTTTATTTTTTTCACCTGGTTTTGAATTTACTTCTCCACCACAAGTGGGGCATAGTTTGCTACCATTTTCCCCATCTTCTGCATTATCCCAATTCGACTGTTCGGTACCTTTGCGAACCCGCGATGGTCGCTTTGTCACATCCTTTGAGCCTTCAGTGCCCGATGCTTCGTTATTTTCATTGAACACCCACTGACGCGCTCTGTCCAACGCATCACCCACACTCTGAACAGCCCGGGAGCCCGACTGCATCATCCGGTTGCGTTGCTCTGGTGGCAAGAGAGCAACACTCGCCGTCGCCAATGCAGCGCCCCCAAGGTATATCAATGGAATCGCGATTCGCCCGTCAGGATCTGCATACCGAACGGGGTTGTTGTTCCCATACGCATACCGGTTGAAGCTGTGCAGGTTCCCGTCCTGGTAGTCCACCGGGTCGATGCCCAGGAACCGCCCCACGGCCGGGTCGTAGTACCGCGCGCCGAAGTACTGCAGCCCTGTGCTCGCGTCCTGCTCCTTGCCGTGGAACCACTGCGATTGCTGCGCGCTGCCAGGGTCGTTCACCCAGCGCTCGCCATAGGCGCGGTAGCTCTCCTTCCACACCACCGCGCCGGTGCTGCTGGTGGCCGCCAGCGGGCTGCCGCTGATGTCGCCGTGGATGTAGGTGATGGTTTCCGTCGCTGCGCGGGCCGGGCCCGCCGCCAGCAGCATGGCGCCCAGGATCAGTGCCATCAGGGCCTGCAGCCAGGGCCACGTGCGGCCTGCTTGTCGTTTGCTGTGCGAGTTCATGAAGCCTCCCTGTTCAGTGGGTTGTGCGGCTCAGCCGCGCTTGCTGGTGGCGCGCAGGGATGCGGCCCCTACGAGGGAGGCCAGGATCACCAGGCCCCATTGCGAGAGCGTGGGGATGCCGACCGCATCGCCTGCCGCCTTGGGCTGCACGGCGGTCTGCTGATGCGGCTGGGGTGGGCTGTAGCTGGCCAGCACAGTGGTTCGCTCCTGATCGGCCTTGCGCTGGGCCAGTACCGCCGGGGGAACCCGCGCGGCATCGCCGCGGTCGAGCAGGGCCAGGTTCTGCAGGTTGCCGCCGCGCCCCGCGCCGGGCCGCCCCGTGGAGGGGGTGCCGGGCTGTTCGGGCAAGGGCGATGGCGCAGGCCGTGCGCCTGGGCCTTGCGTGCAGCCTGCGCCGCCCCGCGCAACGCTGGCACGGTCTGCTGCGGCTTCGGGCAGCACTACCTCGCAGCCGCCTCCGCTCATGACCGGCGCCATGGCCTTGCCGGTTTGGGCCTTGGGAATGTGCAGTAGCTGATTGGGCTCCTGGGGCGACTCCTTGGCGGCTGGGTGCGCGGGCGGCCGCATGACGCTGGCCTGGCCTTGCGCAGTGGCCAGCATGGGCAGCGCGCCCAGGGCCAGCAGCAGCCCTGCCTGGGGCAACCACGTGCGGACCGAGTTCAAGGTGCGCAGGCGCAGGCTGCGGTAAGTGTTCATGTGCTTGTTCATGGTTCGTCCTTCCTGTGCGTTTGCTCGACCTGCGGTCATTCGACAACGTGGCGCTGCGCCACTTGGCGGCGGCCCAGATAGATGTGTTCCTTGCGCTCCACGCCAGGCACCAGGGTTTGCAGCAGCAGGCCTTGCTTGCTGTGCAGGTACTGGGTGGTGCTTGCGCCTTTGCTGGTCTGCACGCGCAGGTTGTCACCGTCGTAGGCGTGCTGTGTGGGAGTGGCCGCGCTGCAGGCAACGCAGCGCAGGTTGTTGGCGCGGTCGTGGCCGAATGTCCATGCGCCGTCATCGCGGACGTTGCCTGCGGAGTCGTACAGATAGGCCCGGCCCACGCCGCCGCCCGTCACGCCCGAGAGCAGGCCCGTGCCGGACGCATAGGCATAGGTGCGCAGGGAGGAAGGCTGCTGCACGTAGGTCAGGTTGCCCGTGGCGTCGTAGTAGTACTCGCGCCAGCCAGCCACGTCGGCATCCACCACGATCCGGTTCAGGCTGTCGTATTGGTAGTAGCGGGCATAGAGGTCATCCACTGCGTCTTCAATGTCGGTGACGTTGCCGATCGGGTCGTAGCTGTAGGTGCTGTGCACGATGCCGGTGCCCGAGCGCGACACTTGCAGCGTGGATGGCCACTGGCGGTCATTGAGGCCCATGGAGGTGACCACGCCGTTGGCATAGTGCAGCTCGCTGGGCATGCCGTTGGGGTGGTAGTTCACTTCATGCACATAGGGCAGCACTTTGCGCGCCCGGCCAAACGCATCCGGGTGGTACTGCACCAGCAGGCCCGAGGGATAGGTGATGGTGGACAGGGCCTCATTGGTGTTGTAGCCATAGGCCACGTTCTGGCTCGCCACACCGCTGCTGATGGCCAGTGTTTCCTGCGTGAGCTTGTCGCCATCGTCGTAGCTGAAGCTGCGCACCACGCTGCCTGTGCCGCTGCCACTGGTGATGCCTGTCACCAGGTCATTGCCGTTGTAGGTGCGGGTGACGTCGGGGGCCTTGGCGACGCTGGGGTTTTCAGAGGCCGGATAGGTGACCGTTGTCAGCCGGTTGCGGGCGTCGTAGGTGAAGCTGGTGGCGGGTTGCCCGCTGATACCCTTGCTGGTCATGTTGCCCAATGCGTCACGCCCGAAGGTTGTCGTGCCTGTCTCGGGGTCGATGCGCGAGGTCAGGTAGTAGCGGCTGTCATAGCCATAGGTGCGCGTCTTGCCGCCCATGGTGACGGTGGTGGGCTGGCCCAGCAGGTCACGGGTCGTGCTCACGTCGTAGTCTGTATACAGGCCACCGCTGGTGATTTCACCGGCGACAGAGCGCAGGGGCTGCTGTTCGTCGGGGTTGCCGAAGGCCCGGTACCAAACCAGCGAGGCGCGGTTCGTGGTGTCGTAGCGCAGCACCTGCAGACTGTCGTAGGAGGCCCGTTCGATCAGGTTGGCGCTGTTGGTGCCAACCGGGTTGCCGTGCAGTGTCTGGATCACGCGGCCCAGCGTGTCGTAGCGGAATCCGGTGCCCTTGGTGCTGTTGGGGTAGGACTGGTACAGGCGCCGCCCCAGCATGTCGTAGCTGGAGTTGACCCACACCGGTGTTTCGCCCAGCGCGCTGACTTCGCGCCGCAACTGGCGGCCCAGGCCGTCAAGCGTTGATGTGTCAGTCATGCCGCCGCGCTGCACCACGCGGGACGTGGGGTTCCAGGTGACCGACACGGGGTTGCCCGCGGGCGGGGTGATGGCGGTAATGCGATTCAACGAGTCGTAGGCGTAGCTGGTGGTCTTGCCCCGGCCGTTGGTGACGGAGGTGACGTTGCCTGCGGCATCCACCGTGCGTGCGATGGACACGCTCTCCGGCTGGGCCTCGGTGCGGGCGGTGCCGCGCATGTAGCTGTCCAGCGTCGTGACCTGGCCCTTGGCATTGGTCTTGGTGTTCACGTCGCCCGTGCCGTGGTAGGTGAATGTGGTGGGCACGCCTGCGACGGTCTGCGAGAGCACGTTGCCGTTGGTATCGAACACGCGCGAGGTGGCATGGGTTTGGGCATCCACCGTGACGGTTGAACCACTCACTTGGCGCAGCAGCCACTTGCCGGTATTGACGGCGTAGGCCAAGCTGGTTTGCCGGGTGTAGGTGCGATCGTCGTTGTTGGTGCCCGTCTCGGTGATCAGCGATGGGTTGCCATAGCTGTCGTAGCCCGACTTGACGACGGAGAATGTCTCACCCGGGCGAGCGTGGATTTGCTGGCTGGTGAAGGTTGCCTCCGGGTAGCGGTAGCTGCTCGAAAACATGAACGACACCACATCCTGCTGGGTGGAGATCGGAAAATCCGTATAGCCGAGCAGCAGGTTTTCATCTTCGCTGACCGTCCCGATCAGCCGCCCCACATCGGTGGGTGCAGAAACGCGCACGGAATGCAGGCCCAGATGGAAATGCTCCTTGGTCTTGCCCAGCGGGTCGGTCACGGTCGTCACGTTCACCTGCGAGCGAACCGGTGGCGGAACGGTGTAGGAGTAGCTGTACGTGCTGCCGCTGAGCGTCCAGGGCAATTCATCCGTGGCCACCTCATAGGCCCAGGTCCATGCGCCTGTTTGAGCATCAGGCGTGTTGGTTTTAGCCGTTTTGCCCACCACCACGGTGCTGTTGCCGGTGCGCGGCGTACCGGCCTTGAAATTGACATCGCCATAGGTGTAGTCAATGCTGCCGCCGCTGGGGTATTCGATGCGGCTCATCGAGCCCAGGCCAGGCGATGCCGAACGGTACGCATAGTTCCAAGACAGACCATCGGGCCGCTGCACCTTCGTGAGAAGCGGATGCCCCGCGATGGCGCTGCCGACCGTGTACTGCCAGACACGGCCAGTCATGTCGTCGGTGATGCTGGAGAGCGTGGAACCGCTGTAGCCAAAGGTCACCGAACGGCCGTCGCTGGTGGTGATCTTGTCGAGCGTGTAATTGCCGTAGGGCAGGAACTTGTAGGTCAGGTTGAACCAGTTGCCATTGCGATCGATGATGCGCGTGGCATAGAAGGCGCGCTGCATGCTGCCGGGTTCACCGAACATGTGGCCGATGCCCGTCATCTCGTAGGTGGTGCCATCGGGCGACTTCACGTGCAGGTAGCCGCTCACGCACTTGGCGCGCCAGAAATCCTTGGTGAGCCAGGTGGTGGTAGAACCGCCGTCGTCGTGCTCGTACAGAATATGCCTGCTGCCGTCGGGCAGTTCGAGCACGGGGTTGGCTGAAGCCGTCGCCCAGGAGGCGGAACAAATTGCCTTGCTGGCACCACGGATCACCCTTCCCATGTGCAGCGTCCAACCAAGGCCCACCGGGCTGTATTCGTAGGTGCTCCAGGTTGCAGGGGTGGTGAGTGGATCATCGATGCTGCTATAGGCACGTTGAATCACCAAATCCATGCCACCGTTGCCAGGTATGCGCAGATCGGTGAAGTAGTACTGCAGCGTGCCGCTGAAGGTATTGATCACCTCGTTGGCCGACTGCGCTTCAGCCCCTTGCACGGTGGGCAGGCCTTTTTGCTGGAAATAGTCGGGAATACTGGGCAGGCTGCTTTCATCCGTACCTTGAGCCCAGGCCGCTGGTATACCCAAGGCAGCAGCACTTGCAATCAGGGTGGCCGGCAGGCGCCGGCGAAGCCATTTGCGCCAAAGAGATGGCATGGCGCCATTGCGGCGCATGGGCCGTAATAATCTGTGCAACATTATTTCCTCCGGGATTCCTACGAAGCAATTCATCGAGGCGCGATACCTCCGATGAGGGAGCAGCCAGGCAATTGAAGCCCAGCCTTTATTCAGGTCGCCAAGAAGATTATGTTTTCACCGGCGCGGCAAGAGAACTATTGTTTGGTGTAGTTGACGCACTAACCAAAACATGCCTTGGTTTGCGCCAAGGCCCTTCATTGGAATGTCAAGCGCAGGTTGTGCCTTGGACTTCAATCCAGCACGCAAGCACCGGGTGTCCCCCAACCATGACCGGAGGCCCTGCCCGATGGGCCATGAATCCGGTATTGCGCAAGAGGCGCTCCACCCCTAGCGGGGAAACGGTGATGAGACGCTGAGCGCCCAGTGACGATGCCACCGCGAAGGTAGCCCGCAACAACTGCAGCGTGAGGGGCGATGAAAACTGCCCCAGTGGCCCGGGCGAGTCCCCACTGAAATCGACCGCCGCAAAGCGCGACAACTCCCAGATCACGGGACTACAGGGGATCGGTGCACCTCCCATGAGTTGGGGGAAGACTTCGCCCAGGAGGTAGGGCCGATGGGTTGGCAGCAATCTGGCTGTGCCGATGACATTGGCGCAGGTGTCCTTGGCAACTACGTAAACTGTATCCTCCCTGTCAAACTGATCCAGTTCCAGCCCATTCCGGCAGTCGAGCTGCCACCCGAGTTTTTCGACGAATACTCGGTGCCGATAGGCGGCCATCTTCGTCATTGCGCCTTGATCCAGGTCTTGGGGTGTGCCTGATATGAGTTGCATGCTGATTCCTTCATGGTGGCTAGTCCTTGGGACATTCCACCGAATCAAGCGCATTTCCAGAACTACCCGACTATGCAGTTGACAAGCTCGGAAACTTGCGCCAAGCCTCACCCTGCCATGGGATGGCATCGATCACGGTCGTCAATATTTTCAGGCTCTCCAGCCACCCATGGTCATGCCCTTGGCCATCGACCAGCATGATGTTGCTCCTGGGCAGACCCATGCGGACCAAGGTAAGCCCTGCTCTATCGGCCATGACAGCCCAGTCCCAACCAAGCGATATTGCCCGGGAATCAAGACTGCACCACTCCGAAAATCCCGAAGCCAGGCACCAGCCGCTGGTCAAATGTGGTGCGGGCTCCGGGTACAGATCGGAAAAAAGATAAGTGAACTTGGATGTCAAAATAGAGCCAAGCTCGATGCGCAAGAAACCGTCACAGTGCAGGTTGTTACGTAGCATGATCGCTACCATCCCTTGATCGTATCTCTGTATCTGAACCCTGGGAGCTCAATCCAGCAATCCCAAGTATGCTGCATGCGCCACCGCGGCGGCCCTGTTTGCGACGTTCAGTTTTTCCAGGACTTTGCGCGTGTGGAATCTCACCGTGTCTGGCGAGATCAGCAAAATTTCGGAAATGACAGGGATGGTTTTTCCTGCTGCAGTCCATATCAGAACTTCCCTCTCCCGATCCGTCAATTCCTGGGCCAAGGGAGACAGGACGCGCCTTGCATCCACAAGACGCAGAAAGCCTGTATGGGCGATGCTGGCAAGCCAGCGCATGCGCACGCTATTTTCTTCCAATTCATATTGGGTGAATGACTCGCCCGATCTTGCAAGACTCAGCATCCCAGCAATACCATTTCGTGTCGGACTCGACTGCGCCCATCCGACACGCAGGCCTGCATGCTGCGCCTCGTCCCACAACTGAGGAGTAGAAGCAAAGACTTCATTGTTCCACACCACCGGCTGGTAAGACCTGGCGCCATGCACCACAGTCGGGTCTTGATCCGCATAGCCCATTTCCGCATACCGCGCGCACCATTGCGCTGGATAATTGTTGATCAAAAAGTATTTCGGTCTGGATGCCGGAAGGGCAAGGCGCATACCATACGCACAATATTCAAAACCAATAGACTGCGCAGCGCGAAGAATCTCATCAAAAAACTCTTGTTCCGATTTGGCATTTGCGGAAGCTTTCAGGACATTTTCAACCCAACTCAGCATTTATTCAGTTTTCAAAGGATGTTCTGACGAGCAAACCACCTCCTTCCGAGAATTTTTTGCAAACTCTCTGGTTACCGGGCATCTTGCAAAACGTCCAGCATGAGCGCTCGGGCAATGGCCGACTGAAGATTTGGTGCATGCAGCTTTGTTATGGATTTTGCCGTGTGAAAGCGCACCGTAGCCAGAGATATTCCCAGAATCTGCGCAATGTCCTTCCCTGTCTTTCCATCGGCAGCCCATCGAAGAATCTCAATTTCTCGACTGGACAATGGTGATGAGAATTCCTCCAAGATTTGGGCACGCATGGACTGGAGCATGAATTTGTGCGCCAACTCCAAGAGCGCATTCATCTCCCGCCCCTTGGCTCGCAGCTCTGCATCCCCCACAGGGGAACTCGAACGTGCAAATGTGAGCATGCTGACGATGCCAAGGCTATCGCGGCTGGACTGGGAACAGCCTTCCTTCAAGCCAAAAGATTGTGCCTCGTCCCACATCTCCTCGGCTCCCTCAAAAAGCTGGTCGTTCCAGGCGATAGGCCGCCGCTGACCAAGACAAAGTGCAACCGATGGGTCGATTCGGTGGTAACCCTGATCGACATACCGTTGCTCCCACGCCTTGGGATAGCTGGTCACAAGTGCAACACGCGGACGGGTCAACGGCAGTGGAAATCGCGTGCCTATGGCCCAATACTCGAACTCAAGAAGCGTTGCCATCCGGGATAGGCAAGCCGTCAGTTCCAGTGACGATTGCGGCACTTCATTTAACCAAGAGATTGGACGTAACATTTTTGCCTTCCCATCGCGTTGGAATTGGAGCAAGCCCGTAGGCTCTGGCCTGCCTCCTCATGCCTTGCTTTTGCCGGACAAATTACACGCAGTCCATTTTCTGCGCCATTGATTCACGTCAGTAGAACACAACAAAGTTAAAGTAACTACCGATATTCACAGTAATGGTGAAAGCAAGCCTGGGTGCTGAAGGAAAGAGGATCTTGGTTGAATACATCTTCTCAACCCATGGATATGCCCCTTCGCGGCCCTATCCCCCACGACACCCCCCTGCCGCGGATCGTGACAGCAAGCTGCTGGCCCAGCCGTTGCTCAATGACGGGCTTCCACGGCACGAGACTGAAGCCCTTGGCTGCGTTTCGTGAGCCGCTCCAAGTGATTGACAAACCTGCCATATCGGACCTGTGAGTAGTCCAGCGGAATGCCGTGCTGGAGTCAGCGTGAAACAAAAAACGCGCCACGATGGAAACCATCGCGGCGCGTCAACCGAGGAGCAACCGTGTCAGCGGGTATAGGCCGTCTCGCCGTGCGAGGAGATGTCCAGGCCCTCGCGCTCGGCTTCTTCGGACACGCGCAGGCCCACGATCAGGTCGGCCACCTTGTAGGCGATGAACGCCACCACGCCCGACCAGACCACCGTGACCAGCACGCTCTTGACCTGCACCCAGACCTGCGCGCCCATGGCGAAGGTGTCGGGCGTCAAGCCGCCGGTGCCGCCCAGGCTGGGCGCGGCGAACACGCCCGTCAGGATGGCGCCGACGATGCCGCCCACGCCATGCACGCCGAACACGTCGAACGCATCATCGGCACCCAGCATGCGTTTGAGTCCGCCCACGCCCCACAGGCACAGCGGGCCGACGACCAGGCCCATGACGATGGCGCCCATGGGGCCGACGAAGCCCGCGGCCGGGGTCACGGCCACCAGGCCTGCCACCGCGCCGGAAGCGGCGCCGAGCATCGAGGCCTTGCCCTTGTGCAGCATCTCGCCCGCCAGCCACGACAGGGTGGCCGCTGCCGTGGCCAGCACGGTGTTGATGAAGGCCAGGCCGGCGGCGCCGTTGGCTGCACCGGCGGAGCCGGCGTTGAAGCCGAACCAGCCCACCCACAGCAGCGAGGCGCCCACCATGGTCAGCGTCAGGCTGTGGGGCGTCATGGCTTCCTTGCCGTAGCCGATGCGCTTGCCCACCATGTACGCGCCCACCAGGGCGGCGATGCCGGCGTTGATGTGCACCACGGTGCCGCCCGCGAAGTCGAGCGCCCCGTCCTGGCCCAGCAAGCCGCCACCCCACACCATGTGCGCCATGGGGATGTAGCTGAAGGTGAACCACAGCACCGAGAAGATCAGCACGGCGGAGAAGCGGATGCGTTCGGCGAACGCGCCCACGATCAGCGCCACGGTGATGGCCGCGAACGTGCCCTGGAAGGCCACGAACACGTACTCGGGAATCGTCGGCAGCACACCCGAGAGCGTGTCCGGCGCAATGCCCTTGAGGAACAGCTTTTCCGCACCGCCCACGAACAGGCCTTCGCCGCCGAAGGTGAAGCTGTAGCCGAACAGCGCCCACAGCACGCTGATGAGGGAGAAGACCACGAAGACCTGCACCAGCACGGACAGCATGTTCTTGGAGCGCGCCAAGCCGCCGTAGAACAGCGCCAGGCCGGGAATGGTCATGAGGATGACCAGCAGCGTGGAGGTGAGCATCCAGGCGGTATCGCCCGAGTCGAGCTTGGGCACAGGCGCCGCGGCCGGTGCCGCCTCGGCGGGCGCGGCATCGGCGGCCTGCACAGGGGCTGCATCGGGTGCGGGGGCGGCCGTTTCGGCCGGTGCGGCCACGGCGCTGGGCGCGGCGGCGGACTCGGGCGCCTGGGCCAGGGCCAGCGGCACCGAAGCCATCAGCCCAAGCCCCAGCAGCAGGGAGGCAAGCAGTTTTTTCATGGCGAATCCTCGTGTTCTAGCGTTCTGGAATGGGGGGCGGTCACAGCGCGTCCTGGCCGGTCTCGCCGGTGCGGATGCGGATGACCTGCTCCAGCGCGGAGACGAAAATCTTGCCGTCGCCGATCTTGCCGGTGCGCGCCGCGCCCTCGATGGCTTCGATGACGCGCTCGACCAGCGCATCGTCCACCGCGGCCTCGACCTTCACCTTGGGCAGGAAATCGACCACGTACTCGGCGCCGCGGTACAGCTCGGTGTGGCCCTTCTGGCGGCCGAAGCCCTTGACCTCGGTCACCGTGATGCCCTGCACGCCGATGTCGGAGAGCGCTTCGCGCACCTCGTCGAGCTTGAAGGGTTTGATGATGGCAGTCACCATTTTCATGACAGATTCCTCCTTACAGGGTCTTGCTCAGGGTGACGATCAGGCGCGCCTTGTTGCCGTCGCCAAAGAAATCCTTCTTCGTCGCGCCCGCCACCGCCGCGCCCAGCGACACGCCGTCGCCGAAGTCGTAGCCCACGCCCACGCTGTAGTCCACGTAGTTGGGCACGCCCTGGTCGCGGATGCCGCTGGCAAAGCGCGTGTAGCCCACCGCCGCCTTCAGCGTGGTCTTGGGCAGCACCTCGTGGGCGAAGGCCAGGTTCACGTAGCCGGTGTTGCGGCCCTTGGCGCCCGTGCCCGCCCAGCCGAAGTAGTCCTCCGACACGGTGTGCGAGTACTTGGCCGTGAACGGGCCGTAGGTGGCCGCGCCGTACAGCTCGGTGGTGTTGCCCACGCTGTTGCCGGGATAGACGTAGGTGAGCGCGCCCAGGTCCAGGTCGAAATCGCCCGCCTTGAATTTGTAGCCGCCGTAGAAATCCACCTCCAGCGAATTGCCGGCGAGCCAGTCCACGCTGGAGTTCCAGTTGCCCACGTACCAGCCCGAGTCGCCGAAGGCGTAGTCGAAGCCGCCCTGCAGCGCGGGCTTGACCGCCTTGCTGCGGCTGGCGTCCTGGTCCTGCCCACGGAACTTGTAGTTCGTCGTGAGGCTGACGTTGGCGCTCAATTGGGCGCTGGCCAGCAGCGGGGCGGCAGCCACCAGGGCGACGCCCAGGGCCTTGAGGGATGCGTGGTTCATGGTCACTCCTGAAGTAAAGGTTTGTTGCGAAGCCTCTTACGCACAGACCATGCCAGGCATGCGAAATAGCGCACGCTTTTGGCCGTGAAGGCTTACCCACACTGCGCTGGCAGCTATGATTTTTGCTGCAATGCAGCGGACGATTGGCGCCAGGCCCATGCACCGCGCAAAATGCGGGGCGCCAGGCGCACCATGGCGAGGAGCCCCGCCCTGGCCATGCGCCCCCGATAACGCACCGCCTTGGTGCATTCCTACAGGGAGAAGCCTTCATGAGTCTCGCTTTGGTGCAAAGCCGTGCCTTGCTGGGACTGGCCGCGCCCGCGGTCACCGTCGAAGTGCACCTGGCCAACGGCCTGCCCAGCTTCACGCTGGTCGGCCTGGCCGAGGTCGAGGTGAAGGAGGCGCGCGAGCGCGTGCGCTCGGCGCTGCTCAACGCGGGGCTGGAATTCCCGTCGAACAAGAAGATCACCGTCAACCTCGCCCCCGCCGACCTGCCCAAGGACTCGGGGCGCTTCGACCTGCCCATCGCCCTGGGCCTGCTCGCGGCCAGCGGGCAGATCGACGCGACGCGGCTCGCGGGCTGGGAGTTCGCGGGCGAGCTGTCGCTGTCGGGCCAGTTGCGCCCGGTGCGCGGCGCGCTGGCCACGGCGCTGGCGCTGCGCCGCCAGCAGGAAGGCGCGCGCCTAGTGCTGCCGCCGCAGAGCGCGCAGGAGGCCGCGCTGGTGCCCGGCACGGCCATCTACGGCGCCGCACACCTGCTGGACGTGGTGCGCCAGTTCCTGCCCCCGGGCAGCACGCCGCCGGACGACGACGGCAGCGGCTGGCACGCCCAGCAGCCCGCCCCGCCCGCACCCGAGGCCACGGGCCCCGACCTGGCCGACGTGAAGGGCCAGGCCGCCGCCCGGCGCGCGCTGGAGATCGCCGCCGCGGGCGGCCATGGGCTGCTGCTGGTGGGGCCACCCGGGGCGGGCAAGTCCATGCTGGCGCAGCGCTTTGCCGGGCTGCTGCCGCCGCTGGGCGTGGAAGAGGCGCTGGAGAGCGCCGCCATCGCCAGCCTGGCGGGCCGCTTCACGCCGCAGCAGTGGATGCGGCGCGCCACGGCCAGCCCGCACCACAGCAGCAGCGCGGTGGCGCTGGTGGGTGGCGGCTCGCCGCCGCGCCCGGGCGAAATCTCGCTGGCCCATGAAGGCGTGCTGTTCCTCGACGAATTCCCGGAATTCGCGCGCAGCGCGCTGGAGGCGCTGCGCGAGCCGCTGGAGACCGGCCGCATCACCATCGCGCGCGCGGCGCAGCGTGCCGAGTTCCCGGCGCGCTTCCAGCTCGTGGCGGCCATGAACCCCTGCCCCTGCGGCTTCGCCGGGTCGCGCCAGCAGGCCTGCCGCTGCACGCCCGACCAGGTGGCGCGCTACCAGGGCAAGCTCAGCGGCCCGCTGCTCGACCGCATCGACCTGCATGTGGAGGTGCCCGCCCTGCCCGCGCAGGAGCTGCTGCATGCCCCGGCGGGCGAAGCCAGCCAGGCGGTGCGCGCGCGCGTGGTGCAGGCCCACGAACGCGCACTGGCGCGCCAGGGCAAGCCCAACCACGCGCTGCAGGGCCAGGAGCTGGACGCGCACCTGGCGCTGGCCCCCGCGGCGCAGGACTTCCTGCAGGCCGCCGCCACCCGGCTGGGCTGGTCGGCACGCGCCACGCACCGCACGCTGCGCGTGGCGCGCACCATCGCCGACCTGGCGGCCAGCGGCGCCATCGGCACCGCCCACATCGCGGAGGCCGTGCAGTACCGCCGCGTGCTGCGCCCGGCCTCGGCCGCATGACCCCGGGGCATGCCATGGCGCCGGGGCTGCCGGCGGCGTCGGCGCGGCGCGGGCGGCTCGGGCGGCTGCTCCTGCCGGGCTGGTTCGTGCTCTCCCTGGGGCTGGTGGCCTTGGCCATCCTCGGGCCCAGCCTGTGGCCCGGCGGCGCGCGCGGCCTGCTGCTGGGGCCCGGCATCCCCCTGCAGGCGCTGGCCGACCCCGGGGGCACGCTGGCCCTGGCGGACGTGCTCGCCCTGCCCGATGCGGCCTTCACGCGGCTGGACGCGCCGCTGAGCCAGGGCTACACGCGCGATATCTACTGGCTGAAGGCCACCGCCCCGGCCGCCGCGCCCGGCGACGCCACACCCACGCCGGCCCGCCGCCTGTGGCTCAGCATCCTGCCGAGCTACCTCGACAGCGTCACGCTGTACCAGCCCGGGGGCGACGGCAGCGGCCACTGGCAGGCGCAGCGCAGCGGCGACACCGTGCCCATGGCGCAGCGCCTGCGCGTGCGGCAGCTCATGTTCCCGCTGCGCGAGGGCCAGCCCTTCATCCTGCGCGTGCAGACCACCAGCCCCATGCAGCTCGACGCCACGGTGTGGCGCAGCCCGGCGCTGCTGGCGCATCTCTCGGGCGTCGAATGGGCCTCCGGCGTGCACCAGGGCATCAACTTCGCGCTGGTCCTGCTGGTCGCCGGGGCGGCGCTGTTCCTGCGCCTGCGCAGCCTGTGGGCGCTGGCGGCGGGCGCCACGGCCACGCTGGTGCACGGCGCGCTGGACCGGGGCTACCTGCAGGTCTGGCTGCCGGGCGCGCCGCCCCTGTGGGGCGACCTCGCAGTCAAGCTGGGCACCCTGATGCTGCCGATCGCGCTGTCGTGGCAGTTCCGCGCGCTGCTCACGCAGGGCCCGCGCTGGCGGCGCACCGACCGCGCGCTGCTGGCGCTCGGCGTGGCACCGCTGCTGTGCCTGCCCAGCATTCCGCTGGGCCGCTACGAGGACTGGGCCTGGATCGGCGTGGCAGCGCCCTGGGCCATCAGCGCGCTGTTCGCCGTGGTCGCGTGGAGCAACCTGCTGCGCGAACGCTGCTCGATGGTGAACGTGCTGATGGCGGGCCCTTCCACGCTGTACGGCGTGATGGGCCTGTACGTGACGGCGGCGTACACCGGGCTGGTGCAGTTGCCCCCCATCGAGACCAGCGTGCTCTGGCAGTTGAACACCCTGCTGGTCAACATCGTCGTCACGGTGGCCCTGGGCGCGGGGCTGTACCAGCGGTTCGGCGACGCCATGCGCCGCCAGGCCCACCTGTACGCGCGCCTGGCGAAGTCCGAGCATGCGCTGGAGGAGCGCGTGCGCCAGCGCACGGCGGAGCTGCAGCAGACCCAGAACGCGCTGCATGCCGCGCTGCACGGCGAGCGGGCGCTGCGGCAGGAGCAGCGGCAATTCTTCGCCATGATCAACCACGAGTTCCGCACGCCCCTGGCGGTGGTGGACAGCGCTGCCACCGAGCAGCAGGCTTTCCCCAGCCCGGAAACCGCCCCGCAGGTGGAGCGCGCGGCCCAGATCCGCCGCGCCTGCCGCCGCCTCATGGCGCTGGTGGACAACTGCCTGGTCAGCGACCGCCTGGACGCCCAGGCCTTCAAGCCCCAATGGCGCGACGTGCCGCTGGCCGACATCGTCGATGCGGCCGCCGAGCTGGTGCAGTGGTCGCGCCGCCACCACCTGCGCCTGGACACCGCGCGCGCCCCGGCGTGGTGGACCTGCGACCCGGCGCTGGTGCGCATCGCCCTGTCCAACCTGGTGGACAACGCCGTCAAGCACGCCCGGCCCGGAGAGATCACCCTCAGCGCGCACAGCCCAGCGCCCGGCCTGCTGGCACTGGCCGTGAGCGACCAGGGGCCTGGCCTGCCGCCCGAGGCGGCGCAGCACATCTTCGAGCGCTACGAGCGCGGTGCACGCACCGGCCAGGCCAGCGGCTACGGGCTGGGCCTGTGGGTGGCGCGGCGCATCGCGCGGCTGCACGGCGGCGACGTGCAGGCCACGCCGTCGGCGCAGGGCGGCACCTGCTTCACGCTCACCCTGGCGAGCGGCGAGGCCGCGGCATCCGCTGGGCGCTCCTCATTCAATAGCTGATAGCGCTTTCCAGCAAAGGGCTGGAGGCCATTTTGGCCTGATTAGCCCTGAACCTCAGAGCACACGGAACAATCGATTTGAGCAGCCTGTCTAACCCTGCGATGCCGAGTCATCGGTGAAGGAGCAGGCCATGCCCATCAACGCCATCCAGTTCCAACGCG
>Ga0222424_100554_pt1 | contig 17497 bp, 16 predicted proteins | sample 2B2ome_FD_182468 | JGI IMG/M metagenome (GOLD analysis project Ga0222424, IMG submission 182468) | Enriched microbial communities from leaf-cutter ant dump, University of Wisconsin, Madison, United States - 2B200A (version 2) | ecosystem: Environmental > Terrestrial > Nest > Insects nest > Nest... | reverse complement strand
CGCCAGGCCGGACTGATCCGGCGCGACATCATCCATGGCGGCCAGCAGCACCGGATTCAGCGCGATGCCGGCGCCCAGGCCGAGCAGGGCCATGCCGGGCAGGACATGGGTCGTGAAGTCGCCATTGACCGGCGCCAGCGAGAACAGGGCCAGGCCCAGCGTGACCATGAGCATGCCGCCGGCGATGCAGGCGCGGTTGCCGAAGCGCATGACCAGCCGTGCCGAGAGGCCGAGCGAGAACGCCGCCATGATCAGGTTCGAGGGCAGGAAGGCCAGGCCCACTTGCATGGGCGTGTAGCCCAGCACCAGCTGCATGTAGAGCGCGGACAGGAAGAACCAGGCGAACATGCCGGCGGCCCAGAGCACGCCGATGACATTGGCGATGGCCAGGTTGCGGCGCCGGAACAGGCCGAGCGGTATCAGCGGGGCGGCGACGCGCGACTCGATGCGCAGGAAGGCGAGCATGAGCAGCAGGGCGCCGGTGAGCAGGCCTAGCGTCTGTCCGGAGCGCCAGCCGGCGCTGTTGCCGTCGACGATGGCGTAGACGGCGAGCAGCAGCGACAGCGTGATGGTCAGCGCGCCGGCGACATCCAGGGGCTGGCGGGTCGCCTGGGGTGCATCCTGGGGATCCGCTGGCAGCAGGCGACGGGCGCAGAGGTAGACCGCCAGGCCGACCGGCAGGTTGACGAGGAAGTTCCAGTGCCAGCTCAGCGAGCTGGTGAGCACGCCACCCAGGAGCACGCCGACCGAGCCGCCGCCCGCGCAGACAAAGCCGTAGACGCCCATGGCCCTGGCCCGCTCTGCCGGACCCGGAAACAGGTCCATGATCAGCGAGAGGGCCACGGCCGACACCACCGCGCCGCCCACGCCCTGGATGGCGCGGGCGGTGATCAGCAGGCTCCGGCTGTCGGCCATGCCGCAGGCCAGGGAGGCCAGCGTGAACACGATCAGGCCGCCCAGGAACAGGCGCTTGTGCCCGTAGAGGTCACCCAGCCGGCCGCCGAGCAGCAGCAAGCCGCCGAAGCTGAGCATGTAGGCGTTGATCACCCAGGCCAGCGAGGACTCCGAGAAGCCCAGGTCTTCACGGATGGAGGGCAGGGCGACGTTCACGATGGTGGTGTCGAGCACGATCATGAGCTCGCCCAGGCAGAGCAGGATCAGCGCCAGCCATCGGCGGTCGGGAAGGGGGGCGGAGGATCCGGTCATCGCGGGGCTCGGGTCGGTGGGCAGGTGCTAGCCTGCCACGACCGCGATGGCGGTCGCCACCCCTGGCGCGACCACCATGCCGGCGCCTCGGCTCAGGGCGTCAGGGTGGCGAATCCCGCCTGCGCGAACACGGCCCTGGCGTCCGCTCCCTGCAGGTAGTCGTAGAAGTCCCTGGCTTCGGCCGAGGCCTTGGGCAGCAGGGCGAACGGATACACCACCGGGTCATGGCTGCCGGCCGGGAAGCGGCCCGCGATCACGACCTTGTCGCCGGCGGCGGCAGCGTCAGTGGCGTAGACGATGCCCAGCGGGCACTCGCCGCGCTGCACGAAGGCGAGGGCGGTGCGCACATCTTCGGTGCCGACCACGCGCTTCTCCAGGCTGTCCCACCAGCCCAGGGAGGTCAGCGCCTGCTTGCCGTAGATGCCCGCCGGCACATGGCCGGGGTCGCCCATGCACAGGCGGCCGCTGAAGTTGGGGACGCGGCCCTTGTCCATGCTCACCACGCGCGCCTGCGCGGCCGGCGCGATCAGCACCAGCGTGTTGCCCAGCAGGGCTTTGCGCGAGCCCTGGTCTATGAGCTTGCGCGTCTGCAGATAGTCCATCCATTGCTGGTCGGCGGAGGCGTAGATGTCCGCGCTGGCACCGGCTTCGATCTGCTTGGCGAGGGTGGAGGAGGAGGCGAAGGAGCTTTTGATGTTGACGCCCTTATGATCGCCTTCATAGCGGGTGGCGATGGTCTTGATGACGTCCGTCAGGCTGGCGGCGGCGTAGATGGTGATATCCCCGGCCTGCGCCAGTGGCGCCAGCAGGAGGTACCAGAATAGTGCCAGTCTTCTTGTTATTGCTCTGCCTTGGGTCATGCCGCTGCTCCTGTGTTTGGCCGGTCCGGGCCGGCTATGTGCTGTCGTGTCGTACCAATCGCTATATTCCATTGTGCATAGCGATGGATGGTGTCAGTATCGTGACTGTTTCGTGACAATGGATCGTGTTCCTGCCGCGTGCGGTCACATGCGGCGCTATGCATAAGCAAATATAGCGCCAAAACAGGAACCTTTCATGAACGCACAACATATCGTCACCGGCACTGCGCGTGCCATCGCCTTGCCATTGCTGTTCTCGCTGGCGGGAACCGCCGTGGCCGCCGATGCCACGCTGGAGCTGCTGGCCCAGAAGGGCATCATCACCGCCGAGGAGTACGCCAGGCTCAAGGCCGGTCAGAAGGATGAGGCCACGGTCAGCCTCAAGGATGGCCTCAAGGTCACCAGCGGCGACGGCAAGAGCAGTCTCCAGCTGGGCACGCTGCTGCAGATGGATGCCGCCTACTTCAATGGCGGCAGTGTCGGCGGGGTCGCCAAGGACTACGGCGATGGCACCGAGTTCCGCAAGGCCCGCCTGTATCTGGCCGGCAGCACGGGCGCCTGGGACTTCCGCCTGGAAACCGAGCTGGCCCCGGCGCCCGCCACCAGCGGCATCACCGATGCCTGGGCGGCCTGGCGCGGTCCGGTGACGGTGACGGCCGGTCATTTCAAGGTCCCTTATAGCCTGGAGTCGCTGATGAGCGACAAGAACCTGGCTTTCATGGAGCGTGCGCTGTCGGCGTCCTTCGTGTCGCCGCGCGCGCCCGGCCTGATGGTCAGCAAGGGCTTCAGCCATGGCAGTCTGGCCGCCGGCGTCTTCGGGGAGCAGCTGTCGTCGACGGCGGCCACGAACAATGACGAGGGCGGTGGCTTCAGCGCCCGCGCGACCTGGGCGCCGCTCATCGCCAGCGGCCGCGCCGTGCATGTCGGCGGCTCGCTGCACTGGCGCAAGCCGACCCAGGTCAACACGCCTGCTCCTGGCCTGGAGACCGCGAGTTTCTCCAGCAAGCCTGAAATGAACCTGATGCCGGACAAGCTGGTGAACACGGGCAATATCCCCGGCAATGTGCGTGACACCTCGGTGGCGGCGCTGGAGTTCGCCACGACCCGCGGCCCGTTGACGGCGCAGGCTGAATACACGCGCGCCAAGGTGAGCCGTGACACTGGCGGTGATCTCGACTTTGACGGCGGCTATGTCCAGCTGGGCTGGGCGCTGACCGGCGAGACGCGCGCCTACAAGGCGGAGACGGGTGTGCTCGATGGTATCAAGCCGGCGGGCAGGGTGGCCTGGGAAGTGGCCGCTCGCCTGTCGGACATGAACCTCAATGACGGCACCTTGACCGGCGGTCACGAGCGCAATGCCAGCGCGGCCGTGAACGCCTATGTCGGAGCGAACGTGAAGCTCAGCCTGAACTATGTCGATGTGCTGTCCGTGAAGGGCGGGGCCAATGATGGCAACGAGCCATCGGCGGTCATGCTGCGGGCGCAGTTCAGCTACTGAGCAGCGCCGGAGGCGAGGGGCGCGCCGGCGGGCGCGCTCCCTGCCCGGGACTCATCAGTCCCAGTGGCGATCGCGGTAGCCCCGGCGGTCATCGCGGTCACGGCCATGATGGCCGCGCCAGCCGTCGTTGTCGCGATAGCGGTAGTTGACCACGACCGGGCGCGGCGGCGCGTAGGCGCGCACCGGGTAGTAGGCCGGCGCGACGTAGACCGGCTGCCGGTAGACCACGCGCGCCGGCTGATAGATCACCGGCGCCGGCTGGTAGCGGACCGGTTCGACATAGCTGTAGCCCGGCTGGTAGCGTGTGTCGCGGTAGCGGCGGTCATCACGGTCATCGCGGTCGTTGGTGCTGATGGCGGTGCCGGCCACGGCGCCGATGGCGCTGCCGATCAGGGCGCCCGAGCGCCCGTCGACCTGGTGGCCGACAGCGGCACCGAGACCCGCGCCGATCACGGCGCCGATGACGGCGTCACCGCTGCCGCCGGCGCTGGCCGTGCCAGTCAGGCCCAGGCCCATCAGGCCGGCGATCAGGGTCGTTCTGTATGTCAACATGGTGTGTGCTCCTCGCTGATTCACACCTCTAATAATGGTTGGTCATGGCGGTGGTTGACCGTCTTCATGAAGTCTCCACATTTGTCCGGGCCAGCGCTGTGGACACGGGCAGGCGGCCCATGTTTCCCATAAATGCGACAAATGTCATTTTTCTGAAAGATGTGCTAATTTCCACAATATGGGCAGGCCTATGAGAGGGCCGCCAGGAACACAAGAAAAACAAGCAGGAAAACGAGACTGTCCATGCAGATCATTCCCCGTGTCGGCACGGCGCGCGCGCACGTGTTTCTCATCGGCATGCTGGCCGGCGCGCTGGTGGTGTTGCCAGGCTGTTTCGGCAGCAAGGACTCCTCTGGAACGAAGGGCGGCCCCACGCCCCGTGTCAGCGAGCCCTGCATCAAGCCCGACGCCCAGGCCCGCGACAAGATACTGACCGCGCTCTTCGAGGCGCGCGCTGGCGATGTCGTCGAGCTTTGCGAGGGCAAGTTCGACATGCCGACGGGATTGCTGATCAACAGCAAGACCGGCATCACCCTCAAGGGTGCCGGCATGAAGAAGACCTTCCTCAATTTCGCCGGCAGCGACAGTGCCGAGGGCATCAACGCCTCGCACGCCGATGGCCTGGTGCTGCAGGGCTTCACCGTCGAGGACACGCCGGGCAACGGCATCCGCATCTTCCGTTCGAGCTATGTCACGGTGCGCGACGTGCGCGCGCGCTGGCATGACGCCGCCGGCCGCGACGAGACCCAGGCCGGCTACACGCCGCGCTCGGATGTCGGCGCCTACGCGCTCTACCCGGTGGAGACCCGGCATGTGCTGATGGAGCGCTGCGAGGCCCATGGCGCGTCCGACGCCGGCATCTATGTCGGGCAGTCCAGCGACATCCTCGTGCGCAACTGCCTGGCCACCTACAACGTCGCCGGCTACGAGTTCGAGAACACCTACCGCGCGGTCTTCGAGTACAACGTGGCCACGAAGAACACCGGCGGCTTCCTCATCTTCGACCTGCCCAACCTGCGCCAGTACGGCGAGAAGAACATCGTCCGCTACAACAAGAGCTTCGCCAACAACACCGAGAACTTCGCGCCCATCGGCAACATCGTCGGGCTGACGCCGCGCGGCACCGGCATGCTCATCCTGGCGACCGACCAGCTCGCCGTGTACGGCAACGAGATCACCGACAACGACAGCCTGGGCATCGCCATGGTCAATTACGGCCTGGTCGACAGCAAGTACCCGGATCAGCGCTATGACTTCTATTCGGAAGGCATAGACATCTACAACAACACCTTCGCCCGCAATGGCGGCAAGCCGCAGATGCCGGTCGCTGAGCGCGGCATCGCTTCGGCGCTGCCGCTGATCCTGCGCGTGAAGAACTTCGGGCGGGGCGCCGACATCGTCTGGGATGGCGGCGAGGACGCGCCCAATGACTGTGCCGAGTATCCGCGCGACAAGGACGGCATTCCGCTCAACCAGCCCAACCCGAACGAGAAGGACCGCTACGAGGCCCGTGTCGACGAGCGCGGCCGCCCGAACTTCGACCGGCCGGACCAGGAGCCGACCTGCAAGTACAACGCCTGGAAGTTCAATGCCGCGGGCAAGCTGAAGAAGCCCGAGAACGGCATCTGCATTCATGACAACAAGCATGAGAGCAATCCGCTGGTCACGCAGTTCCTGAACGCCAAGCTCTGGCGCACCGACATCGGGCCGGAACTGGCGCAGCAGCTGCTGACGCCGGGCTCCAACGATCTGTCGCCGCACGCCTGCTCGCTGCCGGCGCATCCCGAGCCGGTGCTGGGCCTGCCGTATGCGCCCAAGCCCGACGAGCAGCGCCCGGCCGCGAGTGCGGTCGCCAAGGCCTGTGGCGCAGTCAGCCCGGGCAAGGTCAACTGGACCGCGCTGGCGCAGTACAACTGCCCCGAGCTGGCGCAGTACGGCCTGTTCAGCGTGGCCAACGACCCGCTTTCGCCGGGCAACGGCGACGGTGTCATGCCCTATGACCTGAACAGCGCGCTGTTCTCGGACTATGCCAGCAAGTATCGCGTGATCTTCCTGCCGCCCGGCCCGGGTGGCGTGGCGCAGCGCGCGAAATACCAGGACAGCCGGCAGGGCGTGACAGCGACGCTGGACTTCCCTGTGGGCACGGTGATCGCCAAGACCTTCAGCTTCCGCAAGGAAGACAGCGCCGGCAAGCTGCTGTCCGAGCAGGTCGTCGAGACCCGTCTGCTGATCAAGCGTCAGACCGCCTCCGGCGTGAGCTGGGTTGGTCTGCCGTATATCTGGCAGCACGATGCCGCCGGCAAGCCGGTGAAGGCCGTGCTCGCCCTGGCGGGCGGCACGGCCAGCGTGTCCTGGGACTACCTGGACCACAACCCGCAGGTGAAGAAGAACGGCGCGCGTGCGCGCTACACCGGCGAGGTGGCGCACTACGCCATTCCGGCCGCGCTTAACTGCATCACCTGCCACGGCGGGGATGACCGCGAGCAGGGCGCGGCACCCATCGGGCCGAAGGCGCGCAACATGGATCGCGGCATGAATGCCGACGGCAGCGGCCAGAACCAGCTCGCCTACATGGTGGGCAAGGGCTGGCTGGACGCGGTGCCGAGCACGCACGACCAGCCGCTGGCGTTCTGGAACGTGCCGGGCAGCGGGCCGTCCAGCGCCGCCGCCGGTTCGCCGCGCGACATCCACGAGCGCACGCGGGCCTACCTGGAGAGCAATTGCATGCACTGCCACAACCCGAATGGCGGCGCGTCCAACTCCGGCCTGTTCCTGGACAGCTTCCGCACGGTCAACAACCGTTATGGCATCTGCAAGAAGCCGGTGGCGGCCGGGCGCGGATCGGGGCCCTTCAAGCACGACATCGTGCCGGGAGATGACGCCGCCTCCATCCTCATGTACCGGGTCTCGTCGGCCGAGGCGGGCGTGCGCATGGCGCCCATCGCGCGCAGCGTGGTGCATGGCGAGGCGGTGACGCTGATCGGCGACTGGATACACGTGGCACTGCCGGCGCTGGACAAGGCCGATGACAACGAGATCCAGGATGAGGACAGCTGCAACAGCAGCGACCTGCCGCTGCTGGTCACCGAGCTGCTGCCGGCCGAACTGACCAGCCTGCTCAAGCAGCTGCAGAACCTGGCGGGCGGCGATCCGGCGGCGCTGGAGGATATCCTGGGCACGCTCACCGGGGGTCTCCAGGGGCTGATTCCCATGACCTCGGCCGACCAGCGCCGTGAGCTGTCCCTGCCCTGAGGGCGTGCCGGCTCTTGCTTCTGCAGGACCGGCATTTCCGCCATCCCCGGCGGTCAGAAAAAGGGTCGCCGTGCTTCGACATGACGGTGGCCTTTTTTCTTATACTGGCGCCTGTTTTTTCCGACCGGTTTCCTGACTGACCCATGACTGCCCTGACCAAGCCCGTGCGCACCCGCGTGGCGCCGTCGCCCACCGGCGACCCCCATGTCGGCACCGCCTACATCGCCCTGTTCAATCTCTGCTACGCGCGCCAGCACGGCGGCCGGTTCATCCTGCGCATCGAGGACACCGACCAGGTGCGCTCGACGCCGGAGTCGGAGCAGCAGATCCTGGCCTCGCTGAAGTGGCTGGGCCTGAACTGGGACGAGGGTCCGGATGTCGGCGGGCCGCACGCGCCGTACCGGCAGAGCGAGCGCAGCGAGATCTACCGCGAGCACGCCAATGTGCTGCTGGAGAAGGGCCACGCCTTCCGCTGCTTCTGCACCGCCGAGCGCCTCGATCAACTGCGCGCCGAGCAGACCGCCGCCAAGGGCGCGCTGGGCTATGACGGCCACTGCATGAGCCTGTCCGCCGATGAGGTCGCCGCCCGCGTCGCCGCCGGCGAGCCGAACGTCATCCGCATGAAGGTGCCGAGAGAGGGTACCTGCGAGGTCAGCGACCTGCTGCGCGGCACCATCAGCATCGACTGGAAGGAAGTCGACATGCAGGTGCTGATGAAGGCCGACGGCCTGCCGACCTACCATCTCGCCAATGTGGTGGACGACCACCTCATGGAGATCACCCACGTGCTGCGCGGCGAGGAGTGGATCAGCTCGGCGCCCAAGCACAAGCTGCTCTACGAGTACTTCGGCTGGGACATGCCGCAGCTCTGCCACATGCCGCTGCTGCGCAATCCGGACAAATCCAAGCTCAGCAAGCGCAAGAACCCGACCTCGATCACCTACTACGAGCGCATGGGCTACCTGCCCGAGGCGCTGCTCAACTACCTGGGCCGCATGGGCTGGTCCATGCCGGACGAGCGCGAGCAGTTCACCCTGGCCGAGATGATCGCGCACTTCGATGTCTCGCGCGTGTCGCTGGGCGGCCCGATCTTCGATGTCGAGAAGCTGGCCTGGCTCAACGGCCAGTGGATCAAGGGCCTGACGCCGGCGCAGTTCGTTGAGGCGTTCCAGCGCTGGATCACGCCGGAGTACCTGGCGCGCGTGGCCAGCCAGATCCAGACCCGCGTGAGCACGCTGTCGGAGGCCGTGGACAAGGCCGGCTTCTTCTTCGCCGGTCGCGTCGCGGTCACGGCAGAGAGCTTCGCGCACAAGTCGCTGAAGCCGGAGCAGGTCAAGACCATCCTCCAGCTCGCGCTGTGGGAGCTGGAGGCGCTGCGGCAGTGGGACCACGCGCACATCAGCGAGCTGCTGCAGCGGCTCAGCGGCGCGCTCGGCATCAAGCTGCGCGATTTCATGGCGCCGTTCTTCGTGAGCATGGCCGGTTCGCCGTCGGCGCCGCCGGTCATGGAGGCCATGGCCATCATGGGGCCGGACATGACCCGTGCGCGGCTGCGCGAGGCCATCGCGGTGCTGGGTGGCGTGTCCAAGAAGGAGGGCAAGGATCTGGAGAAGCAGCTCGCCGCCTTCCGTCGGGGCGAGTCGCTGCTGGCGCCGGAGGGCGTGGCGGGGGCACCGTCGGCGGAGTAAGGTTCAAAACATGAGCCCCGGTGGCAGAGGCGCCACCGGGCCATGGCCGGAGCCGGACCCACATGCACACCTCGGAAGCCCGCACGCTCAGCATCACCATCCAGCGTTGTCCGCACCAGGTCTACGATTTCCTGACCGACCCGCTCAACCTGCCGAAATGGGCCTCGGGCCTGGGCGGCAACATCCGCGCCAACACCGGTCCGGAGGGCGGCTGGCTGGCGGACACGCCGGGCGGCGTCATCATCATCCATTTCTCTCCCACCAATGACTTCGGCGTGCTCGATCATGTCGTGACGCTGACATCGGGCGCCAGCCTGTTCGTGCCCATGCGCGTGCTCATCAACGGTGGCGGCAGCGAGGTGCTGGTGACCCTGTTCCGTCAGGCCGGCATGAGCGACGAGGGTTATCAAGCGGATGCCGACTGGGTCATGAGGGATCTGAATACGCTCCGGGCGCTGCTGGAGCGTGGTGGGGCCTGAGGGGCTGTCTTCTTGCGCCACGGATTGGGCATGGCTGCAGACATTGCAGCATCGGTTTTCGTCAGTAGGCACATGCTGCCCGCCATTATCGAAATGACAGAAGATGGCTACATATTTGCCGTGGTTGATTTCTGTGCAGCGATGTCATGCTTGACGCCCATGAGGTGTTGGCTGACAGGAGTCATGCGTGCGCAAGAATTACATCCTGATTGATTACGAGAATGTCCAGCCGGAGGCAATTGCGGCGCTGACCCAGGAGCACTTCCACGTCGTCGTGTTTGTCGGAGCCAATCAGTCAAAGGTCAATATTGATCTGGTCATGGCGCTACAGCATATGGGGGCTCGCGCCAGTTATCTGCGCATAGCGGGTAGCGGAAAGAACGCACTGGATTTTCATATCGCCTTTTACATCGGCAGGTTCTTGGCGGTGGAGCCTGACGCCTATTTCCATATCATCTCGGCGGATAGCGGATTCGACCCGTTGATCGCGCATCTCAAGGAGCTTGGCGTCTTCGCCTCCAGATCAAAATCGATCATTGACATACCTTGTATCAAGGCAACGGTAGCGTGTTCTTCATCAGATCGGGTCGAAGCGGTGGTGGCGCATTTGCACCGCATGGGAACCGCGAAGCCACGAGCGGTAAAGACCTTGCAAAGCACGATGAACGCCTTGTTCCAGAAGGCGCTCGCTCAGGATGAGCTGGATGAGCTTTTGAGGCTATTGAAGCAGAAAGGCGTCGTGACCGTGAATGACACGAAAATCACGTATACGTTCCCGGCAAGCAGCAAGAAAGCCGCCTGATTACCCACAACGGTGAAAAGGCATGAAGGGGCATGGGGCTGGAAACACGCAGGCTATCGTTTCCAGCCCCATGCCCCTTCATGCCGTTACGGCGCCGCCGTGTCAGCTGGCCTGGCGCAGTCCGGCCTCGCGGGCGCTCAGCACCCGGCCGGCGGCGGAGACGACAGCCTGCAGCGTCGCCGCCGTGGTGTCCTCGGCCAGCGCCACGGCCTCGCCGACGATGTCGCCGCTGCGCACGCGCACGCAGGCCATGGCGCGGGCATCGGTGCTATCGCCCAGCGAGAACTCGTCGAAGCCTTCGACCTCCAGCGTCAGGCCATGGCGCGCCTGCACGGCGGCGACGACCGCGCTGACCGCGCCGCCGCCCTGGCCGCGCAGCACTTCCGTGCCGGCATCGCCCCTGACGGTGACGGTGGCGCGCACCACGTCATCCTCGCGGTTCAGCTCGTAGCCCTGGAGCTGCCAGCCGGCCGGCACATCAAGGTAATGCTGCTGGAACAGACCGTGGATGCGCGAGGCGTCGACCTCGCCGCCCTCGGCCTCGGCGGTCTCCTGCACCACGCGCGAGAAGGCGATCTGCAGCCAGCGCGGCAGGGTGATGCCAAACTGCTGTTCGAGCACATGCAGCACGCCGCCCTTGCCGGACTGCGAGTTGATGCGCACGACTTCCTCGTAGCGGCGGCCGAGGTCGCGCGGGTCGATGGGCAGGTAGGCGACATCCCACGGCTTGCCGTCGCCCTGGTTGGCCAGGCACTTGCGGATGGCGTCCTGGTGGCTGCCCGAGAAGGCGGTGAACACCAGCTCGCCGGCGTAGGCGTGGCGCGGATGCGTGGTGATCTCGGTGACCGCTTCCACGACCTCGATGATCTCGCGCATGTCGGAGAAATCGATCTTCGGGTCTATGCCCTGGCTGTAGAGGTTCATGGCCATGGTCACCAGGTCCATGTTGCCGGTGCGCTCGCCGTTGCCGAGCAGGGTGCCCTCGACGCGGTCGGCGCCGGCCATGACGCCGAGCTCGGCGGCGGCCACGCCGCAGCCGCGGTCATTGTGGGTGTGCAGCGAAATGGCGACATGCTCGCGGTGCTTGATGTTGTCGTTCATCCACTCAATGCAGTCGGCGTACACGTTCGGCGTGCTGACCTCGACCGTGGCCGGGAGGTTGATGATGACCGGCTGGCCGTTCTGCGGCTGCCACACGTCGATGACGGCGTTGACCACCTCGGCGGCGACTTCCAGCTCGGTGCCGGTGAAGCTCTCCGGCGAGTACTGGAAGATCCACTGCGTCTGCGGGCGGCGCGCGGCCTGCTCCTTGACCCAGCGCGCGCCATTGATGGCGATGGTCTTCACGCCTGCCACATCGGTGCGGAAGACCTGTTCGCGCTGCGTGATCGAGGTCGAGTTGTAGACGTGCACGATGGCGCGCGGCACGCCTTCCAGCGATTCGTAGGTGCGCGCGATGAGCTCCTCGCGGGCCTGGGTGAGCACCTGGATGGTGACGTCATCCGGGATGAGGTTCTCCTCGATGAGCTTGCGCACGAAGTCGAAGTCGGGCTGCGAGGCGGCCGGGAAGCCGACTTCGATCTCCTTGAGGCCGATCTTGACCAGCAGCAGGAAGAGGCGGGTCTTCTGCTCCACGGTCATGGGCTTGACCAGCGCCTGGTTGCCGTCGCGCAGGTCCACGGCGCACCAGCGCGGCGCGGTGGTGATGACCTGGTCCGGCCAGCGGCGCTGCGGGCGCTGGACGACGGGGGCGGGACGGTACTTGCGGTGGTCGAATGCCATGTCGGTCTCCTGGAATGGGTTGAACGGGCCGCCAGGACCCGTCTTCATGCCCCGGCCATGTGGCGGGGCGGTGTCGCGTCGGCCTGGCCGGGGTAGGGCCGCTGCCGTCATCCCGGGTGGGGATGGCACAGGCCGACGGCGGCGTCCGGCGGGTGGCCCTGGCTGCTCGACCTGTGATGAGCAGTCTAGGCCGGCTGCCACGCAAATTGCTTGCGAATACTGGCTGGTTTTTCCTGTTTATGGTGATAAATTGCTACTAATGTATTTTTATTGGTGATTCATTGCCATGAAGAACGAAATGCCGAAGCTGGATCGCTACGATCGTCACATCCTCGCGCTTTTGCAGCAGGACGGCGGCCTGTCCAACCTGCAGCTGGCCGAGCGCGTCGGCCTGTCGCCGTCGCCGTGCTCGCGGCGCGTGCAGAAGCTGGAGGAGGCCGGCATCATCCGCGGCCGCGCCACGCTGCTCGACAGCAAGGCGCTGGGTCTGGGCCTGACCGTGATGATACAGATCAGCATGGACCGCCACACGCCGGAGCGCTTCGCCAATTTCGAGGCCACGGTGGCCGGCTTCGAGGAAGTGCAGCAGTGCTATCTCATTACCGGCCAGTCGGCGGATTACCTGCTCAAGGTCACGGTGCCGGACATGGACCGCTACCAGGCCTTCCTGCTCGACAAGGTCACGCGCATCGAGGGTGTCAGCGGCGTGCATTCCAGCTTCGTCATGCGCAAGGTGGTGGACACCACGGCGCTGCCGCTGAACTATCTGTGATGATGGTTTTCCCCGACATGGCCGACAGCGAGCGTGGATGACATGACGCCTCAGAAGAAGCAGCTGCTGCTGGTCGCGCACGCGCCGTCGCCGAACACGCGTGCGCTGGCCGAGGCCGTGCTGCGTGGCGCCAGCCACCCCGATCTGGCCAGTGCCGTGGCGGTGCGCCATGTGCCGCCGCTGGAGGCTTCCGCCGCCGATGTCATGGCCGCCGATGCCATCATCCTCGGCACCACCGAGAACCTGGGCTACATGAGCGGCGCGCTCAAGGACTTCTTTGACCGGGTCTATTACCGCGTGCTAGAAGAAAAACAGGGGCTGCCCTGCGCGCTCTGGATCCGCGCCGGTCACGACGGCACCGGCACCCGGCGCGCGGTGCAGACCATCGTCACCGGGCTGCGCTGGAGCTGGGTGCAGGAGCCGCTGGTGCTGCGCGGCGACTGGCAGGAGGCCTTCCTGGCGCAGGCCGAGGAGCTGGGCATGGCGGTGGCCGCCGGCCTGGACGCGGGCATCTACTAGCGGTCCCGGCCCCTGGTCTCGGCAGTCGGCCGGCGCCGCCGCAGCGGAGGGCAGGGCGATGACATGGCGAGTGGCGATCAACGGCTACGGCCGCATAGGCCGCAACATCCTGCGGTCCTTCTATGAATCCAACGTACCGCACGACGAGCTGCGCATCGTCGCCATCAATGACCTCGGCGACCTCGCCAGCCATGCCCACCTGACCCAGTACGACACCGCGCACGGCCGTTTCCAGGGCAGCGTCGAGCGGCTGTCCGAACCGCATGGCGACGGCACGGCGGATTATCTGCTGATCAATGGCGACCATATCCGCGTGCTCGCCGAGCGCGACCCGGCGAAGCTGCCCTGGCGCGAGCTGGGCGTGGACCTGGTGCTGGAGTGCACGGGCCGCCACACGAGCTTCGCCAGGGCCGGCGTGCACCTTGACGCGGGCGCGCGGCGGGTGCTGATCTCGGCGCCGGCGGAAGGCGCCAAGACCGTGGTCTACGGCGTCAACCACGACCGCCTGATGGCCGATGACCGCATCATCTCCAACGCCTCGTGCACGACCAACTGCCTGGCGCCGCTGGTGCAGCCGCTGCACCAGGCCTTCGGCGTCGAGGCCGGGCTGATGGTGACCATACACGCCGTCACCAACGACCAGGTGCTGACCGATGTCTACCAGGGCGACCTGCGCCGGGCGAGGGCGGCCACGCACTCCATGATCCCGACCAAGACCGGCGCGGCGCAGGCCATAGGCCAGGTCATCCCGGCGCTGGACGGCCGCCTCGACGGTTACGCCATGCGCGTGCCCACGCTCAACGTCTCGCTGGTGGACCTGACGCTGACGCTGGCGACCGATGTCACCGTGGCCGAGGTCAACCAGGTGCTGCGTGAGGCGGCCGCGCGCTCGACCGACGGCATCATGAAGGTCTGCGACGTGCCGCTGGTCTCGGTCGACTTCAACCACGACCCGGCCTCCTGCATCGTCGATGTCACGCTGACGAAAGTCATCGGAAAAACAGTGAAAGTCTGCGCCTGGTACGACAACGAATGGGGCTTTGCTCACAGAATGCTCGATGTCGCCAGGGCGTGGCGAAATCGCTGCTGATTTTCGCCAACAAGTGTTGACAGCCCTTGGGGTGATTCATAAACTGCGCGCCTCGAACGACGACACACCCAGTGACGTTCGATACTGTGGGGCTATAGCTCAGCTGGGAGAGCGCTACAATGGCATTGTAGAGGTCAGCGGTTCGATCCCGCTTAGCTCCACCAACCGCGGCCCCATCGTCTAGCGGTTAGGACATCGCCCTTTCACGGCGGTAACCGGGGTTCGATTCCCCGTGGGGTCACCATACAGCAAAGGCCTGATCAGCAATGATCAGGCCTTTTGCTTTTCAGCGCATGCGTTAATCTAGCGGGTAGCGGCATCTTCGCGTCACACGTTCCATACGTCACACGTTCCATACGTCACTCTCACGGGAGAGCATGCCATGGATACTTCCGTCCACACCCTGGAGGCGCTGTTCGCCCAGCTTGGCCTGGATGACCGGCCCGACGCCATCGCCGAGTTCGCGCGCCGTCATGTGCTGTCATCCGATGTGCTGCTGCACCGCGGCGACTTCTGGTCGCCCGCGCAGGCGCAGTTCATCCGTGATGCCATGCGCGAGGACTCGGACTGGGCCGAGGCCGTCGATCAGCTCAACGCCATGCTGCGCGGCTGACCGCCGTCAGGCGGGCGCACGCGCGTCCAGCCAGGCGATGACCTCGGCGGTCACCGCCTGCGGGGAGCGCACCCAGCGGAAGTGGTCCGCCCGGTCGCCCAGCGTGGCCGCGTCCAGCACGCGGCGGGTCACGCGGGCGCGGCGCAGGCGTCGCAGCACGGCCTCCATCGCGGCTTCGGGGGCGAAGTCATCGTCGGTCATGCGCAGGGCCAGCACCGGCCCCTCATAGCGGGGAATGCCGGCTTCCAGATCCTCGTCCAGCCCGGTGGCGACATAGCGGTCGCGCCGGGCCAGGTGCAGCCAGTCCCGCATGAGGCGGCGGGCCTCGCGGCCGCCGAAGCCGACCTTGTCTCCCGGGTAGTAGCCCAGCAGCGCGGTCAGCGGCGGGATCAGCCAGGTCAGCAGGAGCAGCTGCCGGCGCGTGCGCCCGCTGAAGCCGCCGATCCAGGCGCTGCCGCAGGCGGAGATGATGACCCCGGCGATGTCGCCGGGCAGGCGTCCGGCGGTCATGACGGCGTAATGCCCGCCCAGGCTGTGGCCCATGAGATGAACCGGGCGGGTGGCGTCCTGCCGGCGCAGGAAGGCGATCATCGCCGGAATGTCATGCGTCAGCGCCTCGCGGTAGCCGAAGTCGGCCTGGCGCGAAGCCTGTGGCCGGCTGTCGCCGTGGCCGCGCTGCTCCATGACCAGCACGGCCACGCCGGCGGCCTGCAGGCTGGCCGCGAGCGGATCGTAGAAGCGCGCCGGCACGCCCAGCGCGGGCATGAGCAGGATGGCGGCCGGCGCGGCGTCGGCCGGGAACCAGCGCACCGGCAGGGCGTGGCCATCGGCGACCGGCAGCGTGAGGCAGGTCGGGCTGGGGGATGTCATGGGCTGGGCTCCCGGGCAGGCGCGTGTCATGATCCTGCCTGCTCGCATGGGCGAGGACAAGGAGATAAATCCATGAGCGTGATCTGGTTCCTGCTGATAGGCGCGCTGGCCGGCTGGCTGGCGGGACTCATCATGAAGGGGGGCGGTTTCGGCCTGGTCGGCAACATGGTGGTCGGCGTGCTGGGCTCGGTGATCGGCGGCTACCTGTTCCAGTCGGCCGGCATCGCGGCAGGGGGCCTGGTCACCGCGCTGATCGGCGCGCTGGTCCTGCTGTTCATCGCCGGCCTGTTCCGTCGCGGGCGCTGAGCCGCCGGTGAGGTGTCGTCAGGCCGGGCCGGCCGCCGGGTTGTGGTCCGGTGCCGGGCCCAGGCAGGCCGTCAGGTAATCCAGGAAGGCGCGGATCTTGGGCGAGCCGAAGCGGTTCGGCAGATAGATCGCGTAAAGATGGTGCAGGTCCAGGCCCAGGCTGCCCGGCAGCACCTCGACCAGTTCGCCCGAGGCCAGGCAGTCGCCGGCGGCGTAGGTGGGCAGCAGGGCGATGCCGGCATCGTGGCGGGCCAGGCGCATCAGCGCATCGACATTGTTGGCGGTGAAGCGGAAGCGGGGCGCCGTCGGCAGCGCGTCCGGGTCGGCGAACTGCCAGGCGACCGGAATCAGGCTTCTCGGATAGCCGAGCAGGTCGTGGCCGAGCAGGTCCGCCGGGCGCTCCGGCCTGCCGCGCTGCGCCAGATAGGCGGGCGATGCGCAAAGCAGGTAGTGGATGGGCGTCAGCTGCCTGGCGACGACCCCCGGCGCCGGCTCGCGGGTGATGCGCAGCGCCAGGTCGAAGCCGTCCTCGGCCAGGTCGACCACGCGCTCGTTGACGATGATCTCGATGTCCAGCGCGGGGTATCGCCGCAGCAGCGCCGGCAGCAACGGGGTGATGACGTACTGGCTCAGCGAGGGCAGGGCGCTGATGCGCAGATGTCCGGCCGGCTCGCTTTGCAGGCGCAGCACGGCCTCGCGCGAACTCTCCAGCTCCTCGACGATGCGCAGGCCGTGATCGTGGTAGACCGCGCCGGCCTCGGTCAGTGACAGCGAGCGGGTGGTGCGGTGCAGCAGGCGGGTGCCCAGCTGTCTTTCCAGGCGCGCTATCTGCTTGCTCAGCTGCGATGGGGACTGGCCCAGGCGCTTGGCCGCGCCCGTGAAGCTGCCGGCCTGGACAATGCGGACAAAGCTGATGATGGCGTTCAGGTCATCCATGCTGCCCTCTTATTGTGTCCATTTAGGAATCAATCTAAGTCATTGCCCGGTACTTATCAATCTGGCGTTCATGAATAAGCTGTCGGTGTGTGCTGATCACAGCAACGCGGGAGCAGAACATGAACAGATACCTGATGATACTGGTTGTCGCGCTGGGCGCCTCCGGCGTGCTCTACGCGGCCGATCTGGTCCGTGGGGATGAAAAGGCGCGACCCGATGCCGTGCTGTCGTTCCATGACATGGGCGCCGGCGTGGCGCTGGTGGGCTGGTAG
>Ga0222424_100552_pt1 | contig 17523 bp, 16 predicted proteins | sample 2B2ome_FD_182468 | JGI IMG/M metagenome (GOLD analysis project Ga0222424, IMG submission 182468) | Enriched microbial communities from leaf-cutter ant dump, University of Wisconsin, Madison, United States - 2B200A (version 2) | ecosystem: Environmental > Terrestrial > Nest > Insects nest > Nest... | reverse complement strand
GTGGTATATGGCCGGGGTGTGCAGAAAGGGCGTGCGTTAAAGAAGCCGATTATTACGTATGATACAGCGGCAACCATAGCCTGGCTGCTGAAGCTGAATATGCCGGATAGCTGGCGCGGTCAGCCGGTTAAAGAGGCGTTTAAGTAATGGTTACCTGATCTGACTTTTAAGCCGCTGTGTATATTCTTTTATCACAGCGGCTTTATTTTTTTTGATCTTTTTACCCAACTCCTTCCGGGGACAACTGACATCGTACCGGGCGCCCCAATCCATCAGCTCTATGATAATGGGCAGCAGGTCGGCCCCTTTTTGTGTAAGATGATAGATGAATTTTGACCGGTTTTCCGGGGCTACCTCTTTTGACAGGATCTGTGCTTCCTCCAGCAGCGCAAGGCGGCTGGTAAGGATGTTGGTAGCGATCTTTTCCTCTGATTTTAAAAACTCACTGTAAGAATATTTGCCACGCAGCATTACATCACGAAGGATTAAAAGCGACCATTTGTCACCAAAGATGTCCAGCGAGCAGCTGATGGGGCAGTCGGATCTTTTTTTGCTCATTTTTTAAGTACTTGCAATTTGCAATAACTTTCCTACCTTAGTACTTGCAAAATGCAAGAACAAAGATACGGATTGCCAACACTTAAAAACAACACACAATGAAACATTCAGCTGCCACAAAACAACTTTTGGAACATTATTATGCCGGTTTTGCCCGGAAGGAAGGCTGGGAGTCGGTACTCGCGGAGGATTTTATATTTACCGGGGGAGATATGACCCGTCCGGAACCACTTATAGGGAAGGCGGCTTACCGGCAGGTGATCGATCGTTTTTCCCGGGTATTCAATACGATGCAGGTCAAAGACATGATCGTAGACGGAGAAAAGGCCTGCGTGATCGGTACATACGATTATACCTTTCCGAATGGAACACGTATGACGGGAGATGTAGCGGAGATCTGGAAGGCGCGTAATGGAAAATTACAATCCCTTACGATATTTTTTGATACGCTCACATTTCAGAAAAATACACCATCCTAAATTTCCGTTCATATGGCTTATAGCGAACTCCTTGCACAACGGCTGCGGCAGGTACTGGCACACCTGCCGGGTGTTGCTGAAAAGAAAATGTTTGGTGGCCTGGCCTTTATGATCCATGGTAAAATGTGTCTGACGGTTGGCCCCGGAAGGATCATGTGCCGCATAGATCCCGGTATACATGATACCCTTATTGCCAGAGCCGGATGCAGTACGGTGATCATGAAAGGGCGTATGTACCGGGGATACATTCATGTAAGTGAGGACCAGCTTCAAACCGCAACAGCGCTTGCTTACTGGACCGGTCTGGCGCTGGATTACAACAGGGAGGTTGCAAAAGCCGGCAAGCCGGGCCGGCGGCGTTGATACCTTAGCGTATCTGAAATTCTTTAACACAATCCTAATAGCAGCATGGGCTTCAGGACTGGTTTTTGTGGCCGTAAAGAGGAGGCATGTACGATCTCCTCTAAACAAGATCGCTGAACCACAAAAATAGAACAACATGAAAAAGAGAATTGCCATCCTGGCCACCCATGGTTTTGAAGAAAGCGAACTGGAATCTCCGAAAGAACAGCTGGAACAGCAGGGGTGGGAGGCACTGATCATAAGCCCTGAAGCGGGCAGTATTCAGTCCTGGGCCGAAAAAAAATGGGGAAAAGAATACCCGGTAGACCGGGTGATCGGGGAAGCAGATTCCACGGAGTTTGATGCCCTGGTATTGCCCGGCGGAGTACTGAACCCGGATAAGCTGCGTACCAACGAGGAAGCACTGGATTTTATACGCGATTTTTTCGACCAGCAAAAGCCGGTGGCCGCCATTTGTCATGGTCCGCAATTACTGATCAATGCCGGGGTGGTAGGTGGCCGCAGGATGACATCTGTAGCCTCTATCCGCGTAGACCTTGTAAACGCGGGAGCTGATTGGGTAGATGAGGAAGTGGTGGTGGATGCCGGATTGGTTACCAGCCGTACGCCAAGGGACCTGCCTGCTTTTAATAAAAAAATGGTGGAAGAGATACAAGAAGGTGTACATGCCTGAACAGTTTTCCTGAACGCCGGAATACAGAGAAAGGCCGCGTACCTGGTCGATTGGTGAATGGTTTCTTTTTTATTTGTAAGTTTGAGAAGCCATTGGTTCCATATAAAACACAGTGGATCCGGGAACTTCTATAAATATGCAAATGCGCGCTGCTTGTAAAAAAATGCTGCTGCTGGCAGGACTTGTGCTTAAGGGTACTGCAATGCCTGCGCAGCCACGTCCGAATATTCTCTGGATCACAATAGAAGATACTTCACCCCGGTTTATCGGGTGTTATGGGGATGCTGTAGCGCGTACGCCAAATATAGACCGGCTTGCAAAGGAAGGTGTCCGTTTTACCAATACTTTTTCTACCAACACGGTATGCTCACCCAGCCGTACTACCTTGATTACAGGCGTACGCACATTTGCTGCCGGAACAGGTCATCACCGGAGTAAAATACGCATACCGGACTGGATGCATGGTTTTCCCTTTTTTATGCAGCAGGCGGGGTATTATACCTCCAACAATGCAAAGACCGATTACAACCTTGCAGGAGCAAAATTATTTACAGAGCACGCATGGAACGAAAGCAGTGCAAGAGCAGGATGGTGGAACCGCAGACCGGGCCAGCCATTCTTTGCTGTTTTTAATTTTAACGATAGTCATCAGTCCCGTACCATGACCGACCCTTATGAAGTATACCGGAAGAATGTATGGGAACGGTTAAGTCCCGGTGACCGTATCGCAGATACCGCATTTCCAATGCCCCCGATTTACAGGAACAGCGCAGCAATGCGCAGACAAATGGCTCGTGTCTATAACGCGATCGCGCTTACCGACAACAGGATCGGGAAGCTGCTGGAGCGGTTACAAAAAGATCATCTTGCGGATAGTACCATTATATTTTTCTTCAGTGATCATGGTGAAGGCATCCCGCGGGGAAAAACAAACGGTATCGATCTTGGATACCGGGTCCCGTTTATTGTTTGGCTGCCGCCGATGTACAAAGACCACGCTCCCTGGCAAACAGGAACGGTTACGGACGAGCTGATCGATTTTGAAGATCTGGCGCCAACGCTGATCAGCATGACCGGTGCTCCGGTGCCGGGGTACATGAAGGGCCGGATCCTGATGGGCTCCCGGCGGGCGCGGCCCAAAAAGTATATCGAACTTTCTTCCGACCGATCGGATAATGGAATTGATATGGTACGCAGTATTACGGACGGGCGCTACCTGTATTCCCGCAACTATATGCCCTTTATGCCGGAGGCGCGTTATGTCAACTATATAGAGATCAGCGCTATTAAACAGATCATGCGGCAGGATCTGGCTGCCGGCATGCTTAATCATATACAGAGACAACTGTTTGAGCCACGGCCTGCCGAATTTCTTTTTGATACGGAACAGGATCCCTGGGAATGCAGGAACCTTGCCACAGACATTCGTTATAAAGGGCAATTGGATGCCATGCGGCGGGAGCTGGACCAGCAGGTGCTGAAAACCCGTGATGTCATGTTTTTACCCGAGTATGAACTGGAAGCGGCTACAACAGCAGGCAGGGATCCTTATACATTCCGGTTGGATGAAAAACAATATCCGTTGCTCCGGATTTACGCTGCGGCCCGTTTATCCGGCAAAAGGGGCCGGGCCGTTGTGAGTGACCAGGTACGGTTACTGACAGACACCAACCGGATCGTCCGGTATTGGGCTGCCGTTGGGTTAAGAGCACAGCCTCCGGAGCTTTTAAAACCCTACCGGAACGTATTGCTTCAGGCACTGAAGGATGCTTACCCGCCGGCCCGCATCAGCGTGGCATCGGTGGTTTATGAAGTATTCGGCAGCGAGGCGGCACTGGCGGTGCTTGAAGCCGGAATAGCGGATGCCAGTGACCAGCTGTCGCTGATGACGCTCAATTATCTTCTTTATACGAAGCATAAACCTCCATTTGCACCCGCAGTGCAGCGGATGGCAGATGACCCTGCCAGGAGCGAAAATGTTCGGTGGGCAGCAAAAGATCTGCTCGTGCGTATGGGAAAAGCTGCCTACGCAGCGCCATAAGCAGGAACCGCTATCTTCCGATCAGGTAAAGATATTGTCTCCGTTGTTCAATTACGCTCCAGGCCATCACCAGGGTCATCAGCGCCGGCATGATCCACCCACCCGGATCGGTAGTGATATGGGTAAGAAGAATGCCCGCCATAACCGGAGTGAGGATCAGGGAACCCAAAGCCCGGTACCGGGGAATGATAAATAAAAGGCCTCCTGTTATTTCAGCAATACCCACCAGCGGCATCAGCCAGGAGATCTGCATCATTGCTGTGAATAATTTCAGCGATGCTTCGGGCATTTCTTTGGGCACGGGCAGGTAATTAAGGAATTTATTAAGTCCGGCATTGATGAATAGTAATCCTGTAAGCAAACAGGCAACAAAAAGTAGTTTCTTTTTCATGTTGTGATTTTTTTGAGGGGGTTGATGTAATAAAATAATCAGGCAGTCAGCATCGGTCAGCATTCGGAATCGAGCATCGAGCAGAGAGTATCCGGCAGGGAACGTCGGAAGAGATTTCAAATACTTCCCCGGTTGCTCCGTTGCCGGTGACCATTAATCCTGGATACACAAAACGACGAAATACAACAGGCCTGGAAACCTTATGTGCCGCCGTGTTGCTGTTTAAAAAAGCATGAATGACTTCCTGCATGATTTCTTCATAACTGTTTTTATCGGATGATCAAAATTGATACCTGCAAGGTACATTGTTGTTAAAACGAATGCCGATGCCTTTTGCGTCGTTCTTCAATGCAGATTGCGGCAATGGTTTGTAAACGATACGGGTTTACTTTAGGCTTGGTACCGGTTAAGGCGGTGTAAAAGAAATGGAGTATCTTCCCGTTAAAATTCAGTGATGCATCCGGATATTGTGGCTTACAACGATGCCCAAGCAAAAGATGACCGGGCAATCTGTGACCTGCTGGCGCAGGAAATTTGCAGCAATCTGCCGCAGGCAGAAAACAAGATCTGGCACCGGCATCCGGTTTGGTTTCTGGAGGGCAATCCTGTTGTCGGTTACAGTAAACTGAAGGATTGTATCCGGTTATTGTTCTGGAGCGGCCAGTCATTTGATGAGCCGGGTCTGCAGCCGGAAGGCAGTTTTAAGGCTGCGGAGGCACGCTATACCCACGAGGGAGCCATCAGCAAAAAAGACCTGAAGCGATGGCTGAAAAAAGCTGCAACCATTCAATGGGATTATAAGAATATTGTAAAACGCAAGGGCGTGCTGGAGCGGTTAAAATAGCAAAATCCTGCTTTCTTTCATACGGATCCGCCCGGCATGATCTGCTCACTAAACCTTACCGCCATGGAGGAAACGTTTACCCATGTACGAACGATGATCAGCATTATTCTGGGTTTTGGTATTGCCCAGCTATTAAAGAATGCTGTAAAACTGATCGATCATAACAAGGGGGTAAAGCCCTATCCGCTGCACCTTATGTGGGTGTTTTATACCTTTTTGCTGATCATTCATTTCTGGTGGTGGGAAGCACGTTTAACCGGCGTTGGCAGCTGGAACTTCCTGGAGTATGTGTTCCTTATTTTTTATACCACCATGTATTTTGCGCTTTCTGTACTGATCTTCCCGGACAGTATCAGCGATTATAAAGGGTATAAAGATTATTTCTTTTCCCGGAAGCAATGGTTTTTTTCATTTCTGATCGTCATTTTTGTTGCTGACTTTGCAGACACCCTTTTAAAAGGAAAACAATATTTCCAGTCGCTGCACTGGGAATATCCCGTACGGAACCTTGCCCATATTGTACTTTGCCTGCTGGGGATGCGGATTAACAATGCCCGTTTTCAATATATACTGGCCCTGCTTTTTATACTGTATGAGATCTCCTATATACTCCGGCATTATTTTTTTTAACGGGAATCTACGAACATTGCAATAATCTGATTGCGGTAATCTGTGAGCTTACAGGGGTGTATCCCGCTTGATTCCGGGAAATATTCAACAGCGGCCGGTTGCATGTGTTGTGTTTCTGCAATCAGGGCAATCGATGCAAAAAATCCCTCGTACAATGAGCTTCTGAAAAATGTTATCAATTTCCTAAAAAGAATCTACGATTTTTTAATACGAATGTTATCGTATAATTTCGTGCAGCACTTTCTTCATTTTATACCATTGTTTAACCGTTTCATCACAGTGTATGAAAATGAGCTTGTGCTTTTAATAACCTTGCTTTAAAAGAATGCTCATGAAGAAAACAGGAATGCTTGTCCTGCTGCTAATGGGTGCCTTATGGGCACAGGCGCAGGGCGGGATCACCGGAACACTGCTGGATGCTCAAACAAAAAAGGGACTTTATCTTGCTACCGTTACGGTATATAAAGCGGCGGATACAAGTATTATTACATACCGGTTGTCTGCTGCAGACGGAGCATTTAAAATTCCCGGCCTGCCGCTGCATACACCGCTGCGGGTCATTGCTACGTTTACCGGGTATAAAGTGCTGCGGAAGGATTTTACATTGACCGAAGGATCCCTCAATTTGGATACATTATGGATGAGCGCAGACAGCACTTCGCTGGATGAGGTGCTGGTAGTAGCGGAGCGCCCGCCCATGACGGTACGAAAGGATACGATTGAGTTTAATGCTGCGGCATTTAAAACACTGCCCAATGCGCTGGTGGAAGACCTGCTGAAAAAGCTGCCGGGCGTGCAGGTAGACCGGGATGGCAATATTACGGTAAATGGAAAGCCTGTGAACCGCATTACGGTGGATGGCAAGGCCTTTTTCGGCGATGATCCCAGGATGGCTACACGGAATCTGCCGTCCAACGTTATCGATAAGGTGCAGGTAACGGATGATAAAGAAGAACTGTTGAGAAGGGGCGATGATAATATCAACAATGTGGGTAAGGTCATTAACCTTACTTTTAAGAAAGGAGTAAAGAAGGGCATGTTCGGTAAAGCGTATGCCGGTGGCGGTACAGCCGGCACCTACGAGGCAGGTGCCATTGCCAATATATTCCGGGATACACTGCAGGTGAGCGCCCTCGGGTACACCAATAACCTCAACCGTCCGGGGTTCAGTTTTTCGGAACTGATGCAGACCGGGGGTATACAGCGCAACTCCGATGTAAACAGCAACCGCAGTGTCAGCATCTGGCGCAATTCCAGCGGGGGCACGGGTATCCGGATCAATAACATCAATTTTGGTGGTATTACGGAATACGGTGGTATCAGTACCAGTTCGGGCCTGGGGCTGAATATCAATCACTCTCCCAGCAGTAAACAATCCATCTTTGGGCAATACTTTTACGGCAATGTAAAGGTGGATGTAAAAAATGATGGCTATACCGAATATAATAATGGTGATACACTGCTGAGACGCACCGAAAATGAAAACGCCAAAGTACTCATCAATGCGCATAATATAGGCCTGGGGGCTAAACTCCGGCCGGATTCTTTAACCAATATCCAGACAGGGATCAACTACATGACCGGTAATACGGTGGACGACCGCTATACGCTGGTGCAGGGTACGCATTCAGTATTAGGAAACCTGAGCGACGGCCGTGTAGACCTGGACCGCGATAATATCAGCAGGAATTACCGGCATTATATTAATTATAACCGGCTGTCCCGGACCCGGAAGGGGCGCCGGTTCAACCTGAACCATCAGCTCACCTGGCAGCTGCGGGATAATGCGGCCACCACACATTCGCTCATCCGGTACCGGTACCCGCAGCTGAAGGACAGCCTGTTTGATCAGTTGCGAAGCGAAAAAGTGCCTACGCTCAATGCAAATATCTATGGCAACTACAGCGAGCCGATTGTTAAAAATCTTTCTGCACGGGTAGACGCGCGCTATGAATACGAGTACCTGACCAATACCATCCAGACCTATGTCCCGGACGGATCGGGTGACCTTACGATATTGAACAATGATCTCAGCAACCGGTTTGAGCGCACCAGCAGCAGCCTCTCCACGGCTGCGGGACTCGAATACAAATACAGGAAATTAACGGTTACGCCCCGGCTCCGCTACCAGGCGCAGCGTTTTGTAAACCGGCTGGTGTCTCTGCCTGAAAATGTGGTACAGCGGTTGAATACCTTTTTGCCGGAGCTGGGTATCGTTTACGGTAAGCTGAACATCGATTACCGCAAAGAAGTGCTCCTGCCAGACTATCGCTACCTGATTCCCGTTTTTGATAATACAAATCCCTATGTGATCAATAACGGTAACCCGGATCTGCTGCCTGCCATAAGGCATAGTCTGCAGGTGAATATGTATACCTATGACCCCAAACTTAGTCTGAATGTATGGGGCTGGGCCCGTGCGGCTACCATTAAAAATGATGTGATCCAGAATATCCTGCTGCAGGATAACGGTACCCAGGTTATTATTCCGGTAAATGCCGATGGGGGTAAAAGTATTTCCGGAAACGGAGGTATTAACAAACAGAATAAATTTTCACAACGGTTTACCATGAACTCAAACGTGGGGTTCTATTATGAGTATAATGAAAATTTCTTCAGTTATAACAATGAGTTGAGCAAACAATACCGGAACAATGCCAATCTCTGGGCGGGTATCGGTTTGAACTGGAATGATGTTTTTGAATGGAACAACAATGTCAACTACGGAGGACAGCGGGTAAAAAACTCCAATACATCCCTGTTCCAGTCGTACCGGGTTACAAATTATGAGATCAGCTCTGAGCAGATATTGCGCTGGCCGAAACACATCATCCTGGAGAACAACGTCGCCTTTATACAGAACAGCGCTATCGTGGATCCTTCCCTGCGCCGGTTTGTGCGGTGGAATGCGGCGCTGAACGTCACCATGCTTAAAAATGAGGCAGGTGTATTGCGGCTGGGTGTGTATGATATCTTACAGAAAATGAATAATACGGATGTGGTATTGTCGCAGAACATGCTTAAATACAGCCGGGGTAATGTATTGGGTAATTACTATATGGCTACATTTACCTATAACATACGTCCGACAGGAGCTAAGAAAAAAGTGGGCGGTCAATCGCTGCTGCTATTCTGAGCGCCGGTTTAAAATGAATATTCTTATAAGCGCTGCCGGCGTGTTGTTATCGTTAAAGCCGTGCTAAAGCGCGGCTTTAACGATGCGGTAATCCCGTGAGCGCCCTAGGCACGCCCCATTATGCACCGAGCTGATGGCTCTCTGCTGCTCTTTTGTGGCTTTATAAACGGGTTGAGACCCGTTCTTGCAGGGCTTTTCGAGGCGATGCCTCTTTTGCTAAATGATCGTTTGAATCCGATTATTTGCAGTGGGAGTTACAGCGAAGCCATAAGCGATGCGATAAAAGGCCGGCATATAGTGACTATAGGGATTGCATTGAATCGTTTTTAAACAGCTTCTGAGGGGCGTGGTTTAATTCCGATGTAGCATGTATTTTTTGAGTGGGTTGTTATCATCGTTTAGAGAATGGCCCTGCTGTTCCTTTTTTTGTGTCTGCAGGTATCCGGGTGGAATCCGTTTGTTGCATCTTTTTCTTCATTGCCTCCCAGTAGTCCTGGTAATATTTTAGCTGCTTTTCCACTTCCCATTCTTTACCCTGGAGTTGCCGGTAATAGCAGGTCAGGATAATGCCGGACATGTCATCCGGGTGAAAAATGTTCAGGGAATTGAAATACCTGGAGAGAGAACCGCCCTTCCAGAGGTCCCAGTTATTCCGGATCCATATACCCAGTGTTTGGTGCATGTTGGTGGTAAAATCCTTTTCCGTCATTGCCCTGATCTTCTGTTTTATCGAGTCCGGGTGGATCTTTTCCAGATGATGAATGGCATCTTCGAGGTCAACCGGTTTGTATGCAGACAACGACTTGTTTATTTCCTGTCCTTTCAAAACCATGAAAGAACAGAACAGGAGGAGGAGCATGAATACAGGTCTCATAAGGCATGTTTCCATAAAGGTAAGTTATTTCCCCGGCTCCGGATTTCTTCCGGAGATCCGGCACTGAAGGCCGAAGCTCTGTGCAGATGCCGGATGTTCCCCCGAAGTTTCGGGGCTCGATTCCGGATGCCCGGTGCAGATAGCTGAAGCGTGATTGCTGTCAGCTGACCCCTACCTGCTGACCGCCGGCTCCCGTTACGGCTCGATCCACACTTCGTTCTCCTTTAACAGGTCGATGAGTGCTTCCACGGCAATATCACTGTTCACATTCCGTTTTACCACATCCTTGCCCTTATAAAGCGTAATCTTCCCGGGGCCGCTGCCCACATAGCCAAAATCGGCATCCGCCATTTCACCCGGCCCGTTAACGATACAGCCCATAATGGCAATTTTTACGCCCTTGAGGTGGTTAGTAACCGAGCGGATCTTGGTAGTGGTTTCCTGCAGGTCAAACAAAGTACGTCCACAGGACGGACAGGAGATGTACTCTGTTTTTGAAATGCGGGTACGGGTCGCCTGTAAAATGCTGAAGGCCGTGTTGTTCATAAACTGCTCGGCTGCACCTGTATCTGTTGCGGAGGTATAGCGGCGTCCGCTCAGCTGGGCGTCGTTGAACTGACGATAAGCCTGGTCGTTCATGCCCAGGCAAATGCCGTTTCCGTAACCATCCAGGAACAGCGCGCCGGTTTCTGTGGCAAAATGGATCAGGTGCTCATCGGCGGTGCTCCAGTTGCTGTCGGTAATAAAAACCAGCGGATGCGGAATACCACGGTCTGCTAATTCGATACACATGCGGCGTACCGACTGCATTGCATTCTTACTGGTGCTGCTCAGGCAAAGCACGATATTAGATCTGCCGGCTAACGCATCCAGGCCGGACAGGTTGTCTGCATCCAGCATCACAAAATTCAGGATGTTGCTGGTTACAACCGCATTGATGAACGCACCGGCCTCATATATCGGAAAATATTTTGTCTGATCGGTAGCTGTGCTCCAGTGTTCCGGTGTCGTGATCACCTTCAGCGTGCCGGGCAGGGGAAAATCCAGTTCTGCCTTAGCAGTATAAATATAATCGGCCGCAGCATCGGCAATATGCCATTTATCATTGCCGGCATCATAAGTGTACCCAACGACTTTTAAGGATGCCGGTGTTATGGCCGGCAGTCTGCTGAGATCGGCTATGACAACGGGTACCTGGTCTCCACCGATATTTCCGATACTGGCGGTTCTGTGTTTTTGCGATTGGAAGGGATGGTATGTAGTAGCCGACGGGTTCAGCGGTTGACCGGCTGATAAGGCATCTGCCTGTTGTGCATCAACCGGCCGCGGTTCCAACGTGTCGGTCTCATACCGCTTCACAATGTCGCGGCATACCGGTATTTCCAGCTCCGGGTCTTCGGTCAGGGATACACGAATGGTATCGCCAATGCCATCTTCCATCAGGGTGCCGATGCCGATCGCAGACTTGATGCGGCCATCCTCACCATCGCCCGCCTCCGTAACGCCCAGGTGCAGGGGATAGATCTCGCCAAATTCTTCATCCATGGTTTTGATCAGCAGGCGGTAAGCCTGCACCATTACGATCGGGTTACTGGCCTTCATGCTGAGGATGATCTGGTGATAGCTTTCATCCCGCGCAATGCGCAGGAATTCCATCGCGCTTTCTACCATGCCCATGGGAGTATCACCATAACGGCTCATGATCCGGTCGCTAAGGCTGCCGTGGTTGGTACCAATGCGCATGGCAGTGCCATATTCCTTGCATACCCTGATCAGGGGGGTGAACCGTTCGCGGATCCGGTCGATCTCTTCTGCATATTCCGCATCTGTATATTCGATCTGTTCAAATTTCTTTTTATCGACATAGTTGCCCGGGTTCACCCGCACTTTTTCCACGATACGCGCGGCAATTTCCGCGGCATTGGGTGTAAAATGGATATCGGCCACCAGCGGGGTATGATAGCCGCGTTTCCGTAGTTCGTTCTTTATGTTCAGCAGGTTCTCGGCTTCTTTTTTGGAGGGAGCGGTTATGCGCACCAGCTCAGACCCGGCTTCAATGCAACGGATGGACTGTTCCACCGTACCCAGGGTATCCATTGTATCCGTAGTGGTCATGGTTTGCACCCGGATGGGATGGTTGTTGCCCAATAACAGATCTCCGATCTTTACCTCTTTGGTTAACAGTCTTTTATATGAAGTGAGTGATGCTGCGTATAATTCCATGCCGCAAAGATAACCAATGTTTGGGTGGCAGGCGCACCCACGGAGGCGGGCGCCGTTGTTTTAGGGAATACGGAGAGTGGTGCAACCCGGGCGGGAAAATGATCCCTTATCTCCCAACAGAAACGGCATTGGCTTTTCCACCTTTTCTGTTTATCTTTCCCCCTCGTTAACGATGCGCTTCATGTTTATTAAGAATTCTGTAACGGTATTGATGTTTATCGCTTTTTTAATGTTGGTTGCCGGACCGGTTCCGGCACAGCGGCCGGCTCCGGTAGCAGTTATTGAACGGTTGCATCCGGATCTGGATGCGGTCATTGATACCCATGCTGTGGTATCGGTTATTGCCGACGGTTTCGATTGGGTTGAGGGCCCCCTGTGGATAGAAAAGGAGCAGATGCTGTTATTTTCTGACGTTATGAAAAACCGGATCTATAAATGGACCGCACAAAAGGGAGCCAGCCTGTACCTGGAACCGTCCGGGTATACCGTTGGCGCGCCCCGGGGCAAGGAACTGGGTTCTAACGGACTGGCCGTTAACCAACAGGGACAGCTGATTATTTGCCAGCATGGCGATCGGCGTGTGGCGGTAATGAGCGCACCCATTGCCGATCCGCAGCCTGTATTCACTACAGCCGCGGGGAGCTATAACCATAAAAGATTCAGCAGTCCCAACGATCTGGTGCTGAAAAGCGATGGTGCGATCTATTTTACTGATCCGCCCTACGGGCTTGAAAAGGGGCCGGAAGATCCGGCACGGGAGCTCTCATTCCAGGGGGTGTATCGCATTGCAAAAAACGGGCAGGTAATCTTGCTGACTGATAGTCTTAGCAGGCCCAATGGTATTGCCTTTTTCCCGGGAGAAAAGCAGCTGCTGATTGCAAATTCGGATCCGAAAAAACCGCACTGGTATATTTATGAGGTCAATGATGAAGGCCTGCTTGCCAACGGACGCATTTTCTTTGACGGCACCGCCATTTTTGGAAAAGAGCATCGCACACCGGATGGGATTAAAATCAGCAATAAGGGAATTGTTTTTGCACCGGGGCCCGGCGGCGTCTGGATTCTCAATAAAGCGGGCCGGGCGCTGGGCAGGATCAGGACCAGCCTTATTACTTCCAATTGCGCATTCTCCGGGGACTACCGCACCCTTTTTATTACCGCTGATCATTCGGTATTAAAAGTATCATTAAAATAACAGGAACAAAATATGTCAGTGTATCAGCAAATAATCAGTCATAAGCTCATTGCCATTTTAAGAGGTGCCGATCCTTCGGATGTGGTGCGCATTGCCACTGCCCTCTATGAAGGTGGCATCCGGCTACTGGAAATAACCATGAATTCGGAAGCACCACTGCAGGCCATCGAAGCGGTGGCCCATGAACTGGGAGATGATATGGTCATAGGGGCGGGAACGGTGCTGGATGCGGCCATGGCGGCGGATGCGGTCAGTGCCGGGGCGCGTTTCATTCTTTCGCCGGTAGTGGAAGCCTCCGTCATAGCAGCTGCAAAAAAATTGGGCGCTGTCAGCATTCCCGGGGCCTATACGGCTACCGAAATCTATACGGCCTACCGGGCGGGTGCCGATATTGTAAAAGTATTTCCTGCAGCCTCCCCTGCATATATCAGGGATCTCAGGGCCCCGCTGCCGCATATTCCTTTGTTACCTACAGGCGGTATTACGCCGGACAATATCAGCGCATATCTGAAGACCGGCGCCGTGGGATTTGGCATCGGCAGTGCATTGGTGAATACCAAAGAGCAAATAACGGATGCCTACATCGAAACGCTAAAGGAAAATGCCCGGAAGTTTATCCGGGCGATGCAATCCTAAACAGGAAAATATGAAAATAAAAAGTTATGAATTGTTCCAGGTGCCGCCGCGCTGGCTCTTTCTAAAGATCGAGACCGATGAAGGCATCACAGGCTGGGGTGAGCCGGTGATCGAAGGCAGGGCGGCTACGGTAAAAGCGGCAGTGGATGAGCTGATGGAATACCTGACGGGTAAGGACCCGTTGAATATCGAAGATCACTGGAACACGATGTACCGGGCAGGGTTTTACCGTGGCGGACCGATCCTGATGAGCGCGATCGCCGGTATTGATCAGGCGCTGTGGGATATCAAAGGAAAATATCATAATGCACCCGTGCACCAGCTGCTGGGAGGCAAGGCGCATCATTCAATGAAGGTATATTCCTGGATCGGCGGCGACAGGCCGGCAGATGTAGGCGCTGCGGCCCGCCAGATGGCAGCCCAGGGATTTCTTGCGGTGAAAATGAATGCCACGGAGGAGTTGCAGTATGTGGACAGTTATGATAAGGTGGACCAGGCAGTAGCGCGCATTGCCGCGGTGCGCGAGGCCACAGGCCCTGCCTTTGGTATTGGCATCGACTTTCATGGCCGGGTGCACAAACCCATGGCAAAGATCCTGGCTAAAGAACTGGAACCCTTCCGGCCGATGTTTATTGAGGAACCGGTATTGCCGGAGAACAATGAGGCACTCCGGGAAATTGCAAACCATGTTTCCATTCCGATCGCTACCGGGGAGCGGATGTTCTCCCGGTGGCAGTTCAAAACCCTGCTTACGGATGGGTATGCAGATATCATTCAGCCGGATGTATCGCATGCCGGCGGTATTACCGAATGCAAAAAGATCCTTTCCATGGCCGAGGCTTTTGATGTGGCTGCAGCTCCGCATTGCCCGCTGGGCCCCATTGCGCTGGCGGCCTGTTTACAGGTAGACGCTACCTGCCACAATGCCTTTATACAGGAACAGAGCCTGGGTATTCATTACAACCGGGGCAGCGATCTGCTGGATTATCTTAACGATAGGACTGTTTTTGAATACAGGGACGGATATGTGAACATACCGGACCAGCCGGGTCTGGGTATAGAGATCAATGAGGCGCATGTACGTAAAATGGCTGCTGAGGGCCATAACTGGCGGAACCCGGTATGGCGCCATGGTGATGGAAGTATTGCAGAATGGTAAAACAAACAGTATGAATTCAAACAGCCCGGCTGCAAAGCCTACGCGGATCCGGTACCAGGTATTGTTCCTCATATTTGTGAATGTGGTCATCAACTACATGGACCGCAGCAATCTTGCAGTAGCGGCTTCAGATATCGGTAAAGAGTTCCGGTTCTCTTCCGTGCAGATGGGACTTATTTTTTCTGCATTCAGCTGGACCTACCTGCTGTTCCAGATCCCCGGTGGTATCCTGGTAAAACGCTTTGCGCCACGTGTGCTGTATGCCATCAGTTTGATCAGCTGGTCGCTGGCTACGGTATTGCAGGGCTTTGCAAAAGGATTTGCATCCCTGTTTGGATTGCGGATGATGACGGGTGCACTGGAGGCCCCGGCCTTTCCGATCAATAACCGGGTGGTCAGCAGCTGGTTCCCTATCCAGGAGCGGGCTTCGGCCATAGCAGTTTATACTTCCGGGCAGTTCCTGGGGCTGGCATTCCTGATGCCGGTGCTTTCCAAGATCCAGTTACAGGCCGGATGGAAAGGGCTCTTTATGATCACCGGGCTGATCGGGATCGTATGGGGATTGGTATGGTATTTTTTTTACCGGGATCCATTGCAGCACAAAAAGGCGAATAAGGCGGAACTGGACCATATCGAAAAAGGCGGCGGAATATTGGACAACAACCGGTCGGATGGCAACACCAAACGATCCTTTCAATGGAACGATCTGCGGGAAGTACTCTCGCACCGGAAACTATGGGGCATTTACCTTGGACAGTTTGCGGTGAACGGGGCACTATGGTTTTTTTTAACCTGGTTTCCCAAGTACCTGGTGGACTACCGGGGAATGGATTTTATCCAGTCGGGCTATTGGGCTTCTGTGCCCTACCTGGCGGCGTTTGCAGGGGTACTCAGTTCCGGCTTTCTTTCTGACTACCTGGTGCGCAGGGGTGTACCGGTAGCACGGGCCCGAAAATGGCCCATTATTGCCGGGTTGCTGCTGTCTGTAAGTATTGTGGGGGCTAACTATGTACACACACCGGGCTGGATCATCCTGTTTATGTCCCTGTCTTTTTTTGGAGTGGGCTTTGCTTCCATCACCTGGATCTTTGTATCTACCCTGGCTCCCAAACACCTGATCGATATAACCGGGGGCGTCTTTAATTTTATCGGTCAGCTTTCGGGTATCGTTGTCCCTATCGTGATCGGGTTCCTGGCCAGCGGCGGCAATTTTGCGCCGGCACTTATCTTTATTGCGGTACTGGGTGCGCTGGGTGCCTGTTCCTACCTCTTCCTGGTAGGAAATGTGGAGCGGGTAATAACCAGAACAACGTTGGATTAATAACCGTTACATTATATGGATCGTTTTTTAAGCTGCGATTGGGGAACAAGTACGTTCCGGCTAAGGCTGATACAGGTAAATGACCTGGCTATACAGGCAATTGTGGAGCACCGGCAGGGCATTGCCCAGATGGCAGCAGATTGGCAGCAGACCGGCAACGCTACCGGCCGGCAGGAATATTATACCACTTTTTTAAACCGGCAGATCCAGGTTATGGAACAGCAGCTGGGATATTCCCTGTCCGGCATCTCCGTTGTTTTATCCGGCATGGCCTCTTCCTCCATAGGATTGGCGGAGCTGCCATATAAAGCGCTGCCTTTTGCTATGGATGGTTCCGACCTGGTATTGCAGACCATTCCAAATGACCGCAATCCCATGCTGCTGATCTCCGGAGCCTGTACGGCAACGGATGTGATGCGGGGGGAGGAAACAAAGATCATCGGTATCGCAGATGCATTACCCGCTACGGAACAGGAGCTGCTGTTGCTGTTGCCGGGAACCCATCCCAAACATATACAGATCCGGAACCACAGGGTAACCGGCCTGCAAACCTTTATGACCGGTGAAGTTTTTGGCCTGTTGGCGGAACATAGTATCCTTGCGGGTTCCGTTGTTTCCAATAAAGCCCTTATGGATCCCGTTAACAGCGATTTTTTTATACGCGCCGTGCTCCTTAGCCGGGAGCATTCTTTACTGCACCATATTTTTGGAGTACGCACCAACCAGCTGCTAAAAAAAGTACCTCCGGAGCAGAATTATCATTACCTCAGCGGCTTGCTCATTGGTGAGGAATTGCGGTGGGTACAGTCCGGCAGCCCGGTATACCTGCTGGGCAGCGCAACACATATACCCGCTTATGCATTGGCCTGCGCAACCCTGGGTATCGATGCCATTGTATTGCCGGATGCCGATAGCGCATTGATAAAGGGACAACGGACGGTTTTGCAGGGATGCAGGCCAGCCGGCAGTTAGCGATCAATCCGGTCTTTGTATCCTTTGG
>Ga0222424_100550_pt1 | contig 17626 bp, 20 predicted proteins | sample 2B2ome_FD_182468 | JGI IMG/M metagenome (GOLD analysis project Ga0222424, IMG submission 182468) | Enriched microbial communities from leaf-cutter ant dump, University of Wisconsin, Madison, United States - 2B200A (version 2) | ecosystem: Environmental > Terrestrial > Nest > Insects nest > Nest... | reverse complement strand
GGCCCCACGGGAACGGGTAAAACGGAGCTGGCCAAATCGCTGGCGGATTTCCTGTTCCAGGATGAAACCAATATCATCCGGTTCGATATGTCGGAATTTAAAGAAGAGCATTCTGCCGCCCTCCTTTACGGAGCGCCTCCGGGCTATGTAGGATATGAGGAAGGCGGGCTGCTGGTGAACAAGATCCGGCAACAGCCCTATTCTGTGGTATTGTTTGATGAGATCGAAAAAGCGCACCAGTCGGTCTTCGATATCTTCCTGCAGCTGATGGATGAAGGCAAGATCCATGATAAACTGGGCAAGGAAGGCGATTTTTCCAATTCTCTGGTGATTTTTACCTCCAATATCGGCAGTAAACATGTGGTGGACTCGTTTAACAGCACCCAGGCTCCCCCGGATCCGGTAAGCCTGCTGAATATTATGAGCAATCATTTCCGGCCGGAATTCCTGGGCCGTCTTACGGAGATCGTTCCGTTTGCGCCCATGAAGGAGCAGATGGTGGAGCGGATCCTCGATATCAACCTCAAATCATTATATGCTGCGCTTGAAAAGCAGCAGATCCGCATCGAAATCACCCCGGAGGCCAAAAAGAAACTGGCGGTAATGGGCTTTACTCCCGAGTATGGTGCCCGGCCGCTTCACGGCGTTATCCGGTCCCAGATCCGCCGCCCCCTGTCCAAAAAGATCATCTCCGGAGACCTGCCGCCCGGATCCGGAGCAAGACTAACGCTGGATCAGGAAGAACTGGTATGGGAAAATTTGCCGGAATAAGTCATGTGCAGGGTTTTGGCGCGAATATTGAGCCTTGAGGGCATCGCTATTTCCGGGTATATTTAATAATTATTTATTACCGGAATGCGTTTATTTTTTAGATTTGTTTTGAAATTTATCATTATTTTTGAAAGAAGCTGACTCAGAAAAATACGTCGAACGGGGTCTTGTAACCGGCTGAAAAAATTTTGAGCGGTGCCTGAAAAAAAGAGAATAAAATTTTTGGACCTGTAAAATTAATAGCTATGCCTTTAGAACCTTATGGTATTGGTGGTACGGAAGTAAAAACGGATGCATTCGAAGCTTTTGCAGATATACCCCAGAACCGCGTTTTATTAGCCGAAAAGTTGACCGATCTTCCGCCCGTTAAACCCGAGATTGTGCAGGGACTAACAAATATCGACGCGGTATTCAATCATTTTGCACCCACTGTTTCTATGGATTTTGAGACCGAGGAGGGGGCTACAAAACGGGAAGACCTGCATTTTAAGGGCCTGAGCGATTTTGGCGCTGCGGGCATTACCAACCAAAGCGGATATTTAAGTGAACTGGATATGAAACGTCAGCAATATCAGAAAATTGTAAAGCAGTTAAAGACCAATAAACTTTTAAAACAGGCGCTGGCCGATAAAGAGACAAAGGAAAACCTGCTGGCGGCGTTAAAAGTATTGATACAGGAACTGGACGGTTCGAAATAATGATTTCTAATGACCTATTTGATTAATTTATATGGCAACTGCTCAAAATAATCTTACTCCGGAAGAACAAGGCGTTCAAAAGGAATATAAACAACCAGCGCTCAGGGAACTGGGATCGCTGGATTCACATTTACAGGCCCTGGCACGTTTGGGCGGTTTTGACCTGCTGGAATCTGCGATCGATAATGTACAGAATCTGAATCCCGAGCGTAAAGCGCGGAAGAAGATCTTCCTGGAAGAATCCTCAAAAAAAGCAGACCGCGCCGAGCTGAAGAAAACACTGGAATGGTGGATCGATGTGCTGGGAAAGACCGATGACCTCAGCGAAATGGTGAACGATTGCGAACAAAAGGCGGAGACAGCAGAAAAAACGCTTAAAGCCAACCTGAAGAAAGCGCTGGAACGCAGCCAGGAGCTGGAGCGGTCCTACCGTTCTGTAGCCCTGTTCTACAAGAATACAGAAAGCCAGAAGGTGAAAAATATCTCGATCATGAATGCGGAACTGGATCAGTTAAAAGATCTGGATAATACCCGCTTCGTTGATTATGTTCAGGCCGAGCTGGTCAATAACTATGACCGGCTGGATCTGCGGAACAACTATGGCATCCTGGTGTTGCCGGGTTACCTCGGTTCCAACAAGGTGGTGGAAAAATGGGCCAAGATCGCACATGACAATAAAGTGATGCTGGTAACGGACTTTGAAAACCTGGATACACCGGATGATGTAATGGAGCTGTTTGAGGCCGCCAATCTGACCGGAGGAGATCCGTATCGCTCTAATGTGATCATGGCCTGTAACTGGCTCGTAGGCCGGGGAAAGGTAGATGCCGTGGGTGAAGAGGACCATTTGTATGTACCGCCATCCAGCTCACTGGCCGGGAAAATTTATTATACCCTGATGTCGCAGGTGACCGCCGGAAAGAAATACGGAAGCATGAACGAAGTGGATGGTGTGAAGTTTGATCTCAAGAAAAGCGAGATCGCTTCGCTGGAAAAACTGGGGCTGATCCCGATGGCAAAGGAATATGGAAAGGTGATGGCCTTTTCTGCAAAGACCCTGTTCAATGGCGATAATATCGGTTTGCAGACCTATTCGGTTGTGCGCGTATTTGACTATGTGGCCAAAGTAATGATGGACTTCCTTAACCGCAGGGCCTTTGAAAACTTTAATGCCAATACCCGTAAGGAACTGAACTCCCAGATCGTTAAGTTCCTGGATGGCATTACAGGGCCCAGTAAACTGATCGAAAACTTTACGATTAAAAGATTTGAGCAGGACCCGGTTCAAAAAGACCGGATCCATTTAGACATACACCTGAAACCCTATTTTCCGGCTAAAACGTTCCTTATTAAGCTGGAAGGCCAGAAGGGAGATGACCCGGACGGAGTAGAATGGATGTCAAAATACGAACAGGAAGGGAAATAAGCGAGGATTTTGAGGAGCTACCCATAAGGAACAGAACCGGCATACAACAAGGGAATGCGGCGGAGCGGTATTGTTGTTGTATGCCCCGAACATGTTTTTTTTATTTATAGTTTTTATACTTATTATTTTTTAACCTAAAATGTACAGTTATGTCATTTAAAGCACAATTAGATGTGGCTGGTAAAAAGGTAAACGTTCTTGACATGAACTATGCCCTGAACCAGGAAACCGATGCAACCGGTCGCCCGTCTTCCATTACACGTGGCGGAAAAATCACCCTGACGGTAGAATCAACCGGCGAAACCAATTTCTTCGAATGGATGTGTAACAATTTCGAAAGAAAGGATGGTAAGATCGTTTTTACAAAAAGAGACTCGGATGCAACCATGAAGGAGCTGAACTTCAAGGAAGGATACCTTGTACAGTACCGCGAAAACTTTAATTCGACCAGCGATAATCCGATCACAGAAACGTTTACGATTTCTGCAAAAGAAATTTCAATGGGTAATGCTTCTCATGTAAACCAATGGGCGGTTTAATACCAGCCTGAATTCCTCAAAGCTGATTCAGCTTTTACCTCAATTTGAATCATAACCCGGTCCAGTGTATGGGTCGGGTTATTTAAACTGTTATCTATGTCATTTCTAGCAAAATTTACAGCCGATGGCGAGGAGTTAACGGTGCTGAGTTGCCGTTTCCGTTTTTCCCAGGAAACCGACCGCACCAACCGCCCTACCTCCATCCCCATGGGGGGAGTCATTGATATTACCATTGAAAGCAATGGTAATACCAACCTGTTTGACTGGATGATCAGCTCTACGCAGACCAAAAGCGGGGAAGTGGTGTTTTACCGGAGGGACAGTATGAGCAAACTAAAAACACTAAAGTTCAGCGATGCGCATTGCATAGACTATCAGGAAGAGTATAATCACAATGGCGATTATCCCATGCAGATATCCATGCAGCTGAGTGCGAAAGAAATAAAATTAAACGACTCCACCTACAAAAATAACTGGCCGGACGAAGCCTGACAATACGTACCGCCACCTGTTTTAATAAAAGTACTGTACTGGAATGTTTTCAGGGAGTGCTTTTATTTTTTTTATCAACAGGGAGGATCCGGGCACATCGCTCTCGGGATTGAAACACCCATACAGCCGGGGCTTTCCATGTTTGTAACGATCGGCGCAGAGCAGTTCGGAACCAATCTCAAGGCTACCGCTGCAACCACCATTCCCAATATGATGCGTGGAACGGTTGTAATAATGACCACATTGTTCGTAAATTTGAAACAGGTCTTCAGTGTAACGGCGTCTGCCATGCTGATCGGGTTGCTTTATCGTAAGTATTTCCGTAGCCCTCAGCATTTCAGAAACACATGGTACCGATTTGAATTTTGTTGAAACAGACCCATAGGTGGTGCTTTGTATATGGTTTCCGCATCAACCGGCTGTTTATTAAAACCTGTAGTAATGCAAAGAAAAACGATCATCAGTGGTTTGTTCTTTTTATGGATCGCATACCTGTCCGGCTCCGGCGGCGCGGCGGCACAATCCTGTGATGTGGCGGCATTCTACTGGCCGGCCTATCATTATGAACCCCGGGTGCAATTTCTTTTTCCGGATAAAAAGGGAGAATGGGAGATCATCTATAAGGCAACGCCCAAAGAGGAGGGGCATGCACAGCCAAAAGTGCCCTTATGGGGATATCAGGATGAATCGGATCCCCGGGTAATGGACCAGAAAATAACTGCAGCGGTAGCGCACGGGGTAAACACATTTATATTTGACTGGTACTGGTATGAGGGGCAGCCCTTCCTGGAGTCCTGTATCAACGATGGGTTTATAAAGGCCAATAAAGGCCGGATGAAATTTTACCTGATGTGGGCCAATCATGATGCTACCAGCTACTGGGACGTCAAAAATCCCCGGAAAGATTCGGTGATCTGGAAAGGCGGCGTTGACCGGGCCACCTTTGATCAGATCACCGATCGGGTGATCGCCCGTTATTTTAAACAACCTGCTTATTATAAGATCAACGGTGAACCGGTATTCTGCATCTATGAGCTCCAGACCCTGATAAACGGGTTGGGTGGTGCAGCTGCCACAAAGGCGGCGCTGGATGATTTCAGAAAGAAAACAAAAGCAGCCGGCTTTCCCGGGTTGCATCTTCAGGGTATTTTATGGTCGGCCCTGCCGGCATCAATCAACGGAGTGCCGGGCGATAAGATACAAACCCAGGATAAAGTACTCATGTATTTTGGATTTAACAGCATTACCAATTACTGCTGGGCGCACCTGCAGCGGCCGGATGGGGATTATGAAAAGTGGGCAGATGCTTCTACGGCTATGTGGGGTGGCTTCGACCGCGATTTTTCGATTCCCTATATCCCGAATGTGACCATCGGGTGGGACCCCAATCCGCGCTATCCGTTCAGGACCGGGTATATTACCAACCCGGCGCCCCAAAAATTTGCAACCTACCTCAAAAAGGCAAAAGCCTATGTGGATGGGCACCCGGAACAGCCAAGACTGGTAACCATCAATGCCTGGAATGAATGGTCGGAGGGCAGTTATCTGGAGCCGGACACCCTGTATAAGATGGGCTACCTGGAGGAATTGAAAAAGGTTTTTAAAAGCCGGTAGCAGTTATTGTTATTGGTTGTTTTTTGCTGGTTTGCATGCTGCAGGCTCTGTAGAGCATACACCAGCAGATAAGAGATGTTCGTCAGCGGCTAAAGAATAATTCCCTGGCCAGTATGAAAAGTCCCATCAGGAAAACAAACCAGCCAAACAGCGGTTTTAGTTTTTCGCCATCGATCTTCCGGGAAAAATAGAGGCCCGCAAACATGCCTGCTATTGCAGTGCCAGAAACCGTAACGAGGATCCGTTTATCAAAGACCACATGGTTGACCAGATCGCCAATAAACCCGCTCATCGAATTAATGGTGATGATCAGCAATGAAGTGGCAATGGCGTACCGCATATGCATTCCGGCATAGAACATAAGGACCGGTACAATCAGAAAACCGCCGCCGGCCCCCAAAAAGCCGGTAACGACACCGATCAGCAGGCCCAGTAACATCAGCCGGATTACGGATATTTTTCCCGATGCCGGCGGAAGCGGGGGACGAAGGATCATGGAGAAAGATGCGGCGATCATAAGCACGGAAAACAGCAGCATCATGAGCATATGCTTGGTAATGCGTACTCCCTGGTCAAAAACGATCTCCGGGACGGCGGGCAGCAGGTATTTCCGCGAAAGAACCAGGCTGATGATAGAAGGGATGGCAAAATAAAGCGCCTCCCTTATTTTCAGATTGCCGGACCGGTAATGGTTCCGGACGGCAATTGCGGAAGTGATCCCAACTATAAATAGGGAGTGTGTGGTGGCATGTTCCGGTGTCAGTTTAAAAAAGTAAACCAGTATGGGGATGGCCAGTATCGACCCTCCGCTGCCGATAAGCCCCAGGGAAATGCCGATTAACAGCGAACAGATATAGCCAATAACTTCCAATTGAACCGAGAAATTTTTGCAATATCGGAAGAATAGCCCGTTTGAAAAAGCAACCTACCGGGGCAGTAGAATGGTTTTGCGTTCCGGGGGGCCAAGTCGCCCCCGTCACCCGAAAGCTGCAATGGCAAAAAAAATGCATTGATCATCATCAATGCATTTTGCGGAGACGGCGAGATTCGAACTCGCGATACAGTTTCCCGTATACACACTTTCCAGGCGTGCTCCTTCAACCACTCGGACACGTCTCCGTTTATAAATTTTCATTTTCTTCAATCAAAGATCCTAATAAATTTCCAGGGCCATGGCCCTGCTCAACCCGCGATACAGTTTCCCGTATACACACTTTCTCCCGCTATACGGGACTCCTTCAATCCCGCCAGGCGGGAGACATGTCTCCAATGATCCCGTTTTACCGGGAAGGGCTGCAAAAATACGGGATCTGACGCTATAAAGCGAATAATTTTTTTGCGTTGGCGGTTGTGATCGCTGCAATTTCTTCGGGCGCTGTTCCGGTTACTTCTGCCAGCTTTTGCGCGATCTGTTGTAAATAGGCCGGTTCATTCCGCTTGCCGCGGAACGGGACCGGGGCAAGGTAGGGGGCATCCGTTTCCAAAACAATGTGCTCCAGGCTGACCTCCTTTAACACCTGGTCCAGTCCCGATTTCTTAAAGGTAAGCACCCCGCCGATGCCGAGGTAAAAGCCTGCTTCGGTGATATTCCTGGCCTGGGAAAGGCTGCCTCCGAAGCAATGAAAAACCCCGCGCAATCCCCGGGGAACGTATTTTTTTATGATCCCGATGCAGTCGTCCGTGGATTCCCTGCTGTGGATAACAATCGGAAGCCGGTATTCCAGCGCCCACCCGATCTGGCGCTCAAACGCGTCTACCTGCTGCGGTTTAAAGCTCAGATCCCAATAAAAATCGAGCCCCGTTTCTCCTATTGCAACAAACGGACGCTGAGTCAGTAAGGTCTCTATCTGTTTCAGCTCTTCCTCGTAATCCTCTTTCACCGACACCGGATGCAGTCCGATCATGCTGATGCACCGGCCCGGGTAATCGGCTTCCAGTTGCAGCATTCCGGGGTGTGTTTCACTGTCAATAGCAGGCATCAGGATGGCAGAAACGGAGGTTTCAAAAGCACGCCGGAGCATTTCCGGCCGGTCTGTATCAAATTCCTTACTGTAAATATGCGAATGCGTATCTATGAGCATGACTCGGGCAGGGTTTGTTAAAGTGGCAATATTAACCAATATTTTTTTGACAAAGTGTTGAAAACAATATACCTTCACCCCTAAGTTTTCATAGGGTACGGATTAAAAATCGGGCTTGGGTATTCACCCGGGCCCTGTTCATTTTTGAGGTCCGTCCGGCAATGCATCAAATGTAAACCCCCGTTGGGAGAAGTGTTCCAGCATTGCAGGAAGCACAACCGACATATTTTTAAATGCTTTTTCGCTATCGTGAAAAACCACCACGGATCCGCTCCGGGTATGTTTGAGTACATATTCCAGGCATTTTTCGGGCGTCAGGCTGCGGTCAAAATCGCCGCTCAGTACATCCCACATAATAATCCGGAACGCCCTGCCCAATACGCCCTGCCGCAAAAGGCGTCCCTGCTTTTTCTGAATGCGGCCATAGGGCGGACGAAAAAGGCCGGAATCAATATGCTCCGAAGCCTGCAGCACATTATCCAGGTATGCCCGGGTAGCTGTTTTCCAGCCATTAAGGTGGTTATGTGTGTGATTTCCAACACTATGCCCTTCCTGTCGAAGCGTTTCATACAACGCTTTTTCGGCAACCACATTTTTCCCTACACAAAAAAATGTGGCTTTTGCGCCCCAGCTCCGCAATTGGTCCAGTACAAATGGGGTGGCAACCGGGTGCGGGCCGTCATCAAATGTTAAGAAAATCTTTTTTTTAGAGGCCGGCTGGTCCCATGTATAGTGCGGGTAGATCCTTTTTAACAGCCAGGGAGTTTTTACAAAATACATACAATCAATAAATATAACATTTAATTTAAACAGGGCCTTTTTTTAACAAGGGCTTAATCCTTTGGAGGGCCGCTGTATTATGGAATTTTAAAATTTTGTATCTAATTAGAAAAATCAATAAATTGCCGCTCCTCATCAACGATATGACTGTAAAATCTAACGAAGATTACGAAAGACGGCGGAATAAACAGGTTGCCGGAATGCGATCGGTATTGGACTATGCGATGGGTGTTGTGATCATTTTTGTAGGGATGTTTTTGTTGGTGCGCCACCGGTTTGATCTGGCATTGAACAAACGGTTTCCGCCGGATACAATAGATATCTTGTTAGGAGCGTTGTTTGTTGTTTATGGTGGCTGGCGTATCTACAGGGGATACCGGAAAAATTATTTTAAATAGAGAAATGAGCAGGTTGCGCTTCGTACTATTGGGTTGTGTGTTATGGGCTTCCATATATTCGTGTTCATCAGGTGGTGAACAGGGAGCGGTATTTACGGATACACCCAAAAAAGGGACGATCACGATCAGTGCCGACGAGTCATTCCGGCCAATTGTGGATGCATTGGTTCAGGTATACGAGTCCAATAACGACAGTACGAAGATCAATGTACAGTACAAGCCGGAGTCTGAATGTATGACCGACCTGTTCAATGACAGCATCCGGATGGTGATCGCCACCGTAAACCTGTCGGATGAGCAGATACGGTCCGTGGTAGACTCACTGCACGTAGTGGTAAAACAATTGCCGGTGGCCCGTGATGCAGTTGCGGTTATTGTAAACCCTTCCTCAAGAGATACCTTGCTGACAATGGAGGAAGTAAAGGCGATCCTTACGGGCACGTATACAAAACCGCTGGTACCGGTGTTTGACGGTCTTTCTGCCACCAGTACGGTTCGTTTCCTGCTGGATAGTGTATTACACGGGCAGAAAATAACGCCGAAGGCAATGGGAGCCAATACCAGTGATTCCGTTATTCATTTTGTTGCCAATAACCCCAACGCGATCGGATTTATCGGCGTAAGCTGGATCGGCAACCAGGATGACGCGGAACAGTTAAGTTTTTTAAAAAAAGTTAAAATTGTGCAGTTGGAAAGCCGCGATAAGCCCGGAAAATACATCTTACCGGTGCAGGCAAATATTTATACCAGCCGTTATCCGATGACCCGGGACCTGGTGTACATATTAAAAGAAGGACATCGGGGGTTAGGCACAGGGTTTGCAGAATTTGTGGCAGGAGAGATCGGGCAGCTGATTTTTAAGCGGGCGTACCTGATGCCGGGAAGAAGAAACTTTCTGGTCCGGCCGGCGCAAACAAAAGAATAAAATTCAAAAAGGTTATATTTACACATCTATTATTTACTGGTAAAATAAAATTAGAAAAATGATCAACAAGAAAATCCGCCTTTTAGCGCTTACAGTAATCCTGGGGGTAGCAGTAAATGCGCAGTCCATACAGGATGGTGTAAAAGCATTGTACTCGGGAAAAGTGCTGGGGGCAAAATCAATTTTTGAAAAGCAGGGCGATAAACCAGAAGCTACCTACTGGCTGGTTCGTGCAGATATCGACAATCAGGACAAGGCCGGCGCACAGCAGGCGCTGGATAAAGCACTGGCTGCAAAACCCAATGATGCCTGGTTGCTGGCCGCAAAAGGTCAGTTGCAGCTGATGGATGGAAAGGCCGATGAGGCCAAACAAAGCTTTGAGGCTGCTTTAAGCGCCAGCAAGGGCCGTAAAGGGAATGACCCGGAAATCCTGAATGCTGTTGGTGCTGCTATTGCAAAAGAATACAACAATATCGATAAGATCGGCGATATCAACTATGCCGTTCAAAAACTGGAAGAAGCAAAAGCTGAAACCGAAAAAACAAAGAACAACTGGCTGCGGGCCGATATTCTTACCAACCTGGGAGATGCTTACCGTAAAGCAAAACCAGGCGACGGTACCGCCGCATTCAGTGCTTATAGTGATGCGGTTAGTGTAGAACCTTCTTTTGCAAAAGCATACCTGAGGAACGGCCTGATCTTTAAGTCGCAGCGCAACTACGACCTGTACCTGAAGAACATCGATAAGGCCATTGCCGCTAACCCCGCCTATGTACCGGCTTATGATGCGCTGTATGAGTATAAGATAGGTACTTTTGACTTCAAGGGCGCCAATGAAGTAGCGGATAAAATCATCGCTAATTCGGACCCCAGCCCCTGGAATGACTACTACAAGGCACAAACATTTTATCTGGATAAAAAATATGACCAGGCAATCGCGTCTGCAACAGGTATCGAACAAAAGCTGGGCGATCTGGCAAAGCCTAATCTTTATAAATTACTGGCCTGGAGCTATGTAGACAAAGGAGATCCAAAATCGGCCCTGCCCTTTATGGAAAAATACTTTGCAAAAGTAGATAAGGACGATATGGATCCGATGGACTATAACCTGAAAGCGACTGTGTATGCGGCTACTCCGGGTAAGGAAAATGAAGTAATGCAGGCTTATGAAGACGGGTTGAAGGCAGATACCACCGTTGCCGGCCGTGTAAAAATGCTGCAGGAAGGTGCTAAATTCTTCGCAGACAAAAAACAATTTGGATTACAGGGCGATATGCTGAATAAGATCGCAGAGATCAAACCGGAAGCTTCTCTCACTGTAAGTGACTTCTGGTTGCCCGGAAATGCTTATCTGCAGGCAAAGCAATACGAAAAAGCATGGAAGGATTTTGATGTAATGCGTACAAAATACAAACATCCGTATGGTTACCTGATGACCTTCAGGACCAGTTCGTTCTTTGACTCTACCAACGCAAAGAATATCATGGTTCCGGATGCGGAAAAACTGATCGAATTTTCCAAAACGGATACCGCGGCAAACGCAAAAAGCAATGCCTTTAGTGCTGCGGCAGTTTTGTTCCCTTATTTTGTGAACGAAAAAGGAGATAAAGAGAACGGGTTGAAATACCTGAATATTGCACTGGAAAATGCACCCAATGATGATGTAAAACAACAGATTCAGGGATTAATTGACCAGGTTAGCAAAATGAACTCCAAGCCGGCAGGTAACAGTCAGGCTGGCGGAGCTGCTGCAGGTGCAAAGGATACCACCAGCACCGCTCCCAAAAAAGATTCTACCGACGGTAGTCAGAAATAACAAATCACTTTTTATTATATAAAACAGCTCCGGATTTTTTTCGGAGCTGTTTTCTTTTTAACCCTTAAAAAAAGGATTTGTTAAATGGTTACCTTATTTTTGCGTATTGCGTAATAGAGATGGTTAACTTAGCGATACAGACGAATTTAGACACTTCAGGCTCCTATCTGCCCATAGGATTACAGATCTTATTTGCGGCAGGAATGATCGTTACCCTCATGGGGGTTACTCACCTGCTGGGACCCAAAAGAAAAACTGCGGATAAGCTGCAAAATTTTGCCAGCGGTATCGAATCGCACGGGGAAGCCCGGCAGCCGATTGCGATCAAATATTTCCTTACCGCCATTCTTTTTGTATTATTTGACGTGGAGGTGATCTTTTTTTACCCCTACGCGGTAAATTTCAGGGAACTTGGCTGGTCAGGATTTTATGCAGTACTCATGTTCGTAGCATTCTTCCTTTGCGGGTTTATCTACATCATCCGGCGCGGGGCACTGAAGTGGGAAGACTAAAATATTTCTAATTTCTGATCTGTGGTTTGAATTTCAGATCTCAGATCTCAAATCTTAAATCTCAAATGAGACCAGTATCATATAATATTAAGAAAAAACCACTTGAGGCCGATATCAGCATGGTCAATATGCCGGAAGGGCATCAGGGCCAGGGTTTTTTTGCAACCACGCTGGATAGTGTGATCGGGCTGGCGCGTAAGAACTCGCTTTGGCCGCTCCCTTTTGCCACATCCTGCTGTGGAATTGAATTTATGGCTACCATGGGGGCCACGTATGATATTGCCCGTTTTGGCAGCGAGCGGGTAGGATTCTCGCCCCGCCAGTGCGATCTGTTGATGGTGATGGGCACCATTGCAAAAAAAATGGGTCCGGTGGTTAAGCAGGTGTACCTGCAGATGGCGGAGCCCCGCTGGGTGATCGCCGTAGGGGCCTGTGCCAGCAGCGGTGGCATTTTTGATACCTACAGCGTACTGCAGGGGATCGACCAGGTGGTACCGGTGGATGTATATGTTCCGGGGTGTCCTCCAAGACCGGAAGCGATCCTGGATGGATTGATGCGCATCCAGGACCTGGTGGGCCGGGAAAGCCTGAGAAGAAGGAACGGTGAGCAGTATAAAGCCTTACTGGAAAGTTACGGGATACAATAGTATGAGATTTTTAGTATGCAGTATTCAGACACAGGGTATCCGTCTGAATACCGGGTACTGAATACCTAAAGTCGTTTTATAATGGCATTGAGCAACGAATATATAAAGGAAAAGCTGGTAGAGAAATTTGGCGATCAGGTTACGGATTTTGAGGAACCGTACGGGCTGCTGACGTTCCGGTCCGGTAAGGAGCTGAACCTGAAAGTGCTGAATTTCCTGGTAGAAGAAGAAACGCTGCAGTTCCGTTTTCTTACCGATCTCTGCGGCGTACATTACCCGGACAATAAAGGGCAGGAGATAGCCGTGGTATACCACCTGCACAACCTGAAGGAAAATGTGCGTATCCGCTATAAAGTGTTTACCAGCGTTGCACAGCCGGATGTTTATACCGCAACCGGTTTGTTTGCCGGCGCCAACTGGATGGAGCGGGAAACCTACGATTTTTACGGGGTAAACTTCATTGGGCATCCCAACCTGAAGCGGATCCTGAATGTAGAGGAGATGGATTATTTTCCCATGCGGAAAGAATACCCGCTGGAGGATCAGAGCCGTATCGATAAGGACGATGAGATGTTTGGAAGATAAATAAGTTTAATAGTTGACGTTTAAAGTCTGAGGCCACTACTGACCGATCCTTTAAACGATCGTATTGCATATTTGATTATGAGCGACAATGTATTATTGCCGAGTGGTAGTATCGAGAAACAAACAACTACACTGAATCTGGGTCCCACGCACCCGGCTACCCACGGGGTCTTCCAGAACATTATTGAACTGGATGGTGAAAAAATTGTTGCCGCTGATTCTACGGTAGGGTATATCCACAGGGCTTTTGAAAAGATCGCAGAGCGCCGCCCCCTGTACCAGATTACACCGCTTACAGACCGCCTGAATTATTGTTCGGCTCCCATTAATAATATGGGCTGGCATCTTACCTGCGAAAAATTATTAAAGGTTCAGGTTCCCAAGCGTGTAGATTATTTACGGGTCATCATTATGGAACTGGCACGGATCACGGACCACCTCATTTGTAATTCCATCATGGGGGTGGATAGTGGTGCCTATACCGGCTTCTTATATGTAATGCAATACCGCGAGCTGGTTTATGAGATCTATGAAGAGATCTGCGGCTCCCGGCTTACCACCAATATTGGCCGTATCGGCGGCTTTGAAAGAGACTTTACCAATACCGCTTTTGAAAAGATAGAGCGGTTTTTAAAAGAATATCCGGCCGTATTAAAAGAATTTGAGAACCTGTTTACCCGCAACCGGATCTTTATGGAACGGGCGATAGGTGCGGGCCCCATCAGTGCTGAACGGGCATTGAACTACGGATTTACCGGGCCCAACCTCCGGGCAGCGGGCGTGGACTACGACGTACGTGTGGTAGCTCCCTACAGCCGCTACGAAGAGTTTGATTTTGAAGTGCCGGTTGGCTCTACGGGCGATTCGTATGACCGCTTCCTGGTGCGTAACGGGGAAATGTGGCAGAGCCTGAGCATCATTGAGCAGGCAATGCGAAAACTCAATGATCTTAAAGGAGAAGAGGCCACCGTATACCATGCGGATGTGCCCGAATATTACCTGCCGCCAAAGAAGGACGTTTACACAAAAATGGAGGCGCTGATCTGGCATTTTAAGATCATCATGGGTGAAATTAATATGCCGGCGGGTGAAGTGTACAATGCCGTGGAAGGCGCCAATGGCGAGCTGGGCTTTTATTTTATCAGCGACGGCGGACGCTCTCCGTACCGCCTGCACTTCAGACGCCCCTGTTTTATTTACTACCAGGCCTATGCCGAAATGGTAAAGGGGGCCATGCTGAGCGATGCGATCGTTGTAATGTCGTCCATGAACCTGATAGCAGGTGAAATGGATGCCTAATGGATTTAATAATGGAGCAAAAGATAATGACACAGTTTTCTCAGGAACAATTAGAAAAAGTGAGCCAGATCGTGGCACGGTATCCGGAGGGTAAGCAAAAAAGTGCCCTGCTGCCGGTACTGCACCTGGCACAGGAGGTGTTTGGCTGGCTGAGCACGGAAACCATGGACTATGTGGCCTCGCTTTTACAGATAGAGCCCATTGAAGTGTATGAGGTGGCCACCTTTTACTCCATGTACAACCTGAAGCCGGTTGGAAAGTATGTGTTTGAAGTGTGTCAGACCGGCCCCTGTATGATTGAGGGTAGCGACGATATCATCGCTTATATTGGTGAGCGGCTGAACATAAAACCCGGGGAAACCACGGCAGATGGGCTGTTTACACTCAAAACGGCTGAGTGCCTGGGCGCCTGCGGGTATGCACCCATGATGCAGATGGGTAAGTTTTACAAGGAACATCTTACAAAAGAAAAGGTCGACGCTATTATTGCGGAATGCAGGAATATGGCGTCTGTTAACAATTAAAAGAAACCGGCCATGCAGGCAATTACTCCTTATCTGAATTTTAATGGTGATGCGGCAGAAGCGCTGGACTTTTATGAAGCAGCCCTGGGCGGACAAATTGTGCATAAGCAAACATTTGGTGAAACCCAGGCCGAATATCCAAGTCCGGATTCACATAAGGATAAGATCATGCATGCCCTGTTCCGTGCAGGCGAACTGAATTTCATGGTGAGCGATTGTGCACCTGGTGCGGTGCCTGTAACCGCAGGATCAAATATAAGCCTGGCGCTGAATTTTACCGACGAAACATCCATTGCCGGGGCATTTGAGGCACTGGCTGCAGGAGGCACCATAACCATGCCGCTCCAGGATACATTCTGGGGGGCAAAATTTGGTATGGTAACAGACCGGTTTGGCATCAGCTGGATGTTCAACTACGATAAGCCTAACAGTTAGTTGCGCTGCAGCTGATTTTTGGAAAAGGATAAAAAACAATGAGCAGTAAAAAGTTACTTTTAGAGAACGCACATATTGAAGGCATCCGCTATTATGATGCTTACCGTAAGAACGGAGGCTACCGCAGTGTGGAAAAAGCACTGAAAATGTCGCCGGATGAAGTGGTGGAAGAAGTAAAGAAGAGTGGTCTCCGGGGCCGGGGCGGTGCCGGTTTCCCTACCGGTATGAAATGGAGTTTTATTGCCAAACCGGAAGGCGTACCCCGTCACCTCGTATGCAATGCAGATGAGAGCGAACCGGGTACGTTTAAGGACCGCTACCTGATGGAGTTTATTCCGCACCTGCTTATTGAAGGACTGATCGTATCCAGCTATGCACTGGGTTCCAATGTTACCTACATCTATATCCGGGGAGAATATGCCTGGATCCCGGATATCCTGGAGCAGGCCATCGCCGAAGCAAAGGCCAATGGCTTCCTGGGTAAGAATATCCTTAACTCGGGCTTTGATTGTGAGATCTATGTACAGCGGGGCGCCGGAGCCTATATCTGTGGAGAGGAAACCGCCCTGATCGAATCACTGGAAGGAAAACGGGGCAATCCGCGTATCAAACCGCCATTCCCGGCGGTTAAAGGAGCCTGGGACCGCCCGACTGTGGTAAATAATGTAGAAACCCTGGCGGCAATAGTACCCATCATCAATATCGGCGGTGAGGAATATGCCAAGATCGGTGTAGGCCGGTCAACCGGAACAAAGCTGATCTCTGCCTGCGGCAATATTAACAAGCCAGGCGTTTATGAAATAGACATGACCATTTCCGTTGAGGAATTTATTTATAGTGATGAGTGGTGCGGGGGTATTAAAAACGGCAAACGGCTGAAAGCCTGTATTCCGGGCGGGTCATCGGTACCCATCCTGCCGGCTAACCTGTTGCTGAAAACAGCAAAAGGGGAGTCGCGGTTCATGAACTACGAAAGCCTTTCAGACGGTGGCTTTGCTACAGGTACCATGATGGGGAGCGGCGGATTCATCGTACTGGATGAGGATCAGTGTGTGGTAAAACATACCTACACCCTGGCGCGCTTCTATCGCCATGAAAGCTGCGGGCAGTGCTCTCCCTGTCGTGAGGGAACTGGCTGGATGGAAAAATTATTGCTGCGTCTGGATCAGGGGCAGGGAAAGATGAGTGATATTGACCTGTTATGGGACATTCAAAGCAAGATCGAAGGCAATACGATCTGCCCGCTGGGTGATGCGGCTGCATGGCCGGTGGCGGCAGCGATCCGGCATTTCCGCGATGAGTTTGAGTGGCACATCTCCAATGCCGCAGAAGCGCAGACCCGCAACTTTGGATTGGCGCATTATGCAGATCCGTTACCGGTGCCGGAGCCTGCTGTGGTGTAGAGCACTGTTTCTCGCAAAGCCGCAAAGTCAACGCAAAGAATAAAAGGTATGACGGAAAATGAATTAGCGAAGATTGCGGTTGATTGCTGTTTCAAAATTCACAGTCAATATGGACCGGGATTATTTGAAAGCGTTTACGAGGAGATCTTTTGCTATGAGTGGCAAAAAACGGGGATAGGGTTTAAAAGGCAGCAGGGAGTGCGATTGATACACGAGGGAATAGATATGGGAATTGGTTTTATCCCTGATGTAGTAATTGGAAATAAAGTAATTCTGGAATTTAAATCGATCGAGGCATTGGCAGATGTACATTATAAGCAGGTGCTAACATATCTAAAGTTAACAGATTTGAAGCTGGGGCTGCTAATCAACTTTAATGTACCGCTGATTAAAAATGGTATGCATCGTATTGTAAATAATTTATAAAATATTGGCGTCTTGGCGAGGTCCTGGCGTCTTTGCGAGAAATAAATATGGCAGACGAAATAAAACAAGAACCCCCTGCAAACTTTAAGGTAACCATCGACAATGTTACCCTGGAAGTGCCGCCCGGTACTACCATTTTGCAGGCTGCAAGAATAGTAGGAGGGGATGTAACACCCCCGGCCATGTGTTTTTATACCCCCCTGAAAGGAAGCGGTGGTAAATGCCGTACCTGCCTGGTAGAGGTGAGCAAGGGGT
>Ga0222424_100549_pt1 | contig 17644 bp, 14 predicted proteins | sample 2B2ome_FD_182468 | JGI IMG/M metagenome (GOLD analysis project Ga0222424, IMG submission 182468) | Enriched microbial communities from leaf-cutter ant dump, University of Wisconsin, Madison, United States - 2B200A (version 2) | ecosystem: Environmental > Terrestrial > Nest > Insects nest > Nest... | reverse complement strand
TGGCGGCTGATGCCTGCTTTGCGTACCTCTTGGCTTTGGCAATCTGGGCAATTTAATTCCATGCCCACGAGCATCCCTCAGTTTGGGGGAGCATTCGTATAAAGAGATACTTTTTTAGCAATCCCCGTTTTCATTAAAAATCCGCAGGCCACTCGAAGGACAGCGCCGCGTCCGAGCCCGGGTGCGCGAAGGCCAGGTGGCTGGCGTGCAGCAGCAGGCGCGGGGAGCGGGCCTGGGTGGCCGCGTCGGCATAGAGCGTGTCGCCCAGGATGGGGTGGCCCACGGCCGCCAGGTGCACGCGCAGCTGGTGGGTGCGGCCGGTCACGGGCTCCAGTTCGACGCGCGTGGTGCCGGCCGCCGCGTCGTGCGCCAGGGCGCGCCAGCGGGTCAGGCTGGGCTTGCCTTTTTCAGCGTCGATGACGCGCAGCGGGCGGCGGGCCCAGTCGGCGGCGATGGGCAGATCGATGGCGTGCCACGCGCCGTCCGCCGCGTCCATGCGGCCTTGCACCACGGCCTGGTAGCGCTTGCCCACCCGCCGCTCTTCGAAGGCCAGGCCCAGGCGGCGCTGCGCCTGCGGGTGCCGGGCCATGAGCACCAGGCCCGAGGTGGCCTGGTCCAGCCGGTGCACGACGAGCGCGCCGGGCCAGCGCTGCTGGGCGCGGGCGCTCAGGCAGTCTTGCTTGTCGGGGCCCTTGCCGGGCACGCACAGCAGGCCGGCGGGCTTGCAGAGGACGAGCAGGTCGGCGTCCTCGTGCAGGGCCTGCACGTCAGCCTCAGCCATCATGGCCGGCGATGAGGCGCTGCACCGTGGCGCAGAGTTCTTCCACGTCGTTGGGCTTGTGGATCAGCGCGCGGGCGCCTTCGGCCAGCGCGGCCTGCTCGATCTCGGCCGTGACGTAGCCCGAGGCCAGGGCCACCGGCAGGTCGGGGCGGATGTGGCGGGCCTCGCGCACTAGGTCCACGCCGCAGAAGCCGGGCATGTTGTAGTCGGTGACGAGCAGGTCGTAGCAGTCGGGCGCCTCGCGCAGGGCGGCCGTGGCCGCGTGCGGGTCGGTGAAGCCGCTGACCTCGTAGCCGCGCCGGCGCAGCAGGCGCTGCACCAGGAAGACCAGGGCCTGGTCGTCGTCCACGTACATCACGTGCGGCTTGCGCGGCGGCGGGGTGCAGCCGGGGTTGTCGGCAGAGGCGGGCGCATGGCGGCTGCCGGCGGCCACAGCGGCCGCCGGTGGGGGGGCATGCATCACGGGCGCGGCGGCGGGCGCCACGGGGAAGTAGAGCGTGAAGCGGCTGCCGTGGCCCGGCGTGCTGTGCACGTCCACGGCGCCCTCGTGCGTGCGCATCACGCCGTGCACCACGGCCAGGCCCAGGCCGGTGCCCTGGCCCACGGGCTTGGTGGTGAAGAAGGGTTCGAAGATGCGCTGCAGCGTGGCCGCGTCCATGCCCGGGCCGCTGTCGCGCACGGTGAGCGCCACATAGTCGCCGCTGGCCAGGCCCAGGCGTTCGCTCAGGCGCTGGTCGGGCTGCACGGCGGCGGCTTCCACATGGATGCTGCCGCGCTCCGCGCCGATGGCGTGGACGGCGTTGGTGCACAGGTTGAGCAGGGCCTGCTCGACCTGGGTGGCGTCGGCCAGCACAGGCGGCAGGCCCGTGGGCAGCTGCATGTGCAGCTCGATGGCGGGGGGCAGGGTCACGCGCAGCAGGCGCTCGGTGTCGTGCGCCACCTCGGCCAGCGACACGGCGGTGCGCTGCGGGGCCTCGTTGCGGCTGAAGGTGAGGATCTGGCGCACCAGGTCGCGCGCGCGGCGGCCGGCCTTGTCAATCTCCTGCAGGCTTTCCAGCACGGGCGAGCCGGGGGCGCAGTCCGCCTTGGCCAGCTCCACGTTGCCCAGGATGGCGCCCAGGATGTTGTTGAAGTCGTGCGCGATGCCGCCCGCCATGGTGCCCACGGCCTGCATCTTGTGCGACTCGCGCAGCTGCGCCTCCAGCTCGTTGCGGTGCGCCTCGGCCTTCTTGCGGCCCGTGAGGTCGCGCGCGAACACGGTGGTGGTCTCGCCCTCGGCATGGCGCTCGAACGACACGCTGACCTCCACGGCGAGTTCGCGGCCGGCGACGGTGAGCGCCGTCATCTCGCCCAGCAGGGCCTGCGTGGTGAGCTGGGCGAACGCCAGGGCCTGGGCCGCGTCGGGCAGGAAGCGGTCGAGCGTGCTGCCCAGCGCATCGCCCGCGCCGCACTGGAACAGCGCCGCGGCCGTGGGGTTGAAGACGGTGATGCGCTGGTGCTGGTCCACGCAGATGATGGCGTCCAGCGCCGAGTTGATGACGGCCTCCAGCCGCTTCTCGCTGGCGTGCAGTTGCTCGTTGCGCTGCTGCAGCGTGGCGGCGCTGTGCTGCAGCGCCTGGCGCTCGGCCAGCAGCGGGCCCTGGTCGATCACCGCGCACAGGAACTGCGGCAGCGGCGGGCCGCTGGCCTGTGGCGCCTCGATGTGGGCGATGTGCAGGTCGCCGGTGATGCGCGTGTCCGCGTTGATGGCGAACACCACTTCCTTGACCTCGCTGCGGCCCAGGTCCCGGGCCAGCGCGAAGGCCTCGCGCACGCGCCGGGCGTCCTGCTCCCGCACGAAGGGCATCAGCGCGGTCAGGGGGCGGTCGCGCTCGGTGGGCTGGAAGGAGCGGTGGGCCATGGAGTTGGCCTGCACCACCATGTCGTGCTCGTCCACCACCATGAGGGCCAGCGGTACGCTGGCGAACAGCGTCTCGAAGCGCTCGTAGGCGCTTTCGGCCACCGCCTGGCTATAGCGCAGCACCTTGTTCTGGTTCTCCAGCTCGGCCTGGTAGGCGCGCAGCTCGGCCACCAGCCCGTCGGCCGGCGTGCCGGGGCCCGCGGCCTGCTGCGCCGCCGGCCGCGCGGCGGCCTGGGCGGGCTGTCGGCCCGAGGGGTCCAGAAACGAAAGGTCGGGTTCACTCATGGAGGGGGGGCGCAGACCGCCGTGCGGCGCAGGCGCCGTGCCGTGGGCTGCGGGAAAGCATGCGGCGGAGTGTACGCCGCAGGCACCCTTCCATCCGGCGGGAGGAGGGTGCCGGGTGCATCCTTTTGTAGCACCCGCGCGGGTTTCAAGGCCCCGATTGTTGGCCAAACGGGAACAATGCTTTTCCCGGCGATGGCTTACCGAACGGAGGGCGGCTGCCTACAGTTCATGCAACCCTTTTTCATGCACAGGATGCCACCATGACCGCCCTCGACACCACCGCCGCCCAGCCCCTGCTGAACAAGCTGCAATGGCGCTATGCCGCCAAGAAGATGAATCCCGCCCGTCCCGTTCCGCAGGAGAAGGTGGAGCGCATCCTGGAGGCCGCGCGCCTGGCGCCCACCTCCAGCGGCCTGCAGCCCTTCGAGATCATCGTGGTGACCGACCCCGCCGTGCGCGCCCGGATCCAGCCCATCGCCTGGAACCAGGCGCAGATCACCGACGGCTCGCACCTGCTGGTGTTCGCCGCCTGGGACAACTACACGGCCGAGCGCATCAACATGATGTTCGATTTGACTAACGACCAGCGCGGCTTCAAGAACGAAGGCTGGGAGAACTACCGCCAGATGCTGCTGAACAGCTACCCGCAGCGTGACGCCGAGGTGAACTTCCAGCACGCGGCGCGCCAGGCCTACATCGGCATGAGCGCGGCCCTGATCGCCGCCGCGTTCGAGGAGGTGGACTCGACGCCCATGGAGGGCTTCGACCCCGCCGCGCTGGACGAGATCCTGGGCCTGCGCGCACGCGGCCTGCGCAGCGTGTCCATCCTGCCCCTGGGCTACCGCGCGGACGAGGGCGACTGGCTGGTCAACCTGAAGAAGGTGCGCCGGCCGCGCGAGCAGTTCGTCACCGAGGTCTGATCCCGGGCCGGGTCAGCGCGCCGCGGCCGGCGCATCGGTGACGCGGCGCATGGGCGTCAGCGCCAGGGCCAGCGCTGCCAGCACCACCAGCGTGCCGCCGCTGGCCGCGAACAGCTGGGGCAGCGTCACGCTCTTCATCACCCAGCCCGTGACGGCGGCGGAGATGGGCGCCAGGCCCATGAAGATGAACATGAACAGGCTCATCGCGCGGCCCAGCAGCGCGGACGGCACGCGCTGCTGGATCCAGGTGAACACGCGCACCTGCATGAAGCCGCCCAGCAGGCCGATGGCCAGCATCAGTGCCGAGCCCTGCCACACCGCCGTGATCAGCCCCATGGGGATGAACAGCGTGCCGATGACCGCGTCGAACGCCAGGATGGTCATGCCCAGGCTGCCCAGGCGCAGGCGCGGCAGCACGCCGGACGCCACCATGCCCAGCAGCGTGCCCGCGCCATGGGCGCCGAGCATGGTGCCGAAGGCGGCGGCGCCCAGCTGCGGCGTGCTGCTGGCCAGCACCGGCACGGCGATGTGGATGGGGCCCATGATGAACAGGGCCACCGCGCTCCAGTAGAGGAAGCAGGTGCGCAGCGCGCTGTCGCGCCAGAAATGCGCCAGGCCCTGGCCCACCGATGCCAGCACGGCCTGCGGTGCCGCCGGAGGCGGCGCCTCGCGGGTGCGCACCTTGGCCAGCGTCCAGGCCGAGAGCGCGAAGCTCAGCGCGTCCAGCCCGAACGCGATGCCGATGCCGGTGGCATTGGCGCGCACGACGGTGCCGTGGCTCGGCGCGCCGTCGCCGAACAGCGCGATGAGCAGGCCCGCGAGCAGCGGCCCTAGGAACATCGTGAGCTGGCGCAGGCCCAGGCTGATGCCGTTGGCCGCCTGCAGCTGATGCCGCGCCACCACGTGCGGCATCATGGCCGTGCCCGCCGGGATGCTGAACGCCGTGGCCAGGCCGATGCCCAGCGACAGCGCGTACACCATCCACAGCGCCAGGCCGCCCGTGAGCACCAGCGCGGCCAGCACGCCCAGCAGCACCAGGTTGACGTACTTGGTGATCATGAGCACCTGCTTGGGGGAGTGGCGGTCCACCAGTGCGCCGCCGATGAGGATGAACAGCGCGCGCGGCACGCTGACGAGCGCGAGCACGGTGCCCAGCACCAGCGTGTCGCCCGTCATCTGCAGCACCAGCCAGGGCAGGGCGATGAGCGTGAACTGGTCGCCCAGCATGGACAGGGCCGAGCCGCCGATCATCCAACGGAAGTTGCGGTCCTGAAGCAGGGCGGCGCGCGGGTCGCCGGGTGGGCGGGGAGGTGTGTCAGGGGGCATGAGGGGGCTTCCATGGGGCTTGTGGTTCATGGGCGCCACTGTGGTCCCTCACGTTGCGTGAGGGTCAAGGACTTTCAGCACGCGTGTTGTTGTTGCTGCGACGCCAGGGCCGCCTGCAGGTAGGCGCGCACGGGGGCGCTGAGCGGCGAGCCCGCCTGCAGCAGGGGCTCCCGGGCCGAGGCGGTGAGCAGCTTCTGGCGCAGGGCGGGGTCGTTGCAGGTCAGCACCCCGAACAGCGCGTCCCAGCGCAGCGCGGCGGCCAAGGCCTCGGGGTGGTGCGCGGGCAGGCCCCGGGCCAGAAGCCGCTGCACGTCGTCCTCCAGCGCGGCCCACTGCGTGTGTGGCACGTGGCCCAGCCTGCGCAGGTCGTCGCGGCCCAGGTATTTCTGCAGCAGGGCCATGCGCAGCTCTATCGCGGATTCGATGAAGGCGATCATGTCGCCCGGCGGCGCATGGTTGCGCCCCTGCGTGGCAGGCTCGGTGCGGAACATGTGGCCCCAGCGCTCCAGCAGGTCCAGGTCGCCGTTCATCCAGTGCAGCATGAGCGCCATCCAGCGGTAGGCCAGCGCCTGCACTTCGGGCGTGTCGGGCGCCTGCCGGCGGTCCATGGCGTCGCGCACCCGGTCCTTCACCACCAGCCAGTCGGCCTCGATGAGCTTCCAGTTCTCGAAGATACGCTTGAGTTCGGCCGCGCTGAAGTACTTGCCGTAGGTGGTCATCAGCGCCAGCGCCTCCAGCCAGTTGCCCATGTCGGGCTCGGCGCCGGCCATGAGGCCGTCGCGCAGCATGGCCAGCCGCGCGCGCAGTTCCGTGGCCTGGGTGATCTGCTGGTCGAGCGCGCGGATCTGCTGGCCGATGATGCGCTCGGGCGCCATGCCCTCGCCAGCCAGCAGCTCGCCGATGTCGCTGAGCGGCAGGCCCAGGTGGCGCAGCGTCTGGATGCCGTGCAGCCGCTGCACGTCGGCCTGGCTGTAGAGGCGGTAGCCGGCGTCCGACCGGCCCGAGGGCTTGAGCAGCCCGATCTCGTCGTAGTGGTGCAGCGTGCGCACCGTGAGGCCGGTGCGCCGCGCGAGATCGCCGACCTTCAGCAGCATGGCGGGGGAGCGCCAGGAATCAGCGGCGCACGGAGAGCAGCTCGATCTCGAACTGCAGCGTGGCGTTGGGCGGAATCACGCCGCCCGCGCCGCGCGCACCGTAGGCGATGGCCGCGGGGCAGGTGAGCTTGGCCTTGCCGCCGGGCTTCATGCGTTGCACGCCTTCGGTCCAGCAGGGGATCACGCGGTTGAGCGGGAATTCGGTGGGCTCGCCGCGCTGGTACGAGCTGTCGAACTCCTTGCCGTCGGGGAAGCTGCCCTTGTAGTGCACCTTGACGGTGTCCGTGGCCTTGGGCGATTCGCCGCTGCCTTCCTTGAGGGATTCATAGACGAGGCCGCTGGCGGTGGTGACGGGCTGGGCCGTGGCGGCTGTGGCGCAAGCCAAGGAGGCGAGCAGGACGAGTGTGGTGCGCATGGGCTTTCCAAAAAAAACAAAGGCCCGATGGTAGGGCCTTTGCTTATCGGTGCAGAAACGGGTCAGCCCAGTTCGCTGATGGGCACGCAGCTGCAGAACAGGTTGCGGTCGCCATACACGTTGTCCACGCGGCCCACGGGCGACCAGTACTTGGCCTGGCGCAGGGCGGCCACCGGGTAGGCGGCGGCTTCGCGGCTGTAGGCGCGGCCCCATGCGTCCGAGAGCAGGCTCTCCGCCGTGTGCGGCGCGTTCTTGAGCGGGTTGTCGTCCTGCGGCAGGGTGCCGGCCTCGATCTGGCGGATCTCCTCGCGGATGGCGATCATCGCGTCGATGAAGCGGTCCAGCTCGGACAGCGTTTCGCTTTCGGTGGGCTCCACCATCAGCGTGTTGGGCACGGGGAAGCTCAGCGTGGGCGCGTGGAAGCCGTAGTCGATCAGGCGCTTGGCCACGTCCTCGGCCATCACGCCGCTGGTTTCCTTCAGGCCGCGCAGGTCCAGGATGCATTCGTGCGCCACGTGACCGTTGGCCGATGCGTACAGCGTGGGGTAGTGGTCCTTGAGGCGTGCGCTGACGTAGTTGGCGCTGAGGATGGCGGTTTCGGTGGCGGCCTGCAGGCCTTCGGCGCCCATCATGCGGCAGTACATCCAGCTGATGGGCAGCACGGCGGCGTTGCCCAGCGGCGCGGCGCTCACGGGGCCGACCTTGCCGTCGGCCGGGGCTGCGGGCTGGTCGCCCTGGCCCGGCAGGCCGGGCAGGTAGGGCACGAGGTCGGCCACCACGCACACGGGGCCCACGCCGGGGCCGCCGCCGCCGTGGGGGATGCAGAAGGTCTTGTGCAGGTTCAGGTGGCTCACGTCGCCGCCGAACTCGCCGGGGGCGGCCACGCCCACCAGGGCGTTCATGTTGGCGCCATCGACGTACACGCGCCCGCCGTGCTGGTGGACCAGCGCGCACAGCTCCTTCACCTGCGTCTCGAACACGCCGTGGGTGCTGGGGTAGGTGATCATCACGCAGGCCAGGTTCTGGCTGTGCTGCTCGCACTTGGCCTGCAGGTCGTCCATGTCGACATTGCCGTTCTCGTCGCACCGGGTCACCACCACCTGCAGCCCCACCATCTGCGCGCTGGCGGGGTTGGTGCCGTGCGCGCTGCTGGGGATCAGGCAGATGTTGCGATGGCCCTGGCCCTGGGCCGCGTGGTAGGCCTTGATGGCCAGCAGACCCGCGTATTCGCCTTGCGAGCCGGCGTTGGGCTGCAGGCTGATGCCGGCGTAGCCCGTGGCCTCGCAGAGCCAGGCACGCAGCTGCTCGTCGAGCAGGCGGTAGCCTTCCAACTGGTCGGCGGGGGCGTAGGGGTGCACGTTCGCGAATTCGGGCCAGGTGATGGGCATCATCTCGCTGGTCGCGTTGAGCTTCATGGTGCAACTGCCCAGCGGGATCATGCTGCGGTCCAGCGCCAGGTCCTTGTCGGAAAGCTGGCGGATGTAGCGCAGCATGCCCGTCTCGGAGTGGTGTGTGTTGAACACCGGGTGCGTGAGGTAGCCGCTGGTACGGCGCAGCGCGGCGGGGATCAGCGGTTCGACGCCGTTCTCGAAGGCGCTGAATGCGGGCAGGGCTTGCCCGTCCCGGGCGAAGATCTTCCACAGCAGCTCGACGTCGGCGCGCGTGGTGGTCTCGTCCAGCGAGATGCACAGGTAGTCTTCAAAGTAAATTCGCAGGTTGGCGCCCATCTGGACTGCGCGAGCAGCTATCGATTTGGTAGCGTTCCCGGTCTCGAGCGTCAGTGTGTCGAAGCAGGCCTGCGGGCGCACCGGGGCGCCCAACTGCTCCAGACCCTTGGCCAGGATGGCCGTGTAGCTGGCCACGCGCTGCGCGATGCGCGCCAAGCCCTGCGGGCCGTGGTAGACGGCGTACATGCTGGCCACCACGGCAGGCAGTACCTGGGCCGTGCAGATGTTGGAGGTGGCCTTCTCGCGGCGGATGTGCTGCTCGCGCGTCTGCAGCGCCAGGCGGTAGGCGGGCTTGCCGTGCACGTCCACGCTCACGCCCACCAGGCGGCCCGGCAGGCTGCGCTTGAAATCGTCGCGGCAGGCCATGTAGGCCGCGTGCGGGCCGCCCGCGCCCATGGGCATGCCCAGGCGCTGCGTGGTGCCCACGACGATGTCGGCGCCCCATTCGCCGGGCGGGGCGATGAGGGTGAGGGCCAGCAGGTCGGCCGCGGCGATGAAGGCGGCCTGCTTGCCGTGTACCTTTTCCACGTCGGCGCGCAGGCCGCCGATGTCGTCCAGGCGGCCGCTGGTCGCGGGGTACTGCACCAGCACGGCGAAGTAGTCGCCCGCGAGCAGCGTGTTCCATTCCTCGGCCGAATTGGCCAGCACCACCTCGATGTCCAGGGGGCGGGCGCGGGTCTGGATGACCTCGATGGTCTGCGGGTGGGCATCGCCCGCGACGACGAAGCGGTTGCTCCTGGCCTTCACCGAGCGCCGCGCCAGCGTCATGGCCTCGGCGGCGGCGGTGGCCTCGTCGAGCATGGAGGCGTTGGCGATGGGCATGCCCGTGAGGTCGCACACCATGGTCTGGAAGTTGACCAGCGCTTCCATGCGGCCCTGCGAGATCTCGGCCTGGTAGGGCGTGTAGGCCGTGTACCAGGCGGGGTTCTCCAGGACGTTGCGCAGGATGACGCCCGGCGTGTGCGTGCCGTAGTAGCCCTGGCCGATGAAGCTTTTGAGCACCTTGTTCCTGGCGGCGATGGCCTTGAGCTCGGCCAGCGCCGCTGCCTCCGTGGCGGGCGGCGGCAGGTCCATGGCGCGGCTGCGGGCGATGGAGCGCGGCACGATGGAGTCGATGAGGGCGCGGCGCGAGGCTTCGCCGATCACCGACAGCATGTGGGCTTCGTCGGCGGCATCGATCCCGATGTGGCGGGGCTGGAACTCGCCGGCGTTCTCAAGCGCGGCGAGCGGGGGCAGGGGGGTGGAGGAGGTCATCGGCGGCGGGCGGAAAGGCAGGGGACACACTGGCCCGGCAGGGCGCCGGGCCGCTCGGGATCAGGCGTTCTTGGCGAACTCGGCGTAGGCGGGTTCGTCCATGAGCTGGTCGAACTGCTCCATGTCCTTCACCAGCACCTTGAAGAACCAGCCCGTGCCCATGGGGTCGCTGTTGGCCAGCGAGGGGTCGGCGCGCAGGGCCTCGTTCACCTCGACGATCTCGCCGCTCACGGGCATGTAGACGTCGGCCGCGGCCTTCACGGACTCGACCACGCCGGCCACTTCACCCTGGGCATAGGTCTTGCCGACCTCGGGCAGGTCCACGAACACCACGTCGCCCAGCGCGTCCTGCGCGTGCAGCGTGATGCCCACGGTGGCGGCCTCGTGGTCGGAGATGTCGATCCACTCGTGGTCCTTGGAATACTTGACGGTCATGGGGGGCTCCTGAAAAGAAGAAAACGATAGGAAAAAAGTGCCGATGCCAGCCGCGACTGTAGCCGGGCTGGCTGGGGTGTTCGTCAACCGCGGTAGTAGTGCGCCGGGGTGAAAGGCATGGCCGCCACTTCCATGGGCACGGGCTTGCCGCGCACGATGGCGTTTACGCGCGTGCCCAGGGCCGCGAAGGCCGGCGCCACGTAGCCCATGGCCACGGGCTTGTCCACGGTGGGGCCCAGCAGGCCGCTGGTCACTTCGCCGATCTTCTGGCCGTCGGTGTTTTGCAGCTCGGTGTGCTCGCGCACGGGCACGCGTTCCAGCGCCACCAAGCCCACGCGTTTGCGCGGCAGGGTGGCGGGGTCGTCGATCTGCGCCAGCACCTTGTTCGCGCCCGGGAAGCCGCCCGCGCGCGCGCCGCCCGTGCGGCGCACCTTCTGGATGGCCCAGTTGAGCGCGGCCTCCGGCGGCGTGGTGGTGGTGTCGATGTCATTGCCGTAGAGGCACAGGCCCGCTTCGAGGCGCAGCGAGTTGCGGGCGCCCAGGCCAATGGGCTTCACCTCGGGCTGGGCGAGCAACGCGCGCGCCAGGGTTTCGGCCTGGGCGGCGGGCACGGAGATCTCGAAGCCGTCCTCGCCCGTGTAGCCGCTGCGGGTGACGAAGCAGTCGCAGCCGGCGATGGTGAATGTGCCGCCGGTCATGAACACCAGCTTTTCCACGCCTGGCGCCAGGCGCGCCAGCGCCGTAGCAGCCTGCGGCCCCTGCAGCGCGAGCAGCGCGTGGTCAGGCATGGGCTTGACTTGGCAGCGATTGCCGATGCGCGCCTGGATGTGGGCGATGTCGTCCGCCTTGCAGGCGCCATTGACGATCACGAAAAGGGTGCTTTCACCGTCAATCTGGCCTTGGTTGAAGAACATCAGGTCGTCGATGATGCCGCCCTCGTCATTGAGCAGCAGGCCGTAGCGCTGCTTGCCCACGGGCAGGTCGATCACGTCCACTGGCATCAGCGTCTCGAACGCGGCGGCGGCATCGGGGCCGACGAGTTGGAGCTGCCCCATGTGCGACACGTCGAACAGCCCGGCGGCCGTGCGGGTGTGGTGGTGCTCGGCCATCAGGCCGGCGGGGTACTGCACGGGCATGGAATAGCCCGCAAAGGGCACCATGCGGGCACCCAGTTCGATGTGCAGGGCGTTCAGGGGTGTGGTGAGCAGGTCGGACATGGCGGGCAAAGGCAAATGGTGAAGCGGCCTTGCACGAAGGCCGCATGTTGATTTGCCCCGCTGTCCGCTTTACCTGAGAGATTCACCCCGTGTGCAGGGCTTGCTCCTTCGGTGGGCCGGATGCTGCGTCCGGCCTCTCTCCAGCAAGGGAACGCCCGCATCCCTGCGGGCGCTTGCCAGTCCTTTTGCCTGAGCGTTCGGCTGCTGCCTGCGCCTTCGGCGGCCCCTGCGCGAGGGGCTCTCTCCTGACGCGGGCGATTCTACCTACTTTGCATAGACCAGATCGCGCAGCGCCAGCGAGAGCGAGGGCACGTAGGTGATGACCATCAGGCACACCAGGATCACGCCCACAAAGGGCAGCAGGTGTTTGATGATGCGGTCCAGCGAGATGCGCGCCACCGTGCAGGCCGCGAACAGGTTCACGCCGAACGGCGGCGTGATCATGCCCAGCGCCAGGTTCACCACCATGATGAGCCCGAAGTGCACCGGGTCGATGCCGAAGTGCTGCGCCACCGGCGCCAGGATGGGCGCGAGCACGATGATGGCCGCACTGGTCTCGATGAACATGCCGATCACGAACAGCGCCGCGTTCACGCCCAGGAGGAAGAGGGCAGGGCTTTGCAGCACGGCCTCCAGCCAGCGGCCGATGGCGTCGGGCACGCCCGCACGCGTGATCAGGAAGGCGAACAGCCCGGCGTTGGCGATGATGAACATGATCACCGCCGACGAGATGGCCGACTTGCGCAGGATGGCGTACAAGTCCCGGAGCTTGATCTCGCGGTAGATCACGATGCCCACCACCAGTGCATAGAACACTGCCACGGCCGAGGCCTCGGTGGGTGTGAACACGCCGCCGTAGATGCCGCCCAGGATGATGACGGGCATCAGCAGCGCCCAGCCCGCCTGCAGCAGCGCGCGGCCGAAGGGCATGCGCCCGTCGCCGTCGTGCTTGCCCCAGCCCTTGTACTTGCAGTACGCCCACACGAACAGCATGAGCGCGCCGCTGATCAGGAGGCCGGGGCCGAAGCCCGCGATGAACAGCTCGCCGATCGACACCTCGGCGGAGACGCCGTACAGGATCATGGGAATGGACGGCGGGATGATCACGCCCAGTTCGGCGCTGGTGGCCTGCAGCGCGGCAGCATAGCTCGTAGGGTAGCCGTGCTTGATGAGTGCGGGGATCAGGATGGCGCCGATGGCGAAGGTGGTCGCCACCGACGAGCCCGACACCGCCGCGAAGATCATGCAGGTGAGCACGCAGGTCATGGGCAGGCCGCCCTGCACACCGCCTACGATGCTCTTGGCGAACTCGACCAGGCGGCGCGAGATGCCGCCCGTCTCCATCAGGTTGCCCGCCAGGATGAAGAAGGGAATGGCGGCCAGCGGAAACTTGTTGATCGACGCGAACATCTCCTTCACGGAGATGAGCATGTTGGCGTTGGAGGCCTGGATGCCCAATATGGATGCGAGGCCGATGGAGACGGCCACCGAGATGGTCAGCGCGAAGCAGACCATCATCGTCAGGATCATGGTGATGCTCATTGCGCGGTCTCCAGTTCCTGGCGCAGCGGGTCCACCAGGTTGCCAAGGATGCCCACGATGCAGAACAGCCCGCCCACGGGCATGGCCAGGTAGGCCCAGAACATGGACACCGACTCCAGCCCCGCCATGCTTTGCACGCCGCCGCGCTGGGCATAGTCCCAGCCCCACCAGATGATGATGCCGACCAGCGCCAGCGCCGCCAGCGCCACCACCCAGTCCAGCACGCGCCGCATGCGTGCGCCGCTCCAGCGGTACAGCACGTCCACGCTCACCATCGCACCCTGGCGGAAGGCGGCGGGGATGGCCAGGAACACCATCCAGATCAGGCTGAAGCGGATCAGCACCTCCGTCCATTCGGCGGGCTGTTCGAACACGAAGCGCATGAGGATCTGGAACATGCCCAGCGTGGAGGCCACCGCCAGCATGGCGCAGGCCCCGAGCATGGCGATGAACGTGGTCCACCGCTCGAAGGTCAGGAATGCTTTTTTCATGAATGAAAACGCCCGCTGGCGCAATACCGGCGGGCGCTAGTAGCTATGGAAAGAGAAGCAAATGCAATTACTTGTAGTCGCGGATCTTGTCGAGGTTGGCCTTGCCGAAGTCCTTTTCGAACTGGGCATTCACGGGCGCGAGCGCGGCGACGAACTTGGACTTGTCCAGGTTGTCGATCACCGTCATGCCCTTGGCGCGCAGGTCGGCCACGCCCTTGGCGTCGTCCTCGTCCACGCGGGCGCGGTTGGCCTTGGTGCCTTCCTTGGCGGCGTCGATGAACGCCTGCTTGTCGGCGGCCGAGAGCTTGTCGAACGCGGCCTTGTTCATCACGAAGATGCAGGGCGAATAGACGTGGCCGGTGAGCGAGAGGTGCTTTTGCACCTGGTCGAACTTGGCCGAGATGATCACGGGCAGCGGGTTCTCCTGGCCGTCCACCGTGCCTTGCTGCAGTGCGGTGAACACCTCGGGGAAGGCCATGGGCGTGGTGATGATGCCGAAGCCCTTGTACGCGGCGATGTGCACCGGGTTCTCCATGGTGCGCATCTTCAGGCCCTTGAGGTCCTCGGGCGACTTCACGTCGCGCTTGCTGTTGGTCATGTGGCGGAAACCGTTCTCCGCCCAGGCCAGGGCCTTGAAGCCCTTGGCGTCGAACTTGGTGAGCAGGTCCTGGCCGATGGGGCCGTCGAGCACGGCGCGGGCGTGCGCCTTGTCGCGGAACAGGAAGGGCACGTCCAGGATCTTGGTCTCGGGCACGAAATTGGGCACGGGGCCGGTGGAGCTGAAGGCCAACTCCTGCGTGCCGAGCTGCACGGCCTCGATGGACTCGCGCTCGCCGCCCAGGGCGCCGTTGTAGAAGGTCTGCACCTTGTAGCGGCCGCCCGTGCGCTTTTCCACTTCCTTGGCGAAGGTGTCGATGGCCACGCCCTGGTGCGAGTTCTGCGCGGTGGAGATGCTGATGCGCATGGTGGTCTGCGCGGCGGCAGTGGCGACGAGGCCGAGCGCGAGGCTCAGGCCGAAGGCGAGGCGGGTCAGTTGCATGAAGTCTCCTGGGTTGATGATGGGTATCTGCAAAAATTATGGCGCTGCAACATCGCGCGGGCATCGGGGTTTGTGCTGGTAAGCGTGCTTATGAATGCCGGGCGGGCTTCACTTGTAGAGCAGTTGCGGCAGCCACATGCCGATGCCGGGCCACATGTAAAGCAGCACGATCGCCAGGATCTGTATGCCCATGAAGGGCATCATCCCCAGGAAGATCTGGTTCAGCGTGACGTGCGGCGGCGCCACGCCCTTCAGGTAGAACGCCGACATGGCCACCGGCGGCGACAGGAAGGCCGTCTGCAGGTTCAGCGCCACCAGCAGGCCGAAGAACAGCGGGTCCACCCCGAAGTGATTCAGCAGCGGGATGAAGATGGGCATGAAGATCACGATGATCTCCGTCCACTCCAGCGGCCAGCCCAGCAGGAATATCACCACCTGCGACAGCACCATGAACTCCACCTTGGTCAGGTTCATGGACAGCACCCACTTCTCGATCAGCTCCTGCCCGCCCAGCAGCGCGAACGCGGCCGAGAAGATGGCCGAGCCCACGAACAGCCAGCACACCATGGCCGAGGTCTTGGCCGTGAGGTAGACCGATTCGCTGATCACGTTGAAGGTCAGCCGCTTGTAGGCGGCCGCGAGCACAAAGCCGCCGAAGGCGCCCATGGCCGCCGCCTCGGTGGGCGTGGCCAGGCCGAAGACGATGGAGCCCAGCACCGCCAGGATCAGCACCAGCAGCGGGAAGAACGAGCCCAGCAGCATCTTGAAGATTTCCAGCCGCGCGAAGCTCAGGAACAGGTAGAAGCCCGCAGTCGCCGCGCCCAGCAGCGCGAAGCCGATCCACCACCACGTGGGCGCGGGCTGCGTCGTGGCGGCCGGTGCGGCGCCGGAGGGCTGCGCGTCCGCCGCTGCGGGCGGTGGCGCCACCGCGCCTGCGGGCTCGGCGCCGAGCGGTTCGGCCAGGGCGGTTTCCGCGCCGGGGGGCTCCTGCAGGCCGCCCAGCTCCTGCAGCGGCGGCTCTTCCAGTCCGCCTTCCGAGGGCGGCTCCTGCAGGCCCGTGCCGGACGAGGACGAGCCGCCGTCGGAGAAGCCGATGGGCTGGATGTCATAGTGCTCCTCGGGCGGCACCGTGGTCACGGCGTTCCAGGTGCTGGTGGCCAGCAGCACGAACAGCAGCCCCGGCAGCACCACGAGGACGAGCTGACGCAGCACGTAGGCGAGGGGCACGCTGGCGTTGCGCTTGCCCTTGAGTGCGTCGAGCAGGCGCCACGGCGCGTACTGCCCGCCCTGGGCCGGCAGCGCGAGCGTCTGCGCCGGCAGGGCCACCTGCCGCTCGGCCATCGACAGCGGCGGCGCCCAGGCCGGCTTGAGCTTGGCCATGAGGATCACGTAGCCGAAGTACAGCCCCGCCAGCATCAGGCCGGGGAAGAAGGCGCCCGCATAGAGCTGCACCACCGACACGCCCGCCGTAGCGCCGTAGAGGATCAGCAGCACCGAGGGCGGCAGCAGGATGCCCAGGCAGCCGCCGGCGGTGATGGCGCCCGCCGCCATGGGCGTGCTGTAGCCCGCGCGCAGCATGGCTGGGAGGGCGAGCAGTCCCATGAGCGTGACCACCGCGCCCACGATGCCCGTGGCCGTGGCGAAGATGGTGCAGGTGGCCAGCGTGGCCACCGCCAGCGAGCCCGGGATGCGCGCCATCGCCAGGTGCATGCTCTTGAAGAGCTTCTCGATGAGGTTGGCGCGCTCCACGAGGTAGCCCATGAAGACGAAGAGCGGAATGGCGATGAGCACGTCGTTGGCCATGCTCTTGTAGGCCGCCTGCACCATCAGGTCGAGCGTGCGCGTGGTGTCCCGGTCGTAGGCCAGCCACGTGAAGATCATGCCCATGCCCATCAGCGTGAACGCCGTGGGAAAGCCCAGCATGATGGCCACCACCACGAGCGACAGCATCAGCAGGCCCAGGTGGCCGTGCGTCACGGTGTCCACCGAGAGCAGCAGCCAGATCACGCTGGCCACGACCAGCGCCATGATGGAAAAGCCGAACCACAGTTCCTTGCGCATCTTCATGGCTTGGCACCTCCCGCACCGTGCGCCACGGGAACCTGCAGGTCGCTGTCCGTCACGTGCACCATCTCCTTGAGTTTCTCGACGTCCACCTCTTCCACGTCATCGGCGCGCCGGGGCCACTTGCCCTGGCGCAGGCAGATCACGCAGCGCGCGATCTCGGCCAGCCCCTGGAGCAGCAGTGTGGCGCCGGCTGCGGGGATCACGAACTTGAACGGGTACAGCGGCAGCGGCGTGGCCGAGAAGGTCTGCTCGCGGATGGCGAGCGATTCGTTCGCATAGGTCCAGCCGGCCCAGGTCATCGCCAGCACGCCCGGCAGGAAGAAGACGATGTAGAGCGCCAGGTCCAGCCCGGCCTGCACGCGGGGGCTGAAGAAGCCGTAGAGCACGTCGCCGCGCACATGGCCGTTCTTGGACAGCGTGTAGGCGCCGGCCATCATGAACATGGTGCCGTAGAGCATGATCTGCGCGTCCAGCACCCAGGCATGCGGGTTGTTCAGCGCGTAGCGGGAGAAGACCTCCCAGCAAATGAGGGCCGTCAGGACGACGGCGGCCCAGGCGGCGGTCTTTCCAATGAAGGTCGATACGGCGTCGACTCCAAGCAGCAGCTTTTGCATGGCGATGAACCCAAGGGAAAAGGAAATGGCGGCGCATGCGAAAGAGGGCCTGTGGCAGGCCCTCTTGCGTCCATGGCTCCTCTTAGCTGCGCTTCTGCGCGAAGTAGTGGTTCCAGGCCATCTTGAAGTCGATGTCGGTATCGTTCTTCCAGCGCCCGCTGCGCTGGGCAAACGCCCTCATCGAGTCCATCACCTTCTTGAACATCGGGTTCTCGCCGGCCTTCTTCTGTGTCACCTTGTCCCAGGCCGCGATCTGCGCGCGCAGGATGGCGTCGGGCGTCTTGTAGAACTTCACGCCCTGCTTGGACTGCATTTCGGCGTAGTCCGTGGCGTAGCGGTCGGCGGCCTTCCAGCTCATGTCGGCGCTGGCCGCCTGCGTGGCGTAGTCGATGATGGACTTGAGCTCGGCCGGCAGCGCGTCGTACTTGGTCTTGTTGAACAGCACCTCGAACTGTTCGCTGGACTGGTGGAAGCTCTGCAGCATGCAGTTCTTGGCCACGTCGGGGAAGCCCAGCACGCGGTCGCTGGAGGCGTTGT
>Ga0222424_100548_pt1 | contig 17761 bp, 17 predicted proteins | sample 2B2ome_FD_182468 | JGI IMG/M metagenome (GOLD analysis project Ga0222424, IMG submission 182468) | Enriched microbial communities from leaf-cutter ant dump, University of Wisconsin, Madison, United States - 2B200A (version 2) | ecosystem: Environmental > Terrestrial > Nest > Insects nest > Nest... | reverse complement strand
CCCTTGCCGATAATATACGATACCTTATAAAAATCCCTCCTGGAATACGTGGTATGGGGCGAGCAGAACGACCGGGGAAAGATATTAAAATGCCCCAGGCCCAGCCCTACATTATGCAGGGATAACCTGGAGGTATTGTGATTGATCCTTTTGTAGAATGCTTCGATGGTTTCCGGCTTTTCCATTCAACGAAGTTACACAAATCAAACAAAAAAGAATGCAGCGGCAAACGCACGCGTGCATAACATTTTTTAAGGTTTACCCGTACTGCCACTTATGGGGAATCATCCTTCTGATGAACCGCGCCTGAAATGCCTGGTTAACGACCGCAATCCTGGTGAACATCCGCCGGGCTCAATGCAAACCCGCCGCGAACGAATCAGCGGTTATATCGCCGGTTATCCGGGCACAATCCCTTTCGGAGTCTGGCGCCTTGACCTGATGCATAATGTGAACCTTCGAAACTGCAAGAAAAATAAATGGATGCACTGATATTCGTTGAATGGAGACGTTCATATAAACGCCCGCAGGCGCTGCCTGAAACGGACAGGGTAAACAAACAATGGCTGTGCTTCTCCGGAGCAGGCTGAGCCAGAGGGAACACCGCCCTACATTACAAGCGTTGGGATCAGGGAAACATTTTTTCCGCCACGGCCACGCTCTCCGGTTTGCCCACATCTATCCAGCGGTCATCCCTATGCTCCAGTCCTTTTATGATATGTGTTTTTGCAAGGTGCAGGTAAAGGTCGATCAGTGAAAATTTTCCGGTGAACGGAATAAGATCAAATACCTCATATTCAAATGCCACTACACAATCATATGCCAGCGGGTGCAGGGGTACGGTTGGTTTTGAGATCCGCTCTTCCCCCGTTGTAATATTCTGCCAGCCGCACAGCGTATTTTCATTGTCGAATAACAGGTAGCGCGATGTTTTACGGCCACTTACCATCATGGAGATCAATGGCCGGTTCCGGTTGTGAGATTCCAGCAGCGCATCGATATCCAGATCCGTTAAAATATCCGCATTGCAGGTAAGAAACGGCTCTCCCGGGATAAAGAGCGGCTTCGCCTTCAGCAGGCCGCCACCGGTTTCCAGCACTGCATCGGTTTCGTCGCTGATCAGCACCTCACTTCCCCATCCGTTGTTTTTTTTAACGGCATCCATGATCTGATCTGCAAAATGATGCACATTTACAATTACCCGGTTAATCCCATATTGCTGGAGGTATTCTATATTCCGCTGCAGCAGACTCTTTCCGTTAATAACGGCCAGGGCCTTGGGATGGTTATCCGTCCAGGGTTTGAACCGGGTACCCAGGCCTGCACAGAAAATGAGCGCCGTGCGGGGGAGTATCTGTTTATTTGTTGTCATTCTGTTACGCTTTGCTTACGCACGGTTATTCATCATTTTTCCTGACCGTGCTATCCATTTACCCAGTTCTTCGCATCCTGCACCCAATGGTTCAGGTCTACTTTCACTTTGAATTTGTTCTTCAGATGCCGGGCCAGCGCATCGGCGGCATATACGCTGCGGTGCTGCCCACCTGTACATCCAAAGCTCACCATCAGGCTGTCAAAGCCCCGTTGGATAAAATCCGCCACGGTAATGTCCACCACATCAAAAACACTGTGCAGGAATTCGGGCATCTTGGTTTGCTGCTCCAGGAACTGGATCACCTCTTTGTCGCGCCCCGTTTGGGTCTTCATACTTGCGATCCTTCCCGGATTTAAAATTCCCCTGCAATCGAATATAAATCCGCCGCCGTTTGCATCATCCTGTGCAGGAAGTCCTTTTTTAAAGGAAAAACTGGAAACCTTTACCACCAGCGGTGTTTCTGCCGTAGCCTGTATGGGTGTGAACTGTTCAATGATCTCATCGGCGATACATAGCCGCAGCACTTTATCAAATTCCGGTACGGAAATACCCATTGCATTTTTATCAAGAAATGACCGCAGGTTCCTCAATGCCAGCGGAATGCTGGTGAGGAAATGCGCCTTACGCTCAAACAATCCCCTGAACCCATAAGCCCCCAGTACCTGCAGCAGGCGGATCAATACATAACCATTATACTGGCTTGTAAATGCCGTCCGGTTCAGCGGCTTGTCCAGCAAGGGTTCCAGCGCATCCATGTAATCGGTCAGCAACCGTTCCTTCCAGTTTTCTGATAAATTGGCCCGCGCCTGCCAAAGCAATGATGCCACATCATACTGCGGGGCCCCCTTCATGCCTCCCTGGTAGTCGATAAAATGTACCGATCCATCTTCCATCACCTGGATATTACGGCTCTGAAAATCGCGCATCATAAAAAATTTATGATCGGTATGCGTCAGGTAGGTGCTCAATGCTTCAAAGTCATCAATAAGGGCCTGCTTATCGTAGGGCTTCCGCAAGGCATCCAGAAAGTAGTATTTAAAGTATAGCAGGTCGGCCATGATCGCCTGCTTGCCAAATTCCTTATTAGTAAGGCATTTATCATAATCCAGTCCTTTATCTCCCAGCACCTGTACGCGTGCCAGTTCGGCAAGGCTTTTCCGGAAGAGGTCATATACCGGTGCACACTCTCCGTCTGTTTCCAGGTGGTTGATCAGCGATACCGTTCCATAGTCATCCTGCAGGTAATACATCCGGTCGGTGCTTATTGCAAGGATATTGGCAACAGGCAACTGCCGTTTCTGAAAATGATCGGAGAAATAAAAGAAGGATTCATTTTCCTTTATATTGGCACCGTAGGTTCCGATAACGGACCCGCCGTTTTTCCAGATCCGGAAATAACGACGCTCACTGCCTGCCTGCTGCAGCACATCAATGGAGTCCGGTGCCTGTGCGCTCCACTGTTGATACAACCCGGCTATTTTTTCTATTTTATCCTGCATGCGGCAAAAATAGGAGGGTTTGGGGTTTATTGATTAAATTTCTTATCTGCCGCCCGTTACCAGCTTCCGCTGGCGCCACCGCCGCCGCTACTGCCCCCGCCGCCGGAAAAGCTGCTGCTGGAACCTGAGGAAGAGGAGGAGGAGGACCAGGAAGAGGCGCCGGATGAAGCACTGCTTCGTGACCAGGAGTCCTCATCGTGATCACGGCTTCCGCCAGCGCTGATCAAAATACCCTTTGAATATGCATAAACCAAAAAGCCCATAATCGTAACGATGCCCCCGACAAACGCAGTGACGGAAGCCGTGATCCCTCCGTAAAATTTTGCAACCAGCGCTACACCCACCGCTTCCAGCAATAAAATCCCGGCAAGTATTTTAACGGTCCTGTAGCGTACCAGCACATACCCCGCTGCATAACCAAAGGCACCAAAAGGAACGGCAAACAACGGGAAAAAACTAAAACTGAAAAGCATCAATCCACCTATGATCACAAGATCTGCTATCAGTACCTGCCGTACCGACAGGAACTTTGCGGCTGCCACTATTCCGGATATAAAAGCTACCAGCATCAACAGGAGAAAGATCTTGCCCGCTTTTGTCAATCCCCCTTTCGATGCGGGGGTCTGAGGCAGTGTTTCTCCGTTGATCAGCAATTCAACCGAATTTACCGCGCTCTTTAACCCCTCACCAAAATCATTGTTCCGGAACGCAGGTTTCATTTGTTCCTCAATGATCTGATCGGCCAACAGATCCGTTATGGTTCCCTCCAGTCCGTAGCCCACTTCTATCCGCATCCTCCGGTCGTCCTTGGCCACCAGGATCAGAACTCCGTCATTCCGCTCCTTTGAACCGATCTTATTTTCCCGGAACAATACCGTTGCATAATCTTCAATAGAAAGCCTCCCTGTTGTCGGCACCATTACAACGACCACCTGACGGCCGGTTTTCTGTTCAATCATATACAGGCGGTCATCGAGTGTTTTTATAGCATCCGCAGACAATGTACCCGTCTGATCTGTAGTGCGTGTGCGGATACTCAATACCTCCTGTGCCTGCAGTTTGCCCATAACAAGCAACAATACTATCAACAGTTGCCAGATCCTGCTCCCCGCTGTTCCTGTCTGCTTTGTGTAAAAATCCGTGAACCGGAAAGGGCGTATCATAAAGGTTTTTCCTGATAAATGCATTGCATTAAAGTTAGTGATGATCTTTTCTTTTTAACAAAAACGACCCTGATTTTTTTGTACCTTAGCCTCAAAGGTTTTTTTATGGCATTGATATTACCTGTTGAAGATAAATACCCGCAATTGGGTGAACATTCTTTTGTAGCACCCAATGCAACCATCGTTGGAGACGTGATCAGCGGTGAATCCTGCAGTTTTTGGTTCAATACGGTCGTACGGGGCGATGTGAACTTTATACGGATCGGGAACAAGGTAAACATACAGGATGGAGTGGTGATCCACTGTACCTATCAGAAATGTGGCACAACCATCGGGAACAATGTTTCGATTGGGCATAACGCTATTGTGCACGGATGCACCATTCATGACAACGTGCTGATAGGGATGGGAGCCATTATTATGGATAATGCGGTTGTACACAGCAATTCCATTATTGCAGCCGGCGCGGTGGTCCTGGAAAATACCATCTGTAGCCCGGGCAGCATTTATGCCGGTACCCCTGCAAAGAAGATCAAAGATATTTCCCAGGAGTTATTGAGCGGAGAGATCAACCGGATCGCCAACAACTATATAAAATATGCCGGCTGGTTTAAAGATGCCAATGAGGCAGAACAATATGTGAAAAAATCTTAACTCATTCTCCGCATTTTGAAATAACAGGCGGCAACATGATCAATATGCCTTTTCCATTCCCGATCCCTGCTTAGTAACTGCCATTAGCAGATCCCGGACAAACAGGATAAAGGGCCTCTATTCTTTATAAAAATATCTTTTGATACTAAAATTAAATATTGTTTGATACTATCGAACAATATCATATCAGAGCCAAATAGCCGAAGCACTTGACGCACAGGCCCAATTTTTTTTAAACAAAGACACCGGTCTGGAACGTGAGCTGCTGCCACAATTAAAAATACCCGATCATCATGCCCTTATCATAACCGGCATACGCGGCTGTGGTAAAAGCTGAAGGGCCTGCTTGCCGCGCCGGACTTCTTTAAAGCCTGAACAGGAAAAGTTGTAATCATGCGCCAGCGTGATCAATTATTGATCGATAACAAAACCATCACTGTGGAAGCCCTGAACGATTTTTTAAGCATCTAATAGCCTTTATTTTCTCCAAGGCTGTCCAGGATATTCAGGTAACTGATATAGCGCTCTTCATCAATATCCCCATCGCTCACCGCCTGTTTTACCGCACATTTGGGTTCGTTCACGTGCATGCAATTATTGTACTGGCAATGTTGAAGCCGCTCCCGCATTTCGGGAAAATAATGAGATAATTCTTCGCGACCGAGGTTTGCAATGGCCAGCTCACGGATACCCGGCGTATCAATGATCCGCCCGGCACCTGGCAGGTCATACATTGTGGCAAACGTGGTTGTATGCATACCTTTTCCGCTCCAGCCGCTGACGATCTGCGTTTTAATTCCCTCCTTTGGTAACAGGGTATTGATCAGCGATGATTTTCCTACCCCGCTGTGCCCGCTGATAAGGGTTGTTTTGTTGTGCAGCAGATCGTTGAGCATTTCCAGGCCTTCCTGCTTTTCCACGCTCACCGCCTCCACCTGATATCCCAGGGACCGGTATATCCCGGACAGCGTTTCATAAATGGCCCATTCTTTTTCACGATAAATATCCGTTTTATTAAACAGGAGGATCGCCGGTACATGGTACATTTCGCAAACCACAAGAAAACGGTCAATAAACCCGCGGGAAGTGCGTGGCTCTTTCAACGTAGCGATCAGGATGGATTGATCCAGGTTGGCCGCAATGATATGCTGGTGGTATTTTACACGGGGCGATTGCCGGTTGATATAATTGGTCCTCGGAAAGATTTCATCGATCACGGCAGTAGCCTCCGCTCCTTCTTCGATCTCAATATTCACCCAATCGCCCACGGCAAGGGGGTTGGTACTCGTTATCCCTTCAATTTTAAAAACCCCTTTGATACGGGCATTGTGAAATTTGCCCGTTTCATCTTTTACGCTGTACCAACTGCCGGTTGATTTATAAACTAACGCTTTCAAAGTTCCAAGTTTAAGGGGCTGACAAAAAAGGCCCCATTATCATGCCGCCCCGATAGCAATCGGGATGACTCCGGCATTTAAAAAAGGATTACCTGTCAACAGATGCTGAAATAACCCCGTACCTCCGGGGACAGAACGGCAATCTACTATGAACAGGCTTTTTAGTCAGCCCCGGCGAACCTTAAATAAAAATTATACACTGATCTTAAAATCGCGCAAAGCATCATTCAGGCTGGTCTTCAGGTCCGTGCTGGCCTTCCGTTTCCCGATGATCAGCGCGCAGTTCACATGATATTCGCCCGCAGGGAATTTTTTTGCATACGAACCGGGGATTACCACGCTTCTGGCCGGCACCCGTCCTTTCCCTTCAATGGGAATGGATCCGCTTACATCGATGATCTTTGTACTTTGTGTTAATACCACGTTGGCGCCCAGTACGGCTTCTTTTTCCACAATCACCCCTTCAACCACGATAGAACGACTGCCCAAAAAGCAGCCATCTTCGATAATTACCGGGCTGGCCTGCAAAGGCTCCAGCACCCCACCAATGCCCACGCCGCCGCTCAGGTGCACATTTTTACCCACCTGGGCACAGCTGCCCACGGTAGCCCAGGTATCGACCATGGTGCCTTCTCCCACATAAGCACCGATGTTTACATAAGAAGGCATCAGCACCACATTGGGGGCCAGGTAAGCGCCATAACGTGCCACCGCATGCGGAACAGCACGCACCCCAATATCCTTATAATTCTTCTTCAGCAACATTTTATCATAGAATTCAAAAGGAGGCAGGTCCCAGGTCTGCATTTTCTGAATACCAAAATACATCAGGATCGCCTGCTTTACCCATTCATTCACCTTCCATTTACGGCCATCGGGTTCCGCCACCCGCAGTTCCCCTTTATCCAATGCCGCAATTACTTCATGAATGGCATCTGTATACTTACTGTCTTTTAACAACTCCCTGTTGGCCCAGGCCGCGGTAATCAAGTCTTGCATAGTCCTTTTTTTATTCGGGCAAAGATAGCTTTTGTGGTTGAGAGTTGAGATTCCAGATTCCAGAATTGAGAACAGGGCACCGGCCGCCATCGCATATGCATCAACTTGGTTTTACTATTAAAAGCTGCTGCGCGGCATTAGTCCTTGCTGTAAACACCGCTAGCAAACTATGAAGAGGCAGTACGTCCGCCGGACCAAGGCATTCAGGCGTGGGTGACCGCCCTCTATTTATTGCAGGGTTACTTCCTGCATTGGCAACAATGGCACGCTGCCTGGCCGGTTTCGGGTAGCGGGTGACTGAAGAAACCATTATCCCAAACCTTCTTTCCGGTACCGCAAAAATGACTTTCTTTGCAGTTATGAATATCGGGTTCGATGCCAAGCGGGCGTTTCATAACAATACAGGACTGGGATTCTTCAGCCGGGTACTGATCCGGCTGCTTGCGGACCACTTTCCGGAACATGATTATTATCTGTTTAACCCCAAACCCGGAAAGGCCTTCCGCCCGGACCAACCAAATATTCATGAAATATTACCTGCGGCACCCCTGCACCGCCTGTTCAGCGCAGCCTGGAGAAGCCGATGGGTAACCCGCGATCTGCAGCGGCTGGGCATTGACCTTTACCACGGGCTCAGCCACGAGATACCTGCCGGCATCCCTAAAACCGGCATTCCATCAGTGGTGACCATACATGATCTGTTCCCGGAAATCTATCCGGAACAGTACAAACCTATCGACGTAAAGATCTATCGCGCAAAATTGCGTTACGCCTGCAGGAACGCCACAAAAATCATGGCCATCAGTGAGGAAACCAGGGAGCATATTGTCCGTACCTATGGCTTGCCCGAAGAAAAGATTGCCGTGGTTTACCAGAGCTGCGCCCCGGCTTTTACCATACTGGAAACAGCAGCAAAAAAACAGGCCGTCCGCGAAAAATACGGACTTCCCGAGGCCTTTTTTCTGCATGTGGGTACTATTATCGAACGCAAAAACCTGCTGAATATCTGCAAGGCGCTGAACAGCATCCGCAAGGATATCCCTATTCCCCTGGTGGTCGTAGGGAACGATGGCGGTTTTAAGGATAAAGTGACCACCTATCTGAAAGAAGTACAGCTGGAAGACCGGGTCTTTTTCCTGTCTGAGCAACTGGCACTGGCCGGAAAAAAACCTTTTATAGACACAGAAGATCTTCCGGCACTGTACCAGTTGTCAACCGCCATGATCTACCCCTCCTATTTTGAGGGATTTGGTATGCCGATCATCGAAGCGATGGCCGGTGGCGTACCGGTAATCACATCCACTACATCCTGCTTGCCGGAGATCGCAGGCAATGCTGCGTGGCTGGCAAACCCCGATAGCCCGGAGGAAATGGCTGCCGGCTTCCGGAAGATCTATGAAGCGCCTTCCTTTGCCGCTGCCATGCGAGCAAACGGGCTTAAAAATGCACAGCGCTTCCGGCCGGAGGTGTATGCCGGCGATGTAATGAACCTTTATCAATCTATTTTATAAATATGCACCCTTTTGAAGAGGATATCAAAAAATGTGTTTCCGTACTGGAAGCCGGCGGCGTTGTTCTTTATCCCACAGATACCGTGTGGGGTCTTGGCTGTGATGCCACCAATGCAGCCGCCGTATCCAAGATCTTTACCATTAAAAAGAGGGCCGACAGCAAGGCAATGATCGTGCTGGTGACCGGGGAACGGGATATATTGCAGTACACAGCGTCCGTAGACCTTAGCCTGTTTGATTACCTCGAAACCACTACGCGTCCGACCTCCGTTATTTATGAGCACGGTATCGGGTTTGCAGACAATCTGACGGCAGCAGACGGAAGTATTGCCATCCGCATCTGCGGAGATGAATTCTGCAGGGCGCTGATCAAACGCTTTGGAAAACCGATCGTATCTACTTCCGCCAATATTTCGGGCGAGGCCACCCCGGCGCATTTTAATGCCATTTCCGATACCATCAAAAAACAGGCAGATTTTGTAGTACATCACCGAAGAAACGATCAAACGCCTCATCAGCCATCTTCGATCATCCGGTGGAAAGACGGGGAAGTTGAAGTGATCCGGTAATGCTTAGGGGGTGTTTTCAGCCATCAGACATCTGATATCAAAATTGAGAAACGGGGATCCAGAACCGAGTATCCGGCATTGAGAATCCGGCACCGGGCATCGGCCATCCGGCCCCGAAACTCAGGGGAAGCACAGGGCGTCAATTAAAAATCTCATCCCGATAATTACCGGGATTTAAACCTGTATTATATTTGCCGGTCAGATGGATATACAATTAAGCGACGAGGAGCTGGAAATGATCAATAAAGTGGCCGCCGCCGCACAGGAACTCGGAATGGAAAGTTACCTGGTGGGTGGTTTTGTTCGGGATAAGCTGCTGAACCGGCCTACCAAGGACGCCGATATTGTTACCATCGGCGACGGTATTGAACTGGCAAAGGCCGTGGCAGCCAGATTTGAGCCCATTCCCCAGGTGAATTACTTTAAAAATTTCGGTACCGCTCATATTCATACGACCGGTTTCGATGTGGAATTTGTGGGTGCCCGCAAAGAAAGCTACCAACACAACAGCCGCAAACCACAGGTGAGTCCGGGTACACTGGAAGATGATCAGAACCGCAGGGATTTTACTATTAATGCCATGGCCATCAGTCTGAACAAAGCTGATTTTGGCCGGCTGGTAGACCCATTTAACGGGCAGCAGCACCTGCAGGATAAAACGATCATTACACCACTGCAACCGGACCAAACGTTTAGCGATGATCCGCTGCGCATGATGCGCGCGATCCGTTTTGCCACGCAGCTCCATTTTACCATTGCCCCTGCTACCCTGGCCGCTATTTCCAGAAACAGGGACCGGATCCGGATCATATCCCAGGAGCGCATTACGGACGAGCTCAATAAGATCATCCTGTCCTCAAAACCATCCATCGGGTTTGACCTGCTTTACAAGACCGGTTTGCTCCGGATCATCTTTCCAAAGATGGTAGACCTGGCGGGTGCGGAGTTTAAGGAAGGGATCGGGCATAAGGATAATTTTTACCACACACTACAGGTACTGGACAATATCAGTGCCACAACCCAGGATCTGTGGCTGCGATGGGCGGCGATCCTGCACGATATTGCCAAACCGGCCACCAAACGCTTTGAAGAAGGCACGGGATGGACCTTTCACGGGCACGAGGTAGTGGGAGGCCGGATGGTGCCCCGGCTTTTTGCCCAAATGAAATTGCCGCAAAACGAAAAGATGCGGTTTGTTAAAAAACTGGTAGAGCTGCACCTCCGTCCGATCAGCCTTAGCAAAGAAGACATTACCGATTCGGCCATCCGGCGCCTGTTGTTTGATGCAGGTGAAGACTTTGATGCCCTGATGCTGCTTTGCGAAGCCGACATTACCAGCAAAAACAAAAAGAAGGTACAGCGTTTCCTGGATAATTTTAAACTGGTGCGTGAACGTTGTAAGGAGGTAGAAGAAAAAGACCAGATCCGGAACTGGCAGCCGCCTGTAGACGGTATCGAGATCATGCAGCTGTTCAATCTTCAGCCTTCCAAACCCGTAGGTATCTTAAAAGATGCGTTGAAAGATGCCATTCTTGATGGCGAAATCCCCAACACCAGAGAAGCAGCATTGGACTATTTAAAGGAAAAAGCAAAAGAGATCGGGATATCCTGATCATATGCCCTATTTCAAATTTACCGGTGTGTGCAATACAAAGAATAAACAACCTTCATCTTCAGAAGGTCAGAAACATGATTTGCACCTGGGCCCTCAATACTTCATCGTGTTATACGGTCCGGGTTGTTTCCACAAAAAGAACGGGGCTACGCCCAACGCTGTATCAGCGACTCCAGTTCTTCTTCCGGGGATTGGACGGGCATAGTGGTGCCCGCACGGCGGTACCAGTAACCGGCATTCCATTCATCCCCCTCCACCCGGTGCAAATAGGCGTGCAGCCGGTCAAAATCCCGTTCGCCCTCGTGATCCTGCGCCACCTCGTGCGCTGCCTCCCAGTTTCCTTTTGCGGCATGCCAGAGCCCGGATTGCAGCAGCCCCATATCCGAAGGCGGTGCAGCTGCAGTCAACGACGCTTTAAATTCCTTATATGACATTTGATTTGTTTTTTAACCCTTCAAAAATACCCGTTTCCGGGGCTTTGAACAATAGCCATCCCCGCCGGATGCAGGTTAATTTTGACTTCTATGAGACCAACACCCCTTTTCGGGTAACGGGGAGATTGAAGAGCCCCGTTGGCTGATTCCGATAGCTATCAGAACTGGCCGCTGTTATTTGCCGGATACGCTTTAACTTTAGCCCCTCACCGAATAAACCCTGTCAAAATCCATTAAAAAATGATACGACCTGTATTCCGCTTCAACTTTCTGACGGCATTGCTGCTCATTTCCTGTACCACCAAAACGATAACCGGCCCCGGAAATGCAGATCTTGTTGTATGCGGGGAAGACAAAGTATTGCTGTTGAACAGCCGCCAATCTGCCCAAACACCCGCTGTTAACTGGCGCTGGCAGGTAAGCGATGCTAAGGATCTTCCGTCTGTTTACCAGAAATGGATGATCCCGCTGGATGAATGCAAACCCGTCATGAACCGTTCCAAAATGCTGCTGACCTCATCCGGAGGTGGCGTGCTATTGCTGGACATCAAAACAAAGAAGCCTGACTTTTACGCACATGTACCCATGGCACATTCGGCAGAAATGCTGCCCGGCAACCGGGTTGTTGTTGCCCTTTCTACCCATCCACAGGGTAACAGTATTGAGCTCTATGATCTTAACAAACCGGAACAACGGTTGTTCAGGGACTCGTTATACTCCGGGCATGGTGTGGTGTGGAATCCGAAGTATCAACGGCTGTTTGCACTGGGCTTTAACGAGCTCCGCGCCTATTCCCTGCAGAACTGGAACAGTGCAGCACCCCGGCTTCAGCTCGAAAAAAGCTGGAAGCTTCCTTCGGAAGGGGGGCACGATCTGTCCGCTATGGATGCCGAAAAGATGATCGTTACCACACATCATAATGTGTTCACCTTCTCCATTTCCGAAGCGGCCTTTGAAGTGTTTGCGCCATTAAAAGGCCGGCAAAATATTAAGTCTGCAAATTACGATCCGAAAAAAAAGCAGCTATTGTTTACCCAGGCAGAAGAGAGCTGGTGGACCTATCACATCTATATGCAGCACCCGGACAGGACCATTACCATCCCGGATATAAAGCTCTACAAAGTGCGCTTTTTCTAAGAAGCTGTTTATAAATAACGCCCCCCACACAGGTTCGGATAACGGGAGGAAGGCCCGGAGACTGTTTATTCCGGAAGAACTGATCGCCGATTCCGATAGCTATCGGAACTGATACCTGACTCTATATTGCAGCAGGATCATATTCCGGGCAGGCCCCTTTTTGGGTTGCAATAAAGGATCCCAGCCTGCAGGCAAAGTCCAGCGCGGCTTCAGGGCCATACCCTTTCTGCAACTGCGATAAAAAACCGGCAAGGAACGCATCCCCGCTGCCCACGGTATCCACCACCGCTACCTTAATACCCGGATGTTCATAAAAAGCGCCATCTGTATAATAGGCCGCACCATCAGCACCCTTTGTGATTATGATATCCCGGATCGAGAACCGCTTTCCAAGTGCTGCCGCCTGCTCCTGCATGGTTCCTGTAAACGCATACCAGCCGCTGAGCAATTCCAGTTCGTTTTCATTTAGCTTCAGCACCGTAGCCTCACTCAGCAATGCTTCGATCAACTCTTGCGTAAAATGCGGCGGCCGCAGGTTGATGTCCATTATTTTTTTTGCAGCACGGGATAGCAAGGTGAACAATGTTTTGCGCGAATGTTCGTTGCGGGCAGCCAGGCTTCCAAAAATGAACAGCTCCGCAGCAGCTACCTTTTCTGCAGCGTTGCCGGCCACGTCAATAAAATCCCATGCCACGGGAAAAACAATATCATATTGCATTTCATAATTACTTCCCGGGGTAGCCAGTACTTTTCCCGTGGGATGCACAGGATCGGTCTGTATCAAAGCCGTGTCCACACGATGTGTTTCCAGGAAACGGATCAGCCGCTCACCATCGGCATCGTTCCCTTTTTTTGACAGCACGCCGGCGGGCATGCCCAGCTGATTCAGATGATAGGCCACGTTCATAGGCGCCCCGCCCGGCTGTGCGCCGTCCGGCAATATATCCCAGAGAATTTCACCAAAGCATATAGCTGTATAAGATTGTTCTGTCATAAAAGGTCCTTATCTGACGGTTAAGACACAAAGTTCATACCAGCACGCGTAATACCTGGCATTAATACAGGGCCAGGTTGGAGATGAGCGGTGCGGCTTTTGAATCCGTGATGCGTACACGGATCGCTGCGGTAACAACGGGATCAATCTTTAAAATACGCTTGTAACCGATGGTAGTACCGGTAGCAACCGTTTTCCAATTGCTGCCCTCCTGCGCTTCAATTACAAAGCTGCGCACGCGCTGACCAAGTGTTATATACTCCTGCAGCAGCACATAGCTGATCTTTTTTGCAGCCGGCAATTGCACTTCAACATCTGCCTTGGTTATTCCGTCATCCGTTGCCCAATAGGTATCCTTGTTTCCATCGGTGATCTTTGCGCCGTTATAGATAGCCGCATTGCCTCTTACATTACTGGCTTTTACGCGGGCCTGTTTTGCAAGATTATTGGAAAGCCGTTCATCCAGCAGTTTTTTAAAACCCTCCAGCGACGCTACATCCGTTGGATGGAAGACCCCGTTGCGGTCCGGCGGAATATTCAGCAACAGGTTTGAACCCCTGCCCACCGATGTAAGATAAATATTGAACAGGTCCTCCGGTGTCTTTACCTTACCATCTTCTGATGCATGATAAAACCAGCCCGGACGGATGGAAACATCCACTTCCGCCGGGATCCATTTGGTGCCACCGGCAGACCCGGTATTCAGCAGTCCGGTGATCCCGGCCTTGCCTGCATACAAAGTATCCGGTGTAATACTGTTCCAGTTGGTTTGCCCCGCCAGCCCGCTTTCATTACCTACCCAGCGGATATCGGGACCGGCATCGCTGAAGAACAATACGCCCGGCTGTATACTGCGCACCAGTTTTAAAGTAGTTGGCCAGTCGTAATACGTGGCGCCGTTAATTTTTCTTTTTTCGTTCTTTCCTCCGTAATAGCCATCACCGCCGTTGGCGCCATCGAACCACATTTCAAAGATGGGACCATAATTGGTAAACAGTTCTTTCAGCTGGTTGCGGTAATACGTAATGTAGGATGGGCTGCCGTAATCAGCCCGGTTCCGGTCCCAGGGCGACAGGTATACCCCAAATTTCAACCCTGCTTTCCGCGCCGCATCGCTGGCTTCCTTTACCACATCACCTTTCCCGTTCTTCCAGGGACTGTGCTTTACGGAATGCTCCGTGTATTTACTGGGCCAAAGTGTAAACCCGTCGTGATGTTTGGTGGTAAGGATCATCGCCTTAAAGCCGGTTTGTTTTAACACGGAGGCCCACTGGCCGGCGTCTACCCCGGAGGGATTAAAGATGTTGGGGTCCTCGTCTCCAAAACCCCATTCCTTATCCGTAAATGTATTGGTTGTAAAATGGATAAAGGCATAGGTTTCCAGCTGGTGCCAGGCCAGCTGGCGGGCAGAGGGTACCGGGTATACGGGTGCAGGGGGTGCTACTCGCTGGCTCATGCCACACACAGAAACACCGATACACAGAAACGCACAGATTACGATCTTCTTCATATACTGTTTTTAATCTTTTATAAAGGAAAAAGCAAGGGCGGTTGCATTTTTTGTTGTCTTTAGCCTGGATGGCACCTGGAGGGTCACCTTGTTGCCCGTTGCCTTCCATTTTACTTTTTCGCCGGTTGCCACCGATTTTATCAGGGATCCCTTACGGGGCAGGTTGCCTTCCCATTCAACAACAGCAGGGGTTTCTGCATCTTTGATCAGCGTAATCGCATAGTGCAGGTTCCCCTCTTTTGAACGGGTAAACCAGGTATTGCCACTGTTATAGCGCCCGGTAGAGCGGGTATTATAAATAGCCGCTCCGTTTTCCTTCAGCCATTTTCCGATCTCATTCAGGCGCGAAACGGCCTCAGCAGTGAGCGTGCCATCCGCCTGCGGGCCCACGCCCAGTAACAGGCTGCCACCTTTGGCCACGATCTCCACCAGTGTGTGGATCACCTGTGACGCGGGTTTGAGCCGGTCGCCGGACACATAGCCCCATGCCCCACCCAGGGTCATGCAACTTTCCCAAGGGTTATCGATCTTATGATCCGGCACCCGCTGCTCCGGTGTCTGGTAATTCTCATAAGGACCATGCACGGTCCGGTCTACCATCAGGATGCCGGGCTGTGCCTGCCGGGCCATGGCTGCTATTTTGGGCATATCAATATCCTGCCCCGTTTCCGGAATGCGTGCACCCCATGCCCGTACCTCATCGGTAACGGTCTCTATGGGTCGTACCCAGCCTCCATCGAGCCAGAGGATATCCATCCGGCCATAGTTATGCATCAGTTCGCTGATCTGGTTATAGGTAAAGTCCTTATACTTCTGCCAGCGCCAGGGAAACTTTTTAATATCATAGTTTACATTCCGGTCCGGCGTTGCATACATCGGCCACCAATAGTTCTCATTATGCCAGTCCGGTTTGGAAAAGTAAGCTCCGATCATAAACCCCTCTTTACGGAACGCCTCAAATACATATTTTGCCACATCCGCTTTGGGATTATTTTTAAAGGGCCCGTTTGAGATTTTGAAGTCGGATTGTTTGGTATCAAACATATTAAACCCGTCGTGGTGCTTGGTTGTAAAAACCAGGTACCGCATACCGGCTGCCTTTGCAGCGGAGGCCCACTGATCCGGATCAAAACGAACCGGGTTAAAATCCTTTTTCAACCCCCAGTACCATTGTTTGTACGTATCATAGGGAATGGTGCTGTCCCTGCCGATCCAATCTTCCGAACAAATAGACCAGGATTCCACAATACCCGGTACTGCATACAAACCCCAATGGATGATCATACCAAATTTCTGATCCTGCCACTGTTCCAGTTTTTGTTTTACCAGCGGGTCTGCCGGCGGTTCATACAGGGTAGATTGTTGATGTATCCCCTGCTCCTGCGCCCCGACAGTGAGGCACAGACACAGGACCGCGGCCAACCCTGCGGTTTTTTTTATTTGTTTCCACATAACAGCAATATGCATTGGTTTCATAAAACGATATTAGTCCGCCAGCCATTTTTCAATCTGGGCGAGGTCGGTCTCCGACAATTTAATACGCAATGCTCCGGCATTTTCTTCTGCCTGCTTTGCGTTGCGTGCACCGGCCAGCGCGGCCGCAACTGCCGGCTGGTGAGCCGTCCAGGCCAGCACCAGCTGTGCAACGGACGCCTGATAACCTGCAGCCATTTCCGCCAGGTGCCCGGTAAGCCGGGCTACTTTCTCCATATCAAACTGTTTAAAATAATCACTCCGGTGATCATCTGCGGCAAACTGCGATGCGGCATTGTATTTGCCGGTCAGCAGGCCCCGCTCCATCGGGCTGTAAGCAATCACCGAAAGTCCGTTTGCCAGCGCATAGGGAACCACATCCGCTTCAATCTTCCGCTTCAACATGCTATACGGAACCTGATCCGATGCCAGTTTAACCGTTTGTTCTGCTTCGGCAAGTTGTGCACCGTTATAATTACATACGCCAATGGCCCTTACCTTGCCTTCATGCAGCATTTTTTGCATGGCCTCCATGGTTTCGCTGATGGGCGTGGTGCTATCCGGCCAGTGCAGCTGGATCAGATCAATATAATCGGTCTGTAACCGCTTCAAACTGGTTTCTACTTCTTTTATTGCATTATCATAACCGCCGTATTTATAAATCCTTCTTGATACTCCGGCATTATCCTTCCGTTCAAAAGCATAATCCCCTTTTTCCTGGTCCCATACCATGCCGAATTTTGTAAGGATCTGGAGCGTACTGCGGTCATAACCCCGGATCGCTTTTCCTACCAGTTCTTCGCTGTATCCCATTCCATAGATGGGCGCGGTATCGATCGATGTAATACCATTATCAATGGAGGCTTTGATCGCTGCGATGGAATCTGCTTCCTCATTACCGCCCCACATAGCGCCTCCAATGGCCCAGGCCCCAAGCGTAATGGATGTAATGGAAACATCGGTGGTGCCAATTTTATTTTTCATATTTATTTTTTTCAGTACTCTTAATAAAACATCCGGAAAACCGGCCCGGTGAAGGTACAATCATTCTCAGAAAAACGCCGGGCAAACAACGCCGGGTATGCATCCTTTTTTTGCCTTTTTATAGCTTTTTTTACCATAATGCGCAACAATGGCGGGGAATCGGGAATTGAGCGTTGAGACCTGAGCTATCGGGCGAATATGCAGCACCGAGTATTCATGTCGTCTCCGTCGCATATGGATGTATCATGTATTGCATACGGGTTCCACAGATATTTACAGAACGTTGCGGGCGTGTTAAGGATCTCTGAGCAGCCTCCTGGTGATATTGCTTATGGGAACGCGCATCGAATCGAGATAGTGAACGTAGCGATTCGAGATCTGAGATCTGAGCTATCAGGCGAATATGCAGCAGCGAGTATTCATGTCGTCTCCGTCGCATATGGATGT